>Ga0137415_10003400_pt1 | contig 15833 bp, 15 predicted proteins | sample CZODoug3_1_1_16f_FD_183082 | JGI IMG/M metagenome (GOLD analysis project Ga0137415, IMG submission 183082) | Vadose zone soil fungal communities from Angelo Coast Range Reserve, California, USA - CZODoug3_1_1_16fungal (Hybrid Assembly) | ecosystem: Environmental > Terrestrial > Soil > Vadose... | reverse complement strand
GTGATCTCGGCCTCGCCCTCGGCGTCCAGCGCGCCCTCGTCGACCAGGTAGGCCCGCAGCCGGGTCAGTGGATCGCGGGGTATCCACAGCCGGACCTCGTCGTCGGTGCGGTAGCGGCTGGCGTCGTCGGCGTTGGTGTGCGCCTGGATCCGGTACGTGTCCGCCTCCACCAGGGTGGGCCCGCCACCGGTCCGGGCCCGCCGCACCGCGTCGCCGAGCACCAGGGTGAGCGCGGCCAGGTCGTTGCCGTCCACCTGGATGCCCGGCACCCCGTAGCCGACACCCTTGGCGGCCAGCGACGGCGCCACGGACTGGCGAGCCAGCGGCACGGAGATCGCGTACTTGTTGTTCTGCACCAGGAACACCACCGGCGCGGTGAACACGGCGGCGAAGTTGACCGCCTCGTGGAAGTCCCCCTCGCTGGTGGCCCCGTCCCCACACAGCGCCATCACCACGGTGTCCTCACCCTTGAGCCGGGCGGCGTGGGCCACCCCGACGGCGTGTGGCAGCTGGGTGGCCAGCGGGGTGGCCTGCGGCGCGACCCGGTGCGCCACCGGGTCGTAACCGCAATGCCAGTCGCCGTGCAGCAGGGTGAGCACCTCCACCGGATCCACCCCTCGGGCCACGATGGCGGCGGTGTCCCGGTAGGTGGGGAACAGCCAGTCACGCTCGGCCAGCACACTCGCCGCGGCGACCTGGCAGGCCTCCTGGCCGTGCGATGACGGGTAGACGGCCAGGCGGCCCTGCCGCACCAGCGCACCGGCCTGCTCGTTCAGCCGCCGGGCCGCCACCATCGCCCGATAGCCGGCCAACAGCTCCTCGACCGGGGGCAGCACGGGGGAGCCGGCCACCCGACGCCCGCTCTCGTCGAGCACCCGAACTGGCGCGCCGCTTCCGGTTGGGCGTGTGACCGCCGTGGTCATGGGTACCTCCGCGCGAGAAGACAACTAGCCCAGATCGTTCTCTCACTGGGGCAAAGCGGCCACGTTCCACGAGGATTGTGAGACGGTTGAACTCCCGAGCCAGTTCGTCCGTGTCATTGAGTCCAGAGACCTGTCGTTCGAGGGGGAGCAGTCGAGACAGATGGCCGAGAGCCTCGATGAGATCGATCGACACATGGTGGACGAGCTGCGGGCGAACGGCCGATTGTCGGTGCGGGCGCTCGCCGAGCGGGTGCGCATCTCCCGCGCCAACGCCTACGCCCGGCTGGAACGGCTGACCCGCGACGGTGTGATCACCGGGTTCAGCGCGATCGTCGACCCGGTGCGGATCGGGCTGGGCACCTCCGCCTACGTCACGCTGTCCGTGCGGCAGAACTCCTGGCGGGACCTCAAGGCGCAGCTGCACACCATCCCCGAGGTGCGGCACATGGCGCTGGTGGGTGGCGAGTTCGACGTCATCCTGCTGGTCCGCGCGGCCGACAACACCGCACTGCGCGAGGTGGTGCTCGACCAGCTGCAAGCGATGCCGGGCGTGCTGGCCACCCGGACTTTCCTGATCTTCGAGGACGCGGAGAACCCGCACTGAGCCGTCGACCAGCGGCCCTTCAGCGGTGATCGGGGCCGCACCCAGTTGACCTTGTGATCAACTTCGGGAGTAGCGTGGAAATCGGTTTCAGCGGCGACCCCCGCCCTTCCCGACCTGGAGATCTCCATGGCCCGCGTCACCTGCGCGCTCCTCGCGGCGCTGGTGGCGCTGGTGCTCGGCGGCTGCCAGTCACCGTCGCCTGGCGGGGCACCCGGGGCGCCGCCGCCCAGCACGGCTCCGAGCGCCCCACCCAGCTCAACACCCGCCGCGGCGCCACCCTCGTCACCCCCGCCGGTCGCCGCCCCGCCCCCCGGTCGCCGGCTCACCGTCCAGCTCACCGGCTACTCGTTCCAGGACAACACCCCGCCCGGTTCGTCGCAGGTCTGCTGCTCGGTGCTGCACTCCGTCGCGGGTGGGCAGGGCACCTTCGAGGACCCGATCACCGTCGCGGTGCCCGGGTCCGCCGGGCAGGGCATGCTGTTCACCCAGGGCACCCGGTTCTACCTGCCCACGGTGCAGCGGTACGTGATCGTGGAGGACTCCGGGGCGTCCGCCTACGGGCTGCCCCACCTGGACATGTGGGTGGACGGCCGGGGCGGCAGCCTGAGCGCGGTGGAGAACTGCATGGACGCCATCACCGGGCGGGTGCCGGCCGAGCTCAACCCGCCGCCCGGGCGGCCGGTGATCGCCGGCCCGATCGCGTCCGGCTACGGCTGCCACATCCCCCGCGGCTAGCGGGAACGGCGCCAGCGGGACTGGCGCTAGCGGGAACGGCGCTAGCGGGAACGGCGGTAGAACGGCAGCGGCACCACGACGGCGGGCTCGGCGCTGCCCCGGATGTCCACCGTGACGCGGTGGTCGGCGTCGGCGTGCGCCGCGTCCAGGTAGGCCATCGCGATCGGGTGGCCGAGTGTGGGGGAGGGCGCGCCGCTGGTCACCGTGCCGATCTCGGCGCCGGTCTGTATACCGCCGGCCTCGCTGTACACCGCGTACCCGGCCCGGGGCGGCCGTCGTCCCGAGGTGGCCAGCCCGACCAGCCGCCGGGGTTCACCGGCCTCGGCGCGAGCGGCCAGCGCTGCCCGGCCGACGAACTCCGGCTTCTTCAGGGCGACCACCCGGCCCAGCTTCGCCGCGTACGGGCTGGTGGCCCGGCTGAGCTCGTGCCCGTAGAGCGGCATGCCCGCCTCCAGCCGCAGCGTGTCGCGGCAGGCCAGGCCGGCCGGGACGATGCCGTGGCCGGCGCCGGCGGCCAGTGCGCGGGTCCAGATGGCGCCCGCATCCGCCGCGGCACAGAAGATCTCGAAGCCGTCCTCGCCGGTGTACCCGGTGCGTGCCAGCAGGGTGTCCGCGCCGGCCACGGTCACCTGGCCGGCCGCGTAGTAGCGGATCTGGTCCAGGTCGGCGTCGGTGAGCTCGGCCATGATCGCCACGGCGGCCGGGCCCTGCACGGCGATCAGCGCGTAGTCGTCCCGCCGGTCGGCCACCTCGGCGTCGAACGCGGCGGCGCGGGCACGCAGCTCGGTGAGCACGACGTCGGAGTTGGCCGCGTTGGCGACCACCAGGTACCGGGTCTCGGCCAGCCGGTAGAGGATCAGGTCGTCCAGGATGCCGCCGTCCTCGGCGCAGATCATGGTGTACTTCGCGCCGCCCACCGCCACCGCGGCCACATCGCTGACCAGGGCGTGGTCCAGCGCGGTGGGCGCCCCCGGGCCGGAGACCTCGATCTCGCCCATGTGGCTGAGGTCGAACAGACCGGCGGCGGTGCGCACAGCGCGGTGCTCGGTGGTCTCGCTCCCGTAGCGCAGCGGCATCGACCAGCCGGCGAAGTCGGTCATCATCGCGCCGAGCGCGACGTGCTGATCGTGCAGCGGAGTGGTTTTACTCGGTGTGCTCATGGGCGGAAGGGCTCCCTGGTGGTGTCCGCGCGGGCCGCGCGGAACCTACCCGCTCGGCCGTTGACCGGGCAAGATCACCGGACCACACCGAGTAGCGTGACAGCGACCCGAACCGGACCACCCCCTGGTTCGATCCCGCTGGAGGACTTCGCATGACGACGGCCACCGTCGACCTGATCAACCCGGCAACCGAAGAGCTGGTCGGCACGGTCCAGCTCACCTCGGCGGAGGGGACGGACGCGGCCGTCGCGCGTGCCCACGCCGCGTTCCCGAGTTGGCGGGACGTCGCCCCGGGGGACCGAGCCCGGCTGCTGCGCCGGTTCGCCGACCTGGTGGACCGGGACATCGAGCCGCTGGCCGAGTTGGAGGTGCGCAACTCTGGGCACACCGTCGGCAACGCGCGCTGGGAGGCCGGCAACGTCCGGGACGTGCTGGAGTACTACGCGGCCGCCCCGGAACGGCTCTTCGGGCGGCAGATCCCGGTGCCCGGCGGGGTGAACCTGACGTTCAAGGAACCGCTCGGCGTGGTCGGCGTGATCGCGCCGTGGAACTTCCCGATGCCGATCGCCGGCTGGGGGTTCGCCCCCGCGCTGGCCGCCGGCAACACCGTGCTGCTCAAGCCCGCCGAGCTCACTCCGCTGACCGCGCTGCGGCTCGGCGAGTTGGCCCGCGAGGCCGGCATCCCGGAGGACGTGTTCCAGGTGCTGCCCGGCAAGGGCACGGTGGTGGGGCAGCGGTTCGTGGAGCACCCACTGGTACGCAAGGTGGTGTTCACCGGCTCCACCGAGGTCGGCCGCACCGTGCTGGCCGGGTGCGCCGCGCAGGTCAAGCCGGCCACGCTGGAGCTGGGCGGGAAGTCCGCCAACATCGTCTTCGCGGACGCCGACCTGGCCACGGCGGCCGCCACCGCCCCGGACGGCGCGTTCGACAACGCCGGGCAGGACTGCTGCGCCCGCTCGCGGATCCTGGTGCAGCGCACGGTATTCGACCGGTTCCTGGAGTTGCTCGAGCCGGCGGTCACCGGGTTCCGGGTGCAGGACCCGACGCTGTCGTCGGCGCAGATGGGGCCGCTGATCTCCGCCGCGCACCGGGAGAAGGTGGCCAGTTACCTGCCCGAGGGCGCGCCGGTGGCGTTTCGGGGCAGCACCCCCGAGGGGGCCGGCTGGTGGTTCCCGCCGACCGTGCTGCTACCCAGCTCGCCCACCGACCGCGCGGTGGTGGAGGAGATCTTCGGCCCGGTGCTGGTGGTGCTGCCGTTCGAGGACGAGGCGGACGCCGTCCGACTGGCCAACGACAGCGACTACGGGTTGTCCGGGTCCATCTGGACACAGAATCTGGGGCGGGCGCTGCGGGTGGCCCGCGCGGTGCAGAGCGGCAACCTGAGCGTCAACTCGCACTCCTCGGTGCGGTACTGGACGCCGTTCGGCGGCTACAAGCAGTCCGGCCTCGGCCGTGAGCTGGGCCCGGACGCCCTGGACGCGTTCACCGAGGTGAAGAACGTCTTCATCGCCCACTGACCCAAACTCAGCGCGCCAGGCCCCGACGGAACGCGGCCGGGGTGACCCCGGTGCGGCGCAGGAAGAACTTGCCGAAATTGGTCGGCTCGCTGAACCCCAGCCGGCGCCCCACCGCGCTGGCCGGCAGGTCTGTGTAGGCCAGCAGCCGGCGGGCCTCCAGGGCGATGCGGGCGTCCACCACCTCGCGGGCGGACAACCCGGTGGCGGCGGCGCTCGCCCTGGTCAGCGTGCGGACGCTGTAGCCGAGCCGGTCGGCGTAGTCAGCGACCCGGTGGGTGCGCGCGAAATCCCGTTCCACCTCGGCGGCGAACCGGGCGGCGATCCCGTCCGGGTCCACCAGGGCCGGGCCGGCCGTGTCGAGCCGGCCGATGCGCAGCAGCAGCGCGCTGAGCAGGTGCCGCCGAACCTCGTCGGCGGACGGGGCCGAGCACCCGGCCTCCGCCCGCAGCTGGCGGGCCATCTCCCGGACGCCCGCGTACACCGCCTCCGGCGGGCGCCAGACCGACCCAGCGCGGGAGTCGCCGAGCAGCAGCGCCAACTCCGTCGAGGGCGCCGGCACCACGTGGGTGAACAGCACCATCTCACCATTCACCGGCGGGCCGAAGCGCTGCACCTGACCCGGCCGCACCCACAGCACCGTGCCCGGCTCGAGCCGGTGCTCGACGAAGTCCACCTCGTGCCAGGTCTGCCCGGCGTCGACCAGCATGAGCTGGTGGAACTCGGTGCGGTGCGGCGCACCGAGGCCGTCCTCGCCGCCGCGCCGGCACAGCTGCGCGCGGGCCACCACCTCGAGCTCCAGGCCCGGCGGGCCGGGTGCGTTGAAGCCGATGCGCCGCACCCCATCGCGTCCGATCGCGACCATGCCGAGTCCGCTCGTCACCTTTCCGCGCGCTCCCGTCCGACGGACAATTGAAGCCTCAACCGAGTGCATGGAGGGGAAGATCCCAATGAGCAAGGTAGTCGTGTTCGGCGCCGCGGGGCAGGCCGGCCAGCGGATCGTCGCCGAGGCGGCGGGCCGGGGCCACGAGGTGATCGCGGTCGCGCGCCACCCGGAGACAGCGCCGCCCTTCGGCGACGGGGTGGCCGTGGTCACCGGGGACGCCACCTCGGCCGAGTCGGTCGGCGCGGTGGCCAAGGACGCCGATGTGCTGGTGACGGCCGCGGGCAAGTCGGGCCCGGAGATGTACCGCACGGTGGCCGAGACGCTGGTCGGCGTGGTCGCGGCGCTGCCCCAGCCGGCGCCCCGGATCGTGCACGTCGGCGGCGGGGCCACGCTGACGACCCCGGACGGCACCCGGTTCCTGGACCTCCCGTCGTTCCCCGCCCAGCACCGGGACGAGGCCGCCGGGCAGGCGGAGGCACTGGCCGCCTACCGCGCCAGCACCGGGGCGAGCTGGACCTACGTCTCACCGCCGCCGGTCCACTTCCACATCGGGGAGCGGACCGGGAAGTACCGCACCGGACTGGACCAGCCGGTGGTCGGTGACGACGGCCAGGCGCGGCTGAGCTACGAGGACCTGGCGGTGGCGATCGTGGACGAGATCGAACGGCCCCAGTTCGTGAACACCCGATTCACCGCCGGCTACTGACCCGACAGCCGGCTACCGACCAGGCGTTCGGCGAGCCGACGAATCCCCCGCGGCGGCGATCACACCTGGCTATACGGACCGGTCGGTCAAGTTAGTTGTAGCCTGGTGACATGGGTCGACCTCGGGAGTTCGACGAGCCGACGGTCGTCGCCGCCGCTCAGGGCGCGTTCTGGGCGCACGGCTATTCGGGCACCTCGCTGGCCGACCTGATGGCGGCCACCGGGCTGGGCAAGGGCAGCCTGTACGGCGCGTTCGGCGACAAGCACCGACTGTTCCTGCGAGCCTTCGACGAGTACTGCGCGGACGCGCTGGCCGGCGTCGAGGCCGAGCTGACCGGCGCGGGGCCGGCCTACCCCCGCCTGGTCGCGCACATCCGCGGCGCCGCCGAGTCCACCATTTCCGACGAAGCCCGGCGCGGCTGCTTCCTGGCCAAGGGCACCGCCGAGCTGGCCGCGGTGGACGAGGCGGTGTCCGAGCGGGTCCGGCACACCTTCGCCCGGCTCGGCGAGCTACTGGCCGAGTGCATCGCGGCCGCGCGGCGGGAGGGCGCCCTGGACGGGCACGTCGACCCCCGCCGGCTGGCCGCGACGGTGCTGGCCACGCTGCGCGGGATCGAAGCGCTCGGCAAGGCCGGCGCGGACGCGGACACCCTGCGCGGCATCGCCGAGACGACGATCGCCCTGCTCCCGCGCGCCGAAGGGGCCTGATCGCGTCCACAGCGCTCTAGGCTGACGCAAGTGGTGGATGAGGCGACCCGGTCCGGGCGGCACATGGTGATCTGCGGGGACAACCCCCTGGCCTACCGGTTGGCCGTCGAGCTGGTCGACCAAACCGGCGGCCCGTTGACCGTGATCGTCGAGTCCAGCACCCGCAATCACGCACCCCGGATCGGTGAGCTGCCGGGGGTGCGCTTGGTCGAGGCACCCGAGATGGGTACCGACGCCTTCCGGGCGGCCGGCGTGGACCGGGCAGACGCCCTCGCCCTGGTCGATCAGGACGACGTGGGCAACATCCACGCCGCGCTGCGCGCCCAGGAGCTCAACCCGGACCTGAGGCTGGTGATCAGGTTCTTCAACATGAGCCTCGGCTACCGGATCCGAGAGCTGTTCCCGGGCTCCGCGGTGCTGTCCGACTCGGCCACGGCGGCGCCCTCGTTCGTCGCGGCCGCCCTGGGCGAGGTGGCCCCCAGCCACGCCCGGCTGCCCGGCCGGCCGGGGCGCACCGCGTACGTGGCCCGCCTGACCGACGTCCCGGCGAATCGGGTGATCTGCGGACTGGCCGACGCCAATGGCCGGCGGCTGCCCGCCGAGGGCCGGGCCGAACTGGTGCTCGCGCTGGCCGAGGGCGGCGCACCCAGCCGGCCCACGGTGTCCCGCCCGGCCCGCTGGCGGCCGCGCGGGCTGTGGCCGAAGGTGCGGGCGGTGGTCAGCCGCAAGCTGGCGCTCGCCACGCTCGGGCTGCTCGCATTGCTCGGGCTGGGCACCGCGCTGTTCGCCGCCGTGGCCGGCTACAGCTGGCCGGACGCGGTGTACCTGACCGTGCTCGACGCCGCCGGCGCCGCGCAGCCGAACAGCGCGATGAGCGCTCCGGAAAAGATCATCCAATCAATGGTCACCATCATCGGCATCGCATTCATTCCGGTGCTGACCGCGGCGGTGGTCGACGCATTCGTCGGTGCCCGGCTGGCCGTCGCGCTGGGCCGGCCCCGGGAGGTCAGCGACCATGTCGTGGTGGTCGGGATGGGCAACGTGGGCTCCCGGGTGATCGAGCAACTGCATGACCTCGGGGTCCAGGTGATCGGCGTCGAGCGGGACGAGAGCGCCCGGGGTGTCGCCAGGGCGCGCCATCTCGGGCTGCCGGTGGTGATCGGCGACGCGAGCCGCGAGCACACCCTGCGGGAGGCATACCTCGAGTCCAGCCGGGCGCTCGTCGCGGTCACCAACAACGATGTGACCAACCTGGAGGCCGCGCTGCACGGCCGCGCGATGCGTGCTCACCTGCGGATCGTGCTGCGGCTGTTCGACGACGACCTGGCGCAGCGGGTCCAGCGAAGCTTCAGCATCGAGATCTCCCGCAGCGTGTCGTTCCTGGCCGCGCCGGCGTTCGCCGCCGCGATGCTGCACCACCAGGTGCTGGCCACCATCCCGATCGGCCGCCGCGTGCTGCTGATCGCCGAGGTGCCGGTGACCACCGGCGGCGCACTCGCCGGCCAGCGCCTCGAGCTGACCAACGTCGAGGGCAAGACAACGGTGTTCGCCCTGCAGCGGCACGGCAGTGACCAGCTCGAGCTGCCGCCGCCTCCGGTGCATCTGCTCACCGGTGGGGACCGGCTGGTCGTGGTGGCCACCCGGAGCGGGCTGACCGAGCTGCTGGCTCACGCCGAGCCACCGAGGCACCAGCGCGCCGTCGCCGGGCAGTAGCTCAGGCCGGGCAGACATCCGGGCATCCGGGCACCCGGGCATCCCGGCACCGGAGTCAGCCGGCGGGCCGCACCGGGCGCCAGTCCACCGGGCTGGACAGCACCATGGTGCTGGACGGCTGGCCGTACGCCGCGAGCCGGTCGATGACCGCCTCGAACCCGTCCATGGACGCCGCCACCACCTGCAGCGTGCAGCACGCGTCGCCGGTGATCCGGTGGATCTCCCGGACCTCCGGCCACTGTGCCACGGCCGGGTCGCGCAGCACGCACTTCGGGCCGTAGCAGGACATCCGGATCAGCGCGGCCACCGTCCAGCCGGCCTTGGCCAGGTTCACCTGCGCGTGATAGCCGGTGATCACCCCGGACTCCTCCAGCCGGCGCACCCGCTCGGCCACCGCCGGTGGGGACAGGTGCACCCGGCGGGACAGCTCGCTGAACGACAGCCGTGCGTCGGCCTGCAGCTCGTGCAGCAGCAGCCAATCCATGTCGTCGAGGGTGACCTTCCGATCCACAGGTAAGACCCCCGAATCCACTGCGAATGTGCCGGTGACAAGCTTAAAGTACCGTTGGATCGGAATTCCGTCCTTGGCCCCGGCCGACCATCATGGAACAGGTGAACAGCAGCACGCACCTGCGCTCCCTCGCCGAGCGGGAACGGGTCGAGCGCGCGGCGGTCAACGCCGGCGAGCCGACCCTGGAGTTCACCGGTCGGGTGCCCTACGACGCCTACGTCCGGGCCAGCACCCTGCACAGCCTGCAGCACACGCTCAGCAACGACCCGGGGGAGCGGTCCTTCCTGGTGATCAGCCAGGTGATGGAGCTCTACTTCGGCATGGTCCACTTCGAGCTGCGGGAAGCCCAACGGCTGCTGGCCGGGGACGACGTGTGGGGGGCGTTGGCCCCGCTGCGCCGCGCCACGCTGGACCTGGAGGGGCTGAACGCCGCCTGGCGGGCGCTGAGCTGGATGACCCCGATGGACTTCAACCGGTTCCGGGACCTGCTCGGGGAGGGCTCCGGGTTCCAGTCGGCGATGTACCGGCGGCTGGAGTTCGCGCTGGGGCTGAAGACGGCGTCGCTGATCCGCCCGTTCCGCCGCCAGGCAGGCGTGTACGCCGAGTTGGCCGCCGACCTGAAGGCGCCCAGCCTGTGGGACGAGGTGATCGCGCTGCTGGCCCGCCGCGGCCACCCGATCCCGGACCGGCCACCCCGGCACGACTTCGGCGCCGACCACGAGCCCGACCCGGCGGTGGAGGCGGCCTGGGCGGCCATCTACGCCGAGCCGGGTCCGGACAATCACCTCAGGCTGCTGGGTGAGGCGCTGGCGCAGGTGTCCGAGGCCTTCGGCGACTGGCGCTACCACCACCTGAAGGCTGTGCAGCGGGCGATGGGCGCCAAGACCGGCACCGGTGGCTCGGCCGGGTTGGAGTGGCTGCACCGGGCCATGGCCCGAGTCGTCTTCCCCGAGCTCTGGTCGGCCCGGACACTGATGTGACCATGCGCGCCACCGAGACCGACGCCCGCCGCCGCGACGCCGCCGACCCCGGGTACCGCGAGCTGTTCCACGTCCCGCCGGCCCTGGGCGGCCGCTACCCGGACGCCGCCTACCTGGCCGGGAACTCCCTGGGTCTGCAACCCCGGGCCACCCGCGCGGAGCTGCTGGCCGACCTGGACGCGTGGTCCCGGCTCGGGGTGGAGGGCCACCTCGCCGCCGAACGCCCGTGGCTGCCGTACCACGCGCTGCTCACCGGGCCGGCCGCCCGGCTGGTCGGCGGGCTGCCGGAGGAGACCGTGGTGATGAACTCACTGACGGTCAACCTGCACCTGCTGATGGTGTCGTTCTACCGCCCCCGGGCCGGCCGGGACCGAATCGTCATCGAGGACAGCGCGTTCCCCTCGGACAGCTACGCGGTCCGAGCGCAGGCCCGGTACCACGGCCTTGACCCGGACACGGCGGTCGTGCGGCTGCGCCCGGACGAGGTGCTGGGCTACCTGGCCGCCGAGGGCGCCGCGGTGGCCCTGGTGCTGCTCGGCGGGGTGAACTACCTGACCGGCGAGCTGATGGACATCCCGGCGGTCACCGCGGCCGGTCATGCCGCCGGGGCCGTGGTGGGCTGGGACCTGGCGCATGCCGCCGGGAACGTGCCGCTGCGGCTGCACGACTGGGGCGTGGACTTCGCCGCCTGGTGCTCGTACAAGTACCTCAACGCCGGGCCCGGGGCGGTGGCCGGTGCGTTCGTGCACCAGCGCCACCTCGGCGACCCGGACATCCCCCGGTTCGAGGGCTGGTGGAGCACCGAGCAGGCCACCCGGTTCGAGATGGCCCCGGTGTCCCGCCCGCCGGCCACCGCCGACGCCTGGCAGGTGTCCAACCCCCCGATCCTGGCGATGGGCCCGGTGCGCACCTCGCTGGAGCTGTTCGACCGGGTGGGCATGGCCGCGCTGCGGGAGCGCAGCCTGCGGTTGACCGGCTACCTGGCCGAGCTGCTGACCGAGGTCACCCCGGGCCGGCCGATGAGCGTGCTCACCCCGGCGGATCCCGGCCGGCGCGGTTGCCAGCTGTCCGTGCGGATCGGTTCGGGTGCCGGGACCCTCGCGGAGGAGCTGGTCAGCCGGTTGAGCGGCAAGCACGGCGTGGTGGCCGATGCCCGGGATCCGGACGTGGTGCGGCTGGCCCCGGTGCCGCTGTACTCCAGCTACCTGGACTGCTGGCGGGCCGCCGAGGCGCTGGCGACCGAGCTGTGAGCAGCGAAGCCGCGCCCGCCGTCGGTCCGGCGGCGGCCGCTCGGGACGCCGGGCACGACGAGGTCGCGGTGGTCGGCGGCGGGCTGGCCGGCTGCCTGCTGGCGTGTTTCCTGGCCCGCCGGGGGCTGCGGGTGACCGTGTACGAGCGGCGGCCGGACCCGCGCGCCACCGGTGCGGAGCGGGGTCGCTCGATCAACCTCGCCCTGTCCGAGCGGGGGCTGGACGCACTGCGCCGGATCGGGCTGGACAGCGCGGTGCTGGCCGACGCGCTGCCGATGCGTGGCCGGATGATCCACCCGGTGGCCGGCCACCCGAGCTTCCAGCCCTACAGCGCAGCGGGGGACCGGGCGATCAACTCGATCAGCCGGGGCGCGCTGAACAACGCCTTGTTGGACGCCGCCCAGGCCGCCCCCGGGGTCCGGCTGCGGTTCGGCCACCGGCTGACCGGGCTGGACCCGACCACCGGCCAGCTCTGCCACGACACCCCGGACGGGCCGGTGCGCACCACCGCCGAGGTCGTGCTGGGCGCCGACGGGGCGGGCTCGGCGGTACGAGCCGCGCTGCGTGACCGGGGCGTGCTCGAGGAACGGGTGGACTACCTGGACTATGGCTACAAGGAGCTCACCATCCCGGCCCAGGCCGGCAAGTTCGCCCTGGACCCGGGCGCGCTGCACATCTGGCCGCGCGGCACCTCGATGATGATCGCGCTGCCCAACCCGGACCGGTCGTTCACCTGCACGCTTTTCTGGCCGACCGCAGGGCCGGGCAGCTTCGCCGCACTGGACACCCCGGACGCGGTGGCGCGGCACTTCCGCGCGCACTACCCGGACGTGCCCGCGCTGGCCCCGACCCTCACCGAGGACTACCGCGACAACCCGGTCGGCCAGCTGGGCACCGTGCGAGCCAGCCGCTGGCAGGCCGGCGGGCGGGTCGGGCTGCTCGGCGACGCGGCGCACGCCATCGTGCCGTTCTACGGCCAGGGCGCCAACTGCGCGTTCGAGGACGTGGTGGAGCTGGACCGCTGCCTGACCGACAGCGGCGGCCGGTGGGACGAGGCGCTGCGGCTGTTCGAACCGCGGCGCCGGGCGAACACCGAGGCGATCGCCCAGATGGCGCTGGCCAACTTCGTCGAGATGCGTGACAAGGTGTCCTCGCCGGCCTTCCAGCTGAGCCACCGCCTCGAGCACGCACTGGAACGGGCGCTGCCCGGGCGCTACGTGTCCCGCTACGAGCTGGTGTCGTTCTCCACCACGCCGTACGCGCAGGTGCAGCGCCGCGTCACCCGGCAGCACCAGGCGGTGGCCGGGGCCGCCGCGGTGCTGCTGACCGGTCTGCTCATCGGCCTGGCCGCCATCTACGGTTCCCGGCGCGGTGTGGTGTCCGGAAAGCGCGAGCGGCCTCGACATCCTGGTGACCGCGCCTGAAACGTTGGAGCCAAGCGGGTTGCCGTCAAGGACGGCCGGACTCGCACCACGGACGGCCCATTCGCCGAGGTCAAGGAGCACCTGGCCGGCTTCTGCCTGATCGACTGCGAGAGCATGAACCGAGCCGTGAGCTACGCCGCGCGGATCCCGGAGGCCGCGTTCGGGCTGGTCGAGGTGCGGCCGGTGATGGATCCGTCCGAACTCGAGGTGTGACCGGGCCGGCCCGGGTCAGCGCCTGACCCGGTGGTCGAACGACATCTGGTCGCCAGAGCCCGCATCTCGCCGACGCCGGGTAGGAATGCGCATTCGACCGAGAACCCGCCTACGTGGCGAGCACGCACCGCTGAGCGGATCAACCCGCTTCCGGCATCCGGGACACGCTGGTCCGGGAGGTGACACCAGCGCATGGGGGACAACGAGGTGCCCGCACATTGCTCGATACCGCCCGCACCCGAGCCCCTGAGCGAAGTCCGCCGCGGCGACACGATGTTCACGCTGATCGAGCACGCACGTCATCAACGTCGTGTGGTACCCACTCCGGGCCGGAGAAGGTTTCATCGTGGGTATCCGTTTCGAGCCCCATTCTCAACCGCTCGTGGGGGACTCGCTCTGGGCAAGGCAGCCACGCCGGTCACGTCCCAGGCGCTGACGTCCACCACCGGGTGTTCTTCTCCAGCCCAGCACTGGCCGATCACAACCCACGGCTCCGGTCCGGTCATCTCAGGATGCGGCGCCGCAACCCCTTCGCCATGCCATCCGCCGGCCACCCTGACCATCCGTAGGGCTGCCGGATCATCATCGGGAAATGCCACTATCCGCACGTCGTGGCCTGGTTCCGGATCGCGTGAGGGCAGCCAGTGTGCGCGAGGGGGCATGTTGAGTACGCGGTCACAGCTGCATCGGGAGCATGGCACCCGCCCAGGGTCAGCGAAGCACCGAGGACACGATCACCACCAACCAGGGACGTGACAGGACGTCCTCAAGCCGGTAAAACGTCCCTCCGAGTATCAAGACGTCCCCCGGAGGTTCAGATGGGCTCGAATGAGCGACTTCGTGGGTCCCTGGCGTCGGCGGGTCTGCGGCCGGTTGACCTCGCCGAAGCGGTGCAGGTCGACGCTAAGACCGTCGAACGTTGGATCACTCAAGACAGGCTTCCTCACCGCGTGCATCGAGCCGCGGCCGCCAAGTGCCTCCACGTGGAGGAGACGTACCTGTGGCCAAAGCTCGTGCACGACCCACGTACACATACCGCCAGCCAGGCTGAACTATTGCGGCTCTATCCCAGCCGGGGCGCCGTGCCGTCGGACGTCTGGAAAGAGCTCCTCGACGGCGCTCGGGAGGCCATTGACGTGCTGTTCTACGCCGGCACGCACATGTTCGAGAACGACCTCGTCGGCACCCTCGCGCGAAAGTCGGCCCAGGGCATCCATTGCCGTGTGCTCATCGGTGACCAGTCGAGTGACGCGGTTCGGCTGCGCGCCGTGGAAGAAGGCACTTCGGGTGGGCTCGAGGGGCGCATTCAGTTGCATCGCCTCTACCTGCGTGCACTGCGCGGCATCCCAGGGATCGAAATGCGCGCACACGGTACAACGCTCTACAACTCTCTGTACCGCTTCGACCAGGACCTTCTGGTGAACGTCCACACATATGGCGCGCCCGCTGGCCTGTCGCCGATCCTCCATCTGCACCGGGTACCGGGCGGCCGCATGTGGGACCATTTCATGAAGTCCTTCGACGAGGTGTGGATACGAGGTCAGCCTGAGACTGGCTGACACCGGCGGCGGGAATCGCCATGCTGGGCTCATGGCCCGTGTGGACTACCTCAACGACCCGGCTGCCCCGAAGGCGAACAGCATCGTGCCGTCGGTGACCGCGGCCGTCCGCGATGAGCACGGTCGAATCCTGCTCATCCACAAGATCGACAACGACTACTGGGCGTTGCCCGGCGGCGGCATGGACATCGGGGAATCGATCGCGGACGCCGCGATCCGCGAAGTCGCCGAGGAGACCGGCATGCGGATCGAGATCACCGGGCTCGTCGGCATCTACACCAACCCGATGCACGTGATGGCCTACGACGACGGTGAGGTCCGTCAGGAGTTCTCCGTCTGTTTCCACGCTCGGCCACAAGGCGGAGAACTGCGCGAGGACGGCACCGAGACCAAAGCGGCCAAGTGGCTCGAAGTCTCTGAGCTGGACGGACTGTCCATCCACCCATCCATGCGTACCCGGATCAATGACGCCTTGGCTGACCGGGCAAGACCGCGGATCGCCTAGTGACGCAGCCTGGCCTCGGTGCGCCTGAGGGCCGCTTCTACCGCCGGGCGTGCCAAGACCATCGCCGAGGCGACCGGCGAATCCTCGCCGTAACGATCGAGGATTTCCTCGAGTCGCTCGGCGTAATCGACGCTCTGTCCCGAAGGCCCGGTGGTCATGTCGGCCGTCCACAGGGCGTCCGACACCGCGCTCTCCTCTCGAGGCCACCGACTGAGCTCGGCCTCCAGCCCACGCTCGCGAGCTTCGAACATCGCCGCCGAGTGGTGGGCGACCAGGGCACACAGCCGGGCCGGATGTCCGGTCGTCGACAGATATCGCGCGCCATCGAGCTGGTGCAGGCCCGTACCGCGCAGCTCGGGGGAGTATCCGACGTCGTGCAACCATGCCGAGGCGATCAACAGCTCGCGGTCCTCCACGCCCACCGTCGACACCAGTTCCATCGC
>Ga0137415_10003399_pt1 | contig 15834 bp, 16 predicted proteins | sample CZODoug3_1_1_16f_FD_183082 | JGI IMG/M metagenome (GOLD analysis project Ga0137415, IMG submission 183082) | Vadose zone soil fungal communities from Angelo Coast Range Reserve, California, USA - CZODoug3_1_1_16fungal (Hybrid Assembly) | ecosystem: Environmental > Terrestrial > Soil > Vadose... | reverse complement strand
GGGGAGGCAGCGGCAGGAAGTCGACCGTTATATGCAAACGGATACGACGCGAGTTAGCCACACACCTGCTCCAACCGCAACAATCCTTTCATCGAGCTTTCAATTCAGGCAGAATCAAAAGAAACCCAAGCAGTTCTACTGATGAATTTACATAACGAGCCTTCGGTGTTCCGACCGGAGATCGAAGGTCTGCGTGCCATTGCGGCCATCCTGGTGGCCGTTTTCCACATCTGGCTCGGTCGGGTTTCCGGCGGCGTGGATGTCTTTTTCGTCGTTTCCAGCTTTCTGATCACGACCGGCCTGTTGGGACACATCGATCGTTTCCAGCGCGTGGACTTCGCGCTGTTCTGGGGCCGATTGATCAAACGACTCGTTCCCGTGGCCTACCTCGTCCTGTGCGCCGTGATCGTGGCGGCGATTGTGATGATGCCCAAGTCGCGTTGGAAGGACACGATTGAGCAGGTTGCCGCCTCGGCCGTGTACCTCGAAAACTGGGCCTTGGCCTTTCGCGCCGTCGACTACCTGGCCCAACACGAAGCGGTCAGCCCGGTCCAACATTTCTGGGCGCTGTCGGTACAGGGCCAGTTCTACGTCGTGTGGCCGATGCTGGTGGCCGCTGCCGCCTGCGTCGCCCGCCGCGCTGGGGTCACATTCCGCAAAGTGTTGAGTACCGCACTGGCAGTGATCTTCGCCCTGTCGCTGGCGTTTTCGGTCTACCTGACCGCGAAGAATCAACCCTTCGCCTACTTCAACACCTTCGCCCGGGCCTGGGAATTCAGCAGCGGCGCGCTGTTGGCCATCGCAATTCCGTACCTGCAGATTTCCAAGGGCCTGCGGATCTTCATGGGTTGGGCTGGCGTGCTCGCGATCCTCAGTTGCGGCATCGTGTTGCAAGTCTCACGCGTGTTCCCGGGGTATGCCGCGTTGTGGCCCACCCTGGCCGCAGTTTGTATCATCACGGCCGGCACGTCGGGCTCGCGATTCGGCGCGGATCGCCTGTTGGCGTCGCGCCCAATGGTCTACCTGGGTGGAATCTCATACGGCATCTACCTGTGGCATTTCCCGATCCTCGCTTTCTGGCGTCAGTACGCGCAGCCCTATGATCTGGCTCCGAGCGCAGGCGTGGCCATTCTCGCCGCGTCGATCGGACTCGCGGCTCTCAGCAGCCGGTTTATTGAGAATCGGGTTCGGGAGCCCCGTGGCTCGGCTGGCGCGCGCGGTCGTCCGTTTGTGTTTGGACTCGCCTGCATGGCTCCGGTTGTCGTCGGGCTCGGCATCTGGAGCTCCTGGTACTACACGGCGAAGCACCCGCACCCGGCGAATGCCATGGTGAAGGAGTTTGACCACCCCGGTGCGATGGCCCGCACTAGCGGCTTCAAATACACCGGCGCGCCGGAGGTTGACGTCGTCCCGAGACCGCTGGAAGTGTCGGAGGACCGTGAGGCGCTGAACCAGCCCGGATGTGTCAACGACCCTGCGGCTACCGTACCGGGTGTTTGCCGTATTGCCGGCGGCAATCGGCTGACCATCGCCGTGGTCGGTGGCTCGCATTCCTCTCAATGGCTCCCGGCGCTGAAGATGATTGCGGAGCCCGCCGGCTGGCAGGTGTTCGCGTTTACGAAGAGCGATTGTCCGTTCTACTTCGGAGAGAGTGTTACCGAGAACGAAGTGGACTCCTGCCGGGAATGGAACCAGAACGTACTGCGCGCGCTGCTGGAGCTCCGTCCCGACGCCGTGTTCATGACTTCGACGCGCTACAACGGCGACGCCAGCGACGAATTCGTCCCCGATGGTTATATCAATGCGTGGCAACAGTTGGCCGCTGCTAACATCAAAGTCATCGCTCTCAGAGACAATCCAGACTTCGAGTTTGATGTGTCGGCCTGCGTGGAGCTGCACGGCCCGGATTCCCCGTTGTGCGCGCTACCCCGGCACCGAATGCTCGAAGTGCCCAGCCCGACGGAGCTGATTCCGAATCCGCCGCCCACGGTGCGCTTCATCGACCTGAGCGATTATTTCTGCGACGGCAACACGTGCCTGCCGGTGATCGGCAATGTGTTGGTGTATCGCCATATGAATCACATCACGGCGACCTATGTCCGGACCCTGGCGCCGATGCTGCAGAACGCACTTCAGGAGGCTCTGCAGTCAGACGCTGGAACCTAGCGACCTACCTCGCCCAGCAGCCTGTCGATCATGGCGTTCGCCTGGCCCAGATAGCTGGCTCCAAACAAGTTGAGATGATTCAACACGTGGTAGAGGTTATATAGGTCGATGCGAGTCGCAGCGCCCGCATCGAGCGCCCAGGCAGCCTCATAGGCTGCATAAAAGCCGGCCCCATAGCCGCCAAACAGGCGCGTCATGGCCAGATCCGCTTCGCGATCACCGTAGTACACCGCCGGATCGAAGATCACAGGTTGACCCTGCTCATCGCTGAGCCGGTTACCACCCCACAAGTCGCCGTGAAGAAGCGGTCCCAATCGACATCGCCAGTTCCGTGCCCACCGTGACAGAATACCTCTTCCCTGATTCGAAGTGACCCGGCGGGCTATTGCAGACTTCAACGATTCGGCTGATTGGTATCGATGTGGATGGCACGCTGGTGGGCTCGGGTGGATTCATCCATCCCCGTGTCTGGGAAGCCGCGAAACGCGCCAGCGAGCGTGGGATTCACCTGGCACTGTGCTCGGGACGCCCCGCCTTCGGCCTCGCGTTGGAATACGCTCGAAGGCTGGAAGCAGGCGGATGGCACGTTTTTCAAAATGGCGCCAGCATCGTCAACCTCGCCACGACGCGATCGCGCTCGGTGCCATTTCCGCTGCACTGGATAAGGACATTCATCGAGCAGGCACGCCAATCACACGAGACGCTAGAGCTTTACAGTGATACCGCCTACGTAGTGGAAAGCACCTCAGTCTGGGCGCGCGAGCATGCGGATCTGCTCGGCGTTCCGTTTGACCCGCAACCCTTCGAATCCCTCACTCAACCCATTGTTCGCGCCCAGTGGCTGCTGTCACGAAAACTCGCTGCAGAATTCATTGCGATCCCACGCGCTGGCCTCGAGGTTGCGCAATCCAGCTCACCCCTGATGCCTGACACGCAGTTCGTCGGTTTGACGCACGAGGGCATAACAAAGGGAAGCGCAATGCGCAGCATCGCTGAAGAATACGGCGTCACAATGCAGGACGTCATGTATGTAGGTGACGCCGGCAACGATCTATCGGCGCTGCGAATCGTCGGACATCCCATCGCCATGGGCAACGCGGACCCAGCTGTTATTGCCGCCGCTCAGCACACCGTGGATCACGTGGACCGCGGCGGACTGGCGGAGGCACTGGAAATGGCGATTGATCTTCAGTGAGCGTTGACGACCACTGTTGATTTCAGCTTGATGTCACTGCTCGAGGCTCCGAGCTGCACTTCGTAGCTCCCGTCGTTCACGGCGTAGCGTTTGTGCTCGACATCGTAGTGCGTGAAGTCCTGATTCGGAACCAACGAGAAGGTGGCGTGGCGGGTTTCGCCAGGCTGCAACGAGAGACGCTCGATTCCGCGCAACGATTTCTCAGCGCGCCGGATTTCAGGCGCCAACTCACGCACATACAACTGGACAACCTCATCTCCAGCTCGCGGCCCGACGTTTTTCACATCGACCGAAACGTTCACGCGATCGCCCTCACCAACACGCGCCCGGTCGACCTTCAGACCGGAATACTGGAACTGTGTGTACGACAGGCCATCCTGATGCTTCGCACGCGCCTCATCGCTGATCGCCGTAGCGACTTCATGCATCAGGCGCGGATCGAACGTAGCGGCAAGCCCTATGGCCTGCGGGAAGACCGTCGCGAGGCCGCCGCGGGCGACGCCGTGCAGCGCTTCGTTCCACCATTCGTAGGCGGGGAGGTTGAGGCGGGGGATTGCGGGCGCGTCATTTTGGAGCTGGGCGACTTTTTCTTCCAGCGTCATGTGAGCAACCAGATCCGCTGCGCGGTCTTCAAAGCTGCGGTGGGTGTCGAGGTACATCGCCGCAGCTTTGCCAGTCCCGGACGCCGGTCTGCGTGGCCCCGGCGCCGGTTCGCCAGGCCCAGACTGCCCACCTGTCGTTTGACTACCTGCCGATTGGCTGCCTGTCGATTGGCCACTCGGCGCTTGGCCACCCGCCGGTTGGCTGGCCCCGGGAGCGGCAGCCGGTGTCGATAGCGCCAGCAGCCCGATCGTGAGACCACAGACAACAGCGGTGAAAGAGCGAATCACGCGGCGCATGTAACGCATCCTGCTGGTCCCCCTTGCGGCTCATGTCGGCGGCCCATGGTAGCGCTACCTATGGTCGCAAGCCAAGCCTTCCGCAGGCTCTCCTTTTACACAATTCATTTGCTGTACGTGCCCGGCGTCGGCATCAGCGCACCGCTTGCGCGGAATTTGACGTTTCGATCAAAAAGTTGGGCCGGCCGGTAGCTGCCGGAACGCGATAGTCTCGGTGGCGGCAACTGTCTGGCCCGTTCAAACAACTACACGAACAACTACGGAAGTTCGCCGAACCATAGGCGCGACCCGGGCAGAAGATGTGTATCAGTGACGCTTGCAGGCGAGCTCGCGCGTCAGTCCGCAGTCATTAGCGGACCGGTGCCATCAGATGTTGATACGGCGTGCCTGCCCACATCACGTACGGGCTCTTGGTGTCGGGATCCGCGCTTTTCGGATAGTTCTCATAGAAACTCGCGTCGGCGCCGACAATCATGACATGCGGTCCGGTCTTGATCCAATGGTTGGAGGCAGTCGGTTTCTTCGCGTACGGGTCTGTGTTGCTGGCATCCGTGCCTCCAGCCAACATGTACATGAACCCGACTTTACCCGCCGGTGGCGTCTTGTGATTCAGATACGCATCGATCCAGTCGGCGGCATTCTTGTCCCAGCACATCGGATCGGGGCCCGGTGTTTCGGGATTGTCCGGCATACATGTGAAGCCGTTGGTCCCCTGGCGCAGCGTGCGCATTCCACCTTTCGGGTCGGGGGCCACGATGGTCGCATTCTCAGCGACTTTCCGGGGCGCAGCCTTCGTGGCGCTCCCTATCAACTCGTCATCGGTCGCGTTTGTGGCCGTCGCAGAGTGATGCGTTGCAGCAGGAGGCACGTCAGCGGAGAACGCTGCTCCGCCCAAGCCAACGGCAGCAGCAGCGCAAACAGAATGAACTAACTTTCTCATAGGCCCCCCGGTTTCGATGAGTTGTTCGCGCGCTGTATCTGACTCCCTTCCCGGAGATACTGCAACTATGGTTGCACGAGGCCGCGACAGAAACGAAACCGTAGCACCCCAAACAACTCCGCGTCAGCTCGTCAAAAGCTGTTCGAGCGACGCCGTAGGATCCAGTACTCGCTCGCCCCAGCGAACGAGGTCTTCTTCCACCGCTTTTGCCAGCCGCGCCTCGACCCACGTCGGCACAGACCCAAAACGGCGCTCGAGAAGGCGTTGCAGCAACCGAGCCTCACCCACGAGGATTCCCTCGCACTTACCCTCGAGGATTCCCTCGCGCTTACCTTCGAGTTTTCCCTCGAGTCTTCCCTCGAGTTTCCACTGCTCCCACCAGTCCAGTCGTCGCTCTTCCAGCATGCTTCGGATCTCCAATAGATCTGTTGTCTCGGGAATCGTAGGGTCTTTGACCTTGCGTCGCAACTGCCAGCTGGCGAATCGCGAGAAATCGCGCCGCAGCGATGCATATTTCGGATCTGCCAGCCATTCGCTCAGGCTCAGGAGGACCCGCTCCATGTCTTCAGTGGTGCACGAGTGCTCCAGGCGAAACAACGCTGCAACCAGGTTGGTTTTGCTGTCCAAACTTTCGGGCGGATACTCTGCCTCCGCTATGAGGAGGTATCTCTGCGCAGGCTGAAGAGGCTGTAACCCTTCAGGTGCGTTGGCGAGTAGATCCGCGAGATCGGTCGCGGCGTCCCATGCCTTTGCGCCGTTGTAGAGGACAATCGGCAGAACAGGCGGAAGCTTGCCTTCCGGCGAGAGCTGGTTTTGTCGCTGCAGATCGTGCAACAGCAGGCTTACATACACATGCATTCGCAGCGCCATCCAATCGTCGGATCGTGACTGGAATTCCAACAGCAAGTACACATACAGCCATCGGTCGGCCAGACGGACCTTCCAGACCATATCCTCGTAGCGAGCATCTCCTGTCTCCGAGGTGTAGCTGCCGTTCACGCGTTGCAGGGTGTCCAGGCGCAAAGTGTCGGATCGGACAACGGATACGAACTCCACCAGCAAGTCATGAATCAACTCGGGATGAGAGAACAGTAGCTTGTAGTGACTGTCGTGGTTCGTCGCCATGGTGTGCCGCAGGCTCTTTGTGAGATCGAATCGAAGTTGGATATTCCAACGCGGAGACGGCTTTAAATCAAGATGTTTTTTGTCATTTAGATCATGTTTAGAACGAGCGACACGTATACAAACACACGTGCAACAACCCGTTAAGAACCAACGTTGATTGAGCACATGGTTTACAAAGTCGCGAGCGCCGTTATGAACGTCAGCGGACGCGCCACGCAGATTGGCGCGCTGATTTGCCGAGTGTGCGAAGAGGGCGCGCCCCAGGGGCTGGGCAAACGGAAACATTGACGTGGATTTGAACGTCCGCGACCTCCACATGGCCGCGGGCCCTCGGGCCTGCAGGTTGTGAGCAATATCGTCCTATCCACCGGAAGACGGTACGGATCGATTGGCACAGCTCCGCTGGTGTATACACAAACAGACAAATCGCGAGGAATTGAGAGCTGTGGTTAAATCAGTTCAACGGATCGTGGCCGCTTGACCGGCCCGGCATTCGGCAGATACACGAAGGCACAACATACTCGAGATTGGAAACCCGGGGCCCTTGGCGGGCGACCAGGAGATCCCCGCATGACACGGCAACTGGGCATCGCCCTCACTATTCTGGCGCTGGGCTGCGTAACCGCCGCCGCAGGCTTCGACGCCGCCGACCAGACAACGCTGGCAAAGCATGTGCTGACCGAGGACGAGCTGAACCGCCTGATGGCGGTCATGGAGGATGCCAAGGGCCACGGCCACGCACCTTCGGTCAACATGGCCGGCGCCGGCTCGCTCGACGCGCTCGCGGCAAAAGTTGATACGGAGCCCGGGATTCACGCCCTGCTGGCGGCACACGGCTTCACGGCGCAGGACTATGTCGTCGCCGCACTGACAACGGCGCGCACGGCGATGATGGCGCAGATGGGCGCCGGCAACCCGAATGTCGCCTTCTACCGCGCGCACCAGGCGCAGATCGACCGGATGATGGATCTCGGCCCCGGCGCCGCATCCGCCGCCGGCAATGACGAGGATCTGAGCGCGCTGAACACCAAAAAACTCGGAGAATGCACCAAGGTCGCCATGGGGCCGGTGGCCCTGATGCCGCTGAGTATGCGCGGCACCGCCGGCGGCCCGCCGGAGTCCCGCGAGCATATTGCGAATGCGCTGGCCAACTTGGTGACCAAGGTTGGCGAGCAGAATCTAAAGGACGATTTCCGCGACATATCCGACGAGATCCGACGCCAGGCCGCCGCCCCGCAATTCACCTCGACACCGCGCTTCACCCGGGCCGTGGACGACGTGAAGAACTGGTTGCAGGGCAACTGCTCCAAGGAAGCGCTGAAGCAGTGATGCCGGCGGCCTTGGGCTCAACTGCAATGGCTTTGGATCGCGCTACCGTATCCTCTTGGCACCTTTCGTCGCCGGCTTCGTGGGGCCCTTTCCGGGCCGCCGAATGGCAGGGTCTTTCACCACCTGCCTGGCCGACTCTTTAGCCAGCGCGGCCGTCACGGCCTTGCGGGCCCAGCTGACAACCTCATCCTCGTCCTCGAGTACCTCAGCCGGCACGGTGTAGTAAGTCATCTTCATGTTCTTGGCATTCGCGCGCGGCTGGAAACCCTCGCTCCCCCGCGCTTCGTACTCAGGACGGGTCGAGTCATCTGTCTTGAAGTACAACCGCTCCTTGTACAGCAGCCCGAAAAACGTGCCACGGCTGTACAGGCCCAGGCCGCCGAACATGCGGCGCGAGCTGAGCCCGCCGAGGCCTTTGAGCTGACCGAGGAGGTAATCCAGGTATTGCTTGCTGACAGCCACTGACCGCTCCCTACCCGGCTCAACCCGCGACCCGGGTTGCGGCTCGTGGCTCAACCCAGAGCGCCCACGCTCGGCCGCGGAGCTCGCCATCACTGCCATACAGGGCCGTTCCAGCCTCGTGCTTGGGCCCGTTTGAGCCAATGTCCCAACCAACCACAACACACGCCTCACCAACCCGAACGGGCCGCTCCAACTGCGCGGTGAATTGGGCCAGCAGCATCATTCGGTCATCGGGTGTGACGGCGTAGTATCCAGGACAGTCCAGAGCCGCCGACACGAACTCGGGCCTCACGATGCCATCGCCGCGATCCAGGGACGCATCAGGTGTCCAAGGTGCGGCCACAACATCGCGCCCCGCAACGGCACCTGCAAATATGCACATGCCGTCTGCGTGCTTTCGACCGGTACCGCAGACAAAACACGTTGGAAAACGATGGTTGGCAAAACCCACGTACTTACGGGAAGCCGCCACTGCCTCGTCATATTCGACCGGAGGCGGTGGAGACAAATTGAGTGTCGCCGGTGCACCGCTGCCTATCAACCGCTCCCCGTCGCGGACTTCGATTCCGCCATCAGGCGTCTCGACAACCGCCAGCTCAGTTTCCAGAGGTGGCGGGGCCTTTAGACGCACCGACAGCGCTCGAGTCGCCGGCGATTGCGATGCGAGCGATGGCCGTGGCACGAGTGCCGCGACCAGGCCCGCGAAATAACCACCATTCGCGGAAGTGGGCGGCCCACAGAACCGCTTCGCAATGACCAGACTCTTCACCTAAGGAACCTCACTTCACGCACGCTCCCACAGTCGGCGCGCTTCAGCGGCGATGATATCGGGATATTCCTCGGGGAAGAACAACTTGCCCTCCTTGACCTGCCGGACGCCTGCGAACTTCGGCAGTAGGCCGGCCAGATAGTCGGGATTCCCCGCTGAGAAAATGGTGTCGCTCATCCCCCAGACGATCCGCGTGAACACGGTGCATTTCTTTAACAGAGGCGCGATCCCCGCCAGCGGATTTGGCGTGAGGCCAAGCGTGTAACGATTGACTAAAGCCTTGCGCTCGGGCGAGGCAACGAGCGGCGCCAGGTATTGTTCGAGTGCGGCATCCGTCGGATGGGCGGGATTGCTGTAACACATGCCACCGAGCCCCTTCGCCGACCGCGCCACGTCCTTGTGATTCAACCAGGGCTCCAGCCACAAGTCCGGATAAACACCGGCGCGCGCCAAGTCGAGAACAGGCAGCAAAGCGGGCGGCGGGCTATCGATCTCGACATCACAGTTAGTGAGTAACAGGGAGCGCACTCGTTTCGGATACCGAGTAACAAACAACTGCGCAACCGCCCCGCCACTGTCATTGCCAATCAAATCCACTTCCTGCACTGACAGTTTATCGAGGAAGGCCGCCAGCATGTCCGCCTGCGCCGCAGGTGCAACACTTTGTCCGGTAGCGACTTCGGTATGGCCCAAGCCCATAAAATCCGGTGCAAGGCATCGCCTGTAGGTCGACAGCCGGTCGATCGCTCCACGCCACTGGAAGCTGTTCAGGGGAAAGCCGTGCAGGAACAGCGCCGCCGGACCGGTGCCCCGGTCAATATGAGCGATGCGCCCAAAGGAAGTCTGCGCGAACCGCCGCTCCTTTTCGTACAGCCGCGCGCTTTCCTCGTCGGTGCGTGCCGCGCTTTTAGCAGCGCCGGCCGCACCCAACGCAGCCCTCGGTGCCAAAGTCCCCGCCACTAGCGTCCCCGCCAGCGTGCCCGCAACCAGCCCACTCACCGACCCCGCCAGAAATTCTCTACGGTGCATGATCGAAACCCTCAGTTTGGTTTTAGCGTCGACGTATCGAGCGCAGGTATTCCACCGGCGTGCGCCCATACGCCCGCCGGAAAGTTGCCGTGAAATGACTATGACTGGAGAACCCGAGATCCATGCTCAGGGCGCTGATGTCGTCGGCAGCGCGTCCCCGTCCCAACAGGTCCAACGCGCGCGCCATGCGCAAGCGCATTTGGTATTGATACAGAGGTATCCCTTCGACCTGTTTGAACAGCTGCGTGAGATACACCGGCGAGACGCCAACTTCCGCCGCGATATCGGCGAGCGTCCAGCGCCGCGTCAGGTCGCAAGACAGCACCAGTTTGACGCGCTCCACCAACTTCTGTTTTCCGGGAGTGCCGCGGGGCGTGCCTTCGCCCAACACACTGCGTGCCAAGGCCAGAACCTGCGTTTCCGCTTCCAGGATCCCGATGGCTTTTTGAACCAGGCGATGTCGCAGTTGCGCCAGGAGCGACTGTGCGGTGGGGGCAATTCGTCGCCGCTGTTCTTTGGGCTCCCGCGGCGCCAGCTCGGCTTTCAGCGGCTCCGCAAGCTCCAATGACAAGCAGGCGTCACCTCCCGCGACCGGGTGGCTGATTTGATAGCTCTCTCCCCGGTTGAAAAACAACACCTGGTTCGCTTCAGCCACCGAATCGCTGCGCCCCAAATGACGCACATACACGCCGCGATATGGAAAAACCATGTGCGTGGCGGACGTGCATTCCTCAGGGCTTCTATGCCGGCACGAGCCGCGACAGGCAACGTCGCGGAGCGTGACGAGGTTCGTCTCGAGGAGAGTTTGGACAGACAGCTCAGACATGGCCGCAGAGTAGAAACCCTGTGTCACGGGAGCAATGACCTCAGAGGTCATGGCCCATGGTTGCCCCGTGCGGCGCGTCCCCGCCAGCCCGCAGCACGGCCGGCCTCGCCAGCGCAGCGCCCGGCCCCTACTTGGCGTCGTGGAAAATCACGCCAAGCGTATGCCGATGCCCACTGCGAATCCGGCTGACCCCGTGCCGCAAATTGACCCGGTACATCCCCCGCACACCCTTCATCGGCCGGTGATGCACGGCGAAAATCACCGCGTCGCCCTGCCGAAGCGGCACCACCTCCGCCCGTGACTGCATCCGCGGCCTTTGCTCGGTGAGAATGAACTCGCCGCCCGTAAAATCCTCACCCGGCTGCGATAACAACACCGCCACCTGCAGCGGAAACACATGCTCGCCGTACAAATCCTGATGCAGGCAATTGTAGTCACCCGCCGCGTATTGCAGCAGTAACGGCGTCGGTCGCGTCTGCCCGGCCTGGGCGCACCGCTCGAGGAACTCAGCGTGTTGAGTTGGATAGCGGACGGCAATATTGAGCAACTCGTTCCACTGATTCGCAATGGGCGCCAGATGCGGATACAGGGCAGTCCGCAGCTGCGCGACCAGGTCAGGCAGCGGATAACAGAAGTACCGGTATTCACCGCGTCCGTAACCGTGCCGACTCATCACGACACGGCTACGGAACCGGTTGTCCTGGGAATACAGCGCCACCAGAGACCGGCACTGGGCCGGCTCCAGCAGCCGCTCCACAACGGCGTTGCCCTGACTGTTGAGATCAGCGACAACGGCACCCCAGTCGATGCTCATCGCGCGCCTTCACGAGCCAGGAGCGCCCTCTTTCGTTCCACACCCCATCGATATCCCGACAACCCTCCATCAGTACGTACAACCCGGTGGCAAGGGATGACAACCGCGATTGGATTGGCAGCACAGGCCTGCGCGACCGCACGCACCGACTTGGGCGAACCAATCCGGTTGGCGATGTCCAGGTAGCTCGCCGTCGCACCAGCGGGAATCTCCCGCAATGCGCGCCATACCCGCCGCTGAAAGTCCGTGCCATGGGCGTCTAACCGCACATCGAACCCGGCACCCGGCGCCTCAACAAACTGAACCACCTTCTTGTGCAACTCCGTGACTGCGGTTTCCACCAAGTGTGCCTCCGGGAATCTCACCTGCAGGTCTTGCAGCAGCACCGCCGGTGATGCGCCTAACAGGATTGCGCAGACACCCTTGGCGCTCGATGCAACCAGGATCGATCCGAGCGAGCAACGGCTCACCGCGTACTGGATTTCGACGTTGTGCTTGACTGTGGATTTCATCGCTGTTCCCCAACCGTGGATGATGGGGGCTATTCTCGGGACCGGGGCGGGCCGACGCATTCCGATTCTTGCGCTTCCGCGCCCCCTCAAACCAGGGTGGCGATGAACACAGCCAGGATGGCAATCGGGCAAACATAGCGCAGCAGCCACACACAGGCGACCCGGGCCAGCGGCGTCGACTCGGCGAGCTCGTCGCGCGCGAAGGCTTTGCTGACCCGCCAACCCACGAGCAGGCTCGTCAGCAGAGCGCCCACCGGCATCATGATATTGGAGGACACATAATCCAACACATCAAAAACGGTCTTGTGTGCAAACACGGGAATGAAGCTCAGGGGGTACCAGTCGGACCACCGGTTGAAGGACAGCACCGAGCCAATTCCGAGCACCCACGAGCTGCCGCCGATGATCCAGACGGCCGCGACTCTTCCCACCCGGAAACGCGACATGACCCACGCTACCACCGGCTCCAGCAACGCAATGGACGGCGTTGTCGCCGCCAGCACCAACAGCAGAAAGAACAGAGTGCCAATAAATCGCCCGCCCGGAATTTCGGTGAATACCCGCGGCAACACATCGAAGACCAATGCCGGGCCCTGCGCAGGATTCATCCCATAACCGAACACCAGGGGGAAGATCATCATGGTGGCGAGCAGTGACACCAAAAGAATCGACCCCGTAATCACGAGCGAAGTGCGGACCAGGGAGGTGCCGCGCTCGATGTAGGCACCGAAGGCGATCATCATGGCCTGGCCAACGCCCGTTGCGTAGAAGGCCTGGCCGATGGCGGACAACACCACTTGGGCATTGACTGCTGAGAAGTCGGGTTTGAACGCGAAGCTCAGTCCGCGGCGTACGTCACCCGTTGTCAGTGAATAGACCACCAGGATCAGCAGCAATACCAACAGAGCGGGAGCGCGGATCCGGTTGGCCGGCTCGATGCCACCTTGCAGGCCGCGGGCCGAGATCACAATGACCATGGCTACGAAGCCGGCATGCCAGGCCGCGACTTCGACCGGATGGGACTGGAATTCGGTCCAGAGCGCGGCGACATGCTGCGGCCCGGCTGCAGCCAGCAGGCCGATCGCGCACTTCCACGCGTAAGCCAGCACCCACGCAGCAATAACGGTGTAATACGAAAAAATCAGGTAGGCCGCGAGAGTTCCCAGAATGCCAATAGCATTCCAACGCGGACTACCGCCCGCAGCTACCGCCACCGCGCCCGCAGCGTCCGGTGGGCTCAGCCGCGAGGCTCTACCGAGGGCGAACTCCGCAGCGAGAAGCGGCGTTGCGACCAACACGCACGCCAGGATGAAGATGAGAATGAAGGCGCTGCCGCCGCCAGTACCCGCGAGATACGGGAACCGCCAGATGCTGCCCAGCCCAACCGACGCACCGGCCGTGCACAAATAAACGGACAAGTTGGATGACCACGCAGCACGAGCCGCGCCCGACCCGGCAACAGTACGCGTCATTCAGCGCGCAACCGAGTCGCGACGCAGCGCCTGACACATGCAGTGAACCGCCCCACCCCCATTCCCGATCATCGACACATCCGGTGCATAAACAGTGAGCCCCTCGCTGCGACAGGCAGCGATCAAATTCCTGCTGGAAGCCGGCACCAGCACCCGCTCGTCGCCCAACGCAACGACGTTGCAACCCAACTGCATCGCATCGGCATACGGCACGGGAATCACGCGGATGCCCTGCGCCTGCAGCCAGGTCACCAGCTCGGGCTCTACGGCCTCAACACAGACCACGGCCAGGTTCGGCGCCAACATGCCCATCTGTACATCCAGGTGCAGGAAATGAGGATCGAAGGCGTAGGTGTGAAACTCCCAACCCTCAGCTTCGAACCACGACTGCAGCTGGCGAACCGCCGGCTCACTGGAGCGCTCACCGGAATAACCGCAAATGGCCACGCCCGGTTTCAACACCATCAGGTCGCCACCCTCAACGTTGCCTGCCGTGACGAGATCGTAAATGGGAATATCCGACTCCAGGTAAAAGCGCAGACAGGCCGCGTATTCACCGCGGCGGTAGGGTTTCTGTGGCTGCAGGATCACCGCGCCCCACGGGGTCATGGCGCTGCTGTCGCGCGCGAATATCTGGTATGGCAACTCGGGGTACGCGGGCAGCGTATGCACTTCCACGCCCGCCTGGCGGTAGGCATCGAGCATTTCGGAGTACTGAGTGCGTGCGGTCGCGAAGTCGAACCGCAGACCCACACGCTCGGATCTCTGCGCCACGGCATTGCCGGCCTGCCAGGAAAAGTGGTCGATCGGACCCACGAGAACGTGCAGCAGACGACCGTACTCGCTATCGATGCCCCATTTTTGGGCTCGTGGCGTTCCACCCTGTTCGAGGCGAGTGCGAAGCTGCATGAGGCGTACTCGGGTCAGTCATTGGCTGCCACAAGAACAGCGTGCAGCAGAACGTTGGCGCCCGCAACCAAATCAGCAAGGCTCGCCTCCTCGGCCTCGTTGTGACTCAAGCCCCCCGCGCAGGGAACGAAAATCATGGCCGTAGGAGCAAATTGCGCCGTATTCAGAGAGTCATGACCGGCACCGCTGACCATCCGAATGTGCGACAGGCCGAGGTACCGCGCGGTGGACTCGACCAGATCAACCAACCGCGGGTCAAACGCTGTGGGCGGCATGTGCCAAACCTGCTCGATGCCCGGCCGGATGCCCTGGCGCGCAGAAACCGACTCAACGAGGGAACGAAACGACGCGATCATCCCGTCCAACACCTTGCCATCGGGATGACGTAGATCGACCGATATAACGAGCCGCTCAGGAACAGTGTTGCGTGAGCCGGGAAACACTTTGAGATCCCCCAGGGTGGCACGGCCCCAAGGCGCATGTTCTGCCGCCAAAGCGAACGCACCTTCGATTATGGGACAGGCGGCGCGCCATGGATCGCGACGCATCTCCATGGGCGTCGGGCCTGCATGACAGGCAACACCTTCCAACGTCACATCCAACCAGTATGCACCTTGAATTCCAGTCACCACGCCAATGGTCGTGGCGGACTTCTCGAGAATGGGTCCCTGCTCGATATGGGCCTCAAACATGGCGTGAAATGCACGCCGCCGCGCAGGCGTACTGCCGCGATACCCAATCCGCTCGAGCTCCCCCAGAAAAGTCCGACCCGACTCGTCCTGACGCTCGTATGCGTAATCCAGCGAATGCGTGCCAGCAACCACACCCGAGCCGAGCATCGCCGGAGCGAAGCGACACCCTTCCTCATTCGTCCAACTCGCAACCTCGATGGACCTGCGAGTCGGGATATGCTGATCCTCGAGGGTTCGCAAAACCTCGAGCCCCGCCATGACGCCGTACACGCCATCAAACCGACCACCGGTCGGCTGGGTATCGAGGTGACTTCCCATGAGAACCGGTGGCAGCGCAGCGTCCGCGCCCGCTCGCGCCGCAAAGATGTTGCCGACTTCATCGACGGTCACAGTACAACCGAGGGCCCGTGTCCAGGATACGAGCTGATCCCGGCCCGCCTTGTCCTCATCGGTCAGGGCCTGCCGATTGCAGCCACCCCGCTGCGTGCCACCGATAGCGGCCAGCGTCATCAGGCTCGACCAGAGCCGCTCGCCGTTGATTCCAAGTGTGGCCGCCACAGCTCACCTCTCAGTAGGAAGGCACCGCCCTGCCCGGTGATCCAGGAGCCTGTCTGACTAATGTTCGCCTGCTGCGGCCGGCCCGCAGCGGCATCTTTTTGCGATCCTTTCGCTTACATAGTGCCCACTATGCGCGC
>Ga0137415_10003398_pt1 | contig 15835 bp, 17 predicted proteins | sample CZODoug3_1_1_16f_FD_183082 | JGI IMG/M metagenome (GOLD analysis project Ga0137415, IMG submission 183082) | Vadose zone soil fungal communities from Angelo Coast Range Reserve, California, USA - CZODoug3_1_1_16fungal (Hybrid Assembly) | ecosystem: Environmental > Terrestrial > Soil > Vadose... | reverse complement strand
TTCTTCAGGGACGTGCTGCAGATGAAGGCGTGGCTGGTGACGGCAGCCGTGGTGCTCGCATGTGGTCAGTTGCTGACGGCCGCGCGCATCTACGAGGTGCTACGGTTCCCGCCCGAGGGACGGTTCTATCACGGTGTTCATCGCTGGTCAGGGCGGGCGGCGATCGTGCTGACGCTGCCGGTCGCCTATCACTGTATTTTCCTGCTTGGATTCGGCGCCAACAGCCCGCGCGTCCTGATTCACTCGCTACTCGGGTCGGCCCTCTACGGCGCTGTCGTCGTCAAGGTGCTCATGGTTCGATCGGGCAGGTTTGCAACCTGGGTGCTCCCCGTGGCCGGAGGTCTCCTGTTCTCGATTCTCCTGGGGCTGTGGCTGACTTCCGCACTCGTGTTCTTTACTGCGGGTCTTCCTTCTACATGAGTGACGGCCTGAGATGTCTGATCTAGCGCGCCCCGCTCGGTCCGGCGTCGCCCGTCAGCAGCTGGCCGTTCATGCCGAGCGACCCATGGAACTTGCAGGAGACCGCCAGCATCCCAGAGGCCGGGAAGGTCACGTCCACCTGTATCTTGCCCTTGGGCGGGATGTCGTTGTCGATGCCGAGCGCCGGAATGCTGATGTTGTGCAGCGTGCGCGCCTCGTTCTCCACGAGCAGGGTCAGCTTCTGCCCGGGCCTGCCGCGCAGGAACGTCGGCGAAAAGTAGTAGTCGTCGGCCTCCAGCTCTAGCTTCGACCGATTCCGTACGTCCTTGGTGCCATGGTCGGCGTAGGCCACGCCGCCCAGCGTGACGGACTTGCGCTTTCCCGGCGTCGAGGCAGCGGTCCGCGGCTGCGCGGCGGGCATGGCTGCCGCGCCCGAGCCCGGCTGCACCGCGATTTTGCGCGGAGCGTTGCCGACGGCGATGGTGGCCATCACCGTGCGGCTCGCCACGTCCACCACCGAGACGTCGTTGGAGCCTTCGTTGGTCACGTAAGCCCTGCGGCCATCAGAGCTCGACATGCTCCAGTGCGGCGCGTTGCCCACGGCGACGGTGCCAGCCAGAGTGTTGTTCGCCGTGTCAAGGATGGCGAGCTCACCGGGGCCCTGGACCACGGCCAGCGCCCACCGGCCGTCGGGTGTGAACGGTGCGTAGTGCGGCGAGGCGCCCACCGGGATCTGTGTGGCGATCCGGTTGGTGGCGGTATCCAGAACCTGGATCGCGTTGACGCCTGCGAGGGTGAACAAGACCCGCCGGCCGTCTGGACTCAGCTCGAGCCCGCGGGGGGTTTTGTCTAGCGGTACCCGCGCCACTTCCTTCCATGCGGTCAGATCCAGGCGGACGAGCGCCGTGGCACCCTGCTGCTGCGAGGCCACCCACCCTGTGCGCCCGTCCCGGCTCAGCGTGCCGTTGTGGGGCTGGGCGACCGGCACCTCGCCGATCACGCGATCCGTGACCGAGTCGATGACCAGCGCACGGTTCGAGCCCCAGCCCGAGACGAGCACGCGGCTGCCGTCGCCCGAGACCGCGAGGCCATGGGGATTCGCGCCCACGTCGATGGTGGCGACCACACGGTCGGTGGCGGTGTCGATGACGCTCACCGTCGAGGCGCCGTCACTGCTGACGTAGACCTTGCGGCCGTCCGGCGTCACGACGAGCCCGTGTGGCCCTTTGGGGACCGCGATCGTACCGAGGACCTTGTTCTGGGCGGTGTCGACGACAGCCACCGCGTCGTCCTTGAAGAGCCCCACATAGGCCTTGGGCGCGGCGGCGGACGAGAGCGAGCCCATCCCGCCTGCGCATCCGCCCCACAAAACTACGACCGACAGCATGATCGCCACACGCTTCAGCAAGGTGTCACCTCCGGGAGATGCTGCAGTTAACCGAGTGTCGAGTCGACCACCGCGAGCGGATGCTTGCCTGGCACGTATGTCACGTCCGTGACGCCGATCATCCGGCGCGCTTGCTCCTCAGGGATCTTCATCGGTCCCGGCGCCGGCGCACTGCCCGGTGCCGGCTGCGGAAACGCCGTGGACATCGCGGTATGGAACGAGATGTTGCCCTCCACCTTGCGGAGCACCTGATGAATGTGACCGTTCAGGACGGTGGTCGAGCCGAAGCGGCGGAGCGACGCCAACGCGCGCTCGGAGTCTTCGGTGGTCCAGCCCCATTGTGGATAAACCGCCCAGAGCGGTACGTGGGAGAAGACCACGACCGGGGTGCTGCTCGAGAGCGGCGCCACGTCCTTCTCCAGCCACGCGAGCTGCTCGTCGCCCAGCGAGCCCATCCCCTCACCCTTGTACTTGAGTACGTTCACGAGCCCGACGAAGTGCGTTCCCTTGTAATCGAAGCTCTGCCAGCCGCGATCGCCGACGGTCCCCTTGCCGTAGCGGGCGAGATATTCCGTGCCGCCGTCGAGGAACACATCGTGTTCGCCGGGCACGTAGAAGATGCGTTCCGTCTTCACGGTCTTCAAGATTTCCGCGACCGTATCGAAGGCGCCCGCCTTCTGCCCGTGCGTCTGATCGCCTGTATGGAGCACGAACGCAGGGGCAGGCCGCAGCCCATTCACACGGTCGACGACCTGTTGGAGGGTGGCGGCGGCGTCCTTGTTCGCCTCGCCCTTGAAGCCGACGTGCGTGTCGCTGATCTGTACGAAGGTGAAGCTTCCCGCTGCGGCGTCCGCGGCCGACGCCTCCGTGATCAGTCGCGACGACAGCACACCACCAGCCGATGCCCAGACGACACCTGTGCCCGCCCAGGCCATGCATTCGAGAAAACCCCGCCGATCGATCCGATCCATGCCGTCCTCCTCGCCATTGGTGGCGTCTACTTCACGACCACTGTGCCCTTCATGAAAGGATGAACCTTGCAGAAGTACTCGTAGGTGCCGGGTTTCGTGAAGGTCTGCACGAACGTGTCGTCGTTCACGAGCCCGGCGGAGCTGAAGGCGCCCGTCGCTGACGTGACCGTGTGCGGCTCCTCGTCGTGATTGACCCACGTCACCGTCGAGCCCACGGGGACGCTGAGAATGGGCGGTCCGTACTTGAATTCCTTGATCCCGATCGTTGGTGGCGTCGCGGCCAGCGCGTGGGCACCGATGAGTAGTGTCATCACGCCGACGGCGACCAACGCCCCCCTGGACCACGCCGGCGCTCTTGTGTCGTCTTTCATGGTTCTCTCCTTGCCCTCCTCACGCATCCGAACGCTCCACCACGGGCGCCGTTCCAATTGGTCCACACAAGGTTTGGAGGGAACGAATCGTTCACTCGGGCGTTACGGAGGGTGAAAGGCCTGCAACGCGCTCCACAACCTCGCGCGGCATGTCGTGAGACACCGTTGAACTGCGATGACGTTCGGATGACTCTTCGCGACTATCAGCAGGGGTGCCTCGCCATGGCGGCTCAGGGTGAGGTACGTGGGCATCTCGAGGCTTGCCCGGACTGCGCGCACGTGGATGCGGTGGAGCAGGAGTTGACGTCGGCTCTCGAGCAGCGCTTGCCGCAGCACCCGGCGTCGCTCGCTCTGAAGCGGCGGATGGCCGCCCAATGGAACGTATCGACACCCAGGCAGTCACGGTGGAGCTGGTGGCGCCCATTGCTGGTCCCGACGTTCGCATGTGTGGCCCTCGTGCTCCTGGGCGCACCCATCCTCTATTACGGGCAAGCGATGTTCCGAGACGCAAATGCCAGGAGCGTCATGGTCGGCGAGGCGGTGAATGATCATCTCCGAATGCTTTCGAGCCTGCGCCCCCTCGAGATCGAGAGTGGGGGTCTTCACCAGGTGAAGCCATGGTTCGAGGGGCGGCTGGACTTCGCGCCCGTCGTGTCGTTCGAGGGCGACACCGACTTCCCGCTCAAAGGCGGCGCCGTTGGTTACTTTCTCGACCGCAAGGCCGCGGTGCTCGTCTACGCGCACGGACTCCATACGATCTCGCTCTTCGTCTTTCGAGCCGGCGGCCTACACTGGCCGTCGCAGGACGGCAGCGCGTTCACAACGCAGGAGCGCGGGTTCAACGTCGTGATGTGGCGTCAGGGCTCGCTCGGATGCGCGCTCGTGTCGGATGTCGACCGCCGCAAGCTCGCATCACTCGCCGCACAGCTGCAGTCGATACCCTGAGGCTGAGGCGCCGGCTCGATGACGCGGCGGACCTTCCATCGCGCGTGCTCGTCGGGCAGGCACACAGCGCACGGCCGGTACCCGGCCGCGACGGCGGTTTGCCCGTCGGCGAAGAACACGCGATTCGTGACGTACCCGCCGCGCGCGACGGCCCGAAGCGCGGCCGGGCAGTCGAGCCTGCCGTACACGCGGCCCGGCCGGTAGCCGCCGAGCTCGCCGGCCGTTGCGCTGTCGTAGGGTCGCCGGTCCGGACCGAGCAGCGTGTACGTCCTGGCGGTCATGCCGCTCCCTCGAGCGTGAGCAGGGCTCGCTTGGCGTCGACGCCACCGACGTACTGTCCGATCGTTCCGTCGCTCCGCACGACGCGGTGGCAGGGCACCACGACGGGCAGGGGGTTGCTGGCGCACGCGCTGCCCGCAGCGCGAACCGCCTTCGGGTGGCCAGCCGCCTTCGCGACCGCGGCATAGCTGGCGGTCTTTCCATAACCGATCTCCGGCAGGTGCGAGAGGATCGTGCGGCGGAAGCCGTGCGAGAGCTGCAGGTCGAGCGGCACGTCGAACGTGCGGCGCCGCCCGGCGAAGTACTCCTCGATCTCCCGCGCGACGCCGTCCAGGCGCGCGGGCGCTCGCAGGATGCGAGGGCTCACGTCGCGGGCGAGGCCTTCCAGCACGAGGTCGTGGTCCTGGCTCGCGTACGCGACCCGTACCAGACCCTTCGGCGTGGCCGCCAACAGCAAGGCGCCCACGGGGGTGTCGATGGTGCGGTACGCGACGTCGAGAAGACCCGCGGCGTTCGCCGCGGCCACCAGGCGCCGATGCAGCCTGCGGTTGACTTCGTCGTCGATCGTTGGCAACGCGGCGAACAGATCCCGCTCGTTCGTCATCGGGACTCTCCCTTCGGGAATGTCTTTCGCAACGTGGCGATACCGTCTGCCGCCGCTCGTCGGGCGGCGTCCTGACTGCCGCCGACGATCTCGGCGACTTGCACGTAGGGCATCCCCACGAGGTAGTGATAGGCGATCGTCTGTCGTTGCTTGAGGGGAAGAGCCTCGAGCGCCTCCCACAGGCCGGACTCCCAGCCCCCGGGACTGCCCTCGTCCGCGGGGGGCTCCGGCAGCATGTCGGTCAGGATCGGGCGACGCGATCTCGCGCGCACATGATCGAGCGCTTTGCGGTGCGCGATCGTCACGAGCCACGCCTCGATGTTGCTGTTCGGGCGCAGGCGCGCGTACGCGTCGAGCGCGGCCAGGAACGTCTCCGACCAAGCGTCCTCGGCGTCAGCCGGACCCAGAACAGCGCGGCACACGCGCAGCACGGTCGGCCCGTGCTCGGCGACCAGCTCTTCGAAGGGCGGTGGACTCACCCTACGCGGCCTCGGTTGACATCCGCTGTCGCCATTGCCGAATGGCCTGTGCGTGGAGCGGGTAATGGCCATACGTGTCGAGCCGCAATCGATGACGGAAGCGGGTTTCGCCGATGAGTTGATGTTCGGGGGCGCTCTGAATGAAGTCGACGAGCCGGCCGTGCGTTGCCGCCAATTGCGCGCGGACCTCGGACAGCGACAGGCTCCGTTTCTGTTCCGTCATGCGGGCGTTGAAGGCGTCGATGCCCCCGTACCGTACGGAGTACCTCGGTGGCGTGCCGCCCTCGAGGATGAGCGGCAGGTGCGTCAACGCCTCCTCTTCCCACGTGGTCACGTGCGCGAGGATGTCGCGTACCGACCAGGCACCGGTGACGCCGGGCTGCATCAGCTGCACATCCGACAGACCGGCGTACGACTCGCCGAACGCCACCCACGCCGTGTCCAGTCGTTTCAGAAGTTGTCGTCTATCCACCGGTCACTCACTCCGTCGGCCGGATCAGGCCGCTCGTCGGAACGTCAGGTTGATGCGGTGGCCACCCATCAGGAGGTGATGTCCCGCCTCGAGCGGCAGGACGCCGTGATAGCGAAGTCGGGCGGGACCGCCCCAGACGACCACGTCACCATGAGCCAGCGGCACACGGCGTGGCGTGTCGGCTCGACGCAATCCTCCCAGCAGGAAGACCGCCGGCAGTCCGAGGGAGACGGACACGATCGGGGCCGAGAAATCACGCTCGTTCTTGTCCTGATGCAGCGACAATCTCGCCCCGGGCTCGTACCGGTTGATGAGACACGCGTCGGGCGCGAAGCCGTCGAAGCCCGCCCGCGCCGCCGCCTGGGCCGCGAGGTCCGCGAACACGTCGGGCATGGCCGGCCAGCGACACCCGGTCTGCGGGTCATGGCTGTCGTAGCGGTAGCCGGACTGATCGGTCACCCACCCGAGTGCCCCGCAGTTGGTTATCGCGACCGACATTCGATGGCCCCCAGGCGTGACCATGTGGCGGAACGGCGCGACCTCCACGACCCGTCGCAGGGCGGTGACGCACGGCGCTTCGAAGCGCCGCGCGAACCCGCCCAGCAACATCGCGCCCGGCGCGAGCCGGACGTCCCGCACGTCGTCCTCGAACAAATCGCGGGTCATTTCGCGTCGTGAAAGATCACGCCCACGGTGTGGCGATGGCCGGATCGCAGCCGGCTGACTCCGTGCCGGAGAGTGACGCGATAGGTTCCGCGCGTGCCCTGCACCGGGCGGTGGTGCACCGCGAACACCACGGCGTCGCCCCGGCGCAACGGCACCACCTCGGCCCGCGATTGCATGCGTGGCCGCTGCTCGGTCAGGACGAATTCGCCGCCGGTGAAATCCTGTTCCGGCTCCGACAGCAGAATCGTCAGCTGCAGCGGAAAGACATGCTCGCCGTAGAGATCCTGGTGGAGAGCGTTGTAGTCGCCCGCGGCGTATTGCAGCAGGAGCGGCGTTGGCCGCGTCTGCCCCGCCTTGTGGCAGCGCGCGATGAAATCGGCGTGCGCGTCAGGGTAGCGGACATCGATCCCCATCGACGCGTTCCAGCGATTGGCGATCGGCGCCAGATTCGGATAGATCGCCCTGCGAAGATCGGCGACGATGTCCGGCAGCGGATACGTGAAGTACTTGTATTCACCCCGCCCGAAGCCGTGACGTGCCATGACGACATGGCTCCGGAACCGGCGATCGTCCTCATAGAGACGGGCAATGGTCTGGCACTCGTCGGCGGTCAGGAGCTTCCTGAGCATCGCCCAGCCGTAGCCGTCGAGATGCGTCGAGGCGCTCGCCCAGTCGACGGCCTCGACACGCGTGTCGATGTCTACCGAGCTGACCGGCCTCGCTGTGAGCGTCGTGCTCATGTCACTCCCTCCCACTCGTTCCTCGTTCTCGGTTGCTTCGAACACTTCTGCCCGCACTGGGTAAACGCCCCGACGCGCCCGTTCGTGAGGTCACTGATCACGTACTGTCCCGGTTGCCCGCATATCTCAGGCCCCAGAAGGAGCCAGGCGCCCAGCAATGACGTGCCATGCGAATACTCTCGGCCGTTTGCACCGCCCGGGCCGCGCGCCAGTCGCGATTCTGGACCGTGTGCTCCCGGATGTGAATCAGGGTCCCCCGCACCCCCGACACACCGCGCCGGACACGGCTCGCCTGCTCCTCCGTCACCCAGTCAAACATCGATGCTCCATCCATCTCTCGCAGCACCGCACGCAGATCCGTAAATGCCTCATCCATCTCCCGCAGCATCGTCGCCTTCTCGCTCATCAGTTCCTCCCTCGGAGCGTGAACCCCGCCCCGTCGCCTCGTGCCATTCGCACCATCAGTTCTCGCTCTGTGTTCAATGGCCTTCCGATCCAGCGTGCTTCCTGCGTGCCCTCCCCGCACTCCGGTTCTTGCTCTGGAAGACCGGCCGTCGTCGGGCCGGCCCGCTTGGAAGCGCTTCTGGCTCACACCAGGTAAACGTCCGGCTCCCCCGTTCGTGAGGTGCCGTCTTCTCAATGCGATGGCAAGAAACGGAGTGCACGCGTGTACGGCGACGGGCACGCTGCGACGAAAGGAGGCCCTACATGAATCTCGAGACATTCAGGGCGCAGCAACAGTACGTCGAGACGCCTTCGGGCCAGATCAGTTACGTCGAGAATGGCACGGGCAACAGCCTCGCCGCCTTGTTCGTTCACGGAGTCTTGCTCAACGGCTACCTCTGGCGGCACCAGCTGACCGGGCTTGGCGACACGCGTCGCTGCATCGCGGTCGACCTGCTGGCTCACGGATCGACAAACATCAAACCGGATCAGGACGTCGCGTACGACGCGCAGGCCCTCATGCTGAAGCAGTTCCTCGATACGCTGCGAATCGAGAGCGTGGATCTGGTCGGTAATGACAGTGGCGGCGCCATCGCCCAGATCTTTGCCGCGAACTATCCTGAGCGCGTTCGAAGCTTCACGCTCACGGACTGCGACGCGCACGACAACTGGCCGCCTGAAGCGGTTAAAGACTTCCTTCAGCTGGTCGCGCGCGGCGGCCTCAAGGGGGCGCTCGAGACGATGCTCGCGGACAGGGCGTTTGTGCGCTCAGACCAGGGATTTGGTCTGTGGTACGAGCGTGCCGCGGACGTCGCCGACGACACGTTTGCTACCTACCTGCGACCGCTGGTGTCGTCACCCGCCCGAGTGCGCGACCTCGAGCGCTTCTTCGCCGCGTGGGACAACAAGCAGACGGTGCGCATCGAGCAGAAGCTGCGAGCACTGACCGTCCCGACGCTCATTGCCTGGGGCACGGACGACGTGTTCTTCGATGTGAAGTGGTCGCACTGGCTGGCGCGAACGATCCCTGGAACGAAGCGTCGGGTGGAGTATGCGGGCGCTCGACTGCTCTTCCCAGAAGAGCGTCCGAGACAGTTCAACGAGGATCTCCGGGCGCACTTCGTGTCGTGCCTTGGCTAGTGAGATGGGGGGCCCCGAGATGGCCGGGGTCGGGCGTCAGAGCGCGCGTGCGATCAGCGACACGCCGCTGAAGAGGAGCACCGCACCGACGATACGCACGACCTTCGCCGGCGCCACGCGCCTCTGCACCCGATTCCCGGTCCAGACGCCCGCCCACGCGACCGGAAGAAGCACCCCGATCGCGAGCCACAGGTCGCGGCCGGTGAAGAGTCCCGCGATGGCGAATGCAGCGACGCGCAGCCCCACGTTGAGGGCGACCATCTGCGAGATCGTCGCGCGTTGCGCCGTAGGGTCGGGAATGCGCCCGGCGATGTAGATGACGTAGGGAGGACCGCCGACACCGAACAGTGCGCCGAGCACGCCGCTGAGTAGACCCGCCGGCGCTGCCCACGCTCGCCCGAGAGGGCGCCGCGGGCCACGATGGACCATGATGTACAGCGCATAGCCGCAGACGAAGACGCCGAGGGCGAGGAGCGTGGCATCGCGCGGGAGGCTGACGAGCAGCGTCACGCCGAGGGCGAGGCCGATGATCGTGAACGGCGCCAGCACCAGCAGCTCGCGGACATCGGCCTGCTTCTTCGTGTGAACGCCGAGTGCCGCCGCCGATCCGAGATCGAGGGCGGCGGCCAGCGACAGGACGAACGGCAGCGGCAGGAAATGCGCGAGCACGGGGACCGTGATCGGTGACGCGCCGAACCCTGTCACGCCGAACACCGTGTAGGCGGCGAAGACGATCAGCGCCGCCAGGAGCAGGTGGAGATCCATGCGCCGCGATCGTCATCTGCACGTGGGTGTCGGTCAAGCAGGCTGATGCGCGCGACGTCAGCCCGAAACAGCGGCGACGCTTGGAGCTGGTCCGCCGGCCACGTCGAGGCTGAGGCCGCGCGGGAGACACTTGATTACCCTGCCACTCCTGCTATCATCCCCCGTCGCCCGACGATCGTTGAGGTGGAATGCTGTCCGCACTCGGTTTCACGCGCGGCGTCACGCTCCTGGCCATCTTCGGCCTCGGGGTTGCCTCGCTGTGCCTCGTCACGGTCGGCGAGCGCGAGTTCGCGGTTATTTCCCAGTTCGGCCGGCCGGTGCGCGTGGAGTCCACGCCCGGACTCAAGCTCAAGCTTCCGGCGCCCTTCCAGACGGTCACCCGGTTCGACCGGCGGCTCTTCGCACTCGTCCCCGCCCCGCGCGAGTTCCTGACCCTCGGCAAGCAGAGCGTCGTCGCCACCGGCCTCATCCTCTGGAGGGTTCACGATCCGGCGAAGTACATGCGGACCGTGTTCGACCGGGTCGGGGCCGAGTCGCGTCTCGGGGACATCCTCTTCGCCGAGCTGGGCGGAGCACTCGGCGGGGCGCCGTTCGCGGCGTTCGTCTCCACCGCCCCGGGCGAGTATCGGGCCGAGGCCGTCCTGGCCGGCATGACCCGGCACTACCGCGAACTCGCTCGGCGGGACTACGGCATCGACGTGGTCGACGTGCGCCTGCGCCGGCTGGATTTCCCCGAGCAGAACCGGGCGAGCGTGTTCGCCCGGATGAAGTCGGAGCGCGTCCGGATCAGCATGCAGTACCGGTCGGAAGGCGAGGAGGAGGGGCTCAAGATCAGGGCCACGGCCGAGAAGGCCAAGAGCGGCGTCCTCGGCGAGGCCTACAAGCTCTCGCAGAAAATCCGCGGCGAGGGCGAGGCGGGGGCGGCCAAGATCTACGGAGAGAGCCTCTCCCGGGCGCCAGACTTCTACCGCTTTGTCCGGTCCATCGACGCGATGAAGAAGACCGTCGACAAGGACACGACCATCGTGCTGCCGGTCGATTCCGACCTGTTCCGGCTCCTGCGAGACAGCCGGTTCCGCTTCCCAGAGGACTGATCTGCAATCGACGCTGCGGGGGGAAAGGGGTGATCACGAGATCGCGGTCGCTTGGGGGAATCGACAACGCCGTGCACTCTCACGTCTGGCCAGGAGCTATCCCATGTTCGACGGACGCACGATGAAGCTGGTCGCTGCTTTGCTGGTCTTGCCCGCGCTGCTCGTGCTGGTGCTGAGCCTGCCGGCGTCGGCCAAGACCGTCACCTACAAGCCCCAGACCGTGTACTTCACGTACTGTCATTCGCACCCACCGGCGGCGCGGATCGCGTCCGGCGACACGGTCGTCACCAACACCCGTGACGCCTCCAACGACGCCTTCCAGCCCACCATGAAGACCACCGCCGAGGGCAAGCTCGACCTGTCCCGCGTGAACCCACAGACCGGCCCCTTCTACGTCGAGGGCGCCGAGCCGGGCGACACGCTGAAGGTGCACCTCGACAAGGTCACGGTGAACCGCGATTGGGGTTGGGGCGGGGCCCTGCCCTACTTCGGCGCGCTGGCCCCCGAGTACAAGACGATGATGGTCACCCCGCCGGTCCAGGACCAGCTCTTCATCTGGCGGCTGGACCGGTCCCGGAACGTGGCCATTCTCAACATGCCCAAGAGCAAGATCGGCAAGGTCGAAGTCCCCATCCGCGGCTTCCTCGGGACCATCGGCACGGCCCCGTACGGCAAGGAGTGCATCAGCTCGCTGGTGCCCGGCACCCACGGCGCCAACATGGACTTCAACGAGGTCGTGGAAGGGGTGACGATGTACTTCCCGGTGTTCGAGCGGGGCGCGCTCTTCATGCTCGGCGACGGGCACGCCGCCCAGGGCGACGGGGAGATCATGGGCGCCGCGATCGAGACCTCGTTCGACATTCAGTTCACCGTCGAGGTCATCAAGGGGAAGAAGATCGACTGGCCGCGGCTGGAGAACCAGCAGTACATCATGTCGATCGGCAGCACCCGCCCGCTCATGGACGCGCTGCGGCTCGCCTGCTCCGACATGATCAACTGGCTCGCCACCGACTACGGGTATGACCGGATCGACGCCTACCAGCTCCTGGGGCAGACCGCGGTGATCAAGATCGCCAACGTCGTCGACCCGCAGTACTCCGTGGCCTGTGCGCTCGACAAGAAGTACCTGCCGAAGTAGGGCGTGAGGCACGTGATCCATTCGCAGCACCGGAGGCCGGCCAGCCGGCCGGCCTCCGGCCCTTCCTGGTGGCGGTGGCGCGCATGACGGAGTTCCTGCTCCAGGTGGCCGCCGAGGCCTGGTCGATCCTGATGGAGGCCTCCTTCCTCCTGCTGCTCGGGTTCGTCCTCGCCGGAGTCTTCGCCATCCTCGTGCCCGCGTCCCTGCTGAAGCGGTTCCTCGGCCGCGGCAAGATCCGCTCGGTCCTCTGGGCGTCGGCCATTGGCACGCCGCTGCCGCTCTGCTCCTGCGGCGTTCTGCCCACCGCGCTCGGCCTCGCGCGTCAGGGCGCGACGCCCGGCGCCACGGTCGCCTTCCTCATCACCACACCGGAGGTCGGGGTCGACTCGATCGCCCTGAGCTACGCGCTCATGGACCCGATCATGACCGTGCTTCGGCCCGTCGCGGCGTTCGTGACAGGCATGACGGCCGGCATCGCCACGAACTTCCTGGGCGTCAAGCGCCTGCCCGTGGCCGCGGAGACCGCCAACGGCGCCAGCACGGCGGAGATTCCGGAGGCGCCGGGGCCCGCCCCGGAGCTGCATCCGCCGTTCGAGCGCAACGGCGCGGCCCGCCTCGCCGGCTCACGCGCTGCCGTGCGGAAGGTCTTCACGTATGGCTTCCGCGATCTGCTCGACGAGACCGCGCACTGGCTCGTGCTCGGCGTGGTCCTCGCTGCGCTGGTGGCGGTGCTGCTTCCCGCGTCGGTGATCGAGCGTTACTTCGGCGGCGGCTTCCTTACCATGCTGGCGATGCTCGTCGTCGGGATCCCGATCTACACGTGCGCCTCCGCCTCGACCCCCATCGCGGCCGCCCTCGTTCTCAAGGGCCTGAGCCCGGGCGCCGCGCTGGTGTTCCTGCTGTCGGGCCCGGCCACGAACATCGGCGCCATCGTCGTGCTGCTGAAATTCCTTGGACTCCGGATGGTGACGATCTATCTCGCGTCGATCGCCGTCGTGGCCCTGGCCGCCGGCTACGCGCTCGACTGGATCTACCGGACGTGGCAGATCAACCCCGTGGCGACCTTCGGGAAGGCGACGGGCTTCGTTCCCGAGCCGGTGAAGATCGCCTCCGCGGTGGTGCTGCTGGCCTTGCTCGCGAGGAGCCTCTGGCGTACCCCGGTGCCGGCGGAGTGGATCCGCGTGCGCGACTGGCTCACGGCGGGCACGGGCGTGCGCCTGACCGCTGCGCGGGTCCGCGCACTGCTGGGGGTCGCCGTCGGCGTTCTGTATCTCGGCAGCGGCCTCTTCACGGTTCACCCGGGCGAGGTCGGGATCCGCACGCGGTTCGGCCGGATCGTCGACAGTCACCTCGGGCCCGGGCTGCACGCGCGACTGCCCTGGCCCATCGAGGATCACGTGCTCGTCGGCACCGATCACATCCGGCGCATCGAGGTGGGCTTCCGCAGCCCCGCCCAGCCTGCCCCCGGCACCCAGGCCCAGGCGTGGGCCGGCACGGGCTTCGCGGCGCGTACCGCGAGGGCGGATCTGTTCTGGTTCCAGAAGGCGAAGGTCTCCGACGAGTCGTTTCTGCTGACCGGCGACGAGAACCTCATCGACGTGGCCTTCACCGCTGAGTACCAGGTGAAGGACGCCGTGGCGTTCCACTACGACGTCGCCGATGCCGACACGGTGGTGCGCAGCGTGACGATGGCCGCCCTCCGCGCTGTCCTCGCCACCATGACCGTCGACGCCGTCTACACGACGAAGCGCGACGAGGTGGAGCAGCGCGTGGCGCGAGACGTCCAGCAGCTGCTCGATGCGTACGGGATCGGCGTGCGCATGGTCGGCGTGAATCTGTTGAGCGTCCACGCGCCCGAGGAGGTCCATGCCGCCTTCCGCGACGTGGCGAGCGCCCAGGAAGACAAGGTCCTCATCGTCAATCGTGCGATCACCTTCGCCCAGGAGTCGGTCAACCTCGCCGAGGGCGACGCGGCGGCGATGATCGAGTCGGCCCGGGCGTTCAAGGACGAAAAGATATTACAGGCGCAAGGAGACGCCCTCGCCTTCACCCTGCGTGAGAACGAATACCGCCGGGCGCCCGACCTCACGCGCTTCCGCCTGCATCTCGAGGCGCTCGAGGAGGTCCTGCCCGCCGCCGAGAAGATCGTGCGCCCGGGCCGCGCGGACGTGAAGGACTTCGACCTCTGGCTGCGGCCGCCGCTCGGCGGGAAGAAGGGCCAGTGAAGGCCCGCCCGCGCGTCCTCGCGCTGGTCGCCGCCGTCGTGACGGTGACGGCCCTGGCCGTCTGGTCGTGCTTCGTCGTCGTCGACGTCACCGAGTATGGCCTCGTCCTGCGATTCGGCCGCGTGGTCCGCGTGGTCCGAGAACCCGGGCTCTATCTCAAGCGGCCGTACCCGCTGGAGAGCGTGGTCCGGCTGGACCGACGCCTCCTGATCTTCAGCCCCGTGACCGCCGAGTTCCTCAGCGCCAACAAGAAGAACCTGGTCATTCACAGCCTCGTCACGTGGCGGATCACCGACCCCGAGCGCTTCCTCGCCACCACCGCCGACCGGCCCACCGCCGAGCGGCGGATCTCCGACCTCGTACTGACGAAGATCGGCTCGGTCGTCGGCAGCCACCCTTCGACGGCCCTCGTGTCCGTCGAGGGCCACCCCTCGCAGTTCGACGAGGTCATGGGGCGGATCGTGGCGGAAGCACGCGGGCATGCCATCGCCGAGTACGGCATCGACCTCGTCGACATCCGGCTGCGCCAGCTCAGCTTGCCCGAGCAGAACCGCGCCAACGTGTTCGAGCGCATGCGGGCTGAGCGGGGCAAGATCGCGACGCAGTACCGCTCCGAGGGCGAGCGCGAGTTCAAGAAGGTGGTCGCGGAGGCCGATCGGGAGAAGACGCTGATCCTCGCCGAGGCCTACCGCGAGGCGGAACGGACCAAGGGTGAGGGGGATGCCAGGGCCATGCGCATCTACGCAGAAGCCTTCGGCAAGAACCCCCAGCTCTACAAGTTCCGCCGCACGCTCCAAGCCTACGAGAAGATTCTCGGCGGCAACACGACGATCTTCCTTCCCGCCGACGCCGAGGTCTTCCGGTTGCTCGGCGACGCGGGCAAGTCGAAGAAGGGGAAGTCACCGTGACCCTGCCGACCGAGCCGCACGAGCTCGAGGCCGAGGCCGGCTCCGCCACGTCACCTCGCCCCTCGCCGTTGCTCGCCGCCCACCGGCGCGCCTGGATCGGGGGGTTGGCCGCGTTCGCCGTCGCGATCTACGTGCTCACCGGCATCTTCACGGTCGCGGCCGACGAGCAAGCGGTCATCAGGCGCTTCGGGCGCGTGGCGGCGCGCCTCGGGCCCGGCATCCATTACCGCCTGCCGTGGCCCGTCGACCGCGTGGACGTGATCAAGACCACCGCGGTCATGAAGACCGGCGTCGGCTTCGAGCTTCCGGAGGGGGAGGCGCGCGTGGCCGGCGTGGAGATCCTCACCGGCGACACCAACATCGTCAGCGTCGCCATGACGCTGCAGTACGTCATCGGCAACCCGGCCGCCTTCCTCTTCGACATCGAGACCCCGCCCGCCCTCGTCAGCTTGGTCGCCGAGTCGGTGCTGACCGAGACGGTCCTCGGCATGCCGGTGGACGAGGTGCTCACGACGGGGCGGCTCACCATCCAGGAGCAGGTCAAGACGCGGACGCAGGCGATCCTCGACCGCTACGACAGCGGCATCCAGGTCACCTCCGCCAGCATGATGGGCATCACGTTCGACGCCTCGGTCGCCCAGGCCTTCCAGGACGTGGCCAGTGCCGGCGCCGACCGGGAGAACAAGATCAACCAGGGCCGGAGCTATGCGAACGACCTCTTGCCCAAGGCGCGAGGTGAGGCGCGGTCGATCGTGCTCACCGCGCAGAGCTACAAGGATCAGCAGAT
>Ga0137415_10003397_pt1 | contig 15836 bp, 13 predicted proteins | sample CZODoug3_1_1_16f_FD_183082 | JGI IMG/M metagenome (GOLD analysis project Ga0137415, IMG submission 183082) | Vadose zone soil fungal communities from Angelo Coast Range Reserve, California, USA - CZODoug3_1_1_16fungal (Hybrid Assembly) | ecosystem: Environmental > Terrestrial > Soil > Vadose... | reverse complement strand
GGTCGAGATGAACGCCCAAAAAACGGGCGCCCTTGACAGCCCGCCCAACCCAAGGGGAGAGGCGTGTCTAATTTTCGGGGAATTCAGGATTTCTAGTGGGTGGAGAGGATATGAAACGAGTTCTTTCCTTCCTCTCGTGATTGTTTCAGAGCGGTCCTCGCCGTCAAGGGTCGCTCCGCCGCGCCTTTTCGGCGCGCCCTTGACCGCTGCGGGCCGCTCCGAACGGCTTTCCACTAGGAAGGAAAGAGGGGAACTGGAAAGACTCCACCCCGCTACCAGCCAGCCCACCCGCGGAAGCTCGTTTGGCCGCTGCTATGGGAAAATCTCAGTATGCAAGATCGCGAATTGTATGGCCGCATCCTGGGTATCGAGGCTCCCTGGCAGGTGGAGCGCGTGGAGCTCAAGCTGGAGGAGGGCGAGGTCCACGTCTATCTGGCCCACCAGGACAAACTGAACTGGGCCTGTGCCGAATGCGGAGCCAGCTGTCCGCTCTACGATCATCAAGCGGAGCGCCAATGGCGGCATCTGGATACCTGTCAGTACCAGACGATCGTGCATGCCGAGCCGCCGCGCAGCCAGTGCAGCGAGCATGGCGTGCGGGTGGTGAAGCTGCCGTGGGCCGAGGCCAACAGCCGATTTACAGCTCTGTTTGAGGCGCTGGCGATTGAGTGGCTAAAACACGCCAGCCAGAAGGCGGTGGCCGAACAGTTGCGGCTGAGTTGGGACGCGATTCACGGGATTCTGGAGCGGGCCGTGGAGCGAGGTTTGGCACGCCGCAAGGCCGAGCCGATTCCCTACCTCGGGGTGGACGAAAAGGCATTCCGGAAAGGACACAAGTACCTGACGCTGGTGAACGATCTGACTCGGAATCGAGTTCTGTATGTGGCTGAAGATCGCGAGCAGAGCAGTCTGGATGGATTCTGGCAGAGCATCACGGGAAAACAGCGAGACAGCATTCAGGCCGTGGCCATGGACATGTGGGATCCGTATGTGGCCTCGGTGCGAGAACATGTTCCTGCAGCGGAGAACAAGATCGTGTTCGACAAATTTCACATTGCCAAGCATCTGGGAGAAGCGGTGGATCGGGTGCGACGGCGTGAGCACAAGGTGCTGAAGGCGGAGGGCGATGACCGTCTGACGGGGACCAGGTATCACTGGTTACGGAATCCGGTAGCGATGGATTCGGAGCAGAAGCAGGAATTTGCAGAACTGAGGAGAAGCGAGCTGAAGACAGCACGAGCCTGGGCCCTGAAGGAAACCGCGATGGCCTTCTACAACTACGTGTATGACCGGCCAGCACGAAAGCATTTCCATTGGTGGTACAACTGGGCGGTACGAAGTCGGTTGCATCCGATGAAGGAGGTAGCACGGATGCTGAAGCGCCGATTCGAGAACATCATCACCTACTTACGGCATCAGATTACCAACGCTGCCAGCGAATCCCTCAACGCGAAGATCCAATGGGTGAAATACACAGCTCGAGGATTCCGAAACAAACAGAATTTTATTCATGCGATCTACTTCCACTGTGGCGGTCTGGACCTGGCTCCTTCGCCCACTAAATAGCCGTAAGCGCCAATTTTCGCTTGACACAGCCGACGACTTCATAGATGGGTTATGCGATCTGACTCACCTTTCGATGAGAGTCGGGCTGTACCTTCACCCATTTCTCCGATTGCTTGCGCTGCTTGTACGATCGTCAGCGCGGAACGATCCGCACTGCGATGAACCCATGCGGTTCATCGCGGATGTGCTCCGCTTTGATGTCGTTCAGCGTCTGCCAGGCTGGATCCAGAAGCGCACGGATCTTCGATTTGTTCGCCACGCGGAGATCTAACGCCGTCGCATCCGCGTACTCGGACAATAGAAGGTAACTCCAGTCGGTAGACTCATACCGGTTGAGGTACAGACCGTATCCGGTGAGGACCTTCTCCCGTATAAAGCTCTCCAGTTGCGGCATGACGTACCCTTGTATGAAATTCTTGCCCACGGGCAGCGGGACCTTGAACCTGTAATATGAGACGTCGTAGACCGCCTTCGCCGCGCTTCTGGGGTCCATTCCATAGGCTGCCAGCGTTTCGCCAACGTTGAGGTTTTCGGGAGATGCGAGTGCCAGAATCCGCGGGGGCAGTCCGGCAGGCATAATCCTCTCGATCTCTTTCCACTTGTCCGTGTCGGCGTAGCTATCGAAATCTATACGGACGAGCATGTCCCACGGAACCGAGTTTATGTGCACATATGATGAGAACAGGATTATGTAGTCCTTGAAGACTCCCTCCGACTTCCACTTCTCGAACTGCGCGACTCCAGCCGTGTCCATATAATCCCGGAGGGCAGGGCGATTCTGCGGCAGGGATCGATAACTATAGAAGAGGGAGAACTGCGGGTAGCGGGGCGTCCCTTGGGGCTTTTCCTGGGCTGAGAGGGTTCCGGCGCAGAGCAACAGACTCGCGAGAAAGAGGCACAAGGGCCACTGTCGCTTCTCCTGGGGGCCGTCACTCTCGGGCCAGACAAACGAAGCGATTTGAGATTGTAATGGCATGGTTCTCTAAATCCTTTCTGAAGATCTTCGAGCTCCAATAGCTTCGGTCACCAACACCAAAAAAGCATTTCCAGTGGACCTGCGCAGAGTGGGGGTTTGAAACTGCAATTCGCGACCTATTTCGCAAACACCAGAATGGCAAAAGTCCCAGAGACAATCGTCTTCTTCGGCCGGTCACCCGTTTTTTCCGGCGGCAAGAACTTTACATCGCCAGATGGCACGAAGATCTTATGGGTTCTGGGGTCGAGAGCCATTGTCTTTGAACCATCGTGACTCTTCACCACTTCCGCCAGGCTGTACTTGTCTCGAGAATCCTGGTGAATGATTGTGACGATTCCGTCCCCGGTCGAACTAAAGATAAGCCCTGTCGCAGCATCGAAGGCGGTAGTGTCGACGTTATCGCCGATCGTCGCTGTCGCAATGAAGTGCCCGTCGTGGCTGTCATAGACAGCCAACACCAGGTTCCGACAGCCGACAAATAACCTGACGCCTTTCGGGTCGATGTCCAGACTCGTTGGACGATCGCATAATGTTGTCGGCCATCGGTTCAGCACTTTACTGTTAAACGAGTCGATCTGCAGAACAAGATTCTTGTCGACGATGTCAAGGTAAACGTTACCTTTGCCGTCGGCGACCGCGGCTTCGGGTCTGCCGCCTATGTCGATGGTGCCGGCAACCTTCCCACTTGCAGCCTCGATAACGGTGGCATCATTAGTGTTACCGTTGAAGGAGAGCACGCGGTGGCTGGCCGGGTCGTAGACAATCGCATCCGGGTTTTCGCCAACTTTTACGTCGGCAATCCTCTTAAGGGTCTTGAGGTCAAAAATTGCTACGCTGTCAGTATGTCCAATGCTGATAAAGCCGCGCCCGAGGTCGGCCGCGACTGCGACCCCATGAACGCCGTCAGTATTGGGAATCTTTCCCACTACCTCTCCGGTGTCCACATCAACCACGATCACTTCGCTGAGGTGTGACACGTAGAGACGGCGAGCCTTGGCATCGATTGTCTGGAAGTCCCACGTATCTGCGCTGTCGCTGGCCTTTATGGTCTTGACCAAGTGATAGCGAGTAGCCGCGTCAGCGAGATTACTCGCGAATTGCCATGCCAGCAGCGCAATCGCAACTTTCAAGATCCGCCGCAGGGTCACTAAGCACCTCCTCAGTCACTGCATTGCAAAATTCTTACCGGCCTACCACAAAGATAGCAAAGGTGTTAGCAGCCACTTTTTTGCGCTGTTTTCCACCCGGTGACTCGGGTGGCAATTTTTTTACTTGGCCGCAGGGAACAAACAACTGGTGCGTCTTCAGGTCGAGCGCCATGGTCTTTGATCCGTTCTGCGTGTGCACCGTTTCAACAACTCGAAACGAATCCGGTCCATCTTCGTGCATGATCGTGATGATCCCATCTTCGGTCGAACTGAAGATCAGCTTCGTCGCCGGATCGAAAGCGGTGGTGTCTACATTGTCACCGATTGGAAGGTTGGCAACGGTTCGGCCGTCCTCTGAGTCCATTACGTAGAGCATCAGATTTCGGCATCCGATAAACAGGCGCCGGTTCGCTTTGTCCATCGCCATGCTGGTCGGACGATCGCAACCTGTTACCGGCCAGCGCTGATCGATGCCGAGTGTTTGTGAGTCAATGCGGGCCACGAGCGCTTTATCGACGAGGTCGACGAAGATGTGCCCCTTTCCATCCGCAAGCGCAAATTCTGGCTTGCCGTCGAGCTCGATTGATCCAACCACCTTGCCGTCGGCCGCGCTAATGACCGTCGCATTGCGGCTGACCGTATTGAACGAAAGCACATGTTTGCTGAAAGGATCGTAAACAATGGAATCAGGCAAATTACCGGCAGGAATATCGGCGAGCCGTTTGACCGTGTCCAAGTCGAACATTGTGACTGTCGCGTTGTTACCATTCGTCACGAAGCCATGTTTGAACTCTGGTGCGAGTGCGATTCCGTGAGCTCCCTGAGTGTCAGGAAGCGTAGCAACTGGCTTGCCTGTGTCGAGGTTCAAGACCTCCACCTGCGTTTCGTGAGTGATGAACAGTCTGCGGCTCGCATCTTCGATCGCGCTGAAGTCCCAGGTCCCTTCACTTGAACCCAAAGGAATTTTCTTCAGGATGTGATAAGAGCTTCCGGCCCAGCCTGGAACCGCAAGCGCGGCAAACAAAGGTACAACCACCAGTCTAAGGAGTCTTGTATGGGTCATTGAGAGCTCTCTTTTCCAAACCGAGGCGACACGTTTTGAGCACCGGCACCCAAGTGCTCTTCAATTCACCCGGATTTATCTTCTAAACGTCCACTGAAGCTTTACCGCGAGAACTTCGCTTGACTCGAAACTAGTGCTAAATGGTGTGAGGAAGTAGCGCCAAGTCTCGTTGATTCCACTCGGGTCTGTAATTCGCGAGTAGTAGTTCTCAACGTCTTGAGTTCAAACCCAGGGGAAACACCCATCATTCGAGGGTCTCTCTTTGAAGCCGCAGCCGGCTTGATACCACCGTGTCCCGGTTCGAGGCAAAAAGCCAAGGGCAGGTGCCAGGGCGTCGCCAAACTCGCTCACCTGTAGCTCACAATTCCATTTGTCATTCGGGTATTGAGCGTCGACTCCCCATCCCGTGCGTCGGCCCGGCGGACCGGCCTGCAGCAATGGTGGTTCCAGCAGTAGCGGTCGGAGCCGTCATCAGGATGAGGGACCAGAGGGCAAACTTGACGCCAGCAATCCCAGGTCGATTACAGCATCCGATTCGGTTGTCGGCCAATGCATTTCCCACTTCTACGAGCGCTGCTGTTCTTTCCGCGAAGGAAACTTACTTCAGCTCGCTTCTTGGAGTGCTGTTGCCTTTCTTCATCGCTACCAAATCAGCTTCAATGCCAACTGAAGTTGCCTCGAAGTGGTAGAAGTCGAATCGACAACCCCCGCAGTGGATATTGGGCTGCCAGTGTGGTCAAAAAGGGTGTTGTTATGTAACGGGGGAGCAAAGTTAGGGTGATTCAATACATTAAAAACTTCCACTCGGAATTGAGCATTGAAAGTTTCCGAGATTCTCGCAATCGGAGTGTTCTTTATTAGGGAGAAGTCGAGATTGGAAAGTCCAGGCCCGATCAGCGTGTTCCGTCCAGCGTCGCCCCAACGAGTGAGGGGATTGGGAGCCGCAAAACATTGAGTCTTGATGTAATGGTTGGGATTTCCCGCATTAACCGGGGAACTGCATCCCGAAGTGGCAAGGCGATCGGCGAAGTCAAACGGGTCACCGCTACGCAGGCCAAGCGGGTCTCCCCCGACAAGGGCCGTGAACGGCAACCCGCCGTTAGCCTGGTAAATCCCTCCGGCTTCCCAACCACCGACCAGCGCCCGTATCGGACCCGAGAGAGACGACGACGTTGGGATGCGCCAAGTATAGTTGATTACCAGATTCTGTCGAACGTCGAAGTCCGACAAGCCGCGGCGCAGCCTGGAATCGAAGAACGGCAGACTAGAGACCGCATTCAAGAACTGGTCTCCAGCCACGGAAGATGAGCCAGTGTCGATGCTCTTCGACCAAGTATAGGAGCCACCAATCTGGAATCCGTAGCTCATCCTTTGCGTAACGCGCAGTTGCATCGAGTGGTATGAGGAAGAATTTGTCCAGAGCAAGCCACTGATCTGGCCCAGGGCGGGATTCAGCAGTGTTCCAGAGCCAGCCGGAGTTGGCCAAAAATAACCTTGGGCAGTATGGGCAACCGGCATAACGATGTTCATGTCATCCACACGAAACGGCTGGTGGACGCCGCGACTGCCTATGTAACCCAACTGACCGGTAAGGTTCCTGGCGAGCTGCCGCTGAACATTGAGGTTCCACTGCATTACATAGTTTCGTGGTGGATTCGGGTCGATGTGAAAGAAGCGCACGCGGTTTGGATTCAATAAGGGAAACGCTCCGATCGGGAAGACGCCGGGAGCCAAGCCAACGATGTTTCCTCTGGCGAAGAATGGAGAGGACAACATGGATACAATGTCAAATTGATATGTCAGTGGCAGGACATCATAGATCCCGAACGCTCCTCGAACGGCCGTCTTGCCATTACGGAAAGGATCCCATGAAAACCCAATCCGGGGCTCAAAGTTACGCAGCGTAGGATTTGAGAAGTAAGGTGATCCCAGGAACGGTTTGGCGTCGGTTACGTTTCGCAGATTGGTGAGCCTGTTGCTGGTTTCGGTCGGTACGGTCGCCATTTCATACCGCAAACCAAGGTTGAATGTGAGATTCGGGCGCAAGCGGATTCCGTCCTGCAGGTATACACCCACGACTGTCTGGCGAAGGTCTCGCGGCGTGATGATGCCAGGAAGCGCTGCGATAAATGATCGGGGTTTGTTTGTCAGAAAGTTTGCCAGCGACGCGAACCCAAAATTGCCATTTGGATTGGATTGGCCCAACTGATTGATGTCGATGCGCTCGACATATCCGCCAAACGTCAAAAAATGGATGCCCTTGGTTACAAATATATCGTCGTATGCCTGAAAAGAATTGTAATGGTAATCAAACTCCCCAGGCGCACCCAACCCACCAGGAAAAATCGTGAGTCCCGTGATATTCATCAGCCCCACAGCATGACCAGGCAGGAATCCCAAGCTGGTGTCCTTAGCGAGTGGGTTAATCACACCAATTGTCTGGGGAGCCTGAGAAATGACTCGACTAAAGCCGAATCGAAACGAATTCAGCACACTTGGCGTGAAGGTATGAGTCTCTGCCAAGGTCACTAGGTCTCGTTTCGAATGAGAGGCCAGCAACACGAACGTGTAGGTATCCGGGTTCGTGGTCTTGCTGTCGTCGAACATGGTCGACGCGGTGAAATTGTCTTTGTCTGAGAATTTGTTGTCTCCTCGTATAGTGAAGAAATTTTCCGATGTCACTTGTGAGTTGGAAAAGGTGAAGGTCCCAAAATCGCCACCGGTAACGACCCCATTCGGTTGCGGGAAGAGCGCAAGATAAGGTATTACTTTGGGATCGACCGTAACGTTGCCGGTCGTGAGTTGACCGCTTCGCGCTGCCAGCGAGGGCACGGTAGAACGTTGAGTCACGTTCAAGCCCTGGCGAAGGCCTTCGTAGTCTCCAAAAATGAACGTGCGTTCTTTGCGGATGGGACCACCGGCTGTGGCGCCAAATTGGTTGCGCTTAAATGGCGGCTTTTTCAGATCGAAGAAATTGCTTGCGTCCAGCGCGCTATTGCGCAGAAACTCATAGACAGATCCGTGAAAATTGTTCGTGCCGGACCGCGTGATGGCGTTGATAATGCCTCCCGAAGTGCGGCCGTAGTCAGATGTTGCATTGCTGGTTACGACCGAGAACTCCTGGATCGCATCCACACCCAAGTTTCCACCCAGTACACTGCCTGGTCCCCCATTGGTGTAGTCGTTGATGCTGATTCCATCCAGCCGGTAGTTGTTCTGCTGGGGTCGATTTCCTCCTATCGTCATCTGGGTTCCGAATCCACGGTTGCTTCTCTCGAAGCCGCTTGCGACGCCCACTTGGGTGCGGACGGTCGCCACTCCAGGTTCAAGCGTGGCGAGTGCCGCCCAGTCTCTGGCGTTCAGCGGCAGCTCGCGCACAGTCGTCGCATCGACCACTGCGCTGATCGTGGATGTCGAGGTCTCTATTGACGGCGCTTCTTCTTTAATTTCAACCGTCTCAGTGACGGAGCCCACACGCAATTGGATATCGATAACTAATTCGGCTCCCACTGCCAGGGTAATGTTGGTGCGCACTCCTGTGGCAAAACCGGGCGCAGAGGCACTAATTTGATACATCCCTGGAGCCAGGCTGGGAGCTCGATAGAGACCGTCCCCGTTCGTGGCGACGTTTCGTACAAAGTCCGTCGTTCGGCTCTTGATCGTTATCGCCGCATTCGGAACGTTGGCGCCCGCGCTATCGGTGACGGTGCCGAGAATTGTGCCGCCGGCAACTTGAGCGCACACAATGTGGGTTGTCAGAACGCACCACAACAGAATTGCGACCGCAAACGGACGAAGAGAATGCTTGTTCAGATCCATCATGCGACCTCCTCAGGAGTGCAGGCTTCGGAAAAAGTGCCGCCTTCAAGCGTATTCCACCAGGCCAGTATGAAAAGTGGACCTCGCGATGAACGAGGTGGTGTTGTGCGGTGCAAAGCATATCCGCCCAACCACATAAAACTTGGATTAATTTTTGTTAACCAGAGGCGATGGCGACCGTTTGCCTCCCCCATGTAAGTCGGCTTTTTCAGGACCTGCTTCGCAGAGTGGATACTGCTGGCCGCTACTTTGTCGGCTTCCACACCCAGGCTCCACTGGTGTCAATGTAGCCAGACCCGCTTCCGCTTTGAACCTCTCCCAGCCCGCCCGCGAACTCTTTGGCGTTATCGAACTGAGGTTGAATCGCGACTTTGCCGGACTTGTTGATGTACCCCCACTGCGACCCGATCTTCACAGGCGCCAGATCGTCTGCGAACTCGCTCGCCCCGTTGTATTGACACGCAATGACGACGTTACCTTTGTGGTCGATAAAGCCCCACCGACCGTCAAGCCTTACTGCTGCGAAGCCGGAACCAAAAGGTTGCGCATCTTCGAACTGAGGTTTGACAACAAGGGCACCGCTGCGGTCGACGTATCCCCACAGCCCGTTCGTCTTAACCGGCGCCACTCCTTCCTCGAGTGGCCCCGCCAAGTCTTCAAAGTCTGCCTTAAGGATGACGCTTCCTTTTGTGTCGATCAGTTCCCACTTACCGTCGGCCTTAACACGGGCCGTCTGGGCCTTTCCGTCGCCCGCATCCGCAAAGCTGCGTGCCAACTCGAACTGTGCGGGTATCACAAATTGCCCCTTTTCATTGATGTATCCCATCCTGTCGCCAACCCTCACGGGAGCAAGGCCGAACGTGAAGTTGCGCGCTTCGGGAAACTCCGGCTTCAGGAGAAATCCGCCGCGAGTGTCAATGAATCCCCACTGGCCGGCCACTTTCACGGGAGCAATACCGCTTTGGAACTTTCGCCCATCATCGAACGTAGGCTTAATGACAATCTTTCCATGCTTGTCAATAAAGCCAACCTTGCCATCGACTCGAACCATGTAGAGGCCATCTTCGGCCGAGCCTCGCACGGCGGCGCAGCACACCAGAGCGCCAACGACTAGAAGGAAGAGCTTACGAGGTTCAACACCGAATGTCATGAATTCTCCTTAGCGCCATAGCGATGGAGTCGGGCGCATAGTCGGCCTGCAGCGCTGATTGCTGGCACGGAGAGAGAATACTTCCGACAAGCAGTTAAAAAGAGATTAACTTTCGTTAAGATAATTGGGGACCGGAGTTGCTCAGAAAAGGAGCATACCGAGCTATACATTACCGTTGCTGTTCAGTTCACCGCGTCTCGTAGATCCGTATTTCTGCGGTTCTCTGTCCGTGGCGCGGAAGCCCGACATAAAGCCGCCCGGTCTCGGCAACCAGCAGCGAAGTGCCTCCGTCTGGACCTGTGGGGATTCGGGCGACCATCTCGTAATGGTCGGCGTCCAGTTGCTTATACGCTTCAATGAATCCCTCGTGCTCCCCCGACTTGGCCGACCCGGTGGAGTAAAGGCGCTTGTTGTCGGCATCGTACAACAGGCGGTCGATGCCCTCGACAGTTGGAAAGCTAGTAACTTGTTTGCCCGACTCCGCGTCAAATACAATTACCCGCGACGGGTTCCGTGTGCCCACGAATAATCTGTGTCGGACTTCATCCAAGGAGACAGTTCCGCTCCGCTCAGCGTTCGGCAGAGACCATTTGGTAAGGATCGTTCCGTTCTTTCGGTCGATGACTACAATCTGGCTGCCGAGTGCGTTCGTTGTAAACAACCTCGATCCCAGTTGTTCGACCACAATCGCCCCCGGACGCAGCTCTGGATCCGTTTCGATGTTTCCGACTTGTTTGTCGTTCGTCGCATCCACAATGGCAATCTGCCCTGGATCTCGCTTCTCGGTCGGAGCGTCGTTGGCTTGTCTACCTCCATGGCCGATGTAAAGGTATTTGGTGCTTGAGTCGTAGGCGATGACGTTGGCCCCAATGGAAAGCTTGATTGAGTCGATGATCTTCAGAGATTTACCACTGATGATCTTGCAAGTTCCGTCGTCCCTGGTGCTCACGAAAAGTTTGTTCGCGAACGGGACGTAGAAGACGCCCTGTGGCTGAGGGAATCCGGGGATGCTTTGGACGTGGCGCCCGGCCCGAAGGTCAACCACTTCAATTGTATTAGCGTCCCGCCCGGTTATAAAAAGGCGGTGCCCCTTCACGTCTATGGCGAAATGGTCGAATCGGCCGCTCACGCCGGGCAGGGGAATGGTTTTCACCAGACGTAGCGCCGGTTTCTCCCGAGCTTGCGAAGCGGACGCGCACGCAAAGGCCATCAGTAGGACCGCGACCCTCTTCATCATCTTCACTTGTCCCCACGGTCAGCCTCTGTAACGTTCCCGAGCGGTGAGACTTCCCGCTGGGTCTTCCATCGAAGCTCCAATCGGTACTCTTGCTGCCCTGCGAGTCACTTCTCTTTCTTCCCAGTAGTTTTGCTGCGGTCGCTGCTCCGATGCGAGCCGGTCGGTGATCGAAGCGTGAGGGTGGTGTAATCTTCAGGGCTATCGCGGGAGCAGTTCGTCGGCAATCACCACTTCCTTCTCCACGCGCATATCAAGTTTGCTGTCGCTCATCGCCTTCCACGCCTCATTGGACTTCAATGCGGCACGAACCTCGGCCATCGTGCGCTCACGTGCCCCGAGCTGTGCGGAGTCGGTGTACTCCAGGACAAATAGCACTTTCCATGCGCGTGATGTCGGGTAGCGGCTGACGTAAATGCCAAACGTCGCGATATTGCCTTTCTGTATCCAACCCTGGAGTTGTGGAATGACGTAGATGTTCGCGTACTTGATATATTCCTCAATAGTGTGCGGATAGTAGTCGTAGGGGATGAGAAGAAACTCGGTTTTGCCGCGCGCAGGAACCGACGGCGCAGACCCGTGCCAGATCACGTCCATAGAGTGAGTGTTGAGGGGTGTGATGAATGCGAGCGCTTCGTCGGTAAGCCCGCCAGGCGATTCGGCTTCGATGGCGCCCCACTTCTTCACATCTGAATAGTCTGTGAAGTTGAGTATGGCCATCATGTCGTAGGTCTCCGCATCGTTGTAGCGAGTGAACAGAATGCGGTAATCACTGAGGATCCCTTCCCTTTTCCACTTGTCGAAACGACTGGCTCCTTCACGCAGCATGTATTGCCGGAGCGCGGGGCGTTTCGCCGGGGGGCAGCGGTAGGTGATAACCAGATTTTTGGGTCCGGAGTTCCGCTCATCGGTGTCAGCGGTTTCCTGCGCCCCTGCCAGCGAACTCATGACGCAAACAAGAAACAGTACGGCGAGACAACGAAATCGACATACCATAGTCAGAATCCTCGTCACAGATAGGATCGAGATTGGAGTGTTGCCCGTGGCCGGTTCTCCGGCGCCTCACCTTGTAAGTAGCTAGTCCTGTGCCTCGTAGACCCAAATCTCGGCGCCCTGGTTCGCCCGCCCGGGCACTGCGACGTAGAGTCGGTCACGTTTGGCATACCAAACACCCGTTCGTGCTCCGATCGCGCATGTGATCTTACCTATCACCTTGTAATGTTCTGGATCACTCTGCTCGTACACGCTGATAAAGCCCTCGCCGCCGGGTATGTAAATTCGTTTGCGCGAATCATCGTAATAGAGGTCATCCATGTCGCCGACGGCGGGAAGACTCGCGACCACTTTGCCAGTGGTCGTATCGATGACGCCGAGGCGCGAAGGTTTTCTAGTTCCAATGAAAAGGCGATGGTCTGCCTCATCGAGTGCCATCGGAAAATTTGCTTTCAGATTGCCGATTTGCCAGTCGGTGACCTGATGGTTTTTGCGATCGATCACGGCGATCTTCTGCTTCGATGCGATGTTCACAAAAATCCGCGAACCTGACAGCTCAAGCTGGAACGATTCCGGGTGGGAATCCAGCTTGCCAGCGTCGTCGAGTCGCTTATTCGTGAGTGCATCAACAACGCCTATGGCCGAACTCTCATCCTCGCCATAACCGACATACACTCGCTTCTCCGACGGAGCATAACGGAGGTTGTCCGTATTCTCGCCGAAATCGAGTGTGTCGACCAGCGTGAATGACTTCGTCTCGTAAACCCTAAGCTTCCCGTTCCCCGCGTTTGCGACGAACAACTTGTTGACGGGGTCCCCAACGAAGAGCACACCTTGAGGCTCATCCAGGTCAGTAATGGTCTTGACGACGCGGCCGGCAAACGCGTCCACGATCTCAACCGTATTGTTGCCCAGCGCCGATCCGATTACCCACTTCCGTTTTGTATCCACCGTAAAGTGGTCGATGCGGCCGGCGACATTGGGCAGCGGAATAGCTTGCACTAGGCGCAGCGGAGGTGCGACTTCCGCATTGTTGTTGCCATCGCTCTGCGCAAAACAGGCGATTCCCTGACTCAGACACACCATCATGGCGAGCGCGAGTGAACTTACCTTGTTCATGTACTCCTCCCAAGAAGATTAATTGCTCATTCCAGGTTTCACGACAGGACTCGCCAGCCCAATCAAGCGTCTCCTCTACTGAGTCTCAAAAACCTGGATCTCCGCATCGTGGTTGTCATGACGAGGAAGCGCAACAAAAAAACGGTTCAACGCGGGCGCAAATAGCGAGGTCCGGGCCATATAAGCAGTCGGAATCCGAGCCAGCGGCTCGTAATGGTCGGCGTCGCGCTGCTGGTAAACTCCGACGAAACCCTCGCCGCCGGAGACGTAGATCCTTTTGTGCGCTGCATCATATGAAATCCCATCCAGCAGACCTATGGTCTCCATGTTGGCGACCGACTTGCCCGTCTCCGTGTCCAAGACAGTGATTTGCGGGGGTTTGCGACTTCCCACAAACAGACGATGGTCATCTTCGTCGAGTGCTAGCGACACCGGTTGCTGGGTCTGGGGCAGGTCCCAGGTTGCCGTCACCTGGCGTTTTTTCGCGTCCACCACAATGATCTTGTTTTTCTCGGGGATGGTTACAAAGACCCGTCCACGACGTTCGATTGCGATGCCGCCGGGATGCGCCTCGGTCTGAATGTCTCCCAATTGTGCGCCCTTACCGGCATCAATGATTGCGAATTCACCGTATTCCTTACCAGCGTCCCTGCCTCCATGCCCCACGTATAGCACCTTCGAATAAGGGTCGTACTCCATGAGATCTGCTCCGAGCGAGAGTTGGAGTTGGCCGGCGGACTGGAGCGGGCTGCCCGCAAACATCCGACACGACCCATCGCTTCCATTCGCGACGAATACTTTCTTGGCCTTAGGGATGTAGTAAACACCCTGCGGCTTACTGAGGCCGCTCAGACTCTGTACCCACTTGCCTTTGTCGAGATCGATTACCTCAAGGGAGTTATTGCCCAATGCGGCGACGAACAGACGCCGGCCTGCAACGTCGATCCCGAGATGGTCGAGTCGCCCATCGACATTAGGAATGGAAATCGTTTGCACCAGTCTCAGAGGCTGGTTCGCCTGTGCATCAGCAGTACCAACGGCGATTACCATGATCAGCAGTACGGCCAGTTTCTTCACGGCGAACCCTCCGAATGAACTCCTGCCTGTTACGTGCGTATAGATGACGCGAGATGTGCGAGTTCATTCATAAGCCAAATCTCGTTAAATCGAAGATTAATTTCTGTTTAGCTCACTCCACTCATGGGAAGGCAGGACGACAGCGAAGGTAGACCCCGCACCGGCGGCAGTCGTGCACTCGATTGTTCCCCCTTGTGCGCGCACGATCGCCTGGGCAATGGCCAGGCCCAGGCCTCCGCTTCGAGCCTCTCCCGCTCCGGCGCGGTAGAAGCGATCGAAAATGTGCGGCAGGTGGTCGCTGGGGATGCCTATGCCCTGGTCGATGAAGTGAACCCTGATGCTGCCATTGATGCCCTCCATCTGCACCCGCACTGTCGTATGGGGCGGTGAATACTTGATGGCATTGTCCAGGAAGATCAGGAAGAGCTGCCGCAGGAAAACCTCATCTCCCACGTAAGACATCTCGTGGTTCAGGTCGCGCTCGATCGCTATCGACTTGCTCCTGGCGAGAGTTCCGGCAAGTTGACACGCCTCTTCGAGAACGTCGTCCAGGTAGATCCGGTCGCGCCCCAGGCGTAGTTGACCCGCGTCGGCGATGGAAAGCGTAAACAGCCCCTCCACGATGTGGCTGAGTTTCTTCAGTTCACTGTCGATGACACGTAAATTCGTCTGGTATTCCTCGGGCCTCCGGGGCTGAGACAACAACAACTCCGTCTCTCCCCGCAAGACGGCGAGAGGAGTGCGGATCTCATGCGACGCATCCGACACAAATTGCCGCAGCTGCGACAGTGCCGCAGTGAGCCTCGCGAATAATTCGTTGAACGTCGTCGCCAGACGCCCCAGTTCGTCATGCGGGTTGGCGACCGGAAGTGGTGTGGCCAAGTCGCGCTGAGCGGGATCGGAAAACTTGTCGGTCAATTGAGCAGCGTGATGGGTGAGATCAATGATTGGCCCGAGGCTCCGTCCCGTGTACCAGGCTGAGATCAGCGCCATGGCCAGTAGACTCAAGGGCAACATCGTCAGAAGGAGTTTGCGAAAATTAGCCAGAGTCTGCTCAATGTCACTCGTAGAAACGCCGATCGTCAGGAACATCTGCGATCTGCCTAGCACGAATGGAATGACCGCTACCCGAATCTGTCCGAGCCTTCGATCTTGAAGGATCTTGAAGGTCGTGCGCGAGACGTCGAGGTCTGAGACGCGGATATTGAGCGCCTGGCGCTGAAGGCTGCGCGAGTATTGCAGCACATGGCCAGTTGCATCGATCAGTTCGAGATATTGGGTTGGGAGATCGAGAGTAAAGACGTCCTGCTCGGTAGGATTTGCGATCAGATCGGCAACGATCGGGTTTGCCGTGTCCAGGAGTCGTCGGTCGAGCTGGCTTTTAACGTCCCGGTCGAAGATGAAATAAATGATGCCGTATGTGCCAGCGAGAAAGGCCCCCACAGTCACACAGAACAGTAACATCATCCGGAATCGAAGAGAGTGCGTTTGAATCACTGCGGTGGACCCAGTCGGTAGCCGACACCGCGTACTGTGTGGATTAGCTTGATTTTGTGGTCTTGATCGATCTTATGGCGTAGACGGTTGATGTAAACCTCGACAAGGTTGGTCTCCGTATCGAAGCCATAGGACCAGACTTGCTCGACGATTTCAGTCCGCGGAACAGCCTCGGGAGAGCGTCGGAAAAGCAG
>Ga0137415_10003396_pt1 | contig 15837 bp, 17 predicted proteins | sample CZODoug3_1_1_16f_FD_183082 | JGI IMG/M metagenome (GOLD analysis project Ga0137415, IMG submission 183082) | Vadose zone soil fungal communities from Angelo Coast Range Reserve, California, USA - CZODoug3_1_1_16fungal (Hybrid Assembly) | ecosystem: Environmental > Terrestrial > Soil > Vadose... | reverse complement strand
GGATGCTCACGGGATTCTCCTCTGTCTGGAGCCCCTCACCCTGCCCTCTCCCCAGAGGGGAGAGGGATTCAAAAGAACGGAACCCTCCCCCCATCGGGGGAGAGGGCCGCCGTTCGAACTGAGGCGCTCGCCTCGAGCGACGAGGTGAGGGCTGAGTGGGTGAGGGGGCATGGTTGGGTTCACGACGGCTTGGCGTAGTTGCTCAGGATGAAGCCGGCGATGCTGTGGCGCGAGGGACGATTGGGGAGCTGATCGCAGGAGAACCAGCGCGCGTCCTCGAGCTCCGAGCGGTCCACGCGCACCTCGCCGCCGGCATAGGTGGCCACGAAGCCCAGCATGATCTGGCTCGGAAACGGCCAGTTCTGGCTGCCCACGTAGCGGATATCCTTCACGTCGACGCCGACCTCTTCCTTGACCTCGCGGGCCACCGCGCCCTCCAGCGACTCGCCGTTGTCCACGAAGCCCGCCACGAGGGCGTAGCGCCCCGGCGCCCACTCCGCCTTGCGCGCGAGGAGGACGCGATCGCCGTCGCGGACGAGAATGATGACGGCGGGATGGAGGTGGGGGTAGTGCTCGTAGCGGCAGCGCGGGCAGCGCTTGCCCCATTCCCCCTCGATGCGCGTGGTCGCCTCGCCGCAGCGCGGGCAGAAGCCGCTCGTGGATTGCCACCAGAGCGCCTGCATGGCCATGCCCCCGAGCGACAGCAGGTCGTCGGGCAGCTTCGTGCCGCGCATGGGGACGAGGGTCTCGCGGGCGAGCCCCTCCGGGGGGGCGGCGTCCTTGGGCACGGCGGCCGTGAAGCAGGGCGTGCCGTGGAGCGTCCCGAGCCAGAGCGGCTCCGTCACGACGGATTCGAGGCCGGCGGGCAGCGCGCCCTCAGGGAGGCGGAAGGCGCCGCCGTCGGGGACGACGAGGAGATCCTGGTCCTGGACGAGCAGCCAGTAGCCTTTGGGCTCCGGAGTGCCGTCGCCGCTCTTGGCCGGCTCGAAGGCCGAGCCCAGCACCTCGCGGTTGAACGGCAGATAGACCGACGGCGGGGTGGTCAGGGGCGCGCCCTCGAGGAGGTCACGGGCGTGAGAGCGCCGGGGCGACGGCGCTCGGCTCCCGATCGAGCGCCTGGAGGGCGGGCATGACTTCCGTGGCGAAGAGGCGCATGCTGCGCGCGGCCTCGGCGGACGGCATGCCGGCATAGGAGAAGACGCCGACGAAGTGGTCATTGCCCACGCGACGGCGGATGTCCACGATCCGCTCATAGCATTGCTCGGGAGTGCCCCAGACCTGCAGGTCCACGAAGAAGTCGATGACCTTCTCGTCGCCGTACGTGTGAATCTTGTCGGTCATCTTCGCGTAGTACTCGTAGCCCTTGGTCTTGGCCATGTGGTCGCCGCCGAACTGGTAGTGGTCGAGGACGGTGCGGAAGTAGCCGCCGATCCACCGCCGGGCCTGCTCGCGCGCGCGATCCGGATCCGGATCGCAGAAGGTCCAGCCCGCGGAGACGGGCGGGGGCGGCTCGGCGCCGTTGAGCTGTCGATACTGCTCGTGGTACTCCTTCAGCTCTTTCGCGACTTCTGGCCACGGCTTCTGCGGGATGATGAGGATGCCCACGCCGAGCTCGGCCATGATGCGCACGGACTCGGGCGACACGGCGGCGGCATACGTGCGGCCCCGGAAGCTCTTGAAGGGCGCGGGACGGATGGCCGCCCGCGGCTGGGAGACGAAGCGGCCGTCGAGCTCGCAGTAGCCGGTCTCGAGCCCCTCCAGGATCATCCGCGCCGATTCCACGAAGCGCTCGCGGCTCTCGTCCATGGGCACACGGAAGCCCTCGAACTCGACCTTGCCCGCCCCGCGGCCGAGCCCGAGGATCATCCGGCCGCCCGAGATGTTGTCGAGCATGGAGATCTGCTCGGCCACGCGCATGGGGTCGTGCCACGGCAGGACCACGACCATGGAGCCGAGGGCCACGCGCTGCGTCCGCCCCGCCATGTAGGTGAGGAACTGCAGCACGTCGGGGCACATGGTGTAGTCGGTGAAGTGGTGCTCGACGCTCCAGATGGAATCGAAGCCGAGCGGCTCCGCGAGATCGGCGAGACGGAGATCGTCCTGGTAGACGTCGAAGTCCCGGCGCGCCTTGCCCGGATTCTGGAAGACGGCGGCCATGCCCACGCGCATCGGTTGATTCCCCCTTTGGAACGACGAGGCGTGCCAATCTTGCCCCACGCGGAGGTCCCGCGCAACCCTCGACGCCCGGGGGACGGCGGATTGACAATGGCGGCCTTTCGACTAGGCTAGAGCGGGCCCGGCCGGAGCGGCCGCGCCCGAGCCTGAATCTACCCGGAGGTTTCGCGATGAAGCATCACAAGGTGTACCGGACGGAGCTCAGCCCCGTGAGCTTTCTCCAGCGCAGCGCCTATGTCTTTCCGGGCAAGCCGGCCGTTGTCCACGGCAAGCGCCACTACACGTACCGGGAATTCGAGGAGCGCGTCAACCGCCTCGCCTCGGCGCTGCGCAAGGCGGGGCTCCAGAAGCATGACCGTGTCGCCTTCATCTGCCCGAATATTCCCGCGATGCTCGAGGCGCACTACGGTATCCCGCTCGCGGGCGGGGTGCTCGTCGCCATCAACATCCGGCTCTCCTCCGACGAGATCGGCTACATCCTCACGCACTCGGGGTCGAAGACGCTCTTCGTGGACGCCGAGTTCGAGCACGTGATCAAGCCGCTGGACCTCACGGGTGTCAGGGTCGTGCGCGTGGACGACACGGGGGCGCCCGGCGATCCCTACGAGGATTTCCTCGCCACCGGCGCCCCCGGCCCGGTCGAGCCGGTGCTGGAGGACGAGGAAGAGCTCATCGCCATCAACTACACCTCGGGCACGACGGGGCGGCCCAAGGGGGTGATGTACTCGCACCGCGGCACCTGGTTCAACGCCATGGGCGAGGTCGTCGAGACCGGCATGAACTTCGAGACCAAGTACCTGTGGACCCTGCCCATGTTCCACTGCAACGGCTGGTGCTTCACGTGGGCGGTGACGGCGGTGGCGGGCACGCACGTATGTCTCCGGCGCGTGGAGTCCGGCCGCATCTGGGAGCTCATCGAGTCCGAGGGCATCACCCACTACAACGGCGCGCCCACCGTGCAGATCGGTGTCATCAATGACCCCAAGGCCCATCGCCTGGCGCGCCCGGTCACCGTCACCATCGCAGGGGCGCCGCCGTCGCCCACGCTCCTGGGCAAGCTCAAGGACCTGAATTTCCGTCCCGTGCACGTCTACGGCCTCACGGAGACGTATGGCCCGCACACCGTCTGCGCCTGGCACAAGGAGTGGGATGCCCTGCCTGCGGACGAGCAGGCCACCCTCGCCGCGCGGCAGGGGCAGGGCTACGCGCTCTTCGACCTCGTCCGCGTGGTGGACGGAGAGATGAACGATGTGCCGCGCGACGGCGAGACGCTGGGCGAGGTGATCATGATCGGCAACAACTGCGCCATGGGCTACTTCGATCAGCCCGACGCCACCGCCGAGGCCTTCCGGGGCGGCTGGTTCCACTCGGGCGACATCGGGGTGTGGCACCCCGACGGCTACATCGAGCTGCGGGACCGGAAGAAGGACATCATCATCTCCGGGGGCGAGAACATCTCGACCATCGAGGTGGAGCAGTGCGTGGCCAAGCACCCCGCGGTGATGGAGTGCGCGGTGGTCGCCGTCCCCGACGAGAAGTGGGGCGAGCGGCCCAAGGCCTTCGTCACCCTCAAGCCCGGCCAGAGCGCCAGCGAGAAGGACATCATCGAGTTCTGCAAGCAGCACATCGCCCACTTCAAGGCGCCCGCGGCCATCGAGTTCGGCGATCTCCCCAAGACCTCGACGGGTAAGGTGCAGAAGTTCGTGCTGCGCGACAAGGAGTGGAAGGGCAAAACCAAGCGCATCAACTAGCGGGCGCGGGCTCCTCCGCGGGGCGTGTAAGATGGTGGGGTTGGCCGGCGGGTCGAAGAGCCGGCCGCTTCCCTGAGAGAGGAGCCGCGCACATGCTGGATGCCCCGCTTCGCTTCGGAATCTTCCTGGCGCCGTTTCACCCGATCGACGAGAATCCCGGCCTGGCTCTCGAGCGCGATTTCCAGCTCGTCGAGCACCTCGACCGGCTGGGTTATGACGAGGCCTGGATCGGCGAGCACCACTCGGCGGGCTACGAGACCATCGCCTCGCCCGAGGTGTTCATCGCCGCGGCCGGAGAGCGCACGCGCCGGATCCGGCTGGGCACGGGCGTGTCCTCGCTGCCCTACCACCATCCGTTCATCCTGGCCGACCGCGTCCAGCAGCTCGACTACCAGCTGAAGGGCCGCTTCATGTTCGGCGTGGGGCCGGGCTCGCTGCCCTCCGATGCCTTCATGATGGGCATCGACCCCCTGCGCCAGCGCGACATGATGGAAGAGGCGCTGGACGTCCTCATTCCGCTCCTGCGCGGCGAGGCGGTGACGAAGATCACCGACTGGTTCAGGGTCAAGGAAGCGCGGCTGCAGCTCATGCCGTACACGCGTCCGCACGTGGAGATGGCGGTGGCGGCCCAGATCTCCCCGGCCGGCCCCCGCGCCGCGGGCAAGCACGGGATCGGGATGCTCTCGATCGGCTCGACGACGAGCCAGGGCTACATGGCCTTGTCGGCGGCGTGGGGCATCTGCGAGGAGCTGGCCCGCGAGCACAAGCAGACGGTGTCACGGCACCACTGGCGCCTGGTGGCGCCGATGCACGTGGCGGAAACGCGCGAGAAAGCCCTCGAGAACGTCCGCTTCGGCCTGGGCCAGTGGGTGCGCTACTTCACCGAGGTCATCGCCCTGCCCTTCGAAATCAAGGGCAGCAGCATCGAGGACAAGTGCGCCCAGCTCATCGAGTCCGGCTACGCGGTCATCGGCGACCCCGACGATGCCGCCGCGCAGCTCGAGCGGCTGGACAAGCAGTCGGGCGGCTTCGGCTGCTTCCTCCAGCTCGCCCACAACTGGGCGGATTTCCCTCAGACGCTGCGGAGCTACGAGCTCATCGCCCGCTACGTCATGCCGCGCTTCCAGGCCTTGAATCCCGGCCGTCAGGCCAGCCTGGACTGGACGGCCGCGAACCGCGAGAAGTTCATGAACGCGGGCCGTCAGGCCAAGGTCCTCGCCACGGAGAAGCATCTGGCCGAGCGGCGCGGCAAGCCGTCGGCCTGAAGCCCGTGCGCTACTGGGAGGACATCAAGGCGGGCGAGGTCATCGAGCTCGGGCGCCGCACGGTGACGAAGGAGGCCATCCTCGCCTTCGCGCGCGAGTTCGATCCGCAGCCGTTCCACGCGGACGAGGCGGAGGCCCAGCGCACGATATGGGGCGGCCTCATCGCGAGCGGCTGGCACACGGGTAGCATGCTCATGCGTCTCTTCTACGACGGGTTTCTCAAGGACACGGTCAGTCTCGGCTCTCCGGGCATCGATGAGCTGAAATGGCTCAAGCCCGTGCGCCCCGGCGACACCCTGAGCGGCCGATTGACCATTCTCGAGACGGCACCGTCGCGGAGCAAGCCTGACCGCGGGATCGTCCGCTCGCTCATGGAAGTGGCGAACCAGCACGGCGAGGTGGTCATGACCACCAGGGGCGTCAACTTCTTCGCCCGGCGCCCCTAGGCGGATCAGTTCTGCCGGTGTCTGAGCGCCTGGGCCACCGTTACTTCAAGGGCGCCCACGCGTGTCTCGAGGCGCATGAAGCGCTGATCGATGGCCTCGAACCGCCGATCCACGGCCTCGAACCGCCGATCCACAGCCTCGAACCGCTCATGGACTTCGGCCCGGAAGCGCTCCAGCTTCTCGTCCACCAGGAGCACGCCTTCGGCCACCAGCTGGATCCGAGACTTGAGGTCCTCGGCTACGACATCGAAGTGGCGGCGGGTCTCCGCATCGCCAACCCGCATCTCTGCCCGCATCTCTGCCCGCAGCTCGTCGAGGCGCCGATCCATCTCGGCGAAGCGGCGGTCCACGGCATCGAAGCGACGGTCCAGATAGGCGACAAGCTCCGGGTCCACGCGGGTACTCTGCCGCTGTGCCGCGGTTCGGTCAAGTGTGTCGTCGATAGGACATGGTCGGCGCTCCGGGAAGTTGCGCGAGGGTCCAGATGATGTCGCGCGGCTCGGCCGGGCTGCTCCTGGTTGCGCTGATCTTGACGGCCGCTCCCGCGGCGGCGCAGACCATCACGTGGCAGATGGCCAATGAGTATCCCGCCACCTCCATCCACGGCGAGGGCGATCAGTTCTTCGCCAAGGAGCTGCACGAGCGCTCGAGCGGACGCATCGCCATCACCCATTCGTTCGACGCCGCCCTCGGCTACCGGTCCAAGGATCTGCTCGAGGCCGTGGCGCGCGGCGCCGTGCCGGTGGCCGACATGTACATCGGCGCCCTCGGCGATATCCACCCGATCTTCCTCCTGCCCTCGCTGCCCTTCCTCGCCGTCACCCCGGAGCAGGCGCGGATCCTCAACGAGGTGGCGCGGCCCGAGTACGAGCGCGTGCTCGCCCGCCACAACCAGAAGCTCCTCTATCCTTCGCCCTGGCCGCCCGCCGGCCTCTGGGCCCGGAGGCCGATCGCGGGGATGGAGGCCCTGCGGGGCCTGCGCGTGCGCACGGCGGACGCCAATGCCACGGCCACCCTCCGCGCCGCGGGCGCGCTGCCCGCGCAGCTGTCCTTCGCCGACGCCCTCCCCAAGATCAAGAGCGGCGCCATCGATGCCGTGCTCTCCTCGGGCGACGGGGGAGCGGGCCAGCGGCTCTGGGAGCACCTCCGCTACTTCACCGCCATCAACTACTCGATGACCATGAGCATGGTGACGATGAACCTGGACGTGTGGAACGGGCTCGACACCGATCTGCGACTGGCCGTGCAGGGGGCGGCGCGTGCCACGAGCGAGCGTCAGTGGAAGGAGATCCAGACGCGCATCGCGTACAACTACGAGCGCATGCGCGCCAACCACGTGGGGATCATCACGGAGGTGACGCCCGGCTTCACCAAGGGCCTGCGCGAAGCGGGACAGGTCGCCATCGACGACTGGCTCATCAAGGCGGGTCCGCGCGGCCAGGAGATCCTGGAGAACTACCGCAAGCAACTCCCCACTCGCTGATCTGCCGGCTACGGCATCCCCAGCCGGCCCACGGCCGGGAGCTTCAGCGCTGGGCGCTTCACCGCCACGCCGAAGGTCAGGCCGAGGACGTTGACCTCGACTCCCTCCTCCCACGCAGCCATCACGCCGAGCAGGCCGAAGACCGAGACCTGGAGCCCCGTTCCGCTCGGCGACAGCGCGACCGGCTCTCCGCCGGGGAGATAGTCCTTGCCGATGGCGGTCGGGGGCAGGTCGAGGCGCAGCTCGGGCACGGCGCGGGCGACATGGGCGGTGAAGGTGTTGCTATTGGGGCCCGGCCAGGTCCGGTACGAGTCGTGGTACGGATAGGCGGCGACGGCGGCCTGGACCTTCTCGATGACGGCATCCACCTCGGGGCCGCGGAGATCGACCAGGAGATGGGGCCGGCTGCCGAACCAGTCGTTGTCGGGGCCGGTGCGGTTCACGCGAACGGCCGGCGCCCCGCGACTGACGCCCCAGCCCATGACCTCGTAGCGCGTGTACCCCGCGGCGCCGGAAGGCTTGAGCGATATCCAGGTATGGACGGCGAGCAGTCCCCGCCAGCCCACGGCGCGCGCCGCATAGACCTGGACGACCGCCTCCGGGGTGGTGGCGGGATCGGGCGACTGGCCCGAGGGCTCCCGGGAGAGCTCCCACCAGTTGCCGCGGGCCCGCTCCACGACCGAGCAACCGGCGGTAGCCGTCACGAGCGAAAGGACTACCCCCAGTCGTGCCAGGCGCCTCATGGGCCGACCGTTACCGCGCGCTGGGTGAGCGGCGCGAGCAGCCGCCCGTCGCCTAGATCAGCGGGAGAGGATAGCGGAAGGGCGCCCAGCCCATGCCCTCGACGGGCTTGGGCGTGTACGCCTCGGCCTTCCTGGAGACGGCCTTGGCCGCCGGCTTCCGGGCCGACGCCTTCTTCGCTCCTGCCTTCTTCGCCACCGGCTTCTTCGCGGTCTTCTTGGCCACCTTCTTCTTTGCCATGCGCGGGAGTCTACCTCATGGTCCTTCGACTGGTCAATCGAGCATCGCCTCACACGGGCCAGGATTCGCGGCGCCAGCCCATGTCCCAGAACATCCACTCGTAGCGGCTGGTGGCGACGAAATGGCCACTCATGATCTGCCGCTCGCGCGGGCCCAGCGCCGTGGCCAGCTCATCGAGGCAGGCGATGACGAGGCGAACGAGGCCGCCGAACTCCTCGGAGGCGTAGGTGCCGATCCAGCGCGCATAGAGCGCGTCCTTCGAGCCCGAGCGCTCGAGGGCCTTGCCGACCTCCCAGTAGATCCAGTAGCAGGGCAGGAGCGCCGCCACGCCTTCGTGGAAGGGCGCGCCATACGCGGTGGAGAGCAGATAGCTCGTGTAGGCCTGGTTGGTCGGGGCCAGGGGGGTGGCCGCCACCGCCTCCGGCGTGAGTCCCCACTCGGCGAAGAAGCTCTCGTGCAGCGACCGCTCCACCTTGAGGGCCCCGGCCGCGTGCTCGTTGAACATGATGATCCACTCGTCCCGCGGCGCGCGGGCGGCCGCGATGGAGAGGGCGCGCGCGAAGTCGCGGAGGTAGAGCGCGTCCTGCACGGCGTAGAAGCGGAAGGCCTCGCGGGGAAGCGAGCCGTCCGTCAAGCCGCGCACGAAGGGGTGGGCGAGGATCTCCGCATAGATCGGCTCGATGCTGCGCCAGAGCTCGGCGGAGAAGGCCATGAACGGTGGTGATCTTACCGCCCGCGCAGCACGAGCGCGAGCTTGGCGGCGCGGGGGAGCTGCTTGATCTCCGCTTCGCGCCGGAGGGCGGCGCCCCGGTCGCGCTTGCGCTCGACATAGCGTAGCGTGACGGGCAGCCGCGCCCGTGTATACTTCGACGCACGCCCGCGGGCGTGCTGGGCCAGGCGCCGCTTCAGATCTGAGGTGACGCCCGCATACAGCGAGCCGTCCCCGCACTGGAGGAGGTAACAGACCCATGCCATCGCCGGCTAGTATGCACGAGCTCGACGACTCCACCGTCCATTACGAGTGGAACAACGGGATCGCGCCCCGGCTCGAGATCGAGCCCGGAGACACCGTCGCCTTCCGGACCCGCGACGCGGCGGATGGGTACTACTCCCGCCGCTCCACGCACGCCGATGTGATCGGTCGCGGCCCGTTTCGGGGCCATCCCCTGACCGGGCCCGTGCGCGTCAAGGGCGCGCGTCCGGGCGATGTGCTCGTCGTCGAGGTGCTCGACATGCGCCCGGGAGCCGATTTCGGCTGGACGGCGATACGGCCGGGGCGGGGCCTCTTGCCCGAAGCGGACTTCGGCAAGCCGTTTCTCCAGATCTGGGACCTGTCCGACGGGACGCACGCGCGCATGGACAAGCGCGTGGCCGTGCCCATCGAGGCGTTTCCCGGCGTGATGGGCACCGCCCTCGACGAGGCGGGCGGCCACAGCACGATGCCGCCGCGGAAGAACGGCGGCAACATGGACATCAAGCAGCTCACGAAGGGCGCGACGCTCTACCTGCCCGTATGGGTGGACGGCGCCCTCTTCAGCGTCGGCGACGGGCACGCCGCGCAGGGGGACGGCGAGGTCTGCGTCACCGCCGTCGAGATGCGGGCGCAGGTGACGCTGCGGTTCGGGCTCCAGCCCGGACGCCGCCTGCCCGAGCCCCAGCTGCGCACGACGCGCCCGCTGGCCACGGGCACGAATACCGCGCCGTGGTATGCCACGACCGCCCACGGGCCCGATCTCTTCGCGGCCGCCCAGCAGGCCGTGCGTCACATGATCGACCACCTCGGCACGGAGCGAGGCTTTTCCCGGGAAGAGGCCTACATCATCTGCAGCGTGGCCGTCGACCTCAAGATCAGCGAGATCGTGGACGCGCCCAACTGGATCGTGTCGGCCTTCATGCCCGACAGCATCTTCGTCTGACGGGTGAGCGGACTGGACTCGTGCCCGGCGCGCGCCTGGCGGGCCGGTGACCGCATCTAAGGACGGCAAATGATCGGACCGATGAGCCTGCCGGTGATCAACTGGACGGCCCTGCCCGCGGACGCCCCCCGCGCGCCCTTCCTGCGCCTCTCCACGCTCTGGATCCAGATCACGGGAACGTGGTGCAACCTCGAGTGCGTTCACTGCATCAATGCCAGCGGTCCCGCCGATCCCTGGCTCAAGCCCGTCAGTCCCGAGGTGGTCCGCCGCGCCATCCGCGAGGCGGAGGACCTGGGCGTGAAGGAGATCTACTTCACGGGGGGCGAGCCGTTCCTCCACGCCGAGATGCTCGCCCTGCTCGGCGATGCCCTCGAGGTGGCGCCGACCACCGTGCTCACCAACGGCACGCTCATCGACGAGGCCATGGCCGATGGTCTCGCCGCCCTCGCCCGCCGCGCCTCCTACTCGCTCGAGATCCGGGTCAGCCTCGACGACACGGACCCCGAGACGAACGACCGCGTGCGCGGTGCCGGCTCGTTTTCCAAGGCGGTGGCGGCCATCGTCAGGCTGAACGATCGCGGCCTGCTTCCCATCGTGACGGCGACGGAGATCGCGAGCGCCGAGCACGCGGGGGAGGGGATGTACGAGCGCTTCCGCGACTTTCTCATCGCGCGCGGCATCGAGAAGCCGCGGGTGAAGATCATGCCCGTCTTCGCGCTGGGTCGTCTCGGACGGGAAGGCGATCCGCGGCTGACCGAGGCGGATCTCACCGGCTTCGATCGCGGCCTCCTCCAGTGCTCCGAGTCGCGCGTGGTCGGAGACGGCGGCGTGTATGCCTGCCCCATCCTCGCGGGGCTGCCGGGAGCGCGGCTGACGGAGGGAACGCTCAAGGAGTCGTTCGCGGACGCCCCTCTCTACCATCCAGCCTGCGTGACGTGCGTGCAGACGGGGATGACGTGCAAGAACGGATAGCCGAGTACCGGCGCATCGCCGTCTTCGGCGGCGTCTACAGCAACGCCCTCGCCCTCGAGGCCGTGCTCGCGGATGTGCGCGGGCGCGACGTCGAGGCCGTGTTCTGTCTCGGGGACATGGGCGGCTTCGGGCCCCACCCCGACCGCGTCTTTCCCCTTCTTCGCGAGGCGGGCGTGCTCGCCATCCAGGGCAACTACGACGAGTCCCTCGCCCAGGGCAAGACGGACTGCGGCTGCGGCTACACCGACCCGCGCGACAATCACTTCGCGCGGATCAGCTACGAGTACACGTTCGCGAAGACCTCGACGGAAAACAAGCGGTGGCTCGGCGGCCTGCCCGCTCACCGGCGCCTCCGGCTCGGGACGCGCCGCGTGCTCATGAGCCATGGGTCTCCCCGGATCATCAACGAGTTCTTGTGGGAGTCGGCGACGCCGACGGGACTGCTCAAGCGCTTCCTGCGCGAGGGCGAGGCGGATGTCCTTCTCTGCACCCACACGGGGATCAAGTGGCACCGCGCGCTCCCCGACGGCACGCATGCCGTCAACGTCGGCGTCATCGGTCGGCCGGAAAACGACGGCTCGAGCAACGTCTGGTACACGGTGCTGACCGCGGGCGCGGATCTTTCCGTCGAGTTCGTCCCCGTGCACTACGACTACGAGACGCTTGCCCGCCAGATGGAGCAGGAGGGGCTGCCGCCCGAGTTCGCGGAGACGGTGCGCACCGGGTGGTGGACGACCTGCCTCGAGAACCTGCCCTCCAAGGAGCGCTCGCGCGGCAAGTTCTGAGGGCCATGATGCCGCCACCGGTGGAAGTTCTTCCCCGAGACGTCTACAACGCCGAGCTGATCGCCCAGGTGCACCCGCCCGACTGGCGGCCGCCGACGCCGGCGCCGCGCTACAACCTGGTGGTGATCGGCGCGGGCACCGCCGGCCTCGTCACCGCGGCGGGGGCGGCCGGGCTGGGCGCGCGGGTGGCGCTGATCGAGCGGCACCTGCTGGGCGGCGACTGTCTCAACGTCGGCTGCGTGCCGTCCAAGTGCGTCATCCGCTCCTCGCGGGTGATGGGCGAGGTGCGCGCGGCCGCTTCCCTCGGCGTGCGAGTGGCGGGGGCGGTGGAGCCCGACTTCGGCGCCGTCATGGAGCGGATGCGCCGGGTGCGCGCGCGCCTCAGCCATCACGACTCGGCCGACCGCTTCCGCGGGCTCGGCGTGGACGTCTTCCTCGGTGATGGGCGCTTCGCGGGGCCGGACACCGTCGAGGTCAACGGCACGCGGCTTTCGTTCCGGAAGGCCGTCATCGCTACCGGCGCGCGAGCCCACCAGCCCGACGTACCCGGTCTCGCCGAGGCGGGTTTTCTCACCAACGAGAGCGTGTTCGAGCTGACGCAGCGGCCGCCGCGCCTCGCCGTCATCGGGGCCGGCCCCATCGGCTGCGAGCTGGCGCAGGCCTTCCGGCGCCTGGGCTCCGAGGTGACCCTCTTCCACACCGGCGACCATATCTTGAACCGCGAAGACGCGGACGCGGCGGAGATCGTCCAGCGCGCCTTTGTGGACGAAGGCATCCGCCTCGTGCTCGGCGCCAAGCTCGAGCGTGTCGAGCGCGCGGGCGGCGGAAAGGTCTTGCTCGCGACGGCGCCGAGCGGACCGGTCAGGGTCGAGGTGGACGAGATCCTCGTGGGCGCGGGGCGCGCGCCCAACGTGGAGGGCCTCGGCCTCGAGGCGGTCGGCGTCGCCTACGACGGGCAGGATGGCGTCAAGGTGAACGACCGGCTCCAGACGACCAATCCGCGCATCTACGCCGCGGGCGACATCTGCATGCCCGAGAAGTTCACCCACGCGGCTGATGCCGCGGCCCGGGTGGTGATCCAGAACGCGCTCTTCCTCGGGCGCAAGAAGCACTCCGCTCTCACCATCCCGTGGTGCACGTACACCGATCCCGAGATCGCCCATGTCGGCCTCTATGCGCGCGACGCCGAGAAGCGCGGGATGGCCGTGGACACGTATCTGCGCCCCTTCGCCGAGGTCGACCGCGCCATCGCCGACGGCGAGGAGGATGGCTTCGTGAAGGTGCACGTGCGGCGCGGTAGCGACGCGATCGTGGGCGCCACCATCGTGGCCCGGCACGCGGGCGAGATGATCAACGAGCTGACCCTGGCCATGACCGCGGGCATCGGGCTGGGGCGGCTCGCCTCGGTCATCCATCCCTATCCGACCCAGGCCGAGGCCATCCGGCAGACGGGCGACATGTACAACCGCACGCGGCTCACGCCCACGGTGCGCAAGCTCTTCGCCGCATGGCTCAGGTGGACGCGATGAGGCGGTGGGTGCGGCCCGTGCTCATCCTGGCCCTGCTCGTCGCGGGTGTGGTGGGAGCGCGGGCGCTCGGGCTCGGCGATCTGATCCGTCTCGAGAACGTGGCCAGGCTCAAGCAGTGGATCGAGGGGTTCGGGGCCCTCGCGCCGGTCGTCTTCATTGCCGGCTATGTCATCGCCGTAGTCTTCTTCGTGCCCGGGCTACCCATCACGGTGCTCGGGGGTGTGGCCTTCGGTCCCGTCCGGGGCACTCTCTACGTCTGGATCGCCGCCACCATCGGCGCGGCGCTGGCCTTCCTGGTCGCGCGCTACGCGGTGCGCAGCACGGTGGAGCGCTGGGTCCGGGCCAGCCCACGGTTGTCGCGCCTGGACGAGCAGGCGGCCGAGCACGGCTGGCGCATCGTCATGCTCACGCGGCTCGTGCCGCTCTTCCCGTTCAACCTGCAGAACTACGCCTACGGACTGACCCGTATCGGCTTCTGGCCCTACGCCATCACCTCGTCCATCTGCATGCTGCCCGGCACCGCGGCCTTCACCTTCGCGGGAGGGGCGCTGTCCGAGGGCCGCGGTGACGTCAGGCGCACGCTCGGCTATCTCGCCGTCGCGGGGGTGCTGCTCGTGCTCGTCTCGCTCATCCCGCGCTGGCTGCAGCGGCGAAGCCGCGTCGCGGGCGATCTCCTGAGGGCGGGCGTCATGGCCGTGCTCCTCGATGCCTTCGTGCTCGCGGCCGGCGCATCGGCGGCGACGGCCGGCGAGGAGGCGTACGCCAGGCTGTTGAAGGCCCATGTCCGGCCCGGCACGGTGAACGGGATCACGCTCAACCTCGTGGACTACCGCGCGGTGAGGGCCGATCCCGCCTACGCCCAGGCCCTCGTCGCGCTCGCCGAGGCGAGGCCGGACGCGCTCCCGAGCGAGGCCGCGCGATTCGCGCGATGGGCCAATGCCTACAATCTCCTCGCCATCAAGGCCGTGCTCGACCAGTATCCGACCACGAGCATCCGCGACGGCGGCAGCCTCCTCTCTCCGATCTGGAAGAAGAAGATCGGCGCGGTGGGGGGAACGGCCTATGCCCTCGACGACATCGAGCACGGCATCCTCCGCAAGAGCTTCAAGGATCCGCGCGTGCACTTCGCCATCGTGTGCGCCTCGCTCTCCTGCCCGGATCTCCGCCTCGAGCCCTACGAGGCGAGCCGGCTCGAGTCTCAGCTCGACGAGCAGGTGGCCGCCTTCCTGTCGAACCCGACCAAGGGGCTCCAGCCCGGACCGGACGGCAAGACGGCCCGCGTCTCATCCATCTTCAAGTGGTTCGCGGGGGACTTCGCGGGCGCGGGAGGCGTGGCCGCCTTCATCCGCTCGCGCGCCGAGCCGGGCCTGGCGGCGAAGCTCGCCGGGCTCCGGGACGATGGGCTCAGCTATCTCGACTATGACTGGAGCCTGAACGACACGGCGCGGAGCCGCTGAGGTCCGCGCAACGCCGCCCGTCCCCGTCAGCATCATCATTCCCGCCCTCGAGGAGGCGCCCAATCTCGAGCGCCTCCTGCCCGATCTTCGCGCCCGCTTTCCGGAGGCCGAGATCGTGGTGGTGGATGGAGGTAGCCGGGACGGGACCATCGAGATCGCCTGCCGCGTGCCCGACGTGACGGCCCTGGTGAGCGCGCGCGGCCGCGCCGTCCAGATGAACGCGGGCGCTCGCGTCGCGCATGGGCGCGTCCTCCTCTTCCTCCACGCCGATACATGGCTCCCCGACGGCGCCCTCGCGGCCGTGGACGATGCCCTCGCCGATCCCGCCGTCGTGGGCGGGCGATTCGACGTGCGCTTCGACAGCCCTCGCCCGGTCCTGTCGATGATCGCCTTCTTCATGAACCTGCGGTCGCGCTGGAGCGGCATCTCCACGGGCGATCAGGCCATCTTCGTCCGCCGCGATGTCTTCGACGGTCTGGGTGGCTTTGCCGCGATCCCGCTCATGGAGGATGTCGAGCTGACGAAGCGCCTCAAGCGCCGCGGGCGGGTGGTCGCGCTCCGCGCGCGCGTCACCACGGCCGCCCGCAAGTGGCAGCGGGAAGGGGCGCTCCGGACCATGGCCCTGATGTGGGCCCTCCGCTTTCTCTACCTCTGCGGCGTGCCGCCGGCCCGCCTCCATCGCTGGTACTATCGCCGCGACCCATGAGCCATGCGACCCCGGCCGAGCGCCGCCCGGATCTCTGGCTCGTCCGCCACGGCGAGACGGAATGGAGCGCGAGCGGCCGCCACACGGGCCGCACGGACATTCCGCTCACGGACGAGGGCATCCGGCAGGCACGGGCGCTGGGCCGCCATCTCGCCGGCCGCTCCTTCGCCCTCGTCCTGACGAGCCCGCTCTCCCGCGCCGCGGATACCTGCGGGCTCGCCGGCTACGGCGACGTGGCCCAGCCCTCCGAGGATCTCCTCGAATGGAACTACGGCGAGGCCGAGGGCCGCACGACGGCCGAGATGCGCGCGCGGCATCCGGGCTGGAGCGTGTGGACAGGCGGCCCTCCGGGCGGCGAGACCGTGGCGGAG
>Ga0137415_10003395_pt1 | contig 15837 bp, 13 predicted proteins | sample CZODoug3_1_1_16f_FD_183082 | JGI IMG/M metagenome (GOLD analysis project Ga0137415, IMG submission 183082) | Vadose zone soil fungal communities from Angelo Coast Range Reserve, California, USA - CZODoug3_1_1_16fungal (Hybrid Assembly) | ecosystem: Environmental > Terrestrial > Soil > Vadose... | reverse complement strand
CCGGGCTGGCCCGCTTCATGCTGGTGTTCGGGCCGCTCAGCTCGCTGTTCGACCTGTCGACCTTCGCGGTGCTGTGGTGGGGCTGGCACGCCGGCGCCGACCCGGCGCTGTTCCAAGCCGGCTGGTTCGTCGAGGGACTGCTCACCCAGCTGCTGATCGTGTTCGTGCTGCGCGGCCGGGCCGCCCCGCTGGGTGGGACCCGGCCGGCCCGGGCGGTGCTGCTCGCCAGCGGCGGCGCCGCACTGGTCGGCCTGCTGCTGGTGCTGACCCCCCTCGGCGGACCGCTCGGGCTGCGCGCGCTGCCCGCCGACTACCTGCTCTGGCTGGCCGTGCTGCTGCCGGCCTACGGCCTGGCCGCGCACCTGGCGAAGTCGCTGGGCGCGCGAAGTCGGTCGGTGTGGTGGTAGCCGGTCGATCCTGACCGGCAGACGACCGCACCCCCGAGCGACCGGCTGGACCCGGGATGGCGCACGCCCGCTCCCGGTCAGAAGGCCAGACCAGACCAAGACGTGCGGATCGGACGATCCGACCAGACGAGAGCGAGCGCGGGATGACGACCTTGGAGATGCTGCTGCGCCTCGGAGCCGGAGTGGGCCTCGGGACGGTGATCGGGCTGGAGCGCCAGTACCGGGCGAGGATGGCGGGACTGCGGACCAACGCACTGGTCGCGGCCGGCGCGACGCTGTTCGTGCTGCTGTCCGGGCACGGCTTCACCGGCGGCACCGAGGACCCGACGAGGATCGCGGCGCAGATCGTGTCCGGCATCGGCTTCCTCGGCGCCGGGGTGATCATGCGCGAGGGCCTCACCGTGCGCGGGCTGAACACCGCGGCCACCCTGTGGTGCTCGGCGGCGGTGGGTGCGCTGGCCGGCGCCGGGCTGTTCCAGATCGCGGTGGCCGGCAGCGCGGTCGTGGTCACCGTGAACACGGTGCTGCGCCCGCTCGGCCGGGTGGTGGACCGCCGCCCGGAGACCGGCACCGAGACGCCGACCTCCTACGTCTTCACCGCGGTGACCAGGGACGCCGACGAGGCGCACGTGCGCGCGCTGCTGGTCCAGGCGCTGAACCGGACCGACTTCGCGCTGTGCTCGGTTGCCAGCGCGAACGCCGACCAATCCGGCCTGGTCGAGGTCCGCGCCGAGCTGGCCGCCGAGCACCGCGACGACAAGCAGCTGGAGACGGCGATCAGCCGGCTGTCGCTGGAGCCGTCGGTGACCAGCGTCCGTTGGCAGGCCGGGCCGGCGGCACCACCCGGTGCACTGAGCGGTGCGCTCGGCGGTGCGCTCGGTGGGGCCCTCGACGGCAAGGGCGAGAGGTAGGCCGCCGTGTCCGCGTTCCGTACCTTCCCCAGCCGGGGCGTGTTCGCCGCGCGCCCCGGCGCCGGGCTCGCCGATGCGGTGCTGCTGTTCGGCGCGGTCGCGCTGCTGTTCCTGGTGCTGCGGCTCGCCCACGGGGCCACCGCGCCGTGGACCCCGGAGCTGGCCCCGTCGACGATCTCCACCGCCCCCCGCGAGCTGCCCTACTACGCGGCCCGCTCGCTACTGCGGATGTTCGTGGCGCTGCTGCTGTCGGTGGTGTTCACGTTCGTCTACGCCACGGCGGCCGCCCGGCTGCGGCGCGCCGAGAAGGTGCTGCTGCCGGTGCTGGACATCCTGCAGTCGGTGCCGGTGCTCGGCTTCCTCTCGGTCACCGTGACCGGCTTCATCTCGCTGTTCCCCGGTTCCGAGCTGGGGTTGGAATGCGCGTCGGTGTTCGCCATCTTCACCTCGCAGGCCTGGAACCTGACCTTCGCCTTCTACCACTCGCTGACCACCCAGCCCCGCGAGCTGGACGAGGCTGCCCGGCTGCTGCGGCTGTCGCGCTGGCAGCGGTTCTGGCGGGTGGACGTGCCGGGCGGGATGATCGGGCTGGTCTGGAACGGGATGATGAGCTTCGGCGGCGGCTGGTTCTTCCTCACCGCGTCCGAGGCGCTCAGCGTGGACAACCACCGCTACGTGCTGCCCGGCATCGGCTCCTACGTGGCCACCGCGACCGACCTCGGCCAGCTGGACCGGGTGCTGCTCGCCGTGCTCACCATGATCATCCTGGTTGTCGGGGTGAACGTGCTGTTCTGGCGGCCGCTGACCGCGTGGGCCGAGCGCTTCCGGGTGGAGGTCTCCGGCGCCGCCGAGGCCCCGCGCAGCGTGATGCTCACCGTGCTGCGGCGCTCCCGGGTGCCGTCGCTGCTCGGCGATCTGGGCGGGGCGCTGGTATACCCGCTGGACCGGGCGATGGCGGTGTTCGGGCTGGCCGAGCACCCGCTGCGCAGCTCGCCGGTGCGCCGCCGGGCCGGGGACGTGGTGTTCGCCGCCGTGGTCCTCGCCCTGATCGGCTACGGGCTCGTCGAGATGATCACCTACATTCACCGGTCCACCGGGTTCGGCGAGGTCGGGCACGCGCTGCTGCTCGGACTGGTCACCTTCGGCCGGGTACTGACCCTGCTCGTGGTGGCCACGGTGATCTGGGTGCCGGTCGGGGTGTGGATCGGGATGAACCCGAGGGTCTCCCGGTTGGCCCAGCCGGTGGTGCAGGTGCTGGCCAGCTTCCCGGCCAACTTCCTGTTCCCGGTGGTCACCGCCGTGCTGGTGGCCACCGGGATCAGCCTGAACTGGGGTGGCATCCTGCTGATGGCGCTCGGCTCGCAGTGGTACATCCTGTTCAACGTCATCGCCGGCGCCAGCGCCATCCCGCACGACCTGCGCGAGGCGGCGGCCAACCTGCGGCTGCCCCGGGCGCTGCGCTGGCGCCGGCTCATCCTGCCCTCGGTGTTCCCCAGCTACGTCACCGGCGGCATCACCGCGGCCGGCGGCGCCTGGAACGCCTCGATCGTCGCCGAGGTCGTCAGCTACCACGGCACCACGCTCACCGCGACCGGCCTCGGCAGCTACATCGCCGACGCCACCAGCACCGGCGCCGCGCCCCGGATCCTGATCGGCGTCGCGGTGATGAGCTGCTACGTGGTCGGGCTCAACCGGCTGTTCTGGCGCCGGCTCTACGCGCTGGCCGAGCGCCGCTTCGCCATCGACTGACCGCGATCGACTGACCATTCGCCGAGCCCACCACGGAGGTACGCCATGTCCACCACCACCCTCGCCGGCGAGGTACTGGTCAGCGTCGAGCAGGTCGGCAAGAGCTTTCCCGGCGCGGCGGGGGATGTGCTGCGGGTGCTCGAGTCGGTCAGCCTGGACCTGCGCGCCGGGGAGGTCGTCGCCCTGCTCGGCCGGTCCGGCTCCGGCAAGTCCACGCTGCTGCGCACCATCGCCGGCCTGATCAGCCCCACCGACGGCCGGGTGTTCTACCGGGGTACCGAGCTCAATGGCGCCAACCCGGGCACCGCGATGGTGTTCCAGTCCTTCGCGCTGATGCCCTGGCTGACCGTGCAGGACAACGTCGAGCTGGGCCTGGCGGCGCGCCGGGTGCCGCCGGCCGAGCGGCGCGAGCGGGCGCTGCGGGCCATCGATCTGATCGGCCTGGACGGCTTCGAGTCGGCGTACCCGAAGGAGCTCTCCGGCGGCATGCGGCAGCGGGTCGGCTTCGCCAGGGCGCTGGTGCTGGAGCCGGACGTGCTGCTGATGGACGAGCCGTTCTCCGCGCTGGACGTGCTCACCGCCGAGAACCTGCGCACCGAGCTGATGACCCTGTGGGCCGGGCCGAACTTCCCGACCAAGAGCATCTGCATCGTCACGCACAACATCGAGGAGGCCGTGCTGCTGGCCGACCGGGTGATCGTGCTGGACCGCAACCCCGGCCACCTGCTGGCCGAGGTGCCGGTCCGGCTCGCCCGCCCGAGGGACCGGCACAGCCCGGCTTTCGCGGCGCTCGTCGACCAGCTCTACGGCCTGCTCACCGGCCGGGAGCCGGACACCGCGAGCCCTGAGCCGGCGCTGGCCACGCCCACCGCCCGGCCGCTGCCGGCCGCCTCGGTCGGCGGGCTGGCCGGGCTGGTGGAGATCGTGTTCGCCCGGGGCGGCTCGGCGAACCTGCCCGAGATCGCCAACGAGCTCAACTTCGAGATCGACGACCTGCTGCCGCTGGTCGACGCGGCGGCGCTGCTCGGGCTGCTCGCGGTGTCGGGCGCCGGGCTGGCGCTCACCCCGACCGGCGTGGAGTTCACCACCGCGAACATCCAGCGCAGCAAGAAGATCTTCGCCGACCAGGTGCGGCACCGCGCGCCCCTGGTCCGGACCATCTGCACGGCACTGGCCAGCAGCGCCGACGGCACGCTGCGCGCCGGGTTCTTCCTGGACCTGCTGCGCCGGGGCTTCGGGCCGGACGACGCCCGCCAGCAGCTGGACACCGCGATCGACTGGGGCCGCTACGCCGAGCTGTTCGACTACGACACCGACACCGACCAGCTCAGCGCCGACCTCAGCGCCGACCTCAGTGCCGACCTCAGTGCCGACGACGTACCGTGAGTGGCCGGACGGGCGGAGCGAACGGGAGGTGTCGGCGGTGGATCTGCGGGCGCTGCGCTACGTCGTGACGCTGGCCGAGGAGCTGCACTTCGGCCGCGCCGCTGGCCGGCACTTCATCTCCGCGCAGCCGTTCGGCCAGGCGGTCGGCCGGCTGGAGCGGGAGCTGGGCTACCGGCTGTTCGAGCGGACCAGCCGGCGGGTCGCGATCACCCCGGCGGGGGAGCGGTTCGTGCACACCGCCCGGGGCGTCCTGGCCGGCGTCGACGCGCTGGCGGGCGCGGGCCGGGATGCCGTCGAGCCGGCCCCGGACCAGGCGGGGCAGCCCGCCGGCGAGCTCACCGTGGGCGTGCTGGGCTTCGGGCTCGCCGAGCGGTGGCGGCCGCTGCGCCGGCTGGTCGCGCGGCAGCGGCCCGACCTGCGGATCGGCCACCGCGACCTGGACCTGGTCAACCAGTACGAGGCGGTCCGCCGGGGCGAGGTCGACGTCGGCGTCGTGATGGCGGCGGGGCCGGTCGACGGGCTGGTGTTCGACCGGGTGCTGACCATGGCGCCGGTCGCGGTGGTGCCCTCGGACTCGGAGCTGGCCCGCGCCGACCGGCTGCGGGTCGCTGACCTGGCTGGCCGCGCCTCGGTGTCGGTCGCGGTGCCCGGGTCCTGGTCGGCGGCCTGGGCCGGGGTCGGCCTGGACGCCGCCGCGAGGCGGGCCACCGGCCCGGTGGTGCGCAACCCGGCGGCGATCCCGGCGGCGGTGGCGACCACCGGGCGGGTCGCGCTGCACCTGGAGGCCGCGCGCCGGTTCTTCCCGCACCCGGACGTCCGGTTCGTGCCGATCGACGGCCCGCGCGGCGAGATCTGCCTTGCCACCCGGGCCGGCGACGAGCGCCCGGCGGTCCAGGCCTTCCGCCGTGCCGCGCGGGCCCTCGCGCAACCCTGACCGCCCTGATCGTGTATCTGGTTTGTGCTGGGCGGCGGCGCTAGCTTGCGCGGATGAACACTCGCAACCAGGTCGTGTGCGCCTGGGCAGGCCTCGTCGGCCTGGCGCTCATTTTCGTCGGCCTGCTGCTCGCCGGTTACGTCCCGGCGCCACGGGCCGACGCGACCCCGGGCGAGATCGCCGCGTTCTACCGCGACGGCACCTTCACGATCCGCCTGGGACTGTTCCTCGGCCTGATCGGTTCCGCCGGCTGGGCGGCGCTGGTCTCGGTCGTCTGGGTCCAGCTGAGCCACATCGAGGGGCCGAGGCCCGTGCTGGCGGCGCTGCAGGCGGTGGCCGGGGCGGCCTGCTACGTCCTGCTGACCTTGTTCGTGGTGCTGCTCGCGGCGGCCGCGTTCCGCCCGGAGCGGGCGCCCGAGAGCACCCAGCTGCTGCACGACATCGGCTGGTTCATGGCGTTCCTGGCCGCCGTCCCCTTCGTGCTGCAGGCGCTGGCGACGGGAGCGGCGATCCTGGGCGACCGGAGCCCGCAGCCGGCGTACCCACGCTGGCTGGGGTATCTGGGCCTGTGGGTGGCCGTGCTGCTCGCCCCCGGTGATGTACTGCTGTTCTTCCACACCGGGCCGTTCGCCTACGACGGACTCATCTCGTACTGGATCCCCCTGTTCGGTTTCGGCGGGTGGATGGCGGCCCTGTCCTGGGGAGCGCTGCGGTTGGCCAGGGCGGAGTCCGCCGAGCCGGCGTCGGCCGTCGAGGCACCGGCTCAGTAGGGTTCCGGCTCCAGGGCGGGCGTGGGAGGCACATGGACTGGGTGGCCATCGGCGCGGACTTTCGGACCCACTGGTGGGTGTACTTACCAACCTCATCGATATTCAGGATCTGGTCCGGCAGGTCGATCCCGACGAGTTCGTGCGCGAGCTGCGCGGTCCGATCAACGAGGCCATCGAGGACCTCGCCGAGTCGATCCTGGCCGAGTACCAGCCTGACTTGTGGGAGTCGCTGCCGACCGCGGCGCGCAACCTGTTGATCAGGCGCCTGCAGTCGCAGTCACCCACCGTCATCCGGCAGTTGTTCGATCAGGTGACCCGTGACCTGCACGCCGTCGTCGACGTGCGCGACATGGTGGTGTCGAACCTGACCAGCAACAAGGACCTGACCAACCGGCTGATCAAGGACATCGCCGCCCCGGAGATCAAGTTCCTGGTGCGCTCGGGGATCTACTTCGGCTCGGTCATCGGCGTGGTGCAGATGCTGGTGTGGGCGCTGACCCACAACGCACTGGTGATGCCGATCTTCGGTCTGTTCACCGGGTGGATCACCGACTATGTCGCCCTGAACATGCTGTTCGTGCCGAGCGAGCCGAAACGGTTCCTGGGGTTCAAGATCCACGGCCTGTTCCTGCGCCGCCAGCACGAGGTCGCCGAGACCTACGGCGAGCTGATCGCCAAGGAGATCCTCAGCCCGGAGAACCTGTTGGAGGGCATGCTCACCGGGCCACGCTCCGACCGGCTCATCGCGCTGGTCCAACGCGAGGTCCAACGCACCATCGACCAGCAGTCCGGCCTGGCCAAACCCCTGGTCGTGCTCGCGGTCGGGGGCCGCAAGTACCAGGAGCTGAAGAAAGCAGCCGCCGCGAAGGTGATCGAGGCCGCGCCGACGACGGCCCAGAGCATCTTCGCCTACACCGAGAAGGCCCTCGGCGTGAACAGGGTGATCAAGGAAAAGATGCGGGAGCTGACCCCTCCTTCAAGGAGGACGAGAAGACCGCCATCGCCGTCGGTGCGCTGCTCGGCGCCGCGGTCGGCGAACTGCAGGCCATCCTGGTCATCCACCTGCCGGCGCTGCTCTGACGCTCGGGAGCTGACGCCGGGGCAGCCGCGCGCGGTTCGCAGCTCCGGATCGCAACGAAGATGCCTGCGGATCCGCCGGGGTGGCGGTGTTGTGCTGGGTCGGACAGCCCGGGCGGGCGCCGCGTGCGCCCGCCGCGAAGACAGCGAAGGCAGGTGGCTCGGTGACGCGACAGCGCACGCTCGTCCGAGGTGGACACGTCCTCACGATGGACCCGGAGCTGGGCGTGCTGCCCGTCGGGGACGTGCTGATCGAGGACGGGGTGATCGCCGCCGTGGCCCCCTCGCTCGGCGAGCCGGACGCCGAGGTGATCGACGCGACCGGGTACCTCGTCGCGCCCGGGATGATCGACACCCACCGGCACACCTGGCAGACCCAGCTGCGGGCGCTGTGCGCGGACTGGACCCTGGTCGACTACGTGTTCGGCATCCGGCTGGCCATCTCGCCGGCCTACCGGCCCGACGACGTGTACCTCGGTAACCGGCTGGGCGCCGTCGAGGCACTCAACGCCGGGGTGACCACCATCCTGGACTTCTCGCACTGCAACAACACCCCGCAGCACGCCGACGCGGCGATCGCCGGGCTGCGCGACGCCGGTATCCGCGCGGTCTTCGGCTACGGGTTCTTCGACAGCGGGATGGTGGCGCCGGGCGCTGCCGAAGGAGCCACCCCGGACCACTTCACCGAGCACGGCCAGCGCCTCGCCGACTTCGGCCGGGTCGCCGACGGCGCACTGGCCGGCAGCGGCGGCCTGCTCACCCTCGGCGCGGCGCTGACCGAGCTGGGGCTGGTGCCCTTCGCGGCGGTGCGCGCCGAGGTCGAGGCGGCCCGCGAACGATCCGCGCTGGTCGTGGCGCACACCGGCTGTATTTGGTCGCAGCCCAGCGGCGTCGGTGAGCTCGCCGCCGCCGGCCTGCTCGGCCCGGACCAGGTGCACGTGCACTGCAACACGCTGACCGACGCGGAGTGGCGCACCATGGCCGACGCCGGCGCCAAGGTGTCCATCTCGCCGGAGACCGAGCTGAACATGGGCATGGGCCGCCCGGTGTTCGCCGCCTGCCGGCGCCACGGCCTCAAACCGACCCTGTCCTGCGACGTCATCTCGCTCAACTCCGGCGACCTGCTGACCCAGCTGCGGATGGGGCTCGGCTTCAGCCGCTGGGCCGACACCGAGGCGCTCAACCTCGCCGGCGACGACCCGGCCACCGTGACGACCACCGCGCACGAGGCGCTGGAGTGGGTGACCGTGAACGGGGCGGACGCGCTCGGCATGGGCGACCGGATCGGCAGCCTGCGCCCCGGCAAACAGGCCGACCTGATGCTGGTCGGCGGCCCGTCGATCGGCCAGCACCCGCACCTGGACGCCGCCGGCACGCTCGTCTTCCAGACCACCCCGGCGGACGTGCGCACCGTGCTGGTGGCCGGCCGGGTGGTCAAGCGCGACGGGGTGCTGGTCGGCGTCGACCTCGCCGAGCTGCTGCACCGAGGCGACCGCTCGGCCGAGCAGGTGCTGAGCCGCGTGCCGACCGCGCTGCCGGGTACCCCCGAGGGCGGCTTCAAGGCGCTCGCGAGGTCGTAGCCCCCGCCGGGTCGTGCCGTCGGACGGGCGCTCGGTCAGGCCGGTGTGTCGGCCAGCCTCGGCTCGTCGCGGTAGCCGGCGACCTCGCGGGCCTGCCGGGCGGCGTCCCAGCCGAGCAGCGGGCCGACCAGCTCGGCCACCCGCTCGGCGGCCCCGGCGCCGCCGTCCGGGCGCTCGATGGCCAGCCGGGTCCGCCGGGCGAATACGTCGGCCAGCCGCACCGCGCCCTCGTGGCTGGCCGCGTAGCGGAACTCCACGGGCAGGTAGTCGCCGGTGCCCGGGATCGGCCGGGCCAGCTCGGGCTGGTCCAGCACCGGCGCCAGCACGGCCGGCAGCTCGTCGCCGTAGCGGTGCAGCATCCGGCGCAGCTGGGCAGCCTCGACGCCGAACTCGCCTGCCAGGCGGGGCAGCTGGTTGGCCACCACCTGCCAGCCTGCCGCGCCGACCAGCGGCAGCGCGGCGGTAGGGGAGGGCGGCAGCGTCCGGCCGATGGCCCGTGCCGAGGCGTCCACGGCGTCCCGGGCCATCACGCGGTAGGTGGTGTACTTGCCGCCGACCACGGTGATCAGGCCGGCGGGCTGCTCCAGCACGGTGTGGTCCCGGGACAGGGCGGACGTGGTGGCGCTGGCCGACCCGGCGTGCCCGGGCGCAGCGGCCAGCAGGGGGCGCAGCCCGGCGTAGGCCCCCAGCAGCTGGGCCGTGCGCAGCGGCCGGGCCAGGTACCGGTTGACGTTGCGCAGCAGGTAGTCGACGTCCTCGGCGTCCACGGTCGGCGCGGCCCGGTCCCCGTGGTACGCCGTGTCCGTGGTGCCCAGCAGCCAGTGCCCGAACCACTTGCGCAGGATGATCACCGAGTCCTCGGCGCGGGCCAGGATGCCGGTGTCGGACTCGAACGCGTCGCGGGGCAGCAGCAGGTGTACGCCCTTCGCGGGGGTGATCTGGAAGGTGGCGGCGCCGGCCATCGCCTGTACATCGGCCGCCCACACCCCGGCCGCGTTGACCACCACCCGCGCGCGCACGCCGAACGGCTCGCCGGTGGTCCGGTCCACCGCGTCGACGCCGGTCACCCGGTCGCCGGTGCGCCGCAGCCCGGTCACCTCGGCGTAGCTGACCAGGTGCGCGCCGTAGCCGGCCGCGGTGCGGGCCACGGCCAGCGTGTGCCGGGCGTCGTCCAGCCGGCCGTCGTAGTACTGCAACGCGCCGGTGACCACCGCCGGGTCCAGCCCGGGTGCCTCGCGCAGCGCGCCGCGCCGGGTGAGGTGGCGGTGGTGCGGCACGCCACCGCGGCCGCCGGTGCGCCCCACGAGGGCCATCAGGTCGTAGAGCGCCACGCCGGCGCCGATGTAGGGCCGCTCCCAGTGCCGGGTCAGCGGGAACAGGAACGGCTCTGGCGCCACCAGGTGCGGCGCGAGGGTGCGGATCATCAGGTCGCGTTCCCGCAGCGCCTCGGCGACCAGGGAGAAGTTCAGCTGCTCCAGGTAGCGCAGGCCGCCGTGCGCGGTCTTGCCGGAGCGCGAGGAGGTGCCGCTGGCCAGGTCGCCCGCCTCGAGCAGCACCACCGACAGTCCCCGGCTGGCCGCGTCCAGGGCGACCCCGGCGCCGGTCACCCCGCCGCCGATCACCACCAGGTCGTGCCGGCCCTCGGTCGCGGCGGCCAGTGCGGCGGCCCGGGCGGTGGGCGACAGTCGGGTGCTGGTCACCGGGCCTCCTCGAGGTGTGCGCCGGGCGGGCCGGCCGCGGCGGCCAGCACGCGGCGGCGGTGCAGCTCGTCGGGCCGGTTGTCCAGCCGGGCCACCGTCTCCGCCGAGAGGTACCGGAGTGCCCCGACGGCCAGCGCCCCGGCCAGCACCCGGGCCGCCTTCACCGCCATCGTGGTCACCGCGAGCACCTGCGCGGCGTTCTCGCCCAGCGCCACGATGCCGTGGTTGGCCAGGTGGATCAGCCGGGGTGGCGTGCCGTGCGTGTCCAGGTGCTCGGCCAGGCCGTGGCGGACCGCCCTGGCCAGCGGCAGCCCGGGCTCGGCGTAGGGCACCAGCAATGCGTGCGCCCCGCACACCACCACCTGGTCCGGGAACAGACTGCCGGCCACCAGGTCGGCGGCCCGGTCGGAGCACAGCAGCGCGTTCACCGCCGTGGGATGGGTGTGCCCGACCACCTGCGTGCCCGGCAGCTCCAGGGCCAGCGCGTGCAGCATCGTCTCGATGGAGGCCAGCTTGCCGCCGGGACCCGAGCCGCCGGCACCGGCACCGGCGCCTGAGCCGAAGGCCGCGTCCGGGTCGTGTTCGGTGTCCGGCCCCGGGCCGGCGGGGCGGGCGGCCGCGCGCAACCGGGCGGCGAGGCCGGGCTGGTCGTGCTCGTCCAGCTCGGGGTCGTCGATCAGCGCGAGCACCGCGGCGTGGTCCAGCCGGACCAGGTCGTCCTCGGTGACTCCGCCGAGCCGGGTACCGCTGGCCTTGACCAGGAAGGTGCCGTCGCCCAGCGCGGTGGAGGTGTTGCCCTCGCCGAGCACCACGAGGTCGGCGGCGGGGTCCCCGAGCTGGCGGGACAGGGCGACCAGGCCGCGGCGCGCCCCGGGAACGTCGATCGGCTGGCTCATTCGGCGGCTCCGGTCGGTTGTACCGACCACAGTGGGCGGGCGGCGGCGAGGTGGTCGAGGTAGCGGCGGTAGCCGTCGTCGTACAGCGCGCGCCGGCCCGGGTCGGGCTCGACGACGTCGTCCGGGGCGGTCCACGCGGCGGTGTCCAGCACGACGCCCAGCGCGCCGGCCGCGACCAGCACCGCGCCCCGGGCGCCCACCTCGGGGGTGCGGGCCAGCTCCAGGGGCACCCCGAGCACGTCGGCGAACACCCGCAGCCAGGCGCGCGAGCGGGTGCCGCCGCCGCAGACCACGAGCCGCCCGGAGCGGCCGGCGACCTCGAAGCAGTGTCGGGCCGCGTAGGCCAGCCCCTCGCACATGGCGCGCACCAGATCGTGCCGGTCGGTGGTCATCCGTACCCCGGTGAGCTGGCCGGAGGCGTGCGGGTCGACGAACGGGGCGCGCTCGCCGGCGGTGGCCAGGTAGGGCAGCACCGCGACGCCGCGCGCGCCGGGCGGGCTGCTGGCCAGTGCCTCGTCCACCGCCGCCACGCCGAGCCCCAGGGTGCGCAGCAGCCAGTCCAGCGACGCGGTGCCGACCATCGCCGGCATGGCGCGCAGCCAGCGGCCGGGCACCCCGGTGGACACGTGGAACCCGGCCGGCTCGCCCTCGGTCTCCAGCCGGTCGACGTGCACCAGGCAGCCGAGCGTGGTGCCGACGATGAGCAGTGCGTCGCCGACCCCGGCCAGTCCGCCGCCGAAGCCGCAGGCCGGGAAGTCGAACGGCCCGGAGCTGACCGGCAGGCCGGCCGGCAGCCCGAGCAGCTCGGCGCCGGCCGCGGTGAGCGCCTCGACGGGGGTGGGGGAGACGATCGGGGCGAGCAGCTCGCGGCGGTGCGACAGCCCGGTCAGCTCGAGCACCTCGGCGCTGTAGCCGGTGCCGGTGCCGTCGCCGAACGGCATCGAGCTGTCCGACGGGTCGGTGGCGCGCACCCCGGTGAGCCGGCCGAACACGGCGTCCTTGCAGTAGCCGGCCGTCACCGCGCGGTCCAGCACCTCGGGCTCGTGCCGGTCCAGCCAGGCCAGCAGCGGGGCCGGCGCGCCGGGGAACAGCGCGCTGCCGTTCACCCGGAACACCCGGTCGGTGATTCCGGCCCCGGTCCACTCGCCGAGCAGCCCGGCGGCGCGCCCGTCCAGCCAGGACAGCGCGGGGCGCACCGTGCGGAACTCGGCGTCGGTCAGCCAGCAGCCGTCGCCCTGACCGGTCAGGGCGACCAGCTCGGGGGTCACGCCGGCCTCGGCCACGACGCCGGCGACCACCTGGCCGACGTGCGCGAGCACCTGCTCGAGGTCCTGCTCGACGGCGCCGGCCACCCCGCCGCCGCCGTGGCTCAGCTCCAGCGGGCAGCCACCCACCGCCAACGCGCCCCCGTCGGCGTCGAACAGCACCGCCTTGACCACCGAGGTGCCGACGTCGACGCCGAGCAACGTGCCCGGCCGCACACTCGGCGCCGTGCTCATGACCCGGCTGGCACGGTCTGCCCGTAGCTGTTCAGCACCTTGGCGACCCCGTCGATCTCGTCCAGCGGCAGCAGGTTGGGCTCGCCGATCAGCTTGGCCTGGTGGTAGAGCTTGCACACCCATTCCAGGTAGATGCTGCGGGTGTAGGCCTTGGCCAGGGTGTCGCCGTAGGTGGTGGCGCCGTGGTTCTGCATCAGCGCGCCGAACCGGCCGGCCATCGCGCGCACGCTGTTCTCGGCCAGCTCGGCGCTGCCGAACCGGGCGTACTTGGCGACCCGCACCGGCCCGCCGAGCAGCGCGATCATGTAGTGCACCGGCGGCACCTCGTCCATCAGCACGGACAGCGTGGTGCAGTACAGCGGGTGGGTGTGTACCACCGCGCCGGCGTCGGTGGCCCGGTAGACCGAGGTGTGCATCGGCACCTCGGAGGAGGGGTCCAGGCCGTCCTCCACCTTGTTGCCGTCCAGGTCGATCACGCAGATCGACTCGGGGGTGAGGTGGTCGTAGACCACCCCGCTGGGGGTGATCGCGATGTGGTCGCCGGAGCGGACGCTGAGGTTGCCCGAGGTGCCGACGGTCAGCTCGTCGGCCTGCATCCGGTGGCAGAACTCCACCAGCTGGACGCGTTCGTCGTGCAGCAGCATCTCGGGATCCCTTCCTGGGGGTGCATCGTGGCCGGGTAGGCCACCGCACTAGGTACTCGGGGTGGCCACGTCGACCCGGACGTCATGCTCGCGCAGGGAGGCCAGCGCGGCCTCCGGCACGCCGGCGTCCACGATGATCGACTCGAACCGGTGCACCGGCAGCAGCCGGTGCATCGCGTTGCGGGCCAGCTTGGTGTGGTCGATCAGCAGGTGTGCGCGGGTGGCGGCCTCGACCATCTCGCGCTTGACCGCGACGATCCGGTCCTCCTGGTGGAAGGCGTAACCGTCGCGGATCGCCGAGGTGCTCAGGAAGGCGGCGTCGAAGCGCAGCGCCCGGATCGCGTCCACGCAGACGGTGCCCAGGTAGGAGTCGTGGTGCATGTCGTACTGGCCGCCCAGCGCGATCACCCGCACGTCCCGCATCCTGGCCAGCTCGTTGAGCGCGCTGAGGTAGTTCGTGGCCACCGTGAGCGGGGTGAGGGCGGCCAGGTGGGGCAGCATCTGCAGCGCCGTCGTGGAGTCGTCCAGCAGCACGGACATGCCGGGCTCGACGTGTCGGCAGGCGTACTGCGCGATCATCCGCTTGGCCTCGATGTTGGCCTTGGCGCGGTACTCCACATTGGACTCGAAGGTGCCGCTGGGCTGCGCGGTCGCCGCGCCTCGGGCCTTGCGCAGGACGCCCTGGCGCTGCAGCTCGTCGAGGTCCCGGTGGATGGTCATGACCGAGACGCCGAAGATCTCGGACAGCTCCTGGGCGGACCTCGACCCGGTGTCCAGCACCAGGTCGGTGATCCGGGCCTGGCGCCCCTCCGGGCTGAGCCGGGGCGGTCGCGAGCCGTCGGTGGCCTCGCCGCCGGGCTCCGGGGCCGCATCCATGACCGGCGCCTCCTCCTCGTCTTCGAATTGCCCGAGCCTCACTCGTACGTGCGACTCGCATCACATCGCCTCGGCGTGGTTCTCGTCAAGTTCTGATGTGAAATCAACAGTGACCAACGTGAACTTTCAGGGGCCATGTACCGGTCAGAACGCCTGCTACTGGGCTGATTAGCCTAAAGGTACAGGTCAGCGGGCGACCAAAGGTCACGGTTTGGAACGTTACTTACACATATTGACCTGAGATGTGGACCCGCCTTAGTGTGACCCGAACAGGTGAGCGGTGAGGCGAGTCACACCCGTTCGGGCTGGCCCGACCGCCTCGGTCGATCGTGAGGAGCTGCGGTGCTCGGTCCCCAGGCACGCGTGCCGGACGGCCTGGTGAGTACCGCCGGGCCGCCGAGCGAGCTCACCCTGGTCCGGCACGGCCGCACCGGCTGGCACTCCGACAACCGCTACGCCGGCGCGAGCGACGTGCCGCTGGACGAGGTCGGCCTGGCGCAGGCCGACCAGCTGGCCGACTGGGCGGCGCGGCACCCGCACGACGTGCTGGCCTGCTCGCCGCTGCGCCGCGCCCGGCAGACCGCCGCCCCGGTGGCGGCCGCGCTGGGCGTACCCGCCGAGGTCGTGCCGGGCTTGCGCGAGATGGACTTCGGGGTTGCCGAGGGCGCCACCCTGGCGGAGCTGCGCCAGCGTGACCCCGCGGCGGCCGAGGCGTTCCTGGCCGACCCGCTGCGCTACCCGTTCCCCGGCGCCGAGCCGCCCGAGGACGTCGCCGAGCGCGTGCTCGGCGGGCTGCGGGAGCTCCTCGCCCGGCACCCGGGCGCCTCGGTGCTGGTCGTCGGGCACAACACCGCGCTGCGGCTGGCGCTGTGCGGCTGGCTCGGCATCCCGCTGCGCCACTATCGCGACGTGCTGCCCCGGCTGGACAACACCGCGATCACCCGGCTGCGGGTGCCCGCCGACCTGGCGCGCCCGCCCGCGCTGCTCTGCCTCAACGCGCCCCTGGACACCGCCGCGCCCGAGGCCGCCGCGCCGCACGCCACCCCCGCCGAGACCCGCCCACCGATCGAGCTGAACCGGAGGACCCGATGATGCGTCCCGAGTCCCGCACCCCGCTGGCCATGGGCCTCAACCGCCGCGACCTGCTGCGCCTGCTCGGGGTGGGCGGGGCCGCCGCCGCGTCGGCCGGCGTACTGGCCGCCTGCGGGGTGGGCACCGGCGGTGGCCCGGCGCACCAGAACGGCGCCGGCGAGGTGACCGGCGGCTTCGACTGGCGCAAGGCCGCCGGCACAGAGATCTCGGTGCTGCAGACCCCGCACCCGTACCAGGTGGCGTTCCAGCCGCTGCTCGCCGAGTTCACCCAGCTCACCGGCATCAACGTGAAGGCCGACCTGGTCGCCGAGGCGGA
>Ga0137415_10003393_pt1 | contig 15842 bp, 13 predicted proteins | sample CZODoug3_1_1_16f_FD_183082 | JGI IMG/M metagenome (GOLD analysis project Ga0137415, IMG submission 183082) | Vadose zone soil fungal communities from Angelo Coast Range Reserve, California, USA - CZODoug3_1_1_16fungal (Hybrid Assembly) | ecosystem: Environmental > Terrestrial > Soil > Vadose... | reverse complement strand
GTCGCCGACGGCTGTCCCTGCGACGGCGCGGTCAGCGTGGCGGTTCGGCGAGAGCGAGCGATCGGCCGCGCACGACGAGCTCGCGCACTTCGTGGCTGCCGGCGGTGCACAGCCCTTCTTCCAGGGTCTCGCACTGGCCCTTGCGGACCACGGCGTAGAGGAATCGCGCCAGGTGCACGTGCTGGTCGGTCCTGATCTTGGCGGCGCTGGCGAGATGGGCGATGCAGTAGCCGAGTTGAAGACTCCCGGGCAGCTGGCGCTGCAGCACCGCCATGACGCGTTCTTCCTGCGACCGCGACAGAACCATCGGTCCCTCGCTACCGTCGCGCGAATGCTGGAGTCATGAGCAAGATCATCCCCCGTGCTGGGGACAGCAAGTTCAGGGCCACCAGGCGAGTCCAAGCACAATCAGCGGGTTAGACGACACTCGGATCTGGTTTTGACGGAGAAGGGCAGAGGAGGTGACGTGGGGGCTCAATGAGCGCCCTGGTGGCTTCCTCGGCGCAACAAGACGATGAGATACCACACGATGGCGACGTTGACGGCGATGACGCTGAGACGCGTCACGGTCACGTGTCGCCACAGCTCGTAGAGCTCGAGCGGGATGAAGGAGCCCGTGACGATGACGGTGAAGTATTCGGCCCAGCGCTTGCGAAGGAGCAGGCCGATGCCTTCGGTCAGAAGCAGGGCGGCGTAGCCGAAGGTGCCCGCGCTGATCGCTCTCAGCTTGCGGTCATCGACGGACAGCAGCCGGGTCAGCAGGCGATCCGCGTGGCGGCCCTCAGGGTCCACGTGGACCTGTTCGAGCCAGCCCGCGACCACGTCGGCCACGTCCTTGTGCACCAAGTGCAGGGCCCCGATACCGACGACCACGAGCAGGAGGCCCTTGGCCAGCTTGAAGCCTCCGATCAGCCAGAGGGCCTTATCGCCGGAAGGCATGAAGGTTCTCTGCCCTCGCCATGCGTCGAGAGTAGCAGAAGGCTCCCGGGAATCCGGGCATCCTCTGCCGGGAAGGTCTCCGATTCCGTGTGGCAAATGGACCGGGCGAGGAACTCCCGGCCGGCGGCCCGATGATGATACTCTGGCCAAGCCATGTGCGGCATCGTGGGCTACGTCGGGGACAACTTCGCCGAGATCGTGGTGGTGGACGGTCTCAAGCGCCTGGAGTACCGCGGCTATGACTCCGCGGGTCTCGCCGTCCCCCTCGACGGCGGTCTCAAGCTCCGTCGCCGGGTCGGCAAGATCATCAATCTGGAGCGCGAGGTGCTCAAGGAGCCCCTGCAGGCGCACGTGGGCATCGGGCATACCCGCTGGGCCACGCACGGCGCCCCCACCGAGGCCAATACCCACCCGCATACGGACGCGGCTGGACGCATCGCCGTCGTGCACAACGGCATCATCGAGAACTACCTGGAGCTGCGCCACGAGCTCGAGGCGGCCGGCGATCATTTCACCTCGGCCACCGACACCGAAGTCGTGCCCCACCTGGTCGCCGCGGGGATGGCTCGAGGGCTTGGCCTCGTGGAGGCGTTCCGTGCGGCCCTCGTGCGACTCGAGGGCAGCTTTGCCCTCGGTCTCGTCTCGGCCGGCCATCCGGGCGTGATTCTCGGCGCGCGCCGGTCGAGCCCCCTCGTCGTCGGCTATGGCGAGAAGGAGTTTCTCCTCGCCTCCGACGTCCTCGCCATCCAGTCCTATGCGGAGGCGGTGAGCTATCTCGAGGACGGCGACGTCTGCGTCATCGAAGCCTCGGGAGTGACGCTGAGCGATCTCGAGGGACGGCACGTGGAGCGGCCCCGCCACAAGGTGGATCGCGAGAGCCTGGCCGTGCACAAGGAAGGCTATCGCCACTTCATGGCCAAGGAGATCCACGAGCAGCCGCGCGTGCTCGCGCAGACCATCTCGGGCCGCATCGCCGACAGCGGCCGCGACGTGGTGCTCGACGGCGTCGGCCTCACGGGCGACCAGGTGCGCGAGCTCGAGCACGTGCAGATCGTGGCCTGCGGGACGTCATGGCACGCCGGGCTCCTCGGCCGCTACCTCATCGAGGGACTGGCGGGCATCCCCGTCCGCGTGGACTACGGATCGGAATTCCGAGGGCGCGCCGCGCTGCTGCCGAAGCGCTCGCTCTTCCTCACCATCTCGCAGTCGGGAGAGACCGCCGACACGCTCACCGCGCTCCGGGGCATCCGGGGGCAGGGAGTGCGCACGCTGACCGTCTGCAACGTGCCGACCTCCTCCATGGTCCGGGAGTCCGACGACGCCCTGCTCACCCTGGTCGGCCCGGAGATCGGCGTCGCCTCGACCAAGGCCTTCACGGGGCAGATCCTCGCCCTCGCCCTCCTGGCCGCCCACTGGGGCGTGGCGCGAGGGACGCTGAGCCCGGTGGACGCGGAGAATTTCCTCGACCATCTCGTCCGGCTCCCAGGTCTGGTGGAGCACGCCTTCACCGTCGAGCCGGCCCTGCTCGAGGAAGCTCGGGTGCTGGCGGACGCGCGGAGCGTCCTCTACCTCGGGCGGGGCATCAACTACCCCGTGGCTCTGGAGGGCGCGCTCAAGCTCAAGGAGCTTTCGTATATCCACGCCGAGGGCTACCCGGCGGGCGAGATGAAGCACGGCCCCATCGCGCTCATCGACCCCCGCTTCCCCGTGATCGCCGTGGCGGGGAGCGGTCAGGACCAGGGGAAGCTCCTGTCGAACCTCTCCGAGGTGCGGGCGCGCGAGGCGCGGGTCACCCTCGTCACCACCGATCCCGAGACGCCCGCGAGTGCCGCGGACCGGCTCATCGTGGTGCCGCAGACCTCGCGGTGGCTCGAGCCCATCCTCCTCGTGCTCCCGCTCCAGCTCTTGGCCTATCACACGGCGGTGCTCAAGGGCTCGGACGTGGATCAGCCGCGCAACCTTGCCAAGAGCGTGACCGTCGAATGACGCGCCAGGCCGCCAAAGGCACCTTTTCCATGACGAGCGAGGCGGGCGAGCTCGTCCGGCTGCGGAAATGGCTGCGCGAAGAGCTCGAAGGGCACGGCGTGCCGCGGCCCGACCAGTCGAACCTCCTCCTGGCTGTCGGCGAGCTCTGCAACAACTCGATCCAGCACGCCTACGAGGGCCAGTCCGGCAAGCCCATCCGCGTCTCCGTGCGATCCAGCGACGAGGCGCTGACCATAGAGGTCGAGGACTTCGGCAAGCCCTTCGACGCCGAGCAGTACGAGGCGCCGAACTTCGAGGCCGTGCCCGATCACGGATATGGCCTCTTCCTGGTGAAGACGATTGCCGATAACCTCTCCGTGGACATTGCCCGAGAACGCGGCACACGGTGGACCATCGTCAAGTACCGCCCCGGCCGCGGACCCGCGGTCGGTAAGAAGGACGTGGTTCCCCGTTCGTGAGTGGAGGAGCGCATGGACATTGATGTGACCCAGTCCAGCGAGGTGACCGTCGTCGCCCCGAAAGGCGACCTGGACATGGCGGCCGCGGACCAGGTGAAGCGGACGCTTGCCGGACTCATCGGGCAGGGTCAATCGCGGCTCGTCATGGACCTGGGCGGCGTGGGCTATATCGACAGCTCGGGCATGGGAGTGCTCGTCGCGTCGATGAAGCAGGCCCGGGCCGCGGGCGGGGACGTCCGCCTCTGCGGCCTGCAGGAGGACGTCCGCGCCATCTTCGAGATGACCCGCCTGATCAAGGCCATGAGCGTCCACCCGACGCGTCAGGAGGCGCTCGCCTCTTGGCGCTAGGCCGCCGGCTGCTCGCCATCACATTGGCGATCATGTCCGGCGGCACCGCATGGGCCGGCCCCTCCCCGACCGGGCCGCTGGGCGGGGTCAAGACCTGGGCCGTGTACTACGGGGCGGCGCCCGAGACGGCCGCCGAGCTCGCCCGCTTCGACCTCGTCGTCCTCGACCCGACCCGGCACCCACCGCTCAACAACGTGAAGCGCCACGGCGCTTTGCTGCTCATGTATGTGAGTTTGGGTGAGGTCAATATCCACTCGCCGGCCTATCCGTCCATCGCCGCTGCGCCGTGGGTGCTCGCCCCCAATCCGAACTGGCCCGAGGCGCGGCGACTCGATCCGCGGGCTCCGGGCTACGAGCGCTGGCTGCTCGAGCAGGTCGTGCCGGCGGCCCTCGCGGGGCCGGTCAATGGGCTCTTTCTCGACACGGCGGACACGCCCATGGAGCTCGAGCGGGCCGAGCCCGCACGCTATGGCGGAGCCACCGAGGCGCTCGAGCGGGTGCTGGGCGCCCTCCACCGGACGCATCCGCGCGCTCTGCTCGTCCTCAACGGCGGGCTCCCCCTCGTGGAGCGCTCGCGCCCCATGCTTGCCGGCGTGGCGGTCGAGTCGATCCTGACCGACTACGACTTCAAGGCCCAGCGGTATCGGGCGCGGGCGCCGGAGGCCGCGCGCGAGCGCGCGGCGGCCCTCCGCCGCGTCACCGCGCTCGGCCTCCCCGTCCTGGCCCTGGAGTACGCGCCACCGGATGACGCCGCCTGGACGCAGAGCCTGATCACCAAGACCCGCGCGGCGGGCCTCGTTCCGTACATTTCAACAATCGGACTGGACAAAGTTTTCACTCAGACGCTACGCTAGGGTCCGATGCCCGAGGCGATGCTTTCCCGGCGCGCCCTCCTGAAGGGGTCACTGGCAACGGGAGCACTGACTCTGGATCCTCGGGCCGCTCTCGCCGCCAGCGCCCCGCGTCGCCCCGACGTCGCCCCAGGCGATGGCGAGCTCCATCGCCGGGTCCTGGCCCTCTACAAGTCCTCCGAGCTCTACAACGCCGTGGAGGGCGCTCGCCCCAAGACGGCCTGGCTCAACGAGGTCCACGCCTGGGCCCAGATGCCGCTGAACTGGCTCGGGCTCATGGTCGACTACCACGACGTCGCCCGTGGCCTCCCCGACGAAGCGCAGATGGGACGCTACCGCGGCGTGCTCACCTGGCACCAAACCGAGGAGATCGACGACCCGCTCGGCTACCTCCAGTGGCTCGCCGCGCAGGTCCGCGCGGGCCGCCGCCTCGTGATCCTGGGCAACCTCGGGGCCTATCGCGATCGCAAGACCCTCAAGACGCCGGGCCTTGACGAGATCTCCCTCGCCCTCGCGCCCACCGGGCTCGAGTTCCGGGGGCGCTGGACGGGCAACTCGCGGGTCATCGAGCTCCGCCAGAAGAATGCCGCCATGGTCGAGTTCGAGCGGGCCCTGCCGCCCGCCCTGCCGAACTACTACCAGGTCGTCTCGCGCCGCGCGGACAGCCGCATTCACCTCACGATCGGCCGCAAGGACGCTCCCGACTCGGACAGCCACCTGGTGGTGACGGGCCCGTGGGGCGGCTTCGCGGGGGAGGACTACGTCCGCTACCAGCAGGGCGTGCCCTATGCGGCGCCTGCCGTCGGAGGCAGCGCGCGGGTGGACGCCTCGTACCAGCAGCTCGAGGCCTTTCGCACCCGCTGGTGGATCAACCCCTTCGCCTTCTTCGAGGCGGCGCTCGGCCTCGAGGAATGGCCCCGGCCCGACGTGACCACGCTCAACGGGCGGCGCATCTTCTACAGCCACATCGACGGCGACGGCATGCGCAACGTGTCCGAGGTGCGACCCCAGGCGCTATCTGGCGAGATCATCCACGAGGAGATCCTGTCGAAGGTGCCCCTGCCCATCTCCGTCTCGGTGGTCGTGGCGGAGGTCGATCCCGAGCTCCTGGGCTCGGCGCGGACCCAAGGGTTGGCGCGCGCCATGTTCGCCCTGCCCAATGTCGAGGCGGCCAGCCATTCGTTCACGCACCCGCTCGACTGGGAGAAGCGCACGCGGAGCTTCGATCTGCCGCGCCTGCCGTACTCCGTGGAGACCGAGGTCGCGGGCTCCGTCCGCTACATCGACGAGCGGCTTCTGCCCCGCGGCAAGCGTGTCCGGCTCTTCCAGTGGTCGGGGTCGACGCGGGTGACCGAGGAGGCCCTCGCACTCGTCGAGCGGCTCGGGCTGCCGAACATCAACGGCGGCGATTCCATGTTCGATCGCGAGTGGCCGTCGTACACGAAGGTCGCCCCCCTCGGGCGCCCGGTCGGGCGGTACTGGCAAAGCTACACCTCGGCGGCCAACGAGAACCTCTACACGAATCTCTGGGCGGGGCCCTTCTATGGCTTTCGCCACGTCGTGGAGACGTTCAAGAGCACGGAGAGCCCGCGCCGGGTCAGCCCCATCAACGTCTACTACCACTTCTACTCGGGGGAGCGTGTGGCCTCGCTGGCCGCGTTGCGTGTCGTCTACGAGTGGGCGAGACGACAGCCGGTGGCCCCGGTCTTCACCAGCGAGTACCTGGCCATGGTCGAGGGTTTCCGCACGGCCCGCGTCGCGCGCGCGGGGGCGGGGTATCGCGTCTGGGACCATGGCGCGCTCCGGACTATTCGGTTCGACGCGGGCCGGTTCGACGCGGGTCGGTCTGACGCGGGCCACTTCGCGGTGGACATGACGCGCTCGCGCGGCGTGCTGGGCTTCACCCGCCACCAGGGCTCGCTCTACGTCCATCTCGAAGGACCTGGCGAGGCCCTCATCGTGCCCGCGGCCGCGCCCGGCCCCGGCCCCTACCTGGCCGCGGCCAGCCATCGCGTCTCCCGGTGGCAGCGCCACGGGAAAGACTGGAGCTTCAAGCTCGACGGCATAGGCGCCAAGTCCGCCGAGATCGGCGGACTGCGGGCGGGGGAGGAGACGCAGGTCGAGATCAGTGGGAGCGAGGGCACGCGCCATGTGCGGGCCCGCGTCTCAAACGAGGGCGTCCTCGCCCTCACGCTCGGCGACGGCCCCGAGGTCCAGGTCCGCGTCCTGTGAACCTCAACCGATGGAAGGTCTGGTCGTGCGTGGCCGGAGTCCTGCTCCTGCTCGCCCTCGTCACGCCGTCACGAACCGACCTCGGCTGGGCCTACCTCTCGCGGCGCGAGTATGGCCTCGCGCACGAGACCTTCGTGGAGCAGCTGCGACGCGACCCCTCCGACCCCCAGACCTGGCTCGGACTGGCCGCCGTCTACGATGCGCTCGGAGATCCCGAGCGGCAGATCGCGGCGCTCGAGACGGTGACTCGCCGCTTCCCCGGCCGTCGGGACGCGCGCCGGCTCCTCGCCGACGTCTACGAGTGGAACCGCGACCCCGAGAGCGCCCTGCGCGTCCTCGCGCAGATGCCGCCCACGGGCGAGGCCGAGGACCAGCCGAGGCTCATGCGCCTCCTCGGTCTCTCGCAATGGCTGGGTGAGTATGAGCGCATGGTCATCTCCCTCCACCAGGTCCTGCGGCTGCGGCCGACGGTGCGCGACACTCTCGAGGATCTCGTGGTATCGGCGCGCGTCCTCGGCCGGCAGAGCGAGGTCTTGCCCGCGCTCGTCGCCTACACGGAGCGTCGCCCCTCGGATGCCGAGGGCCAGCGACTCCTCGCCGAGGTCTACGATTCGTTGGGCGACGAGAAGCAGGCGCTCGACCGCTGGCGCATCGTGGCCCGCCTCCGGCCCGAGGATGCCGTGGCGCGCGCGCGTCTCCTGCCCGAGCCGGGTGGCTCCGCGCCCGTCGAGGAGCTGGCTCTTCTCGAGCGCGCCCGCGAGAGCGATCCGCGGGACGAAGCGGCGCGGCGCCGGCTCGTCGAGATCTACCACGGGGCCGGCGACATCCCGCGCGCCATCGAGATCCAGCGCGAGCTGGTGGCCCTCCGGCCGCGGGACGCCGAGGCCCTGATCGCCCTCGGGGGACTCCTCGTCGCCCAGGACCGCGGGCGCGAGGCGATCGGCGTCTACGAGCGCGCCCTCGAGATCGAGCCGGGCCGGGCCAGCCTGGAGATGACCCTGGCCCAGCTCTACGAGTGGACCAATCAGCCCGGCCGAGCGGCCGCGCTTCTCGAGCGGGCCTCGGCCGCCCGCCCGGGCGACCGGGCCCTCGCCGAGCGCGTGATCGCGGCCGCGAGCGCGGCAGGAAGTACGGACAAGGCGGTGGCGGTCCTCGACCGTCTCGCTCGCCTGTACCCCGATGATCATCGCTATGCCCGTCGGGCTGCCGACGCGCTCGTGGCCGCCAACCGCGTGCCCGAGGCGATCCCGCGGCAGCGCGCCCTGCTCGAGCGCGAGCCGGGCGCCCTCGAGCCGGCGCTGAGACTCGCCCAGCTCTACGAATGGACGGGCAGGGAGCCCGACGCCATCGGCGTGTACGAGGGACTGGATCGTGCAGGCATCCTTCCGGAGGGCTCCGCCCTCAGGCTCGCCCAGCTCTACCGCTTCCAGAACCGTCCCGCCGATTTCGTGCGGCTGGCCGAGCGGCTCCTGTCGCGACGCCCGGACGACGCGTCGCTGCGACGCGAAGCCATAGAGACCGCGACGGGCCTCGGCCGCGCCGACCTCGCCCTCCGGCTCCTCCGTCCCCTGGTCGATCGGCAGCCGGCCGACGAGACGCTGGCCCTTCGCTATCTCGGCCTCGCGGCCGAGGCGCGGCGCCTGGACGACGGTCTCGGCGTGTGGCGGCGATTCCTCGCCGCGACCCCCGGAACCAAGATCGACGTCCGGCTCAAGGCCGGGAGGCTTCTCTCCGACCTTGGACGGCCGGGCGATGCCATCGTTGAATATGAAGCGGCGGTCGCTTCGGGAGGCGACAGGCCCGATGCGGCCGCCAACGTGACCGCCCGCCTCGCCCTCGCCGAGCTCTACGAAGCCACCGGGGCTCCCGCGAAGTCGCTGGCGCAGCTCGAGGCGCTCCAGCGGCTGCGCCCGCGCGATCCTGCCATCCTGCGGGAGATAGGGCGGCGCAGTCTCGCCCTGTCCCGACAGGAGTCCGCCTTGCGCGCGTATCAGGCGCTGCTCGAGCAAGAGCCCAACGACCTCGAGGCGCTCAAGCGGGTCGGCCAGCTCCTGGCCTGGAGCGGCGAGCGGCCGCGCGCGAGACAGGCGCTCGAGCGGTTCAATCGTCTCAAGGGCGGCGACTACGAGGTGCACTACCTGCTGGGCGAGATCTACATGGCCGAGCACGACGAGGGACGTGCCCGGTCCGAGTACGAGAAGGCCCTGCGGCTTCTTCCCCCACGGTCAGCCACGAGATAGGCCGACCACCATGGTCCGGCTCCTGGTCGCCCTGGCAATCGCGGCGGCCGGAGTCGCCCCCGCCGCCGCCCAGGCGCCGCCGCCCATCCAGGCTCCGGAAGGTGGAGCGCCGCAGGCCCAAGAAGACACTCGCGAGGCCGAGATCATCCGGGCCCGCCTTCTCTCGCGACTCGGGCGCACGGAAGAGGCCCTCGCCGCCTTCGCCGCCCTCCTCGTCAAGTACCCGGACGATCATGCCCTGCGGGCGGACCACGTCGAGCTGCTTCTCGACGCGGGCTTCACGGACCGGGCGGAAGCCGATCTCACCCCGCTCCTGCTCGCCGATCCGCGCTCGCCGAGGGTCCGGCGATTGCAGGCGCGCCTCGAGATCGACCGCGGGGCGCCCCAGCGCGCGGCGGAGATCCTGGCTGCGCTCGTCGAGGAATCGCCGGACGATATCGGGCTCCGCGCCGACCTCGCCTCGGCCCGGCTCGCGGCCGGACGCTGGGCGCAGGCGCTGTCCGTCTACTCGGATCTCCTCGAGCGGAGTCCCGACAACGAGGACTGGCGCGCGGCTCATCGCGACCTCCTCGCCGGGTACGCGCCACGCCTGCTGTACAGCCATCTGAGCCTCTACCAGCAGCAGGCCTCGCATCACGTGGACGAGGTGACCTGGAAGGGCTGGGTGGGGGAGCAGTGGTGGGTGCGAGCAGGCACGCGCTACGGCCAGTATCATCAGCAGGCGAGCTTCGGCAATCCCGCCTTCACGGAGCACATCGTGACGCCGCTCGTCGAGGTGGGCTTCCAGGCGACCAGACGGCTGCTCCTCCGCGCCGGGCTCGAGGAGCCCGTCCGCCACGAGACGGCCCAGACCACCTTGAGGCTCGGGGGGGCCTTCGACGATGGCCGGCTCGTCACCATGACGCTCGACGCCGCCGTCCACGAGATCGTGACCAATCCCGTCGTGGCCATCCCACTGCGCGGCACCAGGGACCGCGTGACGCTCGATCTCAGCCGGCGGCTGACGGACCGGGTGGTGGGCTTCGCCCACTACGAGTACCGCCACTACCGCGCCTCGGGCGAGGAGCTCGGGCATGCGTGGGAAGCCGCGGGGCGAGCCGAGGTCGCGCTCTGGCGATCGCAGCTTCTACAAGTAAACCTCATCCCGCAGCTGTTCTTCGAGGAGTACACGCCCGACGCGGGCAGCCCGCTCCGCGATCAGATCGCCTTCATCCGGCGCCGCGACATGCTCGGCATGGGGCTCCTCATCGGCTGGGAAGTCCTGCCCGGGCTCCGGGTGCAGGTCGGCTCCACCGGGCACCGGGATTTTCATCGGGCGGCGACCTCCTGGGAGGCGCTCGGCGAGGTGCGGTGGCGAATTCGGCGCTGGGTCGAGATGCGCGTGCTCTATAATCGGAACACGGACGGGAGCCTGCTGGGGGGGACAGAACAGCTCTTCACCGCCAACCTGGAGATCCTCTACTGACGTCCAGGACGAGGAGGATGGAGACGACGGCGCAGCACGGAGCGCGCCCGGCGCTGGCGCTCCTCGCCACGCTCCTCCTGGTCTCCTGCGCCGGCCCCAGCCAGGAATGGACCCGCCCCGGCGCGGCGCGGATAAGCAAGCTCGCCGTGCTCCCCTTCGAGAACCAGACGAGCGCCGTCCGACCCGGCGCCTCCGTGTCCGAGCTCCTGGTCTCCGAGCTCTTGGCCTCGGGCCCGGTGGCAGTCATGAATCCGAGTGAGGTCGCCGACCTCCTTCGCCGCGAGAACCTCGATCCCGCCGACGCGGGGCGCCTGCCCTCGGCGCAGCGCATGGGTCGTCTCCTGCAGGTGTCTCACGTCCTCCAGGGCGCCGTCACCGAGTACCGTTACCGTCCTGGTCTCTCCGAGACGCCCGTGGTCGGCGTGACCGCGCGGGTCGTCGACGTCGCCACCGGGGATCTGGTGTGGACCGCGAGCTACGCGCGCTCCGGATCGTCGTGGCGGCAAGAGGGACTATCGAGCGTGGCCCAGTCCATTGCCCGGGACATGGCCACGCACCTGTCCGGCGCGCTGGGCGACGCCCGGGCGCGGTAAGCGCCGGGTGAGCGGCGCCCTCCACCGCGTCGACGCCTATCTCCTCGAGCTCGGCGCCGGGATCATCCTGCTCGCCATCGTCAATGTCCTCTTCCTGCCGCACGACATCGGCTTTCTGGGCTGGCAGCCCAATCCCGCGCTCGCCCTCGTCGCGGTCATCGCGGCGCGCCACGGGCTTCGCGAGGGGATCATGGCCGCCCTCGTGATGGCGGGTCTCGAGCTCGCCTGCCGGTTCGGCCGAGCCGACGACCTGTCGTGGAGCATGATGCAGAGCCTGCAGACCTATGTCACCCCGCTCTTGCTCCTGAGCACGGGCTTTCTCCTGGGCGCCATACGGGAGGAGCGGCGGCGAGAAACGGAGGGGCTCGGGCGGCGCGTCCGCGATCTCGAGGACGAGCTCGCCGACCAGGCCGTGCGCTTCATGGCCGCCTCCGAGGCCAAGCACGAGCTCGAGCGGCGCGTGGCCGACGAGGGCGCCTCCCTCTCCAACCTGTACGCTGCCGCCCAGGCCCTCGAGACCCTCGACATCGACCGCCTCTATCCGGCCATTCCCCAGACGGCGCGGCGCTTTCTCCAGGCCGACGCGTGCCAGCTCTATCTGCTCGACGGCGACGTCTTGCGGCTGCGGGCCGCCGAGGGCGCGCCCCCGCCGCTCACGGAGCTCGATCCGGGCGAAGGGCTCGCGGGGCTCGCCATCCGTCAGGGCAAGGCGCAGAGCCTGCGCGACCTCATGACGATTTCTACGGCCGAGGAGCTGCAGCGCGCGCCCTTCCTCATGGCCGCGCCGCTCACCGGGCGCGAGGGCGCCCTCCTGGGGTGTCTCACGGTCACCCGCCTGCCCTTCCTGCGTCTCAATCCCGTCGCTCTCGACCGGCTCGGAGTCGTGGCGAACTGGGCGGCCCTCGCCGTCGACAACGCGCGGACGCACGAGAGAACGCGGGCCCGCACCATCCAGGACGATCTCATTCGCGCCTATACGTACGCCTACTACCAGCAACGGCTCGAGGAGGAGGAGGCGCGCGCCGCGCGCTATGACCGGCCCCTCTCCGTCCTGATCTTCCGCATCCGGCAGCTCGAGCTGATCCCGTCGGCGCGCCGCGCCGAGCTGGGGCACGTGCTCTCGCTCGTGTTCAACCACTCGCTGCGCGACGTCGACATCGTCTGCCGCTACGCGACCGACGATTCCTTCGCGGTCATCCTGCCCGAGACGGGCGCGGAGGGCGCGGCGGTGGTGGCCGCGCGCATCGAGCGCGAGATCGCCGCCTTCCAGTTCGCGCCCTATGCCGACGAGGACCGCGACCTCGAGTTCACCGTCCGCGTGCTCCCCGTGCGGGAGCCGGGGCAGGGCCCCGCGAGAGGACGGGAGCCGCGGCGATGACAGCCCTCCTGCTCGCCCTGCTCGCGACGGCGATGGAGGCGGGGGCCGGCCTCGCCCTCTGGGCCGCCGGCCTGAGCGCACTTCCCGTCGCGATCGTCCTCCATGGCCTCGCCAGCCTGCTCGCCGCCGGGGGCCTCGCGCGCCGCACACGGCCCGACGAGAGGCTCTACGTCTTCGGCACCGTGCTCGGCCTGCCCGGCCTGGGCCTGCTCGGCGTCGCCGGGGTCCGGCTCTGGGCCGTCCTCGTCCCGCCCTCGGGAATGTACGAGGACATTCACTCGGAGATGGGCGATCTGCCCGCGCCCGCGCTGCCGCCCGAGTCCGTGGACCGGGTCGCCGAGTGGGTGCAGCAGCAGGTCTCCGTGCAGCCCCTGGCCGATCTCGTCCGGGCGGGCGACCCTCGCACCCAGCGCTGGGCCCTCGATCTCCTCAGCCGACGCGGCGACGGCGCGGCCGTGGACTTGCTGCGCGAAGCGCTGGGCGCCACCGACCGGGACGTCCAGATCGCGGCCTCCTCGGGCCTCCAGCGCGTCGAGGAGCGACTCACCCGGGAGATCGCTCGCGGCCAGGAGCGTCTGAGGGAAGAGCCCGACTCGGCCATGGCCTGGCACGCCTTCGGCGAGGCTTGCCGGGTCTACTGGGGCTCGCACCTCCTCGATCCGACCATGGGCCAGCACTGGCTGGGCGAGGCCGAAGCCGGCTACCGCCGGGCGCGGGCGCGGCGACCGGGCTGGCTGCCGCCCACCGTGGGATTGGTCCAGGCTCTGCTGGGGCTGGGCAAGCTGCACGAGGCCGAGGGCCTGGCGCGCGAGGCGGAGGAGCTGTCGCCGTCGGGCACCCTCGACCTGCTGCTCGCCGAGGTGCTCTTCCGCGAGCAGCGATGGTCCGAGCTTCGACGGCTGGCCCGCGGCGCCGTCGCCGCCGGACGCCAGGACGAGCGGCTCGCCTGGTGGGCGGGCGCCGAGCCATCGCGAGACGCCCCGCATGGGTGAGCGAGCGGACGTCTGTCTGATTCTCGAAGGCACGTATCCGTACGTCACGGGCGGCGTGTCCGCCTGGATCCATCAGCTGCTCCGTGCCCTGCCGGAGACCCGCTTCGCTCTCTTCCACATCGGCTCCACCGCGGGCACCACGCTCACGGCCCAGTACCAGCTGCCGTCGAACGTCGTCAGCCTGACCAATCTCGGCCTGCATGGCGGCGACGAGCCCGACGTGCATGGCCAGGCCCTCCAGCCCGACGACTGGGAAGCGGTCCGGACCTTCCACGATCAGCTCCAGGAGGAGCGGACGGCCGGATTCACCGCGCTCATGGAGCGGATCGCGCCCGCTCCCGGGGGCGGGCCCTCGGGTCACGACTATCTCTACGGCAAGCCCTCCTGGGAGGTCGTCCGGCAGATCTATGAAGCGCGCGCGTCCGACGTCTCGTTCGTCGACTACTACTGGACGTGGCGCTTCACGCACCTGCCGATGTTCCGGCTCATGCACGCCACGCTTCCAGAGGCCGCCGTGTATCACACGGTCTCCACGGGCTGGGCGGGACTCGCCGCCACCCTGGCTCGCGTGCGGACCGGTCGCCCCATGCTCCTGACCGAGCACGGCATCTATGCGCGCGAGCGCCGCAGCGAGATCGACCAGGCGGAATGGATCTATGTCCAGCGGCAGGGGCCGATGAGCCTGTCCGGCGGGCCCGGCTTCTTCAAGGAGCTCTGGACGCGGCTCTTCGTGCGCCTCTCGCAGCTCACCTATGAGCACGCCGACCTCATCGTCACCATATTCGAGGGCAACCGCCAGGCGCAGATCCGCGACGGCGCCGATCCCGCCAAGACCGTCGTCATCCCCAACGGGGTGGACCTCGAGCCCCTGGCCGCGCTCGTGCCGGTGCCCGCCGCGTCGGGCGAGTTCCGCGTGGGCTTCGTGGGGCGCATCGTCCCGATCAAGGACGTCAAGACCTTCCTCCGCGCCCTCAAGATCCTCGTCGAGCATCTGCCGGGAGCGCGCGCCGTGCTGGCCGGGCCCACTGACGAGGATCCGGACTATGTCACCGAGTGCCGGACCCTCGCCGCCACTCTCGGGATCCAGGATCGCGTCGAGATCACGGGCGCGGTGGACGTGCGGGAGATCTACGCGCGGCTCGACGCCGTGGCCCTCACCAGCGTGTCAGAGGGCCTCCCCCTCGTCGTGCTGGAGGCGGGCGCGGCCGGCCTTCCCATGGTCGCCACGGACGTGGGCGCGTGCCGGGAGCTGCTGCAGGGACGCGACCGCGCCGATCGGGCGCGGGGGCCGAGCGGCCTCGTCACGGGCGTGGCCGACCCGGGCGCGACGTCCGAGGCCCTGCTCACTCTCGCGCGCGATCCCGGCCTCCGCCACGAGATGGGCCGCGTCGCTCGCGAGCGGATCCGTGCCCACTACCAGGAGCGGGACCTCGTGGCGAGCTATCGCGACATCTATGGCCGCCTGATGGCGGCCCCTCCCGATCCCGCGGTCGCGAGAAAGCCTCGCTGAGCCATGGCCGGGATCGGATTCAGGCTGAAGCGGCTCATCGCCGAGGAGAGCTATGGCGGCTGGCTGCGCGCGCACCTCTACGGCGCCGTGCTGTCCTCGGGCCCCTGGCTCCTCAGCATCTTCACGCTCGCCTCCCTGAGCCTGCTCTCCCGCGGCATCGTCGACGATCCCGCGCGCGATCTCTTTCGCACCATCGTGGCGTGGACCTACTCCTTTTCCCTGGTGACGACGGGCGCGCTCCAGATGGTGGTCACGCGCCAGCTCGCCGACGCCCTGTACCTGGGACGGCTCGGCGTGGTGGTGACGGCGTTTCGCTGGACGATGGGCTGGACGGCCCTCGCCCACCTGGGGCTGGGCGCGATCTTCTACGGTCTGGCTCCCGATCTCCCGCCCGGGGCCCGCCTCTTCGGCGTCATGCTGCTCGTGGTGGTGTCCTCGACGTGGATGGCCATGATCTTCGTGGGCGCCGCGCAAGACTACGCGAGCGTGGTCGCGGCCTTCTTCATGGGCAACGCCGTGTCGGCGGCGGCCTCGCTCGGGGGCGGCTATCTCTGGGGCGTGGAGGGATACCTGGCGGGCTTCCTGCTCGGCCAGACCGCCATCGTCTTCGTGCTCGCGGCGCGGATCGAGCGGGAGTTTCCCGCCCGTGGCGACGCCGAGCGCCTGCGCTTCGGGCGTGCCCTGCGGAAGTATCGGGCCCTCGCGGTGGCGGGCACCTGCTACAACGCGGCCATCCTCGCCGACCGCGTGGTCTTCTGGTGCTCCGCCGAGGGCCGCCGCGTGGCGAGCTGGTTCTGGGCCTCGCCGTACGACACTGCGGTGTTCCTGGCCTATCTCTCCGTGGTGCCGT
>Ga0137415_10003392_pt1 | contig 15843 bp, 11 predicted proteins | sample CZODoug3_1_1_16f_FD_183082 | JGI IMG/M metagenome (GOLD analysis project Ga0137415, IMG submission 183082) | Vadose zone soil fungal communities from Angelo Coast Range Reserve, California, USA - CZODoug3_1_1_16fungal (Hybrid Assembly) | ecosystem: Environmental > Terrestrial > Soil > Vadose... | reverse complement strand
CCGTCGGCGCGGACTTCACGGCGGCCTGGTATTCGGCTATGGCCCCCGAAACGTCCTTTTGAGCGAGGTGAACGAGCGCGAGGTTGCGATGAGGAATCCACCACGCCGGGAGCTCCTTCACCGCGCGCGTCAACGCATCGGTGGCGGCGGAATAGTTTTTCTGTCCCATACAGACTTCGCCGAGGAGATTCAGGAGAGCGGCATTTGTGGGGTCCTGGTCCGAAGCCTGCTTCACCCGGGCAACGGCCTGTGCGCCCCGGCCGCGTGTCATGTCGAGCCGCGCCAGCGCCGACAGGACGTCGATGGCCTTCGGCTCGATGGCGAGCGCCTTCTCCAGCTCCTGGCGGCCCTCATCCGGTTGGTTCATGGCCAGGTCGGCGATCCCGGACAGATAGAAACCCATCGACGACTTCGGATCCATCAGCTTCATGTCGGCGGCAGCCGCGTGCGCGCCGGCGAAATCCCGCTGGTCGAGATGGGCATGCACGAGATCCGCCCGGATCGAAGTGTCCGTCGGTGCTCGTCGGACGGCTTCTTCCAGAACCTTGATGGCCTCGGCCGGCTTCTCGACCTGCATCAGCATCTGCCCAAACTCCACCCGCAGGCTGTTGTCGGTGGGCGCCAGCCCGACCGCGGCCTCCAGCGACTGCTGCGCCAACTCGGGTTGCCCATTGGCAAGATACGCTCGTGCCAACAGGCGATGAATCTGCGGCGCCTGCGGATTGTCCCGCAGCAACGCGCGCAGATCGGCGATCGCGGCGGCTGGCTGGGTATGCGCCATCGCGAATGAGGCACGCAGTGCCAGGGCCTCGAAATCGCGAGGATTCTTCTGCAGCACCTCGTCGATCAACTTGCGGGCGTCGGCTTCCCGGTTCTGCCTCGCGGCGATCTGCGCCAGCTGGTTGCGGGCGTTCAGGCCACTGGGACCCAGATCGTCGCGCCGGATCACCTCTTCATAGACGGCAACGGCCTCCTTGGTCGAGTTCGTCCGTTGATACAAGCCGGCCAGGGCGAACCGCAGGCCGTAGTTGTCCGGCTCATGAGCCACGTAATCCTGCAACAGCTTCCGGCCCTGCGCCGCATCGCGCTGGCGGCTCACGAAGTCGACCAGGGCCAGCTTCGCTGAATTGCTCCCGGGCAATGCCTGCACGGCCTCTTCCAACACGTGTTGCGCCTGGTCGAGCTGGCCCGTGCGCGAGTACAACAGCGCGAGCCGGAAACGGTAGTCCGCCTCCTTGGGCGCCAGTTTGATGATCTCTCCCAACTGTTGTTCAGCGCTCTGCGGCTCGTGGGATGCCAGCGCGAGATCCACCAGCATCCCATGCAGAATGATCGACTTGGGCAATCGGGCCGCGGCGCCTTGGACCAGCTTGCGCGCGGCCGCTATATCGCCTGCCTGCTTGTACAGCCCGGCGCGGACCTCCACGGCTTCCTCATTGTCCGGCGCGAGCTGCAACGCATGCTCGGCATCAGCGGTGGCTCCAGCGCGATCCCCGGTTTGGGAACGCGCCGTGGCTTGCAATACGAGGAGCTGAACATCATCCGGATGAGCCTTCAATCCGGGCTCAATTGTCTTTAGAGCCGGTGTCATCGAGCCCTGCAGAATCAACAGCCGCGACAGTTGCCGCCGGGCCTCGAGATTTTGCGGATCCGCGTCCAGCACGACCTGAAAGTCGGCAAAGGCTTCCCGGTACCGCTCCAGGTGTACGAGCGTCTCGCCGGCTCCCAGCATCCCGGCCGGATCCCTGGGAAGGATCTGCAGCGCGTTGCGGAACTCAATGTTGGCCTTGCTGTAGTCACCCTGATCGAAGTAGGCCTGCCCGCGTTTCATGTGGCTCTCGTAACGCGATTGCGCTCCCCCGCAGCCGCCCAGGCTACAACTCAGGGCGAGTACGGTGACCAACAGCCGCGAGCCACGAGCGGTCAGCATGGAAATAGCCTCCGGCGCATCAGGATCACACCCAACAGAAAGACCAGGACTTCCGGACGGATCGCGCCGCCGCCGCCACTTTTCCCGAGCGGAGGTGCGGCATTCACACTGACGGTGACCGACTTGGCGACGTTACCGCCGGGACCGTCGCAGCTGAGCGCGAAGGTTGTCGTCGCGGTGAGAGCTGCGGACGTGAAGTTGCCCTTTACATCCTTGCTTCCCGTCCACCCGTTGGAGGCTGTGCAGGAAGTTACATTCGTTCCCGTCCAGCTCAGTGTGACCGTTGCGCCGGAAGAAACGCTCGTGGGAGTACCCGTAAAATCGAGACCGGGCGGCAGGGCCGTCATGACGACCATTGAATAAGTGCCCGCCTGGTCGGTGCCCGTGGGTTGCGCGACAAAATTCACGAAGTAGTTACCGACGACTGCGGGGAAGCCGAAGGTTCCGCCGCCATAGATCGAGCCGACGCGCGCCGTCCCGCGAGTGACAATCGCCGCCAGATTTTGAAAGATTGCCGGAAAGCCGATGTCGCTCACCGTGACCTGGTAACTGCCCGGGGTGAGGATCGAGACTTTTCGCACCGAGAACAGCTGCCCGACGCCCTGGGTGGTCTCAAACGCAGCGGCAGCTCCGCTGGCTGTCAGATCGACACCGAACAGGCCGGCCGACGCCGTCGTGGTCGTCGCCACTGTGGGTTGTGCGAAAACGAGAATCGACACGGGGCCCGCGGCCGGCTTGATGTTGGCTGTGCCGGTGGCCGGTGTGTTGGCCACCGAAGTGCCGATATTCAACTGAGATCCGCTCACCAGGACGCCGCCCTGAACCACCGCTGCGTTGAGTGACGTGAACGGCGCCGGGTAGCCGAAGTCGCCGAGGTCGAATGCGTAGGTCTGGCCAGTCGCCAGCGTCGTATCAAAACTGTATGCGTGGCCCGCGGCGGCCGGGTCAATGACCGCCCGTGCAACGTCCAACACTGTGTCCTGGGCGGATTTCAAAGCAACCGCATAGCTGCCCATGCCCGCGGCAGGCGCTACGCCGATCCCGAACACCTGGTAGGTAGCAGCTGTCGCGGTGAACGCCTGAGTGCCCGTTGCCATGAGAGTCGCCACGGACTGGCCATTCAAGGAAACAACCACCCCAAACTGCGCCAACGCGGTGGGCAACGACAGATCCGACGCAGTCAATGAATAACCGCCCGCGGACAACATGGGAGACCCGATCAGCGTGACCGCGCCCACCGGCACCGTCTTGGCGTACGCGGGTGTTGTCGTGCCGACAGGAGTTACACTGGCCCCGAACAAACCCGCGTTGAACAGCGAAAGATCAACCGAGCCGACGGCGAATATCCGGTAATTCACGCCGGACTGGAGTGCAACGGTCGTGGTGCCCGCCGTCGGCAGGCTCGTAATCAGCGAGCCGCCCTCCTGTACGATCGCCATCGTCAACGTGGTCAGCGCCTGCGGCAGCTGTAAATCGCTGAGTGTGACCTGAAAATTACCCGAGGTCGGCACGGTGAAGAGGTCATCGATGCCGCCGCCGCCATTGGGTATGGCATCCGGCGGCAAGGACAGGGAATCGGAAAAATCGTAGGTTGCCGTGTTGGTCGAGTCAGCAATGTGAATGCCGATCTGACCTGAGCCCGGGTCCCCGAGAGTAGCCACTACGTGGACAACGTAGTCTCCGGCGGTCGCCGGGAAAGTCACACTGCCGGTCGCCGTGAGCGGCGTACCGACGAGGGTCCCACCACTGGTAATGGCGAGTTTGACCGCCTTCAAGGGCACAGTGTTGGGGGGTGTGGCCCCGAAGTCGGTCAAAGTCAGCGTGTAGTTGCCTGCTAACGAGACCGTGAAAGTGTGTTCCGCGGGTACCACCGCGTTCGCCAAAGCTACTGTATGCACCTCACTGAGGAGAGGTGCATCAGCGCGGGCATCCGACAACGTGCACACGCAAACAACGGCCAGCGCCATCGAACTAAACGACTTCCACGACATTCGTCTCATTCCCTGTTGTTATTAAAAGCGTAAGGGGGACGAACTGTAAGCCGTCTGCGTGACGAGTGCGTGACGAGGCTTTATTCGTGAACGGCACGGCGTATCGGCGGGGACTCGATCGATGAGGTGTTTTCGGGAGCGTGAAAAACAGGGATGTTTTTCCCGCAGTCCCCCATGGACGGGTTTACGGACGGTCCCGAAAACACCTCATCGATTGAGGCGCCGCCCGCACCGACGTAACCCGTTCACGAATAAAGCGGCTAGGCGCTGAAGCCGATGAGGGCACGTCCTGCGATAACAGCCAGTGTGAGAGCGAGAAAAACTCGGGGCATCATGCGCTTGAGATCGACGGTCAGCAGCATTTCCACCACGTAGAGGAGAATCACCGCTTTGGCGATTCCACCGGGCAGGTCGGATGGCAGTGACAGCGAGCCCGGCAGGTTCGGTAATACCAGTGCAACAAAGATGACGATCACATCGAGCGTGGTGAGCTCGAAGCGGCGGGTGGGGGACAACATGAAGCGCACCAGGGCCGCCGCACCGGTAATAGCAATGAATGTCCACGACAGCGTGGTGAGTAACGGCGGCTTGTGCGGCGTGGTCTGGTCGAGATAGACGAGCAGCACCACGCTCATGTAGGCGACGCCGCGCTCGAACCAGACGAGCGAGCGTTCTGCTCGCCAGGTGGTGAGCAGCAACAGAGTCAGAAGCAAACCGGAACACAACACGCCCAGATCCATGCCCACGTGGCCACTCGAGATCACGACCGTCAATACATATACGGCCAGGCAAGTGATCATCACGCTCAGGGCCAGCGTCGGGATTCGTTCAGCTGATTGAGTTCCGACGACGTAGCTACGGATTCCGACGACCGGCGGCACGTGCCGCAGGCGCCAACCGGAACGTGTGGCTCGCTGCAGAAGCCACAACACACCAGCGGCAAACGCACAGAAGGTGAGGATGATCTGCGAGTCGAGCTCAAATCGCAGGAAGTACGCCAGCAGAACCAATGCAACCTGCAGAAGATAAATGAGGAAGACCGCTTCACGGTGCTCGAAGCCGAGATTCAAGAGGCGATGGTGCAAGTGATTGCGATCGGCGGTGAAAGGCGAGCGGCCGGCCCGGATTCGGGTCAGCATCACCGTGAGCGTATCCATGATCGGCAGGCCCAGCAGCAGCAGGGGTAGCGCCGCACTCAACGCACAGGTTTCACCCTGCGTGGCCAGCAAAGCCAATGCACCGACGCTCAGTCCCAACATCTGGCTGCCGCAGTCGCCCATGAAGACGCGAGCCGGATGAGTGTTGAAGCGCAGAAAGCCGAGGACCGCGCCCGCCTCGATCAGTGCGATCGCCGTGACCGCGGTGTTGCCGCTGGCGACGGAGAACAGCGCAATGGCGCACAGACACAGCAACGCCATCCCGCCTGCCAGCCCGTCGAGACCGTCTGCGAGGTTGATGGCATTGGTGATGCCAATGAGAAAGACAAAGGTGATCAGGGTCGAGATCGCCGGCGGCACCGCATTGATGCCACCGAATGTCAGGGCACCGATATTGATATCGCCCACGAACATGCAGATGCCGACGGCAATGACCTGGCCGGCGAGCTTCGCGCCATAGCTCAGGTTGACGCGGTCGTCCCACAGGCCGAACAGGACCAGCACCAGCAGGCCCAGGAGAAGTCCCTGTACCGGCGGACTCAACTCCACTGTCAAGAGCGTCGCGACAAACAAGCCCGCCGCCATGGCGAGGCCGCCCACGCGCGGCACCGGGGCCGAATGGACCTTGCGTGGGCCCGGGGCGTCAGTGAGACCGATTGCGGGCGCCCAACGGGCCAGCAGCGGAATCAGGGCCGCGGTGACCGACAGTGCTACTACGAATGCAAGGAACAGTTGCACGAATTCCCCGGCGTTTTCCGCAGGCTAGCGTCTGCTTGCGACAGTTTGGTTAAACGTCGGTGATCTACTACAGAAGTAGCGGTTCAGACCCGCCGCGCGATACAGTGGCGGATGCAGATTAATCAAAGAGTTCAGATGGTTGGACGCGCCTGCGCGCGGCTCACGGCGGATTTGGCGTTGCTGGCGTTGGCGATGGCGATGCCGGCCGACAGTGCGCCCGCCAAGGTGGATGTCAGTGCAACCCTCAAGCAGGTCATCGAGTCGAGATTTGCCGGGTCGCACGTGCTCGACGTGCAGGTCACGCCGATTCCGGGTCTGTATGAGGTGTTCATGGGCGATCAGATCGTCTACGCGGACGCTACGGGGGACCATCTGATCGTGGGCTCCATGATCGAAACCCAGTCGAAACAGAACCTGACCCAGGCCCGTCTCAACGAGCGGGGCAAAATCGACTTCAGCGCTCTGCCGCTGGACCGGGCAATCAAGGTGGTCAAAGGCAACGGCAGCCGCAGGTTCGCCGTGTTCTCGGATCCGGACTGTCCGTACTGTCAGCAACTCGAGAAGACCCTCCTGTCGGTCACCGATACGACGATGTACGTGTTCCTGTTCCCAATTGAGGCGCTGCATCCAGGGGCGTCCGTGAAAGCGCACGCCATCTGGTGCGCGCAGGATCGAGCGGCAGCCTGGAACCACTGGATGCACGACAAGGCCCTGCCACCCGGCAAGACCTGCGCCGGCGATCCCATCGATGCCTTGCAGAAGTTCGGCGATCAGTTGCATATCAACAGTACACCCACGCTGTTCTTTGCCAACGGCGAGCGTGTGGCCGGCGCCCTGGGAGCCCAGGATCTCGAGAAGGAGCTCGCTGCCGCGGGTACGGGCGCGCCTAAAAAAGCAGTTAAATAGTCCCCCTTGTGGCCGCGGGAACACACTTGCGGCGGCTGTCATGAAAAGTGAGTGAGACTGTCATCTGACACCGGCATCTTGAACATAACGGGATGTTTGATTGCGGGGTCGGGGGATGTCTTACAAAACGCACGCGTCTGCGGCAATCTCAACCTCGTTCCCACGCCGTTGCCGGCGGCACTGCCGCTGTTGTTGTCGGGCATTGGATTATTGGGTGGCTTGGTTCGCCGATCGGCGAAGCGGACCGACGCCTAACCCGTTGTCCTCAGGCGAATCGGGCCCGCCGCGCCGAGACTAACGTCGGGCACCGGGCGGCGCCCGCTAAATCAACATCCTGCGATGATTATTGGGCTCGCTGCTGTGCCGACCAGCGGTCGACGGTGAGCGATGCATGATGGCTGCAGAACAGCGCCAGCTTGCGCACCGCCGCCCGGTACTCCTGGTCTATCCAGGAAAATTCCAGCCAGAACTCGCGTTGTGCCATGGGCGTCGTGGTATTGCGGCTGGCGACAAAAATCCGCAGAGCGGCGCTGCGATGCACGGCGAGATCGCGCACCATAGCTTGCAGCGTGCCGAGCTCATCCAGAGCCCGGCGGGACAGCAGTCGCTTGGATTTCAGCGGATTCACCCGGCGAGAGTACGCAGTGCTTCGAATTCAGCTGTTGTTTCATCGAGCTCGGCGATGACTTCACAGTACCGCCGCCAGGCATACCGCAGCTCGTCCGCCTCGCGCGGCGTGACCCGCTCGAGATTACGTCTCACGGTTTCGTGCTCGGTTTGAATGCGCTGGTGCCGCACCTCCAACCGATCGAGCCTTTCCCAGAAACTCGCGCCGAGCCACTCGGCCCGTTGTTCTTCAGACGCGCTCATGGGGCTCACCCTCCCAATCACTCTTGCGGCAGAGACGTTAGCCTAGGAGTGCTACATTCGCGTTGCAAACGCAAGATTGCATGCCATCAACGCAGGCTCGTGCCCGCGTAAATTTCTTTCAGACTCACACTCAGCTCAATCGAGCGCGATTCAACGACGGCATCCAGTGCTGTCAGCTCGAGGGGATTCCAGTCATCGCTACGCCGGAAGACAATGACTTGCGGTGACCGCTGTGCGATCAACAGATATTCCTCGAGCGTCGCGATGCGCCGATAGTTGAGCACTTTCTCGCGCCGGTCAATGTCCTCGGTGATGGGCGAGAAGACTTCCACAATCACGCAGGGGTCCGTTACATAGGGCACATCGAGCGCCGCTGGAGCGAATGGGCCGCACGCGACCATCACATCGGGACGATAGAAGAGATCGGTTTGCTCCACACGCAACCGCAATCCCAGGTTCGAGGCAATCACAGTGGACGGGCTGCCGCCCAACTGCGCGCGAAACTGGCCCAGCAGGTTGGCCACAATCATTTCGTGCCGGGGCATCGGGGCTCGCATTTCGAACATCTCGCCGGCGATGTATTCGTGCCGGGCGCTGCCGCCGTTTTCGATTGCCAGAAATTCCTCAACCGTGAGCGGATGACGCTCAGAGGGCGCGCCCCAGTCCAATCCGCGTTCGGCGATGGCATCATTGAAGTCGGCGCTATTGAGGATCCACTCAGCCAGCTCCTCGCGCTGAAATCGCGTGAGCGTGCGGATGGCCTGTTGGAGTGCCGGAATATTGGCCTGAATGTCGGCCTGGGTAATTCTCATGATCGCTGTCCCAACGTCCGTGTTGATGGGGACAGTGTAGTCACGCCGGGGTGTCCAGGCAGTGCCGACAGACTGCGTCTTTGCGCAGAAATGCGTGGGCGGCGCTTGGCGCTGCGACTGGCGGCGCAACTGATTACGGACGCGGCGGCGCGAATGTTTGCGGCGGCGACGTCACCCCCGACGGCCCGGCGCGACCGCGGCGGCGGTCGGTTACTTCTTCGTCTTCACCGGCCGCGTCCAGTCATCAACCGTGACCTGGCGGGCCCGGGCGACCGTCAGCTTTGCCGGCGGCACTTCCTTGATGACCGTTGATCCCGCCGCGATGGTGGCTCCGGCTCCCACCGTGATCGGCGCCACGAGCACACTGTTGGAGCCGGTGTGCACGTCATTTTCGATGATCGTCCGGTGTTTATTGGCGCCATCGTAGTTGGCGATGATCGTGCCCGCTCCGATGTTGACGCGCTCACCGACCGTGGCATCGCCGACATAGGCCAGGTGGTTGGCCTTCGACTCGTTGCCCATTTGCGCATTCTTCACTTCGACGAAATTGCCGATGTGCACGCCGTTCGCGAGCTTTGACGTTGGCCGCGTGCGCGCAAAGGGACCGATGATGCAATTCGCTCCGATGACCGAGCTGTCGAGAACACAGTGGGCGAACACCTCCGTGTCGTCCCCGATCTCGCAATTACGAATGACGCAATTGGGGCCCACACGAACGCGACTCCCAAGCTTCACATCCCCTTCGAGAACCACATTGATATCGAGAAATACGTCGACCCCGTGTGTGACCGATCCACGGACATCGAGTCTCGCCGGGTCGGCGACCGTAACGCCAGCGAGCATGAGCTCGTGTGCAACACGGCGACGATAGGCCGCCTCAACTTCCGCCAGCTGGGCTTTGTCGTTCACTCCGAGCACTTCGACGTTATTCGGCGCAACCAGCGGATTTACGGTGGCTTTATCCTTGACGGCCAGCGCTATGACGTCGGTCAGATAGTATTCACCCTGCGAGTTGGTGTTCTTGAGCTGCTTCAGCCACTTCTTCAGCAGTTTGGCTGGCGCGGCCAGAACCCCCGTATTGCACTCCTGGATCTGCAACTCCTTTTTGGACGCATCCTTCTGCTCCACGACTTTCTGGACCTGGTCGCGCCCCTTGCGAACCACGCGTCCATATCCAGTGGGATCCGCGACAACCATGGTCAAAAGGCCGACCTTCTTTGGCCCGCAGAGAGTCAATAGCTCCGCCAGCGTCGCATGGCTGATCAGCGGCACGTCGCCGTACAGCACCAGTACAACATGATCATCGGGAATGGTTGGCGCTGCCTGCATAACCGCATGGCCGGTTCCGAGCCGCTCCGCCTGCAACACCCAGGAAACCGGCTCCTGCTTCAACGCTTCGCGTACGCGATCGCCGCCATGTCCATACACCACATACGTCGCCGACGGCCCGAGAGCACGAGCGGCGTCAATCACATGTTTGAGGAGCGGGCGGCCTGCAACCGGTTGAAGCACCTTGGGCAGGTCGGACTTCATCCGCTTACCCTGACCTGCAGCCAGGATCACCACGGAGAGCGGCACTGGAGAGTCTGTCTTTGCCATGGGTGTGCTTCAGTGAAGTGAGACGGTGGTTACGTGCCCCGGGGACCGCGCGGGCCGGCCTTCGAGTCCCTCCAGCTTCTCATGCATGTGCGCGCCGATCGACATCTGGGGATTGGAGCGGGTCTTGTGCTCGCTCGTCTCGCGCTGCTGGATCAGGTCGGCCGCTTTCTTGAACGCCTCTTCCAGGGTCCTGGTCGTGGGAACGGAGTCCTTCAGAAAGGCTTCGCCGAAGTACGTGAGGTCCCGGTCATCGTCGCAGCCGAAGCTGCTGTGATCGGGGTCGGCGGCGGTCATGACCAGGGTATCGTCGCCTTTGAGGGCGTCAACAAAAACACCCGAATAACACGCTGAGACAATCACGACCCGCCATTTGATGCCGGACTCATCGAGCGCGTGCTGCAGGTCAATCGGATTCAGCTGCAACAGGGGCAACGTCCCGTTAACCACAGCCAGCCCATCGCGTGAACCGTGCGACGTCAGCATCAGCACCAGCACGTCCTGATCAAGGTCCATTCGCGACGCGATCAACTTCAGTGACTGCTGCAGGCCGGACACGGTCGCCAGTGGATACGAGTCACGATCGTCGTTGTCGTTGATCAGGTCGACCGAGCGGTCATCCGAAGCAAAGTGCTCGCCGAGCACCTGCTGCGCAAACAGCTCTTCGCGCTTGAAGATGTCCTGCTCACCGTCACCCGCAAAGCCCAGGTAGAAGACATTTGCCGCGCCGGGCTGCCGTGGTGCCATGTGCTCCACCGCGGCTACCAATCGCGCAGGTTGATCGTATAACAGGGATTCCGCGCCGGAGTTATCGTCAGGCTGCTGTTCATCCACGTCGTCGGTCAGCCAGAGCCGCGTGTCGAGATCCAGGCCTTTCAACACAAAGGGGGCCGCGATCACCAGAAGGATCGAAACCAGGACTGGCTTGGCGCGCGCCGACGTGTAAGCAGCTTGTATGACGCGCACGCTCAGAAGGATGAGGTACAACACCGCCGCGACGAGCTCGACTGCCGGACGGCTATCAACCTGCGACAGGTCCGTCAGAAACCAGAAGATGATGAGGACGTACGCAGAGACGGAAAGAGCAGGAATCAATAAGGAGCGGGTGTCGCCTTGAGGCGAGTACGCGCGAGCCACCAGGGCAAAGGCGAAGAAACCCAACAGCAGGTAGAAGGACCAGTCATACAGTCCATCCAACCTGAGCTGCGAGCCGGTTTCTGCGTGGAGGGTATCGAGCGCTGCCCAGACGAGCAGGTTCAGAATGAACAGCGCGGTGAGCTGGTCAAAGGTCCGGGCGAACCGCTCAGGCGGCAGACGCCGCAGAACGAGCAATGCAGCCCCACTCCGCAGATTCCGGAGCAGTCCGGAGCGCAGACCGCTGAATTGGATGGGACTCGCGGTCAGCTCCGCGTCTTGCGCAGCCGCTGGATGAGCTTCAGCTGCTCGATCGCACGCATCAGCTCGGCCTGCGCCTCGGCCATGTCAATACGGCCGCTCTTGTCCTTCAGCGCCTCTTCGGCGCGCTGCTTGGCTTGAGTGGCCGCTGCTTCGTCGAGGTCCTTGGCGCGGATGGCCGTATCGGCCAACACCGTGACCTTGTTCGGCTGAATCTCCAGCGCACCGCCGCCCACAAAGAAGTGGTGCTCCTGGTCATCCGGCGTCTGCACCGTCACTTCACCCGGCTTCAGGAGGGTGAGCAACGGCGCGTGACGAGGGGCAATGCCCAGGTCACCTTCTGACGCCGGCGCAAAAACCATCTTGGCATCGCCAGAAAACAGCTCGCCCTCGGCGCTGACGATGTCGACGTGGATGGTGTGTGCTTCGGCCATAGTTGAATCTTCCTGTCGATTACTGAAGCGTCTTCGATTGTCCACCAGAAAAAGTCGCCTGCGGCGCTTTTTCGGACAACGCCTTCGTTTCCGCCCCCTGCGCGGGCCGGGCGAAAAGGCGTGACTTTTGCCGACTGCGGAGCGCCCTCCGTGCCTTCACTGCAGCGTCTTCGCCTTCGCGACAGCCTCATCAATGGAGCCGACCATGTAGAAGGCCTGCTCGGGTAGCGAATCGAACTCGCCGCTGATGATGCCCTTGAACCCGCGGATCGTCTCCTTGAGCGGAACGATCTTTCCGTCCTGGCCCGTGAACACTTTCGCGACGTTGAAAGGCTGCGACAGGAAGCGCTGCACTTTACGAGCGCGGAACACTGACAACTTGTCTTCTTCAGACAGCTCGTCCATGCCCAGGATCGCGATGATGTCCTGCAGCTCCTTGTAGCGCTGGAGCACAGCCTGCACACCGCGAGCGGTGTTGTAGTGCTCTTCACCGACAACCAGCGGATCGAGCTGGCGGCTGGTGGAATCCAGCGGGTCCACCGCAGGGTAAATACCCAGCGATGCAATCTGACGTGACAACACGACCGTCGCGTCCAAGTGAGCGAATGTCGTGGCGGGTGACGGGTCGGTAAGGTCGTCCGCAGGAACGTACACGGCCTGAATCGACGTGATTGATCCTTTCTTGGTTGAAGTGATGCGCTCCTGAAGCACGCCCATCTCTTCGGCCAGCGTCGGCTGGTAACCCACCGCCGAAGGCATACGTCCCAGCAGCGCCGACACCTCAGTGCCTGCCAGTGTATAACGGTAAATGTTGTCGACGAAGAACAGCACGTCGCGGCCAACGCCGCCATCTTCGCGCTTCTCGTCACGGAAGTATTCCGCCATGGTCAGACCGGTGAGCGCTACACGCAGGCGGTTGCCTGGCGGCTCGTTCATCTGGCCGTACACCATCGCGACTTTCGAATTGGACAGGTTGTCCTTGTCGATGACGCCCGACTCGATCATCTCGTGATAGAAGTCGTTACCTTCGCGGGTACGCTCACCGACACCTGCGAACACCGACAAGCCGCTGTACTGCTTGGCGATGTTGTTGATCAGCTCGAGCATGTTGACGGTCTTGCCCACGCCGGCGCCGCCGAACAGTCCGACCTTACCGCCCTTGGCAAACGGTACGAGGAGGTCGATAACTTTGATGCCCGTGACCAGCAGATCCTGACCACCCGCCTGCTCATCAAACGCCGGAGGTGCGCGGTGAATCGGCAGACGTTCCGTCGCTTGAACGTCACCGCGGTTATCCTGCGGCGCGCCCAACACATCCATGATCCGGCCGAGCGTACCCTTGCCGACCGGGACCGAGATCGGTGCACCCGTCGAACGCACGATGAGTCCGCGTTTGAGTCCCTCAGAAGCACCCATGGCGATGGTGCGCACCACGCCGTCGCCGAGCTGCTGCTGAACTTCGAGCGTGAGATCCACGTCCTTCAGCTTCAGTGCCTCGTAGATGTGCGGGATGGACTCGCGCGGAAATGCGACGTCCACGACGGCGCCGATAATCTGCGTGATCTTGCCTTCGGCCATTGCCATAACTCTTTTCCTCAGACGGCGGCCGCCCCACCCACGATCTCCGAAAGTTCTTTCGTGATCGCGGCCTGGCGGGCCTTGTTGTAAACCAATTGCAGTTCGCCGATCAGCTTGCCGGCATTGTCGGAGGCCGACTTCATCGCGACCATGCGCGCGGCCATCTCCGAGGCGACGTTCTCGACGGCGCCCTGATAAACCTGGGACTCGACGTAGCGCATCAGCAAACCGTCGAGAATTTTTTTTGCATCGGGCTCATAGATATAGTCCCAATGCTCCTGCAGGTCGGAGTTATCGACCGGCTGCACGGGCAACAGCTGCTCGACGACCGGCTGTTGCGTCATGGTGTTCACGAACTTCGCGTTCACCATGAACACACGGTCGATCTTGCCGTCCTTGTAGGCATCGAGCATCACTTTGACGGAGCCGATGAGATCCTTGATGTGCGGGCGATCACCCAAGCCCGAAACGTTGGCCAGAATCGGCGTGCCCAGGCGTCGAAAGAACGCGAGGCCCTTGCTGCCGATTATAGTCAGGCTGACCTGCACACCCTTGCCCTGGAACTCGCGCATCAGGAGCAGAACGCGCTTGAAGACGTTCGCATTGAGGCCGCCAGCGAGTCCACGATCCGTGGACACAACAATGATTCCAACAGCCCTGGGATCGCGTTCGATGAGGAACGGATGGCGATAATCCGGATTGGCCTCCGTGAGGTGGCCAATCACGTTACGCATCTTCTCCGCGTAAGGCCGCGCGAGCTTCATGCGCTCCTGTGCGCGGCGCATCTTGCTCGTGGCCACCATCTGCATGGCCTTCGTGATCTTCTGAGTGCTTTTGACACTCGCGATCTTGGTGCGGATTTCCTTCGTGCCGGGCATCGGGGCGGGTCCTAGTACGTGCCGGTGGAGATGAACGCCTCGATGACCTGCTTCAACCCGGCCTCATTTTCCTTGCTGAGCTTCGGGTTGGCGTTGATTCCGTCCATCACCTGCTTGTGATTGGACTTGGCAAACGCCTGCAGACCGGCCTCGAAATCAACGACCTTGTTGAGGGGCACCTTGTCCATGAAACCATTGTTGACGGCATAAATCGTCAGAGCCATTTCCGCGACCGACATCGGTGCATACTGCTTCTGCTTCATGACCTCGGTCGTACGCTGACCGCGCTCGAGCTGTCGACGGGTTGCCTCGTCGAGGTCCGATGCGAACTGCGAGAACGCCGCGAGCTCACGGTACTGAGCCAGTGCGAGACGGATACCGCCACCGAGCTTTTTGATGATGTCAGTCTGAGCTGCACCACCGACGCGCGACACCGAGATACCGGCGTTCATCGCGGGACGGACACCGGCGTTGAACAAGTCGGTTTCCAGGAAGATTTGGCCGTCGGTGATCGAGATGACGTTCGTGGGCACGAATGCCGTCACGTCGCCCGCCTGCGTCTCGATGATCGGCAGTCCGGTTAGCGAGCCAGTCTTGCCTTTCACGGCGCCCTTGCTGACCATCTCAACATACTCTTCGTTCACGCGAGCGCTACGCTCGAGCAGACGGGAGTGTAGATAGAACACGTCGCCGGGGAACGCTTCGCGGCCTGGAGGACGGCGCAGCAGCAGCGAAATCTGACGATACGCGACGGCCTGCTTGGAGAGATCGTCGTAAATGATCAGGGCGTCTTCACCGTTGTCCATGAAGTACTCGCCCATCGTCACGCCGGAGTACGCTGAGATGTACTGCAGCGCTGCCGGGTCGGACGCGGACGCCGCGACAACAATCGTGTGCTTGAGAGCGCCATGCTCTTCGAGCTTTCTCACGACGTTGGCAATCGTCGACTGCTTCTGGCCGATGGCGACGTAGACGCACTTAATGCCGGAGGACTTCTGGTTGATGATCGTGTCGATGGCCATCGCGGTCTTGCCGGTCTGGCGGTCGCCGATGATCAGCTCGCGTTGACCGCGACCGATCGGCACCATCGAGTCAACAGCCTTGTAGCCCGTCTGCACCGGCTGGCTGACCGACTTTCTATAAATGACGCCCGGCGCCACACGCTCAATGGGAGCGGTGCGCTTTGCCGTGATCGGGCCCTTGCCGTCGATCGGCTTTCCCAGCGCATCGACCACGCGGCCGAGCAGCTCAGGACCCACGGGCACTTCCAGAATGCGGCCGGTCGTCTTGACGGTGTCGCCTTCGGACAGATGCTTGTAGTCACCCAGGATGACGGCGCCGACCGAGTCCTGCTCGAGGTTCAGCGCGAGCCCGAAGGTGTTGCCCGGAAACTCGAGCATCTCGCCGTAGCGCGCATCGGCCAGGCCGTGAATGCGGGTGATGCCATCGGTGACCGATACGATCGTGCCGATGTTGCGGGCTTCCGTGACGCCTTTGAAGCTCTCGATCCGCTGTTTGATCAGATCGCTGATCTCGGTTGCCTTGATCGCCATATGTT
>Ga0137415_10003390_pt1 | contig 15847 bp, 14 predicted proteins | sample CZODoug3_1_1_16f_FD_183082 | JGI IMG/M metagenome (GOLD analysis project Ga0137415, IMG submission 183082) | Vadose zone soil fungal communities from Angelo Coast Range Reserve, California, USA - CZODoug3_1_1_16fungal (Hybrid Assembly) | ecosystem: Environmental > Terrestrial > Soil > Vadose... | reverse complement strand
GTATCGGGCATGACGCTTCCCGACGCTTACCGCGACGACGCCGACGAGGCGCCTCACGAGCCCGAGATCTCCAAGCGCTCCCGCGGCGTAGCGCTGTTGTTGTCCTTGTTTGGCGGCGTTTTTGGATTGCATCGCTTTTACGTCGACAAACCGCGCACCGGGATCGCGATGCTCCTGACGTTCGGCGGCTGCGGGGTTTGGTACCTCTACGATCTCGTGCTGATCGCGGCGGGTGAATTCCGCGACAGCGAGGACCTGCCGCTACGGCATTGGAGCGTCTCGGACCCGGCCTTCACTCAGCACCGGCTGCTTGGACGCGCGGAGCAGCGCGTGACCGAGCTCGAGGATCAGTTCGACGCGTTGCGCCAGCAGTTCAATGACCTGGCGGAGCGGGTGGACTTCGCGGAGCGGATGTTAGCACAACACCGCGAGACTCCCAGACCACAGCTTCCACGCGGATCATAACGTCCATGCGCATCGGCGTACCGAAGGAAATCGCCCCAAACGAGCGGCGGGTCGCCCTGACCCCGGACGTCGCCGGCCGCCTGACAAAAGGCGGCTTTGAGGTCTTCATTGAGCGCGGCGCGGGATCGGCCGCGTTTTTTCCGGATGATGCCTACAGCGCCGCCGGCGCGAAGATAAGTGATCGCGCGAGCGTCCTGAGCCAGTCGGACATCGTGCTGCAGGTCCAGGCACCATCCGCCGCCGAGCTGGCGCAGTATCGCGAGGGCGGTGCGCTCGTCGCGTTCTTCCAGCCGGCCGCCGATCTCCTGCGACAGCTCGCGCAGCGCAAGCTCACGGCCTTCAGCCTCGTGCTGTTGCCGCGGATTACGCGGGCCCAGCCGATGGATGTGCTGTCATCGCAGGCGACCGTTGCCGGCTACAAGGCCGTGCTGCTGGCCGCGTCGGCGACCGGTCGTGTCTTTCCGATGCTCGTGACTGCGGCCGGCACGTTGTCCGCCGCCCGGGTGCTCGTGCTCGGTGCCGGGGTTGCGGGACTGCAGGCGATCGCGACGGCGCGCCGGCTCGGCGCGATCGTCTCGGCCTTTGATGTGCGGCCGGCGGTGAAGGAACAGGTCCAGAGCCTGGGCGCGATATTCCTCGAGATGGCGATCGAAGAGCACGTCGAGACGGCGGGCGGCTATGCCAAGGAGCTGTCGGAGGAGACGCACCGCAAGGAGCTCGCGTTTTTGGCGGGGGCCGCAAAGGACGCCGACGTCGTGATCTCGACCGCCGCGATTCCCGGAAAGAAAGCCCCGATCCTCATCACCGCAGCCGCGGTGCAGGGGATGAAGCCGGGGTCGGTGATCGTCGATCTCGCGGCCGAAACGGGCGGCAACTGCGAGCTGACCCAGCCCGGCTCGGAGATCGTGCGCAACGGCGTTTCGATTCTCGGCCCGCTGAACCTGCCGAGTACCGTCCCGCTCCACGCGAGTCAGATGTACGCGAAAAACGTGGCCGCATTCCTCGGCCACATCGTGCAGGACGGGAAGCTGCGTCTGGACTTCGAAGACCAAATCATCCGCGACACCTGCGTGACACACGCCGGCGAGGTACGCAAATCATGACCGACTTCGGATCGATGCTGTTCGTGTTCGTGCTGGCGACCTTCATCGGGCTCGGCGTGATCCGCCGGGTATCCCGGCTGCTGTACACGCCGCTGATGTCGCTCACCAATGCCATCTCCGCGATCGCGGTCGTCGGATCGATCGTGGTGACGGGCGCCGATCATCCGCTCACGATCCGCATTCTCGGCGCGGTCGCGCTGTTCGCCTCGATGACGAACATCGTCAGCGGCTTCATGATCACCGACCGCATGCTCAAGATGTTCAAAAAGCAGTGATGCATCTGATCGGTGAGCTCTCCGCCGTCCTCGCGACGGCGCTGTTCATCTTCGCGCTGTATTGGATGAACGATCCGAAGACGGCGCGCCGCAGCGTAATCGCCGGCGTCACCGGCATGACCGTCGCTGTGCTCGCGACGTGGGTACAGCCCGAGATCGTGCACCACGGCTGGATCGTCGGTGCCATCGTCCTGGGCTTCGCGGTCGGCATCCCGCTCTCACGCGTGCCGCTCACCGCGGTTCCGCAGCGGACTGCGCTCTCGCATGCGTTCGGTGGTCTTGCCGCAGGTCTCGTGGGTACCGCGGAGTACTTCCTCTGGCTCGGCGAAGCGGGAGGCGCCGCGCATCTGACGCCGTTCCGCATGAGCGCGCTGGTGATCGAAGTCATCCTTGGCTTCCTGACGTTCACTGGGAGCCTCATGGCCGCGGGCAAACTGCAGGAAGTCAAATGGATCCCGCAGCGTCCCGTGACCTATCCCGGCCAGAATTTCGTGAACCTCGGGGTCCTGGTGCTCGCGATCGGGCTGGGCGTGGCGCTGGTGCTGCATCCCGACGCCGAGTGGGGCGGGAAGGCGTTCATCGGGATCGCCGCGCTCGCGCTGATCTTCGGCGTCTTGCTGATCATCCCGATCGGTGGCGCCGACATGCCCACCGTGATCTCGATCCTCAACGCCTACGCCGGGCTCGCCGCGGTCGCGATGGGTTTCGTGCTCAATAACAAGCTGCTCGTCACCGCCGGAGCGCTGGACGGCTCGAGCGGATTGATCCTCTCGATCATCATGTGCCGCGCAATGAATCGCTCGTTCACCAACGTGCTGTTCGGCGCCTTCGGGAAAGCGCAGCCGGCCGCGCTCAAAGGCGAGCAGAAGGAGTGGAAGCAGGAGAGCGTCGAAGGAGCGGCACAGCTGCTCGAGCAGGCGCGCACCGTCGTCATCATTCCAGGATACGGGATGGCGGTCGCCCAGGCGCAGCACAAGGTGCGCGAGTTGTACGACGCGCTCACCAAACGCGGTGTCACGGTCAAGTTCGCGATTCATCCGGTGGCGGGCCGGATGCCGGGACACATGAACGTGCTGCTCGCCGAGGCGAATATTCCGTACTCCGCGCTCGTCGAGATGGACGAGATCAACCCCGAGATGCCGCAGACCGACGTCGCGCTCGTGCTGGGAGCCAACGACGTGGTGAACCCCGCGGCGCGCTACAACAAAGGCACGCCCATCTACGGCATGCCGATCATCGACGCCGACAAAGCGAAGACCGTCCTCGCCGTGAAGCGCAGCAAGAATCCCGGCTTCGCCGGCATCGACAACGAGCTGTACGTTGGCGACAATACGTGGATGTTGTTCGGCGATGCGAAGGCGGTGTTGAGCGATATCGTCAAACAATTCGGTGGAGGGGGGATCCATTGACGCACACAGCGATATTCTCCGTCGGCTTGCTATTCGCGGCCTGTACCTCGGCCGACCGGCCGCTCCGGCCCGCGGTCTCCGGTCCACAATTCGCCCATACCCAGGATCTCACCGGCCTTCCCGATTTGATCGTTGACTCTAAGGCCCTCGCGACCTCCTGGGTTGTCTACGATCAGGCGCTCAAGGAGTCCTTCTGTACGCTTCAAGAAGGCGGGGTGCCGCCGGGGCAGCACCGTGTACTGCGGTTCACCGTTACCACACCGAATATCGGCACCGCCGACGTGAACCTTGGCGATCCCAATCGGCACTGGGACCCGAACGGTGATGGTGACGGGAGTGACTCGGACGGGTTATACGAGAACAACGCGTGCCACCGTCATTACCACTTTCGCAATTACGCGACGTATTCGCTCCTGTCGGCGGATGGCTCGAAGACTTGGCAAGCCGCTAAGCGTGGCTTCTGCATGATCGACATCACGCCCTACAACACAAACGTCGGCGGCATCAAGCCCTGGTACTATCGCGCCTGCGGCCGGCCATCGGTTCCCTCCCTGGGGCTGCCAGAGGTCCCCGGAAATCAGGGAATCAGTGTCAACTACGGCGATACGTACGTGAAGTGGTTGGGGGGGCAGTACTTCGTGCTGGACGGCGCCGATGGACAAGCCGTCATCCCGCCGGGTGACTACGTCATTCGGATCGAGGTGAACCCACCCTATACGCCAACCCGGTCCAACCCATGTCGCTTCCTGGATCCGGCGACCGGATTGTGTCACGCTTTGCAGGAGTTGGATTATTCCAACAACGTCGGAATGGTCCGAATCTCGATCCCCGACCATCCCGGAAAGAAAGGGTGGGGTCCGGGAGGCGGTCAGGATCCCGTGGATGAGCTGAGCGACGACGAGAACCGGCCGATAAAATAGGCAGATGGGATCGTATCAAAATGTAGGGGCGCAGCATGCTGCGCCCCTACTTGTCTACCGCCGCCACGTATTGTTCTCCCGATTGATGTCCGGATACACCACGCGCGGATCGATCACGACACTCGTTAGCCGCTTCGCGGTCGCCATGCGATATGTGAAGCGATTTCCGAGGAGCCACATCTCCACCGGCAGGTTGCGCGTCTCGGTCGTTCCGTCGGCGTAGCGCAGCTCCAGGGTGACGGGGAGGACCATCTGCGCTCGGTTCGACAGATAAAGGAAGGTCGAGTCGTCCCGGGCGCGGACCGAGTCCATGGCCTGATCCAACCGCGCCGTGGTGTAGATCCAGCTCCGCCAGAACCAGTCGAGGTCGCGCCCCGTGAGCGTGCCGATGGTCCGAAAGAAATCGGCCGGCTGCGGGTGCTTCCCCTTCCAGCGCCGCGTGTATTCGCGAAAGGCGCGATCGAATTCCGCGCGGCCCAAGACGGCTTCGCGCAAGATCGAAAGCATGAGCGCCGGCTTTTGGTACGCGGTCCAGTAAAGCTGCCGTACCTCGTCGGGTTTGGTGATCATCGGCTGCTCGCTGCCCGGGATCGCGGTGGCGGCGTAGGCGCTGAGGAGCTCGCGCCGCACCGTATCACCGTACGCCGTCCCCTTGAAGAACGCCTCGGCGGCGTCGTAATCGGCGAATGTATTGAAGCCTTCGTCCATCCACGGATAGCGCCGCTCATCCGAGCCGACTTGCATCGGAAACCACTGATGGCCGAGCTCGTGCATGAGCACCCAGTACTGGTCTTCCCGCTTCTGGAGCGAGGGACAGTAGATCACCATCGGGTACTCCATCCCCTCGACCAACCCCTCGACCGCCGAGATCTGCGGCCACGGATACTGGCCCAGCGCGCCGGAGAAGTGCTTGAGTGCGAACCGTAGCATGGTGTTCGCTTCCTCCCACGGCGCGGCGTCGGGATGATAGAACGTCTGAATCAGGATCCCGTCCCAGGTGCTCGCGTCCCAGCGCAGGCCCGATCCCGCGGCCCAGGCGAAATCGCGGACGTTGCTCGCGGTGAAGCGCCACGTCCGTGTGCCGGGGACCGGACGCGCGGCGGTGGCGACCGCCTCCTGCCGTGTGATGACCTGGACGACTTGTCCCGGAGACGTGAATGCACCCGCCAGCCGAGCGCGCTCCTGCGGCGTGCGAATCGCGGTCGGGTTGGCGAGCGCGCCTGTCGCCGCGACCTGGAATCCCGCGGGGACGGTGAGACTGATGTCGAAATCGCCGAATTCGAGATAGAACTCGCCCGCGCCCAGGAAGGGCAGTGTGTTCCAGCCGTGCACGTCGTCGTACACCGCCAGGCGCGGGTACCATTGGCCGAGCTCGTAAAAGCGCGAGCCCACGCGCCCCATGCGGCCGCCGCCATAGGGCGGAATCGGGAAGTGCCACGCGATGTCGAACGTGATGCTGAGGTTGGGCGCGAGGGGCCGGCGCAGCTCGACCCGCATCATCGTGCCGAACACCTTCGTCGTGAGCGGCCGTCCCGCCACGGCAAAGCGATCGATCGTGATCCCGCCGACGAATCCCTTGCCGCTGAAGTCGAAGACCACGCCGCCGGCGAACAGCAGCGGCGGCTGATTCAGCACGGCCGAGATGGAGCCGGGCGCGAACAGATTCTGATCGAGCTGCACCCAGACGTGGTCGAGGGCATCAGGCGAGCGGTTGACGTAATAGATGCGGCCCTTGCCGCGCAGGGTGTTCGTCGCCGTGTCGAGTGTCGCTTGGAGCGTATAGTCGGCGCGCTGCTGCCAGTAGCCCCGTCCCGGCGCCCCCGCGGCACTGCGCTGCGGCGTTGGGGGAGGAAACGCCAGGGCGCGGAATGGCGAGGAGTCGACGACGGATTGTTGCAAAACAAGCAGCAACGCGAGCATGTAGCTCTCCTAGTGAGTCACCATGATGGCGGCGGCGCGATGGGCCATCGCCATAACGGTAAGCATCGGGTTGACTCCGGAAGCACTGGGGAAAGTACTCGCATCCGCCACGTACAGGCCTCGTATACCCCACACCCGATGTTCGGCATCGACGACCGACTCGCGCGCGCTCGCGCCCATGCGGCACGATGCCATTTGATGGAAGGTGACGAGCAGGATCTCGTTCGGTCCCCAACCCGCGGCGTCCACGCGCCTGAGCCAGTCCTGACGTGCGTCCTTTCCGCCCGGCCGATAGCTGACGTCGCGGGCGAGGGGCAGCCAGATCTCACGTGCCCCCGCGGCTTCGAGCACCTGGGCGGCTGTCGCGATGGCGTGTCGCAGATGAGCGCGGTCGTACCGCGAGAGCCGGTAATCGACGACCGCGACGCCCTCGCGATCCACGCGTACGCATCCGCCAAAGCGATCGCGCAGCAGGATGCCCACGAGCGCGGTGTGCGGCAGCTTGGCCATCCGGTTGCGGTGCCCGGCAGCCGATTCCCACGGGGCCGCCAGCGCCTGGAGCGACGGATGGATCGGAGCGGTCTCGAATTTGAATCCGTAGCCCGAGTCGAGATCGGCGAATTGATCGGAATAATGGGCTTGCACCGTCCCGGTCCAGGGTCGCACGTCCTGCTCCATGTCAGCGAGCACCGCGGTCGCGGGATGCAGCGCGAGATTCCGGCCGAGCGCGGGGAGTGTGACGCCGGAGCGCAACAGTAACGCGGGCGAGTGCACCGAGCCCGCGGCGACAACTACGGCTTTGGCGCGCACCGTAACGGCAACGTTTCCGATGCGTGCCTCGACACCGGTCGCGGCGCTTCGTTCGATGAGGACGCGGCGCACGTCGCAATTCACGACCACGCGCGCGCCGCGCTGTGCCGCATCCAGCAGGTACGTGATCAACGTCGATTGCTTCGCGCCGCGGCGGCATCCCATGCCGCAGTAGCCACACGCATCGTCCTGCGGGCAGTTGCGTACGTCGCGCGGCAGCAATCCGTGATGCCATCCCAGTTGCTCGAGGCCGCGGATGAGCACCTGGTCGCGCGCCGACGGCTTGGCGTGATCAGTGTTGACGCCGATCCGCCGCGCGACGGCGTCGAGCGAGCGCGTGAATTCCGCGCTCTCGAAGTGCGGCAGGTTGTGTTCCTTGGCCCATTGCCGGCGCACCGGTTCCGGCGTCGGGAAACTGGTCGTGTAATTGATGACGGTGCCGCCGCCCAGCGTCGCGCCTTGCAGCACGACCAATCCGAGGTCGCTCGTCGCCAACAGGCCACCGCCATCGTACATCGTTTCGAGCGCGTCCCCCTCCAGGTGCGTGAAGTCCGCTTCGTTCCGATAGCCGCCCTTTTCCAGCACGACGACGTCTTTCCCGGCGGCGGCGAGCTCGGCCGCAACGACGCCACCACCGGCGCCGGAGCCGACGATGACGACGTCGCAAGTGAGTGTGGTGTCGCGCTCGATGGCGACGGGACGAATCGGTTTCGGCGTCGCGGGCGGCGGCCCGAGGGGTCCAGGGTATCCGATCCCGCGGGCAACGCCCGGCGTGGTGTAGTGGGTGACCGTGGTCAGGCGCTTCAGCGCCTGAAATGCCTTGCGACGTTGCGGCAGGCGGCTCGTCGCCCAGCCGCGCAGGCAGCGTTCGCGCTGATCTGCGGACATCTGTGTGAACGGGAGGGCAAGACCGCTGAACAGCAGGTTTACCGCGCGAGAGTCGAGCAAACGCAGCAGCAGGTCGAGTTCTGCGCGATCTGCGGCTCGGGGCAGCGATGCGACCTTCCGGGCGACGCGCTCGCCCAGGTCGGGCGGCCCGTCGACGACGAGCGTCGCTGCGACCGTCTGCAGGACGTCTCGCGCCGCAGGCGAGAGCGTCAACGCACCTGAATGAACGTCAGCTTAAAGCCGTCCGGATCGGTGATCATGAACAGACGCTCGCCCCACGGCATGTCCATCGGCTCCTGGTCGAGCGCGCCCCCGCGTGCTTTGACCTCGGCGGCGAACCGGTCGAGGTCTTGCGCGGTCGTGCAGCTCAGCCGCGAGCCGATCCCCTTCTTGCGGTCCCGACCCTTGGCGAAATCGTCCTGGGTGAGATAGAACCTCACCGCCCCGGCACGCATCTCGCAGCCCTCCAGCGTGCCGTTTTCGCGCCACTCCTCGCCCACGACGAAGCCGAGCACGTCACGATAAAAGGCCATGCTTCTTTGGAGATCAGTCGCGGTGAACGTGGGTGTGATATCGCGCAGGCGCAGCGTTTCCGGCTGCCGCCGGGCTCCCGGTCGGACCTTCGCTGTCGCCTTGGGACGGGCCCGCTTCTTGGCCGGCTTCTTCTTGGTCGCCATCAGGTGCGCTCCGAAAGGGTCTCGAAGCGTAGCGAACTGCCGGGTGTCTCGCCAGATTCCCCGTTCCCCTGTAACCATCGGAGCAATCGATCATGGCGACCAGCAACGCCGTCGCGGTTTGGGAAGGCAAGCTCAGAGACGGCAAAGGCAGCTTCAAAGCGCAAAGCGGGGTATTCAGCGGCTCGTTCAGCTTCGGCACGCGCTTCGAGGGCAAGAAAGGGTCGAACCCCGAAGAGCTGCTCGCGGCCGCGCACGCCGGCTGCTTCAGCATGGCGCTCTCGGCCGGTCTCGAGAAGGCGGGTCATCCCGCGGACCGCATCGAAACGCGCGCGGCCGTCACGCTCGAAACTGTGGATGGGTCGCCCAAGGTCACCCGCAGCGCCTTGGACGTGCGGGGCAAAGTCCCTGGCATCGACGAGGCCACCTTCCGGCAGGCTGCCGAGGCGGCGAAGAAGAACTGTCCTCTGTCGAAGGCGATTCAGGGCAACGTCGAGATTACGATGGATGCAAAGCTCGCCTGACAGCGCGTAAGCGTTGGATGGTCTACCTCCTCCGCTGCCGCGACGGCTCGCTGTATACCGGAATCACCAACGATCTGCCGCAGCGCCTCGAGTCGCATCGCCGCGGTACGGCGAGCGCGTACACGCGGGCGCGCCGTCCGGTGGCACTCGCCTATCAGGAAGTCGTGTCCGATCGGGGCAGTGCACTGAAGCGCGAGGCCGCCATCCGGCGTCTCTCCCGCGTCGAAAAGTTGGCACTGTGCAGCGCCGGGACGTAACGCTCGGAGTGGTGGCGATCCTGGTGGCGACAGTGTGCGTGCTTCTGGGGAGATGGCAGCTCAATCGGCTCGCGCAGCGCCGCGCACGCAACAGCGTCCTCGCGGCACGCCTGGCGTTGCCGCCGCTCCCCGTGCGTCGCGACGTCACGGCGGACACTGCCCGGCAGCGGCGCGTGGTGGCGCAGGGGGTTTACGATTTCTCCGTCGAGCGAACCTGGCCGGGACGGAGTTTTCAAGGCACGCCGGGCGTCGCGCTCATCACACCGCTCCGTCTTGCCGACGGGTCGGCCGTGCTGGTCGACCGCGGTTGGGTGCCTTCCCCCGATGCCTTCCACGTCGATCATGCGCTCTATCGGGAACCCGATACCGCAACCGTAACGGGCATAGCCTTGATTCCGCCGCGCGGCCGGGGCGACGTCGCTGTGGCGGGTTTCCTCCCGTTCGTCATTCAGCTCGAAACGCCGGAGCCGCCCCCGGATCGGGGGCTACCGCGGCGCTGGCCCCCACCCGCGTTCGACGATGGCCCGCACCTGTCCTACGCGATTCAGTGGTTCAGCTTCGCGCTCATCGCGCTGGTGGGGACGGCTGTATTGATTCGTAAAGGTCGTTAAGCAGCTCGGCACCGCGCTCGATGCGCGCCTCGTCGCGCGTGTGGCGCTTGACGATACCGTCGATCAACCGCTCGAAACCCGGCGTCTCGTCTCTCCCGAACTTCCCATCCTTCACGTCCACGTCGTGCACCATCTCCGCGATGGCGCGAAGGGCGCCGTCTTGCGCCAGCCCGAAGCGCTGCAGCAGGGTCTCGAAGGTGCACCGCTCGCCCTCGTGGGTGTAATCGCCCTCGAACATGTCGAAGCTGACCGCTCCGTCACGCGCTTCGCCGAAGGCAAACCGCGCTTTGGGGTCGATGAAGCGCTTGATGAGCCACGCGCTCGCGATACGGTCGACATGCACATCCGGCCGTGTTATCCAGGTAGCGCCGCGCCGGCTCCGCGGCCGCTCACGCGTGCTACGGGTGTTGCTCTGTGTCTTCAGTTTGGCCATTGCTGTCTCCGCCGCTTTTCGTCCAGCGGCCCCGAAGTGGTCGAGTGCCGTGATCTCCCGCAGCCGGCGCTCGAGTCGCGCGATCTCGGCCGTCGACTCGACTCGCTCGGCGGCGCTGGTCACCTCCGCGTATTCGGCATCGCGCATCGTCCGGAACAGCGTCTCGATCTGCGGATCCGCGAGTCCATCGACGAATGTCGCCCGGCAGACCGACGCCTCGCCCCCGCCCGCCGTGATTTCCTTGCGTAGCCACTGGAAGTCTTCGCTCGCCTGCGCGCTGAAGGGCAGGGCGTAGACGGAATTCTTGATCGCGACGGCGCCGAGTCCCTGCAGGCGCCGCCAGATTTTGACCCGGAAATAGTCGGGCTTCGGCGGGAGCTGATGAATCAGCAGCAACCAGCGGCCTTCTTTCACAGCCAGAAGTTCCGGATCGACGATCCGATCGGCGCGCCCCACGGTGCCACATCGGCACCGAGTGCTCCGGTGATGGGGTTAAAGAAATGCTGGGCGGCGACCATCGCCGTGACGGCGGCAATTTCGGGTTCGCTCAGATGCTGGCGCGCCCGCATGAGCGGTTCGAGCGGCATCCCGCCATCGGCCTCGCTGTACCGCGTCACCGCGTCGGTGAATCGCAGCGCCGCCCGCTCGCGATTCGAGAACACCGCACTGGTCTCGTAACTCAGCAGCGCGCGCAACTCATCCACAGGCAACTGTGCCTCGCGCCAGAGGTGGCGACCGCGTTCGATGCACCAGCGACAGCGGCTGCGCTCGGCGGCGAGCTGCGAGACGAGCATGCGCAGTCGCACGTCGAGGTCCCCACTGCTCGTCCGGTAGCGGGCGAGCGCGGCGTACGCGGGCAAAACGCGCACGCCGCCGGGAGGGATCGCGACCGGATTGCGAGGGGCAACCAGGGCCCGAATGAGTCGAGTCACAAGTGTACCCATGCTGTGATACAATTGTATCAGCGATCTACGCCACCCGGCAAGGCCTGTTCACCCGCGGGCCGGCAGGAACTACCGTTTTGGCCTGCATTTAGCTACATTCCCCGACCCCACAAAACGGCAAACAAGGAGCCTTACATGGCGGCAGCCCTCCCCCTGAAGCGCCCCGTCAAAGTCGGAGAACTCGTACGGCGCCGGTTGCGCGAGCTGAAGCGCAGCCCGCGCGAGCTGGCGGACGCGGTTCAGGTGTCCGAGATCTATATCGCTGACCTCGTCGCCGGACGGCGGCGTCCCCCGGCCCCGGGCCGGATGGACGTCTACGCGCCGATGACCAAGTTCCTCAAGCTGCACCGGAACGACCTGCCCACCTGCGCCAAGGCGGAGCGGGACGGCGAGACGAAGAGCAAGCGCCGGCCCCATCCTGAGATCCGGCGCCAGTTCCTGGACCTGTGCCTGGATCCTGCCCGCGCCCGGGTGCTGGCGCGGCGCCTCGGCCGCAAGGACGGCGTGATGCTAGAACGCGTCATTGTCGGCCGGTTGCTCGAAGTGGCGCAGGGGTTCGTCCGCCGCCAGCTCGATGACGATGTCGGTATCCGCATCGCGGCGAGCCGTGAAGGCTGCACGTATCTCGAGTGGCGGATGAAGCTGATGGAGTTCCTCGACGCGACGCCCGAAGGTCTGACGCCGAATGACGGCGCGGAATTCGTCCGGCCGCGCATCGCCGGCTGGGATATCGATTACGATACCCACGCCATGCGGATTGTCCTGCGGTCGCAAGATCCCGCTCCGAGACAGGTTCGCGCGTTGAGTATCTGACGGTAACGCAGACGGTAGAGATCATGTAGGGGCGCAGCATGCTGCGCCCCTACTTTTTTTCCTGTCCCTTACCGTCCCTGACCGTCGGTTTTAAGTTCTCAGTTCCCAGCACGCCGTCGTTCTTCCATCCGGAGACTCCATGCTTTCCCTGCTTGTCGCAGCGACTCTGGCTGTACAGCAACCTCCTCCTCCGCCGGCGCAAGACACGACAAAGCGCGATACCACGAAGGTTAAACTCGACTCGCTGCCGCTGAAAACGGCGCGCACCGTGAGCTTCGAGACGTCGGACGGTACGTGGATGTCGCTCGACGTCTCGCCCGACGGCAAGACGATCGTGTTCGAGCTGTTGGGCGACCTCTACACGATGCCGGTGACCGGCGGCGCGGCGACGCGCATTACGTCCGGTCCGGCGTTCGATTCGCAGCCGCGCTGGTCGCCGGACGGCAAGCGTCTGGTCTTTCTCTCCGATCGCAGCGGCGCCGAGAACGTGTGGTTATGCGACCCCGATGGCTCGCATACCAAGGCGCTCACCAAGGGCACGAACAACCTCTTCGCGTCTCCGGAATGGACCCCTGACGGCAATTACATCGTCGTTTCGCGGACGAGCGGCGTGCTGGGCAGCGTCTACGAGCTCTGGCTGATTCACAAGGACGGCGGTTCAGGCGCCGCGATGTTGCGCGTGCAGGCCGGCCCCAACCAGCCGCCGCCGATGAACACGCTCGGCGCGGCTTTCGGGAAGGATCCGCGCTACATCTGGGTGTCGCGCCACCGTGGTGGATTCGGCTACGATCTCCAATATCCGCTGTGGCAGCTGGCGATCTATGACCGGCAGCAGGGGCGGACGTTCCTGCAGACCGACGTGTACGGCAGCGCCATGCGGCCGGTGTTGTCCACGGACGGGAAGTGGCTGGTCTATGCCACGCGCTATGATGCCGAGACCGGATTGCGCTTGCGTAATCTGCAAACGGGCGACGAGCAGTGGCTGGTCTATCCGGTGACCCGCGACGATGAAGAGTCCCGCTTCACGCGTGATCTGTATCCCGGCTTCTCGTTCACACCCGACAACCAGGCGATCATCGTCTCCTACGGCGGCAAGATCCACCGCGTCACGGTCCCCTCGGGACAAGTGACCGACATTCCGTTCACCGCGAAGGTCGATCAGCAACTTGGACCCCTGGTCCGCTTCGCCTATCGCGTGGACACCGGCACCGTGCTGGTCCGCCAGATCCGGGATGCCTCGCCGTCGCCCGACGGCAAGCGGCTCGCGTTCAGCGCGCTCGATCGGCTCTATGTGATGGACCTGCCGAACGGCGCTCCGCGGCGGCTCACCACGGACACGGTCCACGAGCAGGTGCCCGTGTGGTCACCTGATGGGCTATGGCTGGCATACGTCACGTGGAGCAACGCCGGGGGCTCGATCAACAAGGTCCGGGCGGCCGGTGGGGCACCGGTGCGTCTCACCACGGATCCCGCGTTCTACGACACGCCTATCTGGTCGCCCGATGGGCAACGGATTGTGGCGGTCAAAGGACCCCGCAGCCAGCGACTCTCGGCGCATTTCGGACCGGGATACGAGCTCGTGTGGCTGCCGGCCGCCGGTGGAGCGATCACGCGCATCGCGCCATACGATGGATGGGGACGACCGCACTTCACGCGGGATCCGAGTCGGATTTACTACTACGCCGGCCCCGAGGGGCTGGTCTCGATTCGCTACGACGGCACCGACCGGCGCGCGTATCTCAAGGTCACGGGCTACACCTATCCGGGCCCGGGCGCCGAGCCGAGTCCAGCGAATGAGATTCTGATCAGCCCCGACAGCGATCAGGTGCTCGCGCAGGCCGGCAACAACGTCTACCTCGTGACGTTGCCGCTCGTTGGGGGGCCGACGCCGACGATCAGCATATCCGACACGGCAAACGCGGCATTTCCGATCCACCGTTTGACGCGCATCGGCGGGGATTTCCTCGGCTGGATGCCGGACGCCAAGTCAGTGTACTGGTCGATCGGCCGCACCTTCTTCCGCTACGACCCCGCCGCGGCGGATTCACTCGGCAAGATCAAGGCCCGGACGGACTCGCTGCGTGCCGACTCATTAAAGAGCGATACGGGAAAGGCGTTTCCCGACTCCCTACAGAAGCGGCTGAAGGCGCGTTCCGACTCACTCGCCAAGTTGCCCGCGTACGAGGGCCAGCGCGTGGATGTGACGATTCGCGCAGCGCGCGACGTTCCTCATGGCACGGTGCTGCTGCGCGGCGCCCGGATCGTCACGATGAAGGGCGACGAGGTGATCGAGAACGGTGACGTCGTCGTCACCGACAATCGCATCGTGTCGGTCGGCCCGCGCGGGCAGGCTCCAGCGGGCGCGCAGGTCATCGACGTCAGCGGCAAGACGATCATTCCCGGCTTGATCGACGTGCATGCGCACCCGTGGCCCATCGGTGCGTGGGGCATTCACGAGTCGCAAGTGTGGCAGTACCTCGCGAACCTCGCCTACGGCATCACCACGACCCGCGACCCGCAGACGGCGACCACCGACGTCCTCACGTACGCCGACCAGGTGGAAACCGGAGAGCTGCTCGGACCGCGGATCTACCACACCGGCCCGGGCGTCTTCTGGGATGAGAACTTCCAGAGTTTGGACGACGCGCGGAATGCGCTGCGCCGCTACAGCGAGTTCTACGGTGTGCACACCATCAAGGAGTACATGACCGGCAATCGCAAGCAGCGCCAGTGGGTCATCATGGCGGCGCGCGAGCTGAATTTGATGCCGACGACTGAAGGCGGCCTCGACTTCAAGATGAACCTGACCGAGGCGCTCGACGGATATCCCGGACACGAGCACGCCTACCCGATCATGCCGCTCTACAAGGACGCGGTGCAGCTCATCGCGCAATCGGGCATCAACTACACACCCACGTTGCTCGTGTCGTACGGCGGCCCGTTCTCGGAGAATTATTTCTACGAGCATTTCGACATTCACGACAACGCGAAGATTCGACGCTTCATTCCGCACGAAGAGATCGACCAGCGGGCGCAGCGGCGGGCGTGGTTCCGGGACGACCAGTACGTCTTCCCCCGCATCGCGTCGTCGGCGGCGGCCATCCTGCGCGCCGGTGGGTTCGTGGGACTGGGATGCCACGGCCAGCTCGACGGGCTCGGCTGCCACTGGGAGATGTGGGCGATGGCGGCCGGCGGGATGACGCCGATGGAGGTGCTGCGCGTTGCGACGTGGGATGGCGCGCACGCCATCGGGTTCGAGCAGGATCTGGGATCGCTGGAGCCGGGCAAACTCGCGGACTTGATCGTGTTGGATGCCAATCCGCTCGAGGATATACACAACACGAACACGGTTCGATACGTCATGAAGAACGGCAGGCTCTATGAAGGCGATACGCTGAACGAGGTGTGGCCTCGCCAACGGCAGTTACCGAGGATGTGGTGGTGGGGTACTGAGCCGGCAAAGGCAGCCGAGAGTTTGCGTTAGGACCGGCAAAGACTAGGCCTCAGACGCGCAGCGGGTTTCAGGAGTCAGCGACAGGACAACCCGTTGATCTCAAGACTGTTTACCGCGGTGCGTCTGTGGCCTAGTCGCTGCAGGGCCTATGTTTTCGGGCCCTGAATCGTTAGCTTTCCGGTGTTAGGAACCGCGAGCTGGCATCCCTTCGGATAGTCCCGCTCAGGGACTCCGTCGCTGAACACACGCACGGTAACAACCCCCAGGTTCAAAAACTGAAGCGTCGCTGATGTCGAGGTGGCATTGGGCCATCTCGCAGCGAGTGTGTGTGTACCTAGGAGTAGTAT
>Ga0137415_10003389_pt1 | contig 15847 bp, 13 predicted proteins | sample CZODoug3_1_1_16f_FD_183082 | JGI IMG/M metagenome (GOLD analysis project Ga0137415, IMG submission 183082) | Vadose zone soil fungal communities from Angelo Coast Range Reserve, California, USA - CZODoug3_1_1_16fungal (Hybrid Assembly) | ecosystem: Environmental > Terrestrial > Soil > Vadose... | reverse complement strand
AGCTAAGTCCCTGAATTCGCGTCGACGCGGCGTGGCACTGCCCTTGCCGTAGTGGGCGACCATGAGAACTCAAGAGGCCGCACACGGCAGCACGCGTTGGCGGGTGGCGATCGTGGACGATCACGAGCGATCGCGCTCGGAGCTGCGCAGTGCGATCTCGGCGGCGGGCGGCGAGATCGTGGGGGAGTCCCTCCGCTGCAGGGATACCCTCGCCATGATTCGCCAGACGTCGCCGGACATCGTCGTGTGCGCGGCGGGTCTGCCCGACGGCGATGGCGTCCAGGCGGCGGCGCAGGTGACGCAGGCCGACTGTCCCGTCGTGCTGCTCACCAGCCACACCGACGACGCGCTCGTCGAGCGCGCGCGGACGGCCGGTGTCATGGGCTTCCTGCTCAAGCCGCTCCGGACGGCGGCCCTCGCGCCGGCCCTCGATCTTGCCATCGCCCGCTTCCAGGAGACTCGGCAGCTCAAGCAGACGCTGGAGGAACGCAAGGTGATCGAGCGCGCGAAGGGAGCGTTGATGGCGCGTTTCGGGCTCACCGAGGACGAAGCGTTTCGCCGGCTGCGCCGCGCGGCGATGGACAATCGCCGGCCGATGGTCGACATCGCCAAGGCTCTGCTCGCCTCCTAGGTCGGGTCAGGGCGCTCGCGGCGCGTGCGTAATCCACGCGCGCCGAACGCGAGCAGCGCCGCCGCCAGCCACGCCAGCACGCCGTCGAACACGTACGCGCCGGGCAGGCTGACGGCGGCGAGCCCGCCGGTGACGAGCGGGCTCGCCGCCGTCCCGAACTGCAGGCCGAACGCGAGCCAGCCGAACGCCGCGCCGCGATGCTCGCTGGGCACGATCTCGGCGCCCAGCGTGTAGGCGAGCGTGATCGCGCCGCCCAGGCAGAGCCCGACGAGCACACGGAGCACGAGCAGCGTGGGCCAGCTCCGCGCCAGCGCCATGGCCGCGCAGAGCGGCCCGCCGATGATGAGGGCGAGCATCAGCAACTGGGCGGCGGGGATGCCGCGCGTGAGCCGCGCCGCGACGTTGGACGACACCGTCGCCGCGACGGCCGCCGTCGAGATGATCGTGCCCGAGATGGCCGCGATGGCGGTCACTCCGGGCAGCTGAGCGACCTGGAGCGGAATCAGCAGCGCGAGCCCGCGGTCGAGGAACTGCGCGATCAGCAGCAGCGCGACCACCACGGGAAAGTTCGGATGTCGGATCACGTCGCGCATGCGGAACCGCGGCGCCTGGCGCTCGGCGGCGCGTCCGGGCGCGATCTCGCGGAACAGCACGATGAGGGCGATCAGCGCGAGCGCGCACATGCCCGCCGTGGCGAAGAACGCGTAGCGGATGCCGAAGTGCGAGGCGACGTAGCCGCCGGCCGCCGGCCCGACGGCGTTGCTCAGCAGCTGCGCCGACTGCAGCATGGCGATCACCGTCGGCACGCGGTTGACCGGCGCCGACACGCTGGCCAGCGCCATGGCCATCGGCGTGAAGCCGGCGAAGAAGCCCTGGATCACCCGTGCGGCGAGGAGCTGCTGCACGGAGGTCACCAGCCCCATCGCCGCGATGATGACGACGAAGCCGCCGAGCGAGCGGATCAGCATCATCTTGCGGCCGAAGCGGTCGGCCAGCCGGCCGACGAGCGGCCCGAGCAGGCCCGAGACCGCGGGCGTGACCGCCGCCAGCACCCCCGACCAGAGCGCGATGCTGCGCGGATCCGTCACGCCGAGCTCGTGGACGTAGAGCGGCAGGAACGGCGAGAAGAACTGGAAGCCGACGAAGGCCACGAAGACCGTGAGCGTCAGCGCCCAGACGTTGCGCTGCCAGCCGGTGTCGGTGGTCGTCAGGGCGCGCGCCATCGGCGGCGGATCTCAGCCGCCCAGGTACGCGCGCTGCACGCGCGTGTCGGCCAGGAGCGCCTCGCGGCCGCCGTCCAGCACGACGCGGCCCGTCTCCAGCACGTAGCCGCGGTCGCACAGCTCGAGGGCCTCGACCACGCGCTGCTCGACGAGGAGGATGGTCAGCCGGCGCTCGCGCCGGATGCGGTCGATCGTCTCGAAGATCTGCTCGACGATGCGCGGCCCGAGCCCCTGCGACGGCTCGTCGAGCAGGAGCAGGTCGGGCTGGGCCATGAGGCCGCGACCGAGCGCGAGCATCTGCTGCTCGCCGCCGGAGAGCGAGCCGGCGAGCTGGGCGCGGCGCGCTCTCAGGAGCGGAAAGAGCTCGAGCACGGTCTCCAGCGCCTGGGCCCGGTGCGCGCGCGCGGCGCGCCGGTACGAGCCCAGCTCGAGATTCTCCATGACGCTGAGCGTGGCGAAGACGCGCCGGCCCTCGGGGACGTGGGCGATGCCGAGCGCCGCGCGCTCGCTCGCCCGCATGCGCCCCAGGTCGCGTCCCCGGTACGCGACGCGGCCCTCTGCGGCCGTGACGGTGCCGGAGATGGCCTTGAGCAGCGTGGTCTTGCCCGCGCCGTTGGGACCGACGAGCGTGACGAACTCGCCCTCGCGGACCTCCAGCGACACGCCGGTGAGCGCGCGCAGCCCGCCGTACGTCACGCCGAGCCCGCTGATGCTCAGCACGCGGGCCTCCCCATCCGGGCGAGCCAGCGCTTGCCGAGATAGGCCTCGATCACGGCGGGGTTGCGTGTGACCTCGCCCGGCGCGCCCTCGGCGAGGCGCCGTCCCTGATCGAGCACGATGAGGCGATCGGCCAGGCGCAGCAGCGCCTGCATCGTGTGCTCGATGATGACGACGGTGACGCCGCTGCCGCGCACGCGGCGGATCATGGCGATCATCACGTCCACGCCGTCGCTCGAGAGTCCCGCCAGCGGCTCGTCGAGCAGGACCAGCCGGGGCGCCGTGGCCAGGCAGCGCGCCAGCTCCATCAGCCGGAGCTCGAGCGTGGTGAGGCCGCCCGGCACGTCGTCGGCGCGGTCCTCGAGGCCGACCTGTGCGAGCGCGGTGACCGCGACGGCGCGCGCGCGGCCCACCGCGCGCGCGTGGACGAAGGCGCCGACCATGACGTTCTCGAGCACGGACAGGCGCGGAAAGGTGCGGACGACCTGGAAGGTGCGCCCGAGCCCGCGCCGGCAGAGCGCGCTCGGCCGCAGACCGGTCACGCGCTCGCCGCGCAGGTGCACCTCGCCGCGGTCGGGGACGAGAAAGCCATTGAGCACGTTGAAGAGCGTGGTCTTGCCGGCGCCGTTGGGGCCGATCACGCCCAGGATCTCGCGCTCGCGCACGTCGAAGCCGACGTCGGAGAGCGCCTGCAGGCCGATGAACGCCTTGCAGACATCGCGGACCTCGAGCAGCACGCCGCCGGTGGGCGCGCTCGCCACCGCGGCGTCGCCGCCCGCGGCGACGATGGCCGGACGCGAGGCGGCGGCGCCGCGCGCGGCGCGGGAGCGGATCAGCTGGTGCACCCGCCAGTAGAGGCCCTCCGGCGCGTAGATCATGATCAGCATCAGCGCGGCGCCGTAGACGACGCCCTGGATGCCGGGCAGGCGATCGCCGACGGTGGAGTCGAGCACCTCGCTCACCGGCACCATCACGGCGGCGCCGATGAGCGGGCCCCAGAGCGTGCCGATCCCGCCCACCAGGGCCACCACGAGCGTCTGCGAGATCACGAGCAGGCCGAAGACGGCGTCGGGCGTGACGATGAACAGGATCGCGTGGATGTAGACGGCGCCGACCACGGCCGCCGGCACCGCGCTGAGCACGTAGGCGGCCATCTTCGCGCGGAAGGCGTCCACGCCCATCGCCTCGGCCGCCTGCTCGTTCTCCTTCACCGCGCGCAGGCGGTAGCCGAGCCGCGAGGTCTCGATGAGGCGCGAGAGCACCAGCGTGGCCGCCAGCACGCCGAGCGCCAGCAGGTCGAAGCTGCGCGGCTCCGTGAACTGCATGAACCAGCCCGGGCGCTCGCGGATCATCGGGATCGCGACCTCCTGGTAGCCGAGCCAGTCCATCACGATGCGGAAGATCAGCGGGTAGGCGAGGGTGGCGAGCCCGAAGTAGATGCCGCCGAGACGAAACGTCGGCAGGCCGATGAGCACGGCGGCGAGAACGGCAACGGCGACCGCCAGCCCCATGCCGATCCACGGCGTGAGTCCCGTCTTCACGACCAGCAGCACGGTGACGTACGCGCCGATGCCGAAGAACACCTGGTGGCCGAACGAGATCTGACCCGCGTAGCCGCTGATGATGTTCCAGGCCAGTCCCATGGCCGCCCACAGGAACACGAGGGTGAGCACGCGGTGGTGGTAGCGCTCCTGGACGACGAGCGTGAGGACGACGCCGGCGGCGACGACCGCCGCGATCGCGACCCAGCCGCGCGTTCTCGAGGCCACGGCTACACGGTCCGGGCCCGGCGCCCGAACAGGCCCTGGGGCCGGAGATAGAGCACGAGCAGGAACACGATGAAGACGCCGGTGTTCTGCAGCTGGAAGGGCAGCACGAGCAGCGTGAGCGACTGCACGAGGCCGATGACGAGGCCGCCGACGAAGGCGCCGGGGATGCTGCCGAGGCCGCCGAGGACGACGGCCACGAACATCAGCACGATGAAGTTGCCGGCGACGCTCGGCTCGATCGGGTAGTAGGTGGCCAGCAGCCCACCGGCCGCGGCCACCAGCGCGATGCCGACGCCGAAGGCGAGCCCGTGCATCGCGCGCACGTCGATGCCCTGGTAGCTGGCCGCCTCCGGATCGTCGGCCGCCGCCCGCAGCGCGCGGCCGGCGTCGGTGCGGGTGAGGAACACGTAGACGGCCGCCGCCAGCACCAGCGCCATCGCGAACGCGTAGGAGCGCGCCTGGTTGAGCAGCACCGGGCCGAGCGCGAAGGCCTGCGTGGCGTAGGCGGTCCGGATCCCGCGCGGCGTCGGCGTCAGGATCATCGTCGTCGCGTTCGTGATGACGAGCGACAGCCCGAGCGTGAGGATGAGCTGGGCGTCCATCTGCCGCTGCGGGTCACCGCCGCCCGTGACCCGCGCCAGCAGGCCGCGATGGACGAGCCAGCCGAGGACGAAGAACGGGGGAATGGTCAGGATCGCGCCGAGCAGGGGATCGATGCCGGACATCGCGTAGAAGTACGTCAGGTACATGCCCAGCATCATGAAGTCGCCCTGCGCGAAGTTGACGACGCGCATGACGCCGAAGATCAGGGCGAGACCGATGCTCATCAGGGCATAGACGCCCCCGACGAGCAGGCCGGTGGCGACGTACTGGACGAGCTCAGCCAGGGCCACCGGCGAGCTTCGGCGTCCGCCCTACTTGTGCCAGACGACGGGCCGCGTGGCGACGGCGGCCGGCACGACGGTGAAGGGCTCGCCGCCCTGCCACTGCACGATCAGCGGCGTGGCGCCGATCCGGCGCCCGCGCTCGTCGAACTTGATGCGGTTCGGATAGAAGGAGCTCGCGGCCGGGCCCGAGGTGAGATCGATCTTCGCCAGCGCGTCGCGGATCGCCTTGGGGTCCGCCGACTTCGCCTGCTCGATGGCCTCCTTGATGAGCCAGACGTGGCCATAGGTGCACAGCGGGTCCTGCGTCATGAAGGGCTCGCCCGTGCGCTGCGTGAACTTCTTGACGAATTCCTCCTGCCCCTTCATCGGATGCGTCGCCACCACGGTCTGGATGCTGTCGAGCATCTCCTTGCCGAGCGTCTTCACGTACTCCGGCGTGACGAGCCACGCCCCCACGCCCTGGATCGGCGCCTTCACGCCGAACTCCTTGACCTTCTGGAGCACCTGGATGGAGTCGGGGAAGTTCGTGGCGCCGTAGAAGACGATGTCGGGCTGGGTGGCGCGCAGCTTCTGCGCGATCGCCGTGGCGTCGGCCAGCGGCGGCGTCCAGACCTCGTCCACCACCAGCTCGATGCCCTTGGCGGCCAGCAGCTTCTCCCGCAGCGGCTTGAAGAAGAAGACGGTGGCCGCGGTGTTGTCGCCGACGATGGCCGCCTTCTTGATCGGCCGGTTGTTCTTCTTGGCGAGCTCGGTCACCAGCTCCAGCGCCTGCTCGGCCTGCAGCGACGAGACGGGCGAGGTCTGGAACGTGTACTTGAAGCCGCGCTCCGTGATGCTGTCGGCGTAGGAGAGGGTGAGCCACGGCACCTGCAGCCGCTCCGCGACCTCGGTCACGCCGAGCGTGAACGAGGACAGCCAGGAGCCGATGCCCGCGGCGATCTTGTCCCGCGTGAGCACGCGCTGGGCGGCGCTGACGGCCTTCTCCACGCTGTCGCCCGCGTCGGCCTCGCGCAGCACGAGCTTCGCGCCGCCGAGCGCCTTGATGCCGCCCTGGGCGTTGATCTCCTCGATCGCCATCTCCGCGCCCATCTTCTTGAGCTGCCCCTGGCGCGCCCACCGGCCCGAGAGCGGCGCGACGAGCGCGATCTTCACGTCGTCGGCGGCCGGCGCCGGCGCGGGCGGGACGCCGACGGCGGTGAGGAGGAGGGCGAGGACGATGGCAGGCGTGTGGGTCCGAAGCGACATCGGGGTCTCCTTCCGTCAGGACGCGGGATCTCGGGCGACGGGCGCGACTATAGCATCAGGCCGCCGGATTTCAGCCGCGCGACGAATCCCCGAGAGCGTTCGCTATCCGGCGAGCGGATGAAGGACGTCGATCGCGTAGCCGACGTCCAGGCGCTCTCCGAGCCAGCCCGGCATCGCCGTGCGCGCGTCGACGCGCAACCCCTGCGCGTCATGCCGCGCGCGGAGCGTGTGGACGGGATCGGCCGGCACCGCAGCGGGCGGCGGCACGTCGGGCAGTAGTCGACCGTCCGGTCGCCAGAAGCGCAGCTGCCCGTCAGGCTGTCGCTCCATCCGATATCCGGCCTCGTGAACCGCCCGGTGGTGCCAGCGACAGAGCAACGCAAGGTTCGACAGCGTGGTGGGGCCGCCATTCGCCCAGTGCCTGATGTGATGACCCTGGCCGAAGCGGCGTGCGCAGCCAGGGAAACGGCAGGTCCCGTCGCGATAGTGCAGCGCCCGCCGCAGAGCCGGCGGAATGGTCCGCGTCCGCGCGCCGACCTCCGTAACCTGACCATCCGGGTCGTGACGCATCACCACTCGCGTCGCGTCGCAGGCCAGGCGTCGGGACGTCTCCGCGGAAACGTGTACGCCGTCGTCGAGGATTGACTGGCCTGGCCCATCAGGATCCGTGAGCACGGGGGCATCGACGTGGACGACGACCTGGTAGCGCTCGCCCGGGGCGCCGGGATCGATTCCGTGGTGAAGCGCCGTTTCGGCGACGAGGGCCAGCGCATCCGCCTGCTGCTGTGGCATCGCGGGAGGCTCCACCGAAACATCGGCGCCAGACGTTCCCGCGGGAACGTTTTGGGCGTGCGCTTTGTGATACAGCGCTTCGCGGGCCGCCGTCAGGGCCTGGATCAACATGGCGCCCACCTCCGGTGCCAGCCGTCCGCGGATCACGACCATGCCGTCTTCATCTTGATACAGGTGCAGCGCCCGGCTCTTGTGGCGCCGCGCGGTCTCTCGCGCTTCGGCCAATCGATCGACTCGACGCCAGCCGCGCACGATGCGCTCGACGTGCTCGGCGGTCCCCGCCCGGCCTACCGCAAGCAGTCGGTCTTCGGTGTCCGGCGTCGCGACGCGGGTCAGCGCCCGAACCTTCGAGTACGAGAGCTCGCCGCGCGCGAGCGCCCGCGCCAGCCGTGGCAGGGTCCCCAGCGCGCGCGCCACGCGGACGTGCTCGCGAGCCGCGCCCCGATCGAGCCCGACCCGCCACGACAGCCACTCGGCACACGAGCGGAAGCCGGTGTTCCAGCCGGCGCGCGCGTCGAACTCGCGGATGAGCTCGAGTAGCCGTGCGGTCGCCGCATCGAGGTGCGCCGAGAGCTCGGCAATCTCGTCGCCGAGCCGCTCGAGTTCGGCGGTGCAACCAGCAGCGGGTTCGGTCATCGGCGTGATGCCGACGTAGACATCGGTGTTCATCGGCGAGTCCTCCATTGCTCTGTGCCGACTTTAACCCCCGATTTTCGCGAGTCCTAGGCGCCTCCACGATCAGCGATAGCCGGGAGATCAGCGGGATTTCGGTACGAGCCTGTTCACGGCGTCTCGTGCGGCCGTGCGGGGCTCTGGGCCGGCATTCCACGAGCCTTCGCCGACGCCTCACACGCGGCTTCTGGAAAGTCGTCAATGCCCAATATTGGATACGGTAGGCGCCTCGCACGGAAATCGCCGCGCCACCGCACTCGGCGGCCCGCGCGCGCAGCCCGAGCGTATAGTGGCGTCGATTGGAGGTGCGCGATGGCTATTCACCTCGACCACATGATCGTGCCGGTGCGGGACAAGCATGCCGCCGCCAAGCGCCTGGCCGCCTTGCTCGACGTGCCGTCGGCCGAGTCGCTCGGCGAGTTCGTCGCGGTGTTCGTCAACGAGGGGCTGACGCTCGACTTCGCGGAGCGCGAGGGCTTCGAGGGGCACCACATCTGCTTCCGCGTCTCGGACGCCGAGTTCGACGCGATCTTCGGGCGGATCCAGGCCGCCGGCATCACGTACCGCAGCGGTCCTCGCGGCGCGGACGACATGACCATCAACAGGCGGCTCGGCGGCAAGAATCTCTACTGGCAGGACGCGGACGGCCACCTGTGGGAGATCCTGACCGTGAGTTATGCGCGGCCGGAGCACGAGCCGCTCACGCGGGTGAGGTGATGGTGGCGACGCCGCTCTCCCCGGATGTCCGCGCGCTCCTGGACGAGCCGAACTTCGCCCATCTCGCCACGCTCATGCCCGACGGCTCGCCGCAGTCGGCGCCGGTGTGGGTCGGCGTCGAGGGCGATCACGTGCTCGTCGCCACCGGCGAGGGATCGCTGAAGGCCAGGAACACCCGGCGCGATCCCCGCGTGTCGCTGTCCGTCGTCGCCATGGACAATCCGTACCGCGAAGCGCAGCTTCGAGGCCGGGTCGTCGAGCGGCGGCCCGATGCGAAGTTCGAGGTCATGGACCGGATCTCCCGCAAGTACATCGGCAAGGAGTTCCCGATGCGCGCCAACCCCGAGCAGCGCGTGGTCCTCGTCATCGAGGTCCAGCGCGCGCGCTACACGGTGCTGCCGTTCTCACACACGCCCCGAATCACTGGGGGCGTTCGTCCCTCCCAGGCGTGAGCTCCAGCTGCGAAATTTTGTTGAGGAGCGTTTTGTAACTGACCTTGAGGACACGAGCCGCCTCGGCGCGGTTCCACTGAACGCGTTCGAGCACGTGGACCAGGGCTTCCCGCTCGGCGGCGAGGGCGCCCTGGTATCCGATCTCGCGCAAGCTCTGGGTGGCGACCGGCGCGGGTCGAGGCGGATCGTCGGCCGGCCGCATGGCGTGGGGCGCAAATGCCTGTTCGGCGTCCGGCAGGAGAACCATGCGACGAATGACGTTCTCCAGCTCCCGGACATTGCCGGGCCAGTGGTGCGCGGCCAGACGTGCGATCGTCTCCGGCGCCAGGTCCCGGCGGCGTCCATACTGCTCGTTGAACCGCGTGAGGAATTGCGAGACGAGGGTGGGAATGACCGCTTTCCGGTCGCGGAGCGGAGGGACGCGGACCTCGACGACGTTCAGGCGGTAGTAGAGGTCCGCCCGGAACGCGCCGAGCGTCGTGGCGCGCTCGAGATCCACGTTGGTGGCCGCGATCACGCGCGTCTCCAGCTTGATCACCTCGTGACCGCCGACACGCGAGAATCGAAAGTCCTGGAGCACGTGCAGGAGCTTCGCCTGCAGCGCGAGGGGCAGGTCGCCGACCTCGTCGAGGAAGATCGTGCCGTGGTGCGCGTGCTCGAATTGCCCCTGCTTCCGTTGATGCGCGCCGGTGAACGCGCCTCGCTCGTGCCCCAGCAGCTCGGACTCGAGCAGTCCCGCCGGGATCGCGGCGCAATTGACTTTGATGAACGGCCCTTGAGCGCGTAACGATGCGGCATGGATTGCTCGCGCGACGAGATCCTTGCCCACCCCGCTTTCACCGCGAATCAGGACCGCTGCGTCGGTATCCGCGACATCGGCGATGATCGCGCGAATGGCGTCCATCTCGGGGCTGCCCTCGAGCAACGGCGCGTCATGGACCACACGGCCGCGAGGCCTCAGATGTTCGCCCGTCGGGCCACTTTCGGAAGCGCTCACGCATGTCCTCCTTGGATGTCACGCCGAGCATCGGCGGTCTCCAGGCGTCACGACGAAACGTCTCGGTTTGCGACCGCCTGCCCCCAGAGCAAGGACGGCGCCACAGCGTCCGTTCGCGAAGCAGTTCGTACACGCGCGGCGGGGACGCGGCGTTAGCAGGCTCCCCGCGGCGTGATTGCAAATCGTTCATGAGATTGCTGCGGCGCCGGGTCCACGCCTCATGTCGACGATCTGACGCGGCTGTTTACGATCTTCGGCCAGACACGGAGCGCAAGTCCGGTACCGAATCGCGAGGCGCGCAATATCACTGGCTTGCAGGCGGCTGGTTAGAGAACGGCTGGCGAGTTTCTGATCAGGCCGGGCCGAAAGCGATCGGCAGCGCCCTCTTCGAGCCGATCCGCTACGAGGTGACGTCGGCCGCGGAACAGGGCTGACATGTCGCGCGAATGTGGCCGGCTATAATGTCGCCTGCTTCAGTCCAGCCGCAGAGGGGGAGCCATGCCGGAGTCGAAGCGCGAGGTCATCGCCAACGTTGCCCGCCTGCATCAGCACATGGACCGTCACCGGCTCTCGGCCGTGGTGGCGCGCTCCGGACAGAACTTCACGTACCTGTCCGGCCTCGCGTATCCGGGGACGCTGGCGCGGCATCTCGACATCGCCGATTCCGTGCGAGGCGTGATGCTGATCTGGCCGCGCAACGGCGAGCCGGTGATCGTGCTGAACAAGATCGCCGAGGGCCTGACCCGCCGCGATTCGTGGGTGAAGCGCACGGAGGTGTATGAGGCGTACACCGAGTCGCCGTACCGGCGGCTGGCGCAGGTGCTGAAGGGCCTCGGGCTCGGCGGCGAGCGCGTCGGCTTCGAGAAGAACTACGTGAGCGCCGCGCACTGGGAGGAAGTCCAGCGCGAGCTGCCGCAGCTGACCATGGTGGACTGCGCGGCGATGATGGACGAGGTCCGCTGGGTGAAGACGGAGGGCGAGATCGCGCGGCTCAAGAAGGGCGCCGACCTGCTCGACGATGCGTATCTCGAGGTCTTTCCGACCATCAAGGCGGGCGAGACGGAGCGCGCCGTCCACAGCCGCATCATCGGGACCTGCCTGCGCCGGGGCGCCAACTGGGCGCACGGCATCCTGAACTCGAGCCGCAACCTCATTCCCTACGCCGGCGAGAGCGACAACACGTGGGCGAAGGGCGACATCGTCCGCACCGACTACGTCGCCTACGTGGACGGCTATCCCGGCCACCAGTCACGCAACGCCGTGCTCGGCCAGCCGAGCGCCGAGCAGGTGCGCGACTACGGCATCACGCGCGAGATCTACGGCCGGACCATCGACGCCTGCCGGCCTGGCGTCACGGCGGGCGAGGTCTACGAGTTCGTCGTGAAAGAGTTCGCCAAGCACGGCTGGAGCTACACGAGCCAGCTCGCGGGGCACAGCGTGGGCGCCTGGTGGCACCAGCAGGAGCCGGTCATCTCGCGCGGCAACAAGATCGTGCTCGAGGAGGGGATGGTGCTGGCGCTCGAGCCGGCCAAGGACTACTACCACATCCAGGACATGGTGGTGGTGCGCGCGGGCGCGCCGCAGTGGATCTCCGACAAGTTCGCCACCGACCAGATGTTCGTGATCGCGTAAGCGCCATGGCGGAGGACGCCGACCGGCAGAAGATCCTCGCGGGCATCAGCGACAAGCAGGTGCTCGCGCTCGAGCAGGCCGCGATCCGCATTCCGAGCACGACGTTCGAGGAGGGCCCGCTCGCCGATCACTTCGCCACCTACATGTCCGACCTCGGTCTCGACGTGGAGATGATGGAGGTCACGCACTGGGCCAAGCCCGGCAAGACGACGCGCCAGCCCATCGGGCGCCTGCGCGGCACGGGCGGCGGGCCGAGTCTCATGCTCAACGGTCACATGGATCCCGGCGTGGAGATGAGCGGCTGGAGCGTGGATCCGTACGGCGCCAAGTTCGAGAACGGCTGGGTGTGGGGCATGGGCGCTCACGACGACAAGGGCGGCGTCGTCGCGGCGATCTGCGCGGTGGAAGCGATCGTCCGCGCCGGCGTGCGTCTGCGTGGCGACGTCGTGGTCACCCCGGTGGTTGCCCACAAGCTCGGCGGCGCCGGCACGCGCGCGCTCATGGCCAAGGGGCTGCGCACGGACCTCGCCATCAACATGGAGCACTCCGCCAACACGATCGCCAACGTCTGCGTCGGCATCGTCATGGCGCGGATCAAGACGAAGAGCCCCGAGCTGTTCTTCCGCTACAGCAAGGAGGCGCGGGCGCAGTACATCAATCCGATCGAGCAGCAGGCCGAGATCATCCGGCGCATCGGGCCGAGCCTCGATCCGATCAAGCCCGGCGGGTGGCTGCGCTTCACGCCGCACCCGGAGCTGCCGGGATTCCCGACGCACACGTTCGACACGATGCACAAGGAGCACTACTACCAGAAGAGCTACACCGGCATGTCGAGCCGCGAGTGCGAGATGGTCTTCCAGCTCCGCACCGTGCCCGGCCAGACGCTCGAGACGGTGCGCGCGGACGTGCAGCGGCTGCTGGCCGACATCAAGAAGGTCCATCCCGCCTTCGACGCCGAGATGACGATCCCCGCGAACGGGATGGAGGACGGCTGGTTCCAGGACCCGATGGAGGTCAAGCCCGACCATCGGCTGGTCGTCGCCCTCGCCGAGGGCCAGCGGCTCGCCACCGGCGAGAAGGCCGTCGTGGGCGGCTGGGGCCGGCTCGGCAACGTCGGCGACGGCAACATCCTGATGTCGCACGGCATCCCCACCGTGCAGTACGGCGCGGGCGACATTCGCATCTACAAGGAGTGGCCGACGCCGGACGAGCGCGTGCCGCTGAAAGATCTGGTCACGGCGGCGCGAGCGGTCGCGTACGCCACCCATCAGCTCTGCGCGTGAGCGCGAGGAGACGAGCATGAGAACGATCGCGGCCGTCGCGCTGCTCCTGCTGGCGCCGCTGACGGCGTTGGCGCAGGCCAAGCCCGGCGGCAAGATCGTCTTCGCCGCCCGCCAGGACATCGACACGCTCGACCCGCACATCACCAATCGCGCGGCCACGCGCAAGATCCTCATCCAGTTCACCGACACGCTGACCGTGATCAATCCGAAGGACGGCAAGGTCCTGCCGGGCCTGGCCGAGTCGTGGGAAGTCGCGCGCGACGGCAAGAGCTACACCTTCAAGCTGCGCCGGAACGTGAAGTTCCACGACGGCACGCCGTTCGATGCCGCCGCCGTGAAGTTCACCTTCGACCGCATCCAGGAGCCGCTCGGCGCGCCCGGCGTCGCCCGCGCCTTCCTCGGCCCCTACGACGGCGCCGACGTGATCGACGCCCACACCGTGCGCATCCGCCTCAAGCAGCCGTACGCGCCGTTGCTCCGGATGGTGGGGCTCTCGCCGCTGGCGCCGCTGTCGCCGACGGCCGCGCAGAAGATGGGCCAGGACTTCTCGCGCAAGCCCGTCGGCACCGGGCCGTTCATGGTGAAGGAGTGGATCCCGAAGAGCCACGTGACGCTGGTGCGCAACCCCGACTACGCGTGGCCGCCGTCGATCGCCGCCCATCGCGGCCCCGCCCACCTCGAGGAGATCACGTGGCGGTTCGTGCCGGAGGCCACCACGCGCACGGCCGTGCTCCAGACCGGCGAGGCCCAGATCTCCGAGGATCTCTCGTACGGCGACGTGGCGGCGCTGGAGAAGAACCCCGACGTGCGGATCCTGCGCGGCGTGCCGGCCGGCACGCCGTGGACGATCTTCCCCAACGTCCAGCGCTTCCCGACCAGCGAGCCGGCGGTGCGGCGCGCGCTGCACCACGCGATCAGCAAGGACGCGATCGTGCGCCTCGTCTTCCACGGCCAGAGCCAGGCCGCGGGCTCGCTGATCCAGCCGCCCACGCCCGGCTTCGTGCCCGTCAACAAGGAGCTGTTCCCGTACGACCCGGCGCGCGCGAAGAAGATCCTCGACGAGGCCGGCTGGAAGCCCGGCGCCGACGGCATCCGCGCCAAGGACGGCAAGCGGCTCGAGATCTTGTGGATCTTCGGCACCAACAACGGCTACGAGGAGATGGCGCCGCTGATCCAGGCCATGGCCCGCGAGGTCGGCATCGACATCCAGCTGCGCGAGCAGCCGCGCGTGCAGATGTACGAGGCGTGGCGCAAGGGCGAGCACGGCATCGGCGAGCTGAACTGGTGGTTCCCCGATCCGTCCATCCTCACCACGAACTTCCACACGAGCCGGCTGCAGGCCTTCAACCCGCCGCGGCTGTCCGACCCGGAGATCGACAAGCTCCTGGACCAGGCGGCCGCGATGGTCGAGGAGGGCCCGCGCATGGAGCTCTACAAGAAGATCCAGCGGCTGCTGGTGGAGAGCGGCGCCGGCATCGGCCTCGTCGACCAGGTCACGCTCGTCGGCACGCGTAAAGAAGTGCAGGGCTTCGCGTTCAACGTGGTGACGTTCCCGGTGCTCTACGACGTCGGCCTGACGAGGTAGCGCTCGCTGCTCACGTTCATCCGGCGCCGCATCCTGTTGTCGGTGCCGGTGATCGTCGGGGTGTCGGTGGTCGTCTTCTCGATCGTCCACCTGCTGCCCGGCGACCCCGTGCTCGCCATCCTCAGCGGCGCCAACGCCACGCCCGAGCAGGAGCGCGAGCTGCGCGCCCAGCTGCGCCTCGACGATCCGCTGCCGGTGCAGTACCTCCGGTTCGTCACCCGGGCCGTCGTGGGCGACTTCGGCCGCTCGATCTTCACGCGCCGCCCCGTCATCCAGGAGATCGCCGAGCAGCTGCCGAGCACGCTGGAGCTGGCGGCCACGGCCATCGTCATCGCGAGCCTCGTCGGGCTGGCGCTCGGCCTGCTGGCCGCGGTGTGGCACAACACCTGGATCGACCGCGCCGCGATGCTGGTGGCCCTCGGCGGCGTGTCGATGCCGAGCTTCTGGCTCGGGTTGCTGCTGATCTTCGTCTTCTCGCTGCAGCTCGGCTGGCTGCCCGCCACCGGCCAGGGCGGCGTCAGCCGCCTGCTGCTCCCCGCCGCCACCATCGGGCTCAACTACTCCGCGGTCATCGCGCGTCTCGTGCGCTCGAGCCTGCTGGAGGTCCTCGGCAACGGCTACATCGAGACCGCGCGGGCCAAGGGCCTGTCGGAGTGGGGCGTCACGCTCAAGCACGCGCTCGGCAACGCGCTCATCCCCGTCACCACGATCATCGGCGTGCAGCTCGGGAATCTATTAGCCGGCACCATCATCGTGGAGACCGTCTTCTCCCGCCGCGGCATGGGCCGCCTGGCCGTCACCGCCGTCCTCGACAAGGACTACCCGCTCATCCAGGGCGTCGTGCTGGTGAGCGCGCTCGGCTACGTGCTCACGAACCTCCTCGTCGACCTGTCCTACTCGGCGCTCGATCCCCGCATCCGCCACCGCGAGGCGGCGCAGGCCTGATGCTGCCGCGCGTCCTGCGCCGCCGGAAATCCGCGCTCGCCGGCGCCGTCATCCTGGCCGTCATCGCGCTCGCCGCGCTGTTCGCGCCGGCGCTGGTACCGTACGACCCCATCAAGATCCGCCCGTCCGAGGCGCTGTCGCCGCCGTCGTTGACCCATCCGTTCGGCACCGACCAGTACGGCCGCGACATCCTCAGCCGCGCCATGACCGGCGCGCGCCTCTCGCTGCTGACCGGCCTCGGGGCCGTCGCGGTCGCGCTGACGGCCGGGGTCGTGGTTGGCCTGGCGTGCGGCGTCATCG
>Ga0137415_10003388_pt1 | contig 15849 bp, 16 predicted proteins | sample CZODoug3_1_1_16f_FD_183082 | JGI IMG/M metagenome (GOLD analysis project Ga0137415, IMG submission 183082) | Vadose zone soil fungal communities from Angelo Coast Range Reserve, California, USA - CZODoug3_1_1_16fungal (Hybrid Assembly) | ecosystem: Environmental > Terrestrial > Soil > Vadose... | reverse complement strand
CCCCGCCGCGGTCGGAAAGTGATCCGCGACTTCGCCCCCTGAACGCCGAGTCAGGCCATGAGGAGGGAAGCGCCCATGACGCGCGGACCTTTCGGACTAACCGCAGCGGTTCTCCTGGCAGGATCCCTCTTACTCGCGCTGAGCACACCGACCCCGGCGCGCGCCCAGGCCGCCCGGGCTGACATCCGCGACGCCAAGGGCGAGTCGCTCGGCACGGCGCTGCTGACCGACGCCCCCAACGGCGTACGAATCGCCCTGCGACTCTCGAATCTCCCGCCCGGGAGCCACGCACTCCATATCCACACCGTCGGTCGATGTGATCCGCCGGCTTTCACTTCGGCCGGGGGCCACTTCAACCCGGCCGGCCGGAAGCACGGACTCAAGAACCCCGAGGGTCCGCATCTCGGCGACCTGCCAACCATCATCGTCGACGCCGACGGCACCGCACGGATGGACCTGGTCGTCCGCGGGGTTACGCTCGGGTCGGACGTGGACTCGCATTCGCTCTTTCCGCCCACCGGGACAGCGTTGGTAATCCACGAGCGCGCCGACGACGATACGACGGATCCCGCCGGGAACTCGGGCGCCCGGATCGCGTGCGGAGTCATCACGCGGTAGGCCAAGCGGAGCCGGCGCGCACCGGCTGGATCAGCCGACCGGCAGGATCTGGTCGGTCTCCAGTCCCGCGCCGCGCTCGCCGACCCACCGGACCAGCCCGAGGCAGTTGAGGTCGTCCTGACCACTCGCCAGGACGCTCACGCGGTAGGAGTGGCCCACCTTGAGGTCGACCGTCGGTGCCGTGGCCACGCAGATCCCATACGGACTCGCGTCGAGCGCGCGCCCGACAACCAACTCGTCGTCGATCCACAGCCGGACGGGCCACGCGATCGGTGTGCGCGGATGACGGCGTCGCTCCTGCACAGCTACATTCCTCCCCTTCCTCGAGACGGCACACAAGCCCTGACCGCCCCCGGCGTCGGACATCGCTCCGCTAGCGGCGGTGCGGTCCTTGCCGCCACCGGCGCTTCCAGCGCCGGAGGTCCAGCTCGCGTCGCAGCCGGTCTTCGAAGATAAACAGCAGGCCGGAAACCGTGAGCGCGCCGACGATGACAACCACCAGGATCCAGAGGCCTGTATCCCACATAGCTCGCTGGCCGCGACGGTCCCCCTCCCCCAATTGTACCCGCGGGATTGACGGGCCTGAAGCTCTCGATTACCTTCTACGACGTTCCTCGACGAGGATCGGTCCGCAGCCGACGAGGGTACGGAAATCGCCTGGGCGCGCCGAGCTCGGCGCGCGGGGACGCGCCCGGCCCCCTCTCCCGCCAGGCGCAGGCGGCGACGGCGGGCGGGCGCACCGCGTTCGTCTTCGCCGCCCTCACGTGCTGTGCGACCGCGTCCGGCGATGCTCGAGGCGGCGGTCCGCGACGCGGCCGGCCTTTCGCCCACAGAGGCGCGAACCGGCGCCGCCAGGCGCCATGCACACTCGGAGGCCCTTTGGCCAATAAGATCGGCTTCATCGGCCTCGGGACCATGGGCCTGCCCATGGTCGCGAATCTGTCCAAAGCGGGCGTGGAGCTGGTGGTCCACGACGTGAGCCCGGCAGCACTGCAACCGGCCCGCGCCCTCAAGGGCGTCCAAGTCACGGCCACACCCACGGCGTTGGCCGAGCAGTCGGACGTCGTCTTCACCTGCCTTCCCAACGACGACGTCGTCCGCCGGGTGTACCTGGGCCCCGACGGCATCGTCGCCGGAGGCAAGTCCGGCCTCGTCACCTCCGACTGCTCCACGGTGAGCCCAGAGGCGACACTCGAGGTCCACCGCGCGCTCCAGACCAAGGGTATCTCTCACATGGACACGCCGATGCTGGGCTCCCAGCCCCAGGCCGTGTCCGGTGAGATCTTCTTCATCGTCGGCGGCGATCGCGCCACCCTGGCGAAGATCGAGCCATACCTGAAGATGATGGGCAAACTCCACATGTACGTGGGGCCCTCCGCGACGGGCAACCGCATCAAGCTGATGCACAACGGTCTGGCCGCTGTCATCTCGGTGGCGGTGGCTGAAGCGCTGGCGACCTGCGTGAAGGCCGGCGTGGACGGCGACACATTCTACGAGGTGGTCTGCAGGGGCGGCGGCATGGCCTACGGGACCTACTGGGAGCGCCGGGCCCGGCGCGTGCTCGATGGCGAGTTCTCCCCAACCTTCATGCTGCAACACATGCGCAAGGATGCCACCCTCGCGCTACAGCACGCCCGGACGCTCGGCGTGCCCACACCCATTCTGGAGGAGGCCAAGCGCACCTACGACGAAGCCATGGACAACGGCTGGGGGGCCGAAGACTTCTCCGCCGTGACCCACGTGATCGAAAAGCGGATCGGCCGCAAGCTCTCCCCGGGGTCTCGCCCCGTGTAGCTCCGTAGCGAGCTTGGCTTTGGTCTCTCCTCACCGCACGGGCGGGTGCGATCTAGTGGCAGAGGTCGTGCCCCCCCGAGGATCGACCGCGAGGGCAATCGAGGCTGGCTTTCGAAATCGACGCTCGGCGGCAGACATGAAGGCCGCCGGGCCCTTATCACCGGACCGACCTCCCGGTCCCCCCTGGGGGTGATCCCTCGCGCGTGGGTCGGCCCATCGCCGCCCCACCGCCGCGACGACGGTGTGCGGCGAGGCCGACCTGCGATCGCGGCTGGAGCAGGCGGCGGGAGCGCAATGAGCGGGGCACGCGGGCCGAGCGAGAGGGAGCCCGGGGCGAGAACTGCCCGCTCTGTTCACCCTCGGGCGTGGTGGAGAGATGCCGCGTGGACCGCGTGCCCGCCCGTCGCCCGGGCGCGCCGCGCTAGGCGGCCTCGGGGGCGCCCTTCCCGGCGGCTGGCTCGCGGTGATGGATCGCCCGCAGGTGACGGCCCAGGTGCATCGGCAGCGCGAAACGGCGATCGCACTCGGGACAAGGAAGCTGCCGCGGGGCGGCCGCATCGGCCCCGGGCTGCCGAGCGGTTCGCCTCGGCTTTCGGTCGGTCGCGTCGAGCCCGAGCATGCGACGGACCGCCTCGGCGCGGGCCCCGGAGACACGCTTCCGGGCGATTCGCTCAAGCCGCTGCTGCTCGCTCTCCTGTCTGGCGAACTTCGCTGACAGCTTCATCGCTGGCGGTCCCTCTCACTCCACCTGAGCACGCTACCGCGGGAACTGCAAGCGGCGCGACCAATCGGCCGTCTGGCTGCGGCGAGCATTGCGCTCGCGTTCAGTCGAGCGGCTCGCGGCATCCGCTCCGACGTTGGGGCGCCGCTCGGCGGCGACGCGTCGGAGCGCATAGGCGTCATGTGCGGGCGGGCACCCAGCGACGATCACGGCGGAACCACGACACGCCGACCGTGGCGTCTGCCCACCGGCCCGGTCTTACCGCGGCACGATGAGCAGGCCGCGGCCCTGCTGGAACCGGTACGACCAAGAGCTCGCCGATCACCGCGCGAGACGAGGGTCGAACGGGTCGCTCGCACCAGGCGGCCTGCCCACGGGCGCCGATCAACAGGCGCTGCGTCCTCATCGGGCCCGACCAAGACTCGCCAGCGCCGCGACGGAGATCAAGCCGGCACCCCGAAACCTTCTCTCGGCGCCCCGGGCCCCGCAAAATGTGGCGGTGCTGTCGGATCATGCACTGTATCTGATGGTGCGGAAAAGTTGATTCATCGGAGCCTGACGACCCGCCCGGCGCCACGAGTCGTCTACGTCCGCCTCCGACTCTTTCCACCAAGGGCCGACGTCCCTCCCCACCCGCGCATCTCTCACCGTCTCATACCTACTGGACGAGTAAAGTTAAAGTCAAGTACAAGCCCTTGACAACGCTATCGAACTTGCCTAACTTTGGCTGCCAACTTTTTCACTGGCAGTGGTTCGGCACCGACCGCTCGGCCGGCGAATGGACGATGCCGTCAGCGGTGCCGGTCATGCTGCGCGGAGGGCCGCGACCGACTTCGGCCCCACGCGCGAGTCTCCGCAGGGGTCATACGTCAATACATTCATTCGGATTCGTCCCACCGAGTCCCGTGCTCGTCGGACCATTTCCGCTCGTCGTCGAGCTATGGCCATCCGTAGGATAGGCTCGCTGCTCCTCCTCGCGATGCTGGCGACCGTCGGCTGCGGCTACACCCTGGCGCAGGCTCAGGAGCCAAGCGATTTGACAAAGCTGACTCTTGAGGAGCTGATGAAGATCGACGTCGTTTCAATCAATGTGCTCGCGACCCACATTCATTTCGCGGGCCAGTGGATGGTTGCCTACGAATACATGCTCGAGGACATGGACGGGAATCGGGATGGCACGCGGCGAGTGAACCACGCTCAGATTCTTCAGCAGTTCGACACCGCCCCGACGAACATGAGCGTGGAAACGCACATGGCGACGGTCATGTACGCGCCGACCGACGACGTGACGCTCAGCGCGATGTTGCCGTACCTTCTTAAGGCGATGAATCATGTCACCCGGACGGGCGTGCGCTTTACCGAACACTCGGAAGGGCTCGGCGATTTACAACTGGGAGTCCTCGGCACCGTTTACCGCGTGGGCCGGTTCGAGCACGAGCTTCTCCTCAACGCCGGGGTGAGCGTGCCAACTGGGTCGATCGACGAGAAGGACTTTGGCCCGAACCGCACGCTGGGCAAGTTGAGGTTAGAGTACGACGACCAACTGGGATCGGGGACGGTTGATCTGCTACCGGGGATCACCTACCTGGGCCAGTCGGCGAACTGGGCGTGGGGGTCCGAGATGATTCCCACGGTCAGACTCGGACGGAATAGCAATCATTACCGGCTGGGGAACCGCTACCGCCTGAGCGCTTGGACGGCGCGGAAGTGGACCGACTGGCTGAGCATTACGAGCCAGATCGATGGACAGTTGTGGGAGAACATTGACGGCGCCGATCCAAGACTGAACCCTGCGGCCGCGCCGACGAAAGATCCCAACCGACAGGGGGGAAGGAGAATCGACCTCCTCCTCGGCCTCAACCTCTACGCGCCCAGCGGCATCCTCAAGGGCCAGCGACTCGCGGTCGAAGCGGGGGCGCCCGTGTACCAGTCACTCGACGGGCCGGCCTTACAGATGGACTGGCTCGTCAGAGTCGGATGGCAGTGGATCTTTTGAACGCACGGATCCTGAAGCTGTCGACGTCCTTGCGCGCGCTCCCTGCCGTGCTGCGGCTGGCGACGATCACCGGCGCCGGCGTCGCGAGCGTCGCGGTGCCGAACGCCCACGCGCAGTCGCCGGAGGTCCGCGAGTATCAGATCAAGGCGGCCTTTATCTATAACTTTATCAAGTTCGTCGACTGGCCCCGAGACGCCCTGCCCGAGGGCAGCGAGACGATAAACATCTGCGTGCTCAGGGATGATCCGTTCGCCGATGCCCTGGAGTCGATCAAGGGCAAGACGGTGAAGTCCCGACGGGTCGCAGTCCGCCGGATCGAGCCAGGCCGGGACCTCGAGACCTGTCAGGTGGTCTTCATCGGCTCGTCCGAAGGAAAGCGTCTGCCGCGGGTCATCGAGAGCCTCCAGGGCTTGAACGTGCTGACGGTCGGCGAGATGGACCGTTTCGTCGAGCTGGGTGGGATCATCAACTTCTTTGTGCAGAACAACCGGGTGCGCTTCGAGATCAACGTCAACAGCGCCGAGCGAGCCGGGCTCAAGCTGAGCTCGCAGCTCCTGAGTCTCGCCAAAGTTGTCAGACAGTAGCCCCGGCCTCCGGCGTCTCTTCCGAGACGTCTCGATCAAGCGCAAGCTAACGCTGATCACCATGGTGACGAGCAGCGTCACGCTGCTGCTGGCCGGCGCGGCCTACGTCACCTACGACCTGATCACGTTTCGGCAGGCCATGTCGCGCGACCTGATGATCCTCGCCGATATCATCGGGAATAACAGCACCGCAGCGCTCGCATTCGACGATCAGCAAGCCGGTGCGGCGACGCTCGCGTCGCTTCGCGCCCAGGAGCATATCGCGTCCGCGTGCCTGTACGGCAAGGAGGGTCGGTTGTTCGCCGCCTACGCTCCAGGGGAGCCGTCGCCACGACCGTTGCCCCCGAGGGACGGTTGCCGTCGTTCTGACCGCGGCCACCTCGCCGTTTCGCGCCCGATCGTCTTCGACGGTGAGCCCATCGGCACGATCTACATCAGCTCGGACCTGGACGAGTTCTACGGGCGTCTCAGGCGGTACGCCAGCATCGGTGTGCTCGTCATCCTCGCATCTTCCCTCGTCGGGTGGGTGCTGTCCGTCCAACTTCAGCGGGTCATCTCCCGGCCAATTCTGCACCTCGTTCAGGCCGCAAAGACCGTCTCGGAGCGGACGGACTACTCAGTGCGGGCGGTAAAGCAGAGCGAGGACGAGGTCGGCCTCCTGGTCGACGGCTTCAACGAGATGCTGGCGCAGATCGAGAAGCGAGACGCGGCGCTGACTCGGATGTCCAACAACCTGAACCAACTCTATCGGCTGTCGACGGCGATGCAGGAGCCTCTATCACTCCGGGACCAGCTTACCCGCGTGCTCGAAGCGGCGCGGCAAGTTGTCGCGGTGGACCGTTTCTACATCTGGGCCGTCCTGCCGGGCGAGACCCGGCTCGCCGCGCTTGCCGGCGCCGGCTTCTCCGAGGAGGAGTGGAAGGACTTCGATCGAGTCGAGATCCCCCTCGTCGAGGCGGGGGCGATGGGCAAGGCCTACGGAGAAGGCGCGCCGCTCGTCTTCACCGAAGCGACCCCGCTCCCGTCTGAGCTTCGGCTGCGGCCGCCCTACTCGGAGATCCGAGCGATCCGCACGAAGAGCTTCATCGTCCTCCCGATGATTGCGCGCGGTCGCCGGGTGGGGCTCTTCACCGCCGACAACAAATGGAGCCGCCAGCCCATCCTGCCGCAAACGGTCGATCTCCTGCAGATCTTCGCCTCGCACGCGGCGGTGGCCGTCGAGAACGCGCGGCTCTTCCGCGAAATCGAGGAGAAGGGCCACCAGCTCGAAGTCGCGAGCAAGCACAAGTCCCAGTTCCTGGCCAACATGAGCCATGAGCTGCGGACGCCGCTCAACGCGATCCTCGGCTATACGGAGCTCATTCTCGACAACATCTATGGCGAGGTCTCCGCAAAGATCCGCGACGTCCTCGAGCGAGTCCAGAAGAGCGGGCGCCATCTCCTCGGCTTAATCAACGACGTGCTCGACCTGTCCAAGATCGAAGCCGGCCAACTCACAGTCTCCCTGAACGATTACTCCTTCAAGGAGGTCGTCTACGCCGTCGTCACCGCCGTCGAGCCCCTGGTGGCGGAAAAGAAGCTCAGGTTGAGCGTCTCGCTGGCGCCAGACCTCCCCGTGGGTCGAGGGGATGAACGGCGCATCACGCAAGTGCTCCTCAACCTCGTCGGGAACGCCATCAAGTTCACCGACGCCGGAGAGATTACGGTCCGCGTGACCTCCGCCAACGGCGCCTTCCTGGTCTCGGTCGCCGACACCGGTCCCGGCATCTCCGAGGCCGATCAGCAGAAGATCTTCGAGGAGTTCCACCAGGTCGACAGCTCGGCCACCCGGACGAAGGGCGGCACGGGCCTCGGCCTCGCGATCGCAAAGCGGATCATCGAGATGCACGGCGGACGAATCAAGGTAGAGTCGGCCCCGGGGAGAGGCTCGACGTTCTCGGTCACGCTGCCGACGCGGGTCACGGTCTCGGAGACGTCATGAACCGACGGATCCTGGTCGTCGAGGATCAAGAGGACAACCGGCACATCCTGCGCGACCTCCTCGCCAGTGCGGGCTACGAGATGATCGAGGCCGTCACGGGGGAAGAGGGGGTGGCCCTCGCGGCCGCCCGTCGCCCCGACCTCATCCTCATGGACATCCAGCTTCCCGGGCTCGACGGGTACGAGGCGACGCGGCGGATCAAAGGCGACCCCGCGCTCCGGGCGATCCCGGTCATCGCGGTGACCTCCTACGCGTTGAGCGGAGACGACCGCAAAGCCTTCGAAGCCGGGTGTGACGCCTACGTCACCAAGCCCTTCAGTCCGCGTCAGCTTCTCGCCACGATCCGGGAACACCTGCCGTAGTCGGGAGCGAGACGTGCGCACGCCGCCCCGGATCCTGATCGTCGATGACAATCCAATGAACCTGGAGATCCTGCAGACGCGGCTTGCCGTTCACGGGTACGAGATGGTTACGGCGGCGGACGGTGAAGAGGCGCTCGCGGTCGCCGGCGAGAAGCAGCCCGACCTGATCCTCCTCGACGTGATGATGCCAAGGATGGACGGAATCGAGGTGTGCCGTCGACTCAAGTCGGATCCCTCCCTTCCCTTTACGCCAATCATACTCGTCACCGCGAAGGCTGACTCGAAGGACGTGATCGCCGGACTCGAGGCGGGAGGCGACGAATACCTGACGAAACCCGTGGATCAGCCCGCGCTCGTCGCCCGCGTCAAGTCGATGCTCCGGATCAAGGCGCTTCACGACACGGTTCAGGCGCAGGCGGCCCGTCTCGAGGCCCAGGCGACACAGCTCCGGGAGTGGAACCAGACCCTTGAGCAACGGGTCGCCGAGCAGGTGGCCCAGGTCGAGCGCCTCGGGCGGCTCAAGCGCTTCTTCTCGCCGCAGCTCGCCGAGCTGATCGTCGAGGGCGGCGCCGAGGACCCCCTCAAGAGCCACCGGCGCGAGGTGACCGTCGCATTCCTGGACCTTCGCGGCTTCACCGCGTTCGCGGAGACCGCTGAGCCCGAGGAGATCATGGGCGTCCTCCGCGAATACCACGCCGAAATGGGCAGACTCATCCTGGCCCACGAGGGCACGCTCGAGCGCTTCGCGGGTGATGGGATGATGGTCTTTTTCAACGATCCCGTCCCGATCCCAAATCCGGCCAAACGTGCGATCTGCATGGCGCTCGCCATGCGCGACCGAGTCGGCGAGCTCAGCGTGAGGTGGCGCAAGCGCGGCTACGATCTCGACTTCGGCGTCGGGATCGCGCAGGGCTACGCGACGATTGGCGCCATCGGCTTCGAAGGGCGCTGGGACTACGGAGCCATCGGCACCGTGACGAATCTTGCCGCACGCCTCTGCGGTGAGGCCCGGCCCGGGCAGGTCCTGGTCTCCCAGCGACTGCTCGCGACGGCCGAGGATCTACTCGAGATCGAACCCATCGGGGAGCTCCACCTGAAGGGATTCCTCAAACCGGTGCCGGCGTTCAACGTGCTCCGCCTGAAGGCCACAAGCGCCTGACGCGGCCGTCCCAGCGACGTTCGCCCAGAACCTCCGTAGCGGGTCCCAGCACCTACCTCGGCGCGACAGCCACCGACGGCGGAACGAAGAGGGGTGACGAAGTTTGAAACTCCTCAGGCACACGCCGGATGGCTCAGCGCGGCGGCGGTGGAGGCGGTATCGACGGGGAATACGCTGGGCACCGGTAGACCTTGGCGTAGATGACCGACAGATCATCGAGGGAGAAGGAGAGGAGTCCAATATCGCCACCAGCGCGAACGATCTTCTTGCGAAGGTCCTCCATCGAATCATCTTTGAGCGTTCCCACCAACGTACAGTTGGGCGGGAGTGTCTGTGCTTCCGTGGTCAACCGCACGTGGGCCATGGCCAACTTCTCGCGATCGTTAGCTCGTGCGCTCACCGTATAGCTAGCCAGCATGACCGCAAGCCCAGCACCAAGACGTACTCGCCTGAACGCTCTCACGATTCGAGTCTATCGTCTTGTCGGGCTGGGCCCAAAAACCAATCGGGGTCCAGACGCGCGTCGCGCTGTGAATCACGCTATGCCGATTCGGCTCAGGGGGTCAGGGTGACGACGCCCGACACAACGTACGCGAGCTTGATGCTGCGGCGCGGGATGCCCATCACCCACGTCTCCTCCATCCAGGTCGCCGTGGACCTGGACGGCAGCGGACCTGGCTGACGTGTCGCCTACTTGGCGTTCGACAAGTAGGCGATGATCTTTCGTCGGGCTTCGGGATCAGGTTGCTTGTAGAACATCATGGAACCCGGCACCCACGCCTGCGAATCAGCAATCCAAATGTCCAGGGTCTCGCGGGTCCATATCACCCCCTGCAGTCTCTTCAGAAACTCGCGCGAGTATAGAAAGCCCTCGACGGTCCCCGCCGGCCGCCCGTATACGCCGCGGAGGGTCGGCCCATAGGGCGGCGCCACCGCGAGCCGCGTGCCACCTGTCATCCAGAACCCAGGGTCGAGCGATACCCTGCCGCTATGCCCCCACGCCGGAGAGGGGCCATTTGCTAGGAGGAGTCCGGCGGGCAAGGCCAGAGCCGCGCGCACGGGACGCGGCGCCGATGACTTAGACGAAATGAGCCCATGACAGCCGCCGCAGTTGTCGAGATACAGCACCTTCCCGTCAGCGCTATCGTCACTCTGGCCACCGACAGGAGCGCCGAGCAGCAAGAGGACGAATCCGCCCACGAGCCAAATCCAGCGACGCCTCATGTTCTGTCCTCCCTATCGCTTCGCTTCGGTCTGAGCGAACTCGCGATGGCTCCGGCTCTCCTGTCGGTTCGTCGCCCCCCGGCTTCCCGACCGAGCGGGATGCGTGCCGCGCAGAATGGCTCGGGGTGGCGCGCGCCCGATTCACTGGCACCGCGAGTCTACACAGCGACGGCCCGGCGCACAGATATTCCCACAGGCCCCGCAGTTACTGACGTCCCGATCGATCTCCGTCTCGCAGCCGTTGATCCGACGTCCGTCGCAATCGGCAGTGCCGGCGAAACACAGAAACACACAGTCCTGGGCGCCACACCGGGGAATGGTGTTCGGCCACGCGGCGCATCGATTCCCGCAGGCGCGGCAGTGCTCAAGGTCGGCAAGGCCGGTACACGTATCACCACAGAGGGTGAGTCCAGCAGGACAGGCGCAGCGGCCGTAGGCGCACGACGCGCCCGGCGGACACCTTGTACCGCACGTTCCACAATGATTCTGGTCAGCCCGGAAGTCGGTGAGATTGATTTCGCCGATGTCTGTCGTCTGGCCCGATACTACGTGGATGCCAGCGATCGTACCTTGCTGTTCTTGAGCTTCGACGGTCAAATCAAAGGTCCCCGGTGGGAGATCATTCACTTTGAACGCTCCGCCCGGCCCGCTAGTCGCCGAATCGGCGCGACCTCCGATCGACACCCGTATGCCCGCAACAGGCCCAGAGCAGGAGACAACCCTCCCGGCGATCGCCCCCGCTTTCACTACTTGTCCCGGTGCACTCTCCATTGAGGCCGCCTGGATGGACGCCCCAACGTCGGCGACGCGCGCGTGTTCCCCGGCCGGGGTCCCCTCGCCGCGGCGAGTCGCTAGCGACCCGCCTGAGGCGGGCGTGGCTACGAGACTGGCGAGAATCGCCAAGCAAGCGGCGCTCAGCACGATCCTTACGCGACACTGCCAGTGGATCATGAGTTCCTGGCACCAGCGTTGGAGAGACGACATGCCGGGTTCGGCACGACCTACGGAATCGTCAAGTGGGTCTCGGCCCCTGCCCGTGGGGCCACGGGGAGAAGGACGGCCGGGGGACTGACGCCCCCCGGCCGTCGCGTGATGCCGGTGCGAGCTAGGCCGTGCGCTTGGCGATGAAGCCGTGCGCGTGGTTGTCCCGCAGGTCGTTCAGATTGCCCGCGAGCCTGTACTCCTCCTTGAGCTGCGCGAACTTGTCCACGGTGAGCCGCGGGTAGTCTGCGCGCAGGTTCACGTTATAGACGCGCGCCGAGTTGAGGCCGAAGATCTGGTTCTTGACGGCGCCCGTGGGTCCACCGAGCGGGGCAAACCCGTGCTTCTGCTGCATGTCCTCGGGGATCTCCAGGCGGCGCAGCGCCTCGATCTGCCACTGGGGCGACCCGTAGAGGACAGAGTCGGTGCCCCATACCACGTGGTCGACGCCGAGGCCCTTGATCCAAGTGCCGAGGAGAGCCGCCGCAAAGCGCGGGTTGGCCGTGCATGAGTTAGCGAAGCTCGTCCCCATCTCCGCATACACGTTGCTGACACCGTGTTCGCCGGGGATGCGTGCGAGGTCGCTCGCCCATTGGATGTTGCCGGTCTTCTCGAAATCGGCGAGCACCTGGTCCGGCAGTTCCTGGAAGGCCCGCAAACATCCGTGGTAAAAGACGAAATTCAGCTGCGGCCAGTCCTTCGCGGCCTTGGCGATGTCCCAGGGCGTGTTGTACTTCCACACGCCTGACCAGCTCTCCTCGTAGTCGCGCGGCATCAGCCCCTTATGGATGCAGAGGGTGCGGATCCCTGCCTTGACCGCCTTCTCGTAGAACGGGTACACGAGCTTCTCGTCATCGAGGCGCCACGGGTACTTCGTCTTGGCCGTCAGCGGGTCGCCGATCGTATAGAGCTTCCAACTGTCTGGATGCAGCTTGTCGATCGCGTAATCGACCTTGTCCATCCAGCCCGGCTGCCCAGGCGTAACGAGGGAGTGGGCGAGCATTCGGGTGCTCTCGCCGCCTACGCGATTGACCATGTTGGCCGCCTCGCGGATCTGATCGTTCTGCAGGAACTCCCACGAGTGGTCATCGAACGGCGCGCCGCTCAACAGCGCGATCGACGTATCGCTGTTGAGGAAGATCTGCCGGACGTAGTTCTCGAACTTGTAGATGTAAAGGTCATCCGTCTTCCCGGCCAGCGCGGGGTTCCAGTGCTGCGAGGCGAAGACAGCAAGCCCAAGGATCCCCTTCTGGGTGTACTGGTCGTGCACGAAGTGGGTCTGCACGTCCATGATGAACTGGCCCCTCGAGGCGTCCGCGCGCGCGGCCGCGACGTCGGGGTTGGCCGCCTCGGCCTCACTCACGTCGAACAGGTTGCCAAAGACCTTGTTCATCGCCAGGAAGGCCGCCGCCATGCCGCTCGCCGTCTGGAGGAACCGCCGGCGGTCGAGGCCCTGCCTCGGCCCGTGGGTGTCGGCCAGCTCCTTGATACGCGCTTCTACCTCGCGCTGCTGTGCCGTCTGCGGGAGGGGGTTAAACTCCCCGTTTGAGACGATTTGAGTGGGAACGGGTGAAGGAAAGGCGTTTTCCGCCGGTTCGAGTTCAGCAAGCTCACGGTCGCTGAGATAGATGCCCATGCGTTTCTCCTCTTGGTCCCTGTTCGGGTCGCGGGGGCGCCAGGCGGCCGACGCCATGTCAAGAGCGAACGAGTCCGCTGTGTCCCGTTCGCGGTGTTCAGCTCGTTCCGATGGTGGGTGGCGCCCCGATGGCCCGCCGCTTCCAGGATGTCCCACTGGCTCAGCCCTCGCGCGTGGCAAGCTATGGCACGCCGTTTGACTGCGTGTCAAGACCATCTTTCGTAGATCTTGTGAATCTTTTCCCACCATATGCAATTCATCGCGTCAACGAGCCATCAGCCTGCCTTCTCGTGGTCTCTTCTTCCTCCTTCCGTTTCCTTTCGCTGTTGACATGGGTCGTCCCCCTGCTAAGCTCCGCCCCCAGACACGACAATCGAGCACTGGCAGCGGCACTAATGCCTTCGATGAAATTTGGGTCTCGCAGCGGAGAGCCGGCATGAGGGAGCAGCTATCTGGACCGCGTGATGGGGTCCAACCCAAGGGGCAATCGGGAGACCGCTATACCTGGTTCACCTGCCGTGGTCGCGACGTGAAGGTGACCGAAAACGCCCTTCGTCTCGTGGTTCGCAAGTTAGCGCCACGGCCCGGCCGGAAATGGGCCGTCATCATCGACGGACAGGAGTTCCGCCCGAAACAGACGTTGGCCAAAGCCGCTGCGCTGGACCGTGACAGCTCTCGACTCTCACGGCGTGCCGTGTGTTGACCGAACTCGGATTCGATATCACCTACAAAGGCTGGCCCGTCTAGGATGGACGCGCTCGAAGAGCCAGCCTCGTGACCCTCCGGGAGGGACTGCAACCCGGGCTGGCGTCGTACCCGGCGGGGCCAGGGCAGAAGCGGCACGCCCGCGGACCGCTGGCGACGAGTTGGCGGCGGGTTCGGTCGGCACTGAGAGTGCCGCTGTCGAGGGCAGTCGGAGCCCTGCTCCTCGCCGCACTCGCCGCGGGCCTCACGGGCGACGTCGGGGCCAAGGTCTTCTACTCCATGGATCAGGCGCTCCGGTTCGCCTTCCCAGACGCGTCGGCAATCGAGAAGGAAACGCTATTCCTCAGCGAGCCCGAAGTCCGCCAGGTCGAGAGTCTCGCCCGGGCCCGGCTCGAGTCCCGGATGATTCCCGTCCACATCGGCAAGCAGAACCAGAGGCTCCTCGGCTACGCGATGGTCGACGTCCACATCGTGCGAACGCAGCCCGAAGCCGTCCTCATCGTCCTCGAGCCGGACGGCGTGGTCGCGTCGACGACCCTGTTGGCGTTCGACGAATCGCTAGACTATCTTCCTCCCGGCCGTTGGCTTCGGCAGTTCGACCGTAAGACATTGAGACCGGACCTCGCGCTGGGCCAGGAGATCGTCGCGATCACTGGAGCCACTCTCAGCACGTCGGGGGTCACGGACAGTGTGCGGAGAGCCCTGGCCGTCTATCAGGTGAAGCTGGCCCCGAAGAAGCGCTGACGCGCTTCGCCGCTCTCATCCTCGCGAGGCGACGCGGAGCGTTCTGCACCTGCATATTCTGAACTGGTGCCCCCCGGGGTGGGCCGAGGCAGGTTGGAGCCAGGCGGGTCCAGGCCTACGTGATCGTGATGCCGCGCCGGGCCATCTCGCCTTCGAGATCCAGCTCCCGCGTCCCGGCCGCCTTGCCGTCGGGCACCGTCCAGAAGATCTCGAACTCGAGGCCGTCGGGGTCCTTGGCGTAGAGCGACAGGCTCACGCCGTGATTCGACGAGCCGACCAGCGCGCGCGCCTCGATCAGCCGCTGCCGCGCGCGCACCAGGTCAGTGATGTCGCCAACCTCCCACGCGGAGTGGTACATGCGCGCCACTCGCTCGTCGGGCCGTGGCACGCCCGTCTGCTCGAAGAGGCCCAGGTGATGATCGTCCGGGCTTCCCGGTATCCTCAGGAAGGCCGCGCCCGGGAACCGCGACTTCACCTCGAAGCCCAGCACGTCACGGTAAAAGCGCACGCTCCGCTCGACGTCCGACACCCACAGGACCAGGTGCTGCAAACGCTTGAGACCGATACTCGTCGTGGCAGTGCTCATGGCAGGGGCTTCCAGGGCTCGACGGCGTTCACCACGAGGCCATATAATCCCCGTCGAACGGCCGCCGTCGGCGCCCCCTTTCCAGTTGATTCGCATCGTCCGCTCCGCTAGTCTTTGCCCGCCCGCACACCCGCAGGTGTGGCGGACGTGGCCCGACCTGAGCGCGGACCGGCCGATCGATCACAGGGAGGAATTTCAATGTTGCTGCATCGACGTGTCTCGAGGCGAGACGTTCTGCGGGCTGCTCTGGTCGCCGGGGCTGCCCTCACCGTCCCCGGACGAGCGGTGGCGGAGCTGTGTCAGGAGACGCCCCCTCAGGAAGAAGGTCCCTTCTATCTGAACAGCTATGACCGCACGAGGCCGGCGCCGCACAACAGTGACCTCACCGCCGTCCCGGGTGCGACCGGCCGACCGGAGGGCGACATTATCTACGTGACGGGGCGGGTCACCGACGAGGAGTGCCGGCCCGTCAAGGGCGCCATGGTCGAGATTTGGCAGGCGAACGCCAAGGGCCGGTATATCCACGCCGCCGATCCGAACCCGGCACCGAAGGACCCGAACTTCCTCGGCTTCGGTGAGGCCATGACCGACGAAAACGGAATCTACTCCTTCAAGACCATCAAGCCCGGCGCCTACCCGGTCCCCGGAGGCTGGATCCGGCCGCCCCATATCCATTTCAAGGTGCACGGCGGGTTCTTCCACATGATGGTCACCCAGATGTACTTCGCGGGAGAGGAGCACAATCGGGACGACTTCCT
>Ga0137415_10003387_pt1 | contig 15850 bp, 18 predicted proteins | sample CZODoug3_1_1_16f_FD_183082 | JGI IMG/M metagenome (GOLD analysis project Ga0137415, IMG submission 183082) | Vadose zone soil fungal communities from Angelo Coast Range Reserve, California, USA - CZODoug3_1_1_16fungal (Hybrid Assembly) | ecosystem: Environmental > Terrestrial > Soil > Vadose... | reverse complement strand
GCCAGCTGCGCCTGGCAGGAGCGCTCCATGGTGATGAACCACCAGGCGGCCTCGTCCACGGTGCACCCGACGGTGAGCAGCCCGTGGTTGTTCAGAATGGTGGCCTTGCCGCCGTTCATGCTCCGGCCGATCTGCCTGCCCTCCTCGAAGTCGAGGACCAACACCTTGCCCTGGAATCGGGTGTGGTCGCGGTAGAAGGCGCAGGCGTCCTGGGTCAGCGGGTCCACCATGCAGCGGAGGCTGGACAGCGACTTGCCGAACACCGAGTGGGCGTGCGCGGCGGCGATCACCTCGGGTCTTTCGGCGTGCAGGCCGCCGTGGATGGCGAACGCCGCCTGGTTCACCGCGCGATCGCCGTAGATCACCCTGCCGCGCTCGTCCACGAAGATCACGTCGCTGGGCCGGATGAGGGAAAACGACATGCCGTAGGGGTTGACCCAGAAATGGTGCGGCTCCTCCGGGTCGCGGGCGGTGATGTGCCCGGCGACGCCTTCACCGAAGCCGAACTTGGCGAACAGCCGGAAGGCGGCGGCGAGCCGTTGCTTGCGGTGGGTGCGCTCCTCCGCGCTGGAGGCGAAGGTGGGGATGGTCGGCAGCCCCGGTTCGCCGGTCTGCCGGGCGAGCAGCGTGGGGACTTCGGTGGTGGTGGCGGTGGTGGTGCTCATCTGGTCTCCTCCGTGGTGAACTCCGGGCCGGGGGCCGAGGTGGCCAGCAGGGCCCGCTCGGTCGGCTCGTGGGTGGTTTGGCCGGTGGCCCGGCGCAGGGCTAGCGCGAGGATGCCGCCGAGCACCATGAAACCGGCGATCACGAACATGCCCGGCCGGAAGCTGCCGGTCGAGTCGCGCAGCCAGCCCATCAGGTAGGGGCCGACGAAGTTGCTGGACACGCCGATCGTGTTGATCAACCCGATGGCCGCCGCGGCCGCTGTCCCGGTGAGGAACTCCGAGGGAAGCTGCCAGAACACCGGGACCGCGCAGAACACCGCCGACGCGGTCACCGATATCGCCGCGATCGCGAGAGCGGGCGAGGACATGTACAGCGCGGCCGAGGTGCTGACTCCGCCCAGGAACATCGGCAGCGCGACGTGCCAGGTCGCCTCGCCGGTCCGCCGGGAATGCCAGGCCCAGGCGAGCATCACCGGGATCGACACGAGATAGGGCAGCCCGGTGAGCAGGCCCAGCTGCAACGGGCTGTAGCTCGCGCCGTACTGCTGCTTGAACGAGCTCAGGATCTGGGGCAGGAAGAAGATCAGGGCCACCAGGCCGAAGTTGATGCCGAAGTACACCGAGGCCAGCGCGAGTACCCGCCGGCTGCGCAGCGCGCTGGCCACCGAGTGTCGAACCGTGCGGGTGGTCTCGGCGGCTTCCGCATCCAGCGCCGCGCCCAGCACCTCTTTCTCCGGATGGGACAGCCACTTGGCCTGCTCCGGTCGGCTGGTCAGCCAGAACAGCGTGACGACGCCCAGCACGATCGCCGGAACGCACTCGGCCAGGAACATGAACCGCCAACCGGTGATCCCGAATATGTGCGGCTGGGCCACCATCGGCAGGGAGATCGGTGCGGCCACCACGTTCGACAGCGGAATCGCCAGCACAAACAGCGAGGTTGCGAAAACCCTCGGCCGGCGCGGTAGCCAGTAGGTCAGGTAGAGGATCATGCCGGGGTAGAAGCCGGCTTCGGCCACCCCGAGCAGGATGCGCACCAGGTAGAAACTGACCGGTCCCTGCACCAGCGAGGTGAGGCCGGAGACGATTCCCCAGGTGATCAGGATCCGGGCGATCCAGATCCGCGCACCCACCCTGTGCAGCAGGATGTTGCTGGGCACCTCGAAAAGCATGTAGCCGAGGTAGAAGATCCCGGCGCCGAGCCCGAACGCGGCGGCGGATAGCCCGAGCTCAGGGTTCATCTTTGTCGCCGCGTATCCGACATTCGCCCGGTCCACGTAGTTGACCAGGTAGAGCAACATCATGAACGGCAGCAGCCGCCAGATGACCTTGCGGGTGACCGAGGACAGCGCGGGCGGTTCGGCCATGCACGCCTCCGCGGGCAAGCTGGTCTGACAAGTAGACCAGTAGCTAAGCATTCCCTGGGAGCAGGCGCAAGACTGGGCGCACGCCAGAATGAGAGCACTGCACGGCGAGGAAGGTTGCGGTATGCCCAAAGACGAGACGCTGCGGTTCACCCCGGTCCCGAGGCCCACCCGGGCGTACGAGGTGATCGTCGAGCAGGTCGAGAACGCCATCTACACCGGGCAGCTCTCCCCGGGTGCGCGGTTGCCCAGCGAGCGGGAACTGATGGCCCAGTTCGGGGTCAGCCGGGCCACCGTGCGCGAGGCGTTGCGGGTACTGGAAGCCGGTGGCCGGATCCGGAGCCGGCGCACGGATCCCGGCGGCGGTGCCGAGGTCCTGCCGTTCTCCACCGAGAGCCTGTACAAGGCGCTCACCTCGCTGGTCGCCATGGAGCAGCTCGACCTGCTGGCCGTGGTGCAGTTCCGGATGGTGATCGAGGGCAATGTCGCGGGCCTCTCCGCCCAGCTGCGGTCGGACGACCAGCTGGCCGCGATCGAGGCGCAGCTGGCCGCGATGCGGACCGCGCTGGAGAAGGACTACGACGCCTTCGCCGCGGCCGACGTGGCTTTCCACAACGCGGTCAACGCCAGCATCGGAAACCCGCTGCTCGCGGTGTGCAACGAGGTGGCCAGGGGGGTGACCATCAAGCTCGCCGGCCTGCGCTCCGCGCACCGGGACGACCCCAAGCAGTTTCAGGCCGACCAGTACCTGCGCCACCAGGAGATGTACGAGGCCATCCGGGACCAGGACTCGCCGACCGCGATCCGCTCGGCGCGCGCACACCTCTACGAGAGCTTCGAGGAGTTCCTGCCCGAGGAGCAGCGAGCCCAGCTGCGCCCCTTGGTGCGCGCGGCCGGCGAGTTCTGAACCGCGTTCGACCGACTGGAGGGACCAATGATCGTCGCGCTCGGTAACGACCACGCCGGGTTCCCACTCAAGGCCTATATCCGCGGCGCGCTGGAGCGCCACGGCCACGAGGTCATCGACGTGGGCACCTACGACGACACGCCGGTGGACTTCCCGGACGTCGCGAAGGCGGTCTGCGAACCGGTGCTCGCCGGCGAGGCCACCCGGGCCGTGCTGGTCTGCGGGACCGGGGTCGGCGCCGTCATCGCGGCCAACAAGATCCCCGGCATCCGCGCCGCGGTCGCGCACGAGACCTACACCGCGCGCCAGGCCGTGGAGCACGATGACGTGAACGTCGTCTGCCTCGGTGCCTGGCTGATCGGGCCGGCGATCGCCGAGCAGGTGCTCGCCGAGTTCCTCGCCGCCGAGTTCAGCACCGACCCGGACTGCCGGCGCCGGGTGCGGATGCTGCACGACATGGAACGCACCGCCACGCTACCCGGCTGACCCAGAAAGCGGATTGTCAAATGACCGAAGGATCACGGGATCGCTTTTGTCTGTGTATCCGAGTTTCTGTCGTGTGGTCATTTCATATCGAAGTAATAGGCGCTTAGCTCGCTGATGCGCGAAAGCGTCTCGGCCGTCCGCGGCTCTGCCAGCATGGCTTCGGCTCGGGTGCCGCAATCGAGGTCGTCGCACACGTTGTGCCGATTGCGGCAGTCTGGGTGTCGGTGATACCGAGATCAATGGGGTTGGCGCAGAGCATTGCTAGGACGGCGCCGTCCTGTGCGTCGCTTACCGAGGATTCATCGAGGTCAAAGCCGACAGAAAGTCGCTCAAGGGTGAGGTTTCTTCGACATTAGCGTCCAGTGCGTCCTCGACTGTCACTTGTTGGTTGTCGACGTCGAGTCGCACGTTGAAGACATTGAACGTGAAGTACTCGCTTCCAGTAGTTCGTTCGCTAGCAGTCCGGATCAGAAGGTCCCGCTCATAGTTGGTGACTTCTGTGTCCAGGAAGCGGACTGTCAATGGTCCGAGGGTCATGGCATTTTCACCGGAAAAGCGGTCCGGATTTTACCATCTCTCACATAGATCTGGATCCCGGTCACCACATCTCCCGCCTTATCGGTTCCGATATTTTCTCCTGTTTGGTAGCGAACAGCGTATCCGTTCTCCCCATTGGGAGTAACCATGCCACGACGGAGCGCGTCATCGACATACCCCTTGATCTGGCTCACCGAGGTCTCCTTGGCGAACTTGCTTACGTTCTTGAAGCCCGAATCGTATCCATGGCGGTAATTGATGTGCTCGATGGCAGTCATGGGGCCGCCAGGCTTGTAGGTGGCCTGGCCGTCCCAGGAGGCCGGGATCCGCGCCGCCCTCGATCTGCTTGGCTGGCGTGGGGCTGCCGGTCAGCGGCCCGGCTGGATGTTTCGGCTCGGTTAGTGGCGGGGTGGGATCGCGGTCTCCATTGCCCCCCGCCCGCAGTCGACCGCTCTGGGATGGCGTGGCGTCCGGCGCATCTGCTGGTGCGGTCTTGTTTGCCGATGGTTTGGGTAGTTCGGGGACTAGGAAGCGTTCCTGGACGGTCACCAACACGCCTTCGACCAATTGGGTGGGATCCCGTTCGATGCGACGGCGCCGTCCTCGCTGTCGCAGACGAGGACCTAGAGGAGCTGATCGGGTTCGTGGCCGCCGAAGCCAACTATGAACCCAACCGGCGTCGCCAACAGCCGACTCGACGTCGCACTCGACGCGCTCAACACCGCGGCCCAGACGTCTAACCTGACTCTTGCCAGGTTAGTGCACCCGCCGGTCAGTGGATGATAGCGAGCGCTTCGCGCAGGTCGGCGGTCGAACGGGCTACGGGGGGCTCATCACGGTGAGCATGCGGGTGAGTTTCCATGGCCGAGGGCCCCAGGCGGCGAGCTTGCCTTCGAGAAGGGGTTTCCATATTCCTTGTCGGCCGATGAAAACCAGCACGAAAGCCGGGGGGTCGGCGGAAATGTGGGCGTCGACGTCACGTGCACCCCCCGCGTCGAGTGTCAAGGAACCACCGTCGAGGACCATCAGCGTGCGTCGTCCTCCACGCAGGCGCAGTTCGATGCGAGCTCGGAAGGATCCGGCCTTCTCCTGGTTCACGAAAGCAGTGGGCGGCAGCGCCGCGATCAGCGGAATCAGGAAGGCCTCGACCGCGAGCAGGGCGTGGCGAGGCTGTATCGGCCACGGGCGCCCGGTGGCTTTGGCGATGTCGTGGCCGTGGACCAGGCATTCGTTGAGCAGGTGACAAGCCACGGCCGAAGGTGGCAGGCGGGCACCTTGCAGCCACTCGACGGTGGCTGATTGCGACCGCGACGCGACGTCGTCGAACTCGCCTGCCAGCGTGGCGATGCGGTCCGCGAGTACGGCTGGGTCCCGTTCGCCGTCCTCGGCCAGCAGCTTCGCGGTGGCCTCGGCGATTCCCGCCTTCGTCACGATGGCTTCCGGGACCGGCTTTCCGGCGAGGGCGTCGGTGTCAGCGCGAAAGGAATGAGAGAGGTGAGCCGCGACCTCGCCCACCGTCCAGGTACCGACCGAAGCGGAGTTGGCGTCGGGGACGCTGCGCACCAGCGCGACGAGGCTGGGGACGACGTCGCGCAACGCGGCGCGAGCCTGGGCCATAGTGTCGGGCGCACCACTGTGCGTCGCGGCTGGGGCCATGTCAGCACCTTTCTGGGTGGCAGGGTCTGGGACGGGATCTGGGCGGGTGCTGGTCATCGATGTGGTCTCTTGGCGGGAGCGCTTGTGGCGGTGGCTGTGTCGACGGCGATCCATTGGGCCAGTTGGTACTGGGTGCGCAGGTCGTCGCCGTCGACGAGACACCGTGCCGACGTGCAGTCTCCGCCAGCGACAACTCCCTATTCAACACCGCCAGCACGACCTGGATCTGCTCGTCCACAGCCACCTGCCGGGACGGTTTCCGCGATCTGCTCACCCAGACACCCTTCGTGACCGGTCAACTTCGGACCCTGCCACAAAGTCTGACGCACCTCCGCTCGTTCGATCGAGTGTCAGTCGATGCTCCGTGGATCGAGGTCAACACCACCGACGGCTATGACCGTGGACTCGACGAGATCGTCGCGTTCAGCAACGCCTGATCTGCGGTCCTGACTGCTTCGGTGCGCCTCGACGAGGTAGGCCGAGCGTGGTGTGCGGTCGCCCAGGGCTTGGTGCGGGCGGATGGTGTTGTAGATCTGGCGGAACCAGTTGACCTCGACCGCGAGCGTGTCCCCGTCGGCGATCAGGCCTCGGTAGAGGTGCTCGTACTTGAGGGTGCCGAAGAAGCGCTCGATCACGCCGTTGGTTTGTGGGGACCGCACCCGGGTGCGGACGTGCCGCAAGAGCGGATCGTGGCCGGTGAAGGCCCGGGCGACTGTGGCGCCGGCGGCGTTGGGCACCGCCATCGTGTCGCGGTCGACGCGCAGGTCGGCCAGGCCTGTGAGCCGAGTCGCTTCGGCCACTGCATTGTGGAGGCAGGCGTCGGCGTCGGCGCCTCGACTGGTCGGTGTGACGGTGAGGGCCAGGCAGTATTTGGCGGCGTAGTCGATGACCGCGCAGATTCTCCAGATCCCGCCGCCGGTGGTTTCGAACTCGGAGAAGTCGGTCTGCCACACCGATCTTGCGATGTCCCCAGGCCGGCCACTCGCCGGCGTACTTCGCCGCCAACACTTCGAATGCGTCCGTCTTCGGAGCTGGCCAGGGCCCCTTCGATAGTTCACCGGCTCGAAGTCGGGCTAGTCGGCGACGGTTGTCCTGCGTCAAGGTTCTGGCAGGGTTCTTGCTGTGAGACGGTTGCTGTGAGGGTGCCACGTGGTGGCTGGACTGCAGGACGTCGAGTCTGGAGGTGCCTGCGTTCGGCGCCATCGTTGTGACTGCGGAGTCTGAGTCAGTGATTGTGGGAGTCTGACAATTTGCGGTTCAGAGATTTTCTTTGCGTATCGCGCAATGAACTCCTTTGACGATGTCGACGACTTGTGTTATTGCGAAGTCGCCGGCGGCGCTGAGGTATAGGTATGCTTCTGGTTGCGTCATTTTGGTGCGAGACGCGAGGAATTCCACGGACAGACCGGCACAGATTCGCACGGCTTCGTTGAGGTCCTCGTGCATTCCGAGCACGATCCAGTGGGTGTCGGTTTCGACGAACGGCCAGTGTCCGGGGTGGTCGAGCGTTGAGGGTATGACGGTGATTCGTGCGGTGAGGCGGAGGGAGCCCTCGAGGGCGGTGAGAGCGATCTCGCCGTTTCCTTGTGCGAAGTGGGGGTCGCCGAGGTAGAAGCCGGCTCCGGCGGTTTGTACGGGAAGGTACAGGGAGGTGCCGGCGGTGATCTCGCGGATGTCCAGGTTCCCGCCGTGGGGTCCGGGCGGGATCGTGCTGAGCGGAGTCTCGCTGGTCGGGGTGACGCCGCAGAGGCCCATGAACGGCCTGATCTTAATGCGTGCGTTACCACCGCTGTGCTCGAAATTGGCGTGCCGGCCGCCGTTGTCGAGGTTGCAGAATTTGCTGAATGGTGTGGGGGTTGGCGGTCCTTCGGGAAACCGTTCGGGTAGACAGCCACGGTTGTGGCGGCTGGAGATGACGCCGTAGGGCACTCGTGGGCGTAGTTCGAGGAAATCGACGCGTAGCCAGTCGCCTGGTTCGGCGCCGCGAATATGGACGGGCCCTAACACGATGTGCGGTCCGGGCGGGATGATGCCGCGCCGGATGCTCGACGCGGCGAGCTCGATCGCGTCGGGTAGGACCTGGGCGCGAGTGACGCCGTGTCGCGCGAAGTAGGCGACGGGGTCGCGCCCCTGGTCCTCCATCATGCCTTCTTGGGAGATGGTGTCGAAGGTGATCGTGTGACCGCTGTCGATGGTGAGCACGGGTGGTGTCGCGGGGGTGGGCAGTGTTCCCCAGTGGACGGTTTCGGTGGTGCACCAGAGGTAGTGGTCAGCCAGTCCGGGGTCGGCGCCGGCGGGGAGAATGTTCATCAGGTTCGGGCGCTCACTGATGCCAGGTGGATGCGCCAGCCTCCAGGTGCCGTGAGCTCGGTCGCTTCGGTCGGGGTGGGGAGGCGCCGACAGACCATGCTCAGTGATCCTCGGCCGTCTTCGAGTGTGATGACGGACAGTTCGAGTTCTTCAGGTTCACGGGGTAGTAGCTTGTCGCGCAGTTCGGAGTAGGTGATCTCGTAGATCTCGCCGGGGACCGACCAGCCGCCGCGGTCGGCGGGTGCCAGCCCCGGGTAGATGTCGCCGAAGGAGAAGAACCGGTAGATCGGTGCGGTCCGGATGGGCCCGAGGAACCGGCTTCCGTCGAGGGCGTCGTGGAGAGGTCCACCGCTCATCGCTTGACCGTTGACGAACATGATGACGGTGCCGGACATGGTCCACCTTTCGGCTTTATGCGGGTCAGATGGTGGTGTTGGCGTGTCCGCGTAGGGCGTGCACGCGCATGGCCGTCTGTGCCCGTTCGAGGTCGCCGCTGGCCAGGTCTTCGAGCAGGGTGCGGTGCTGGGAGATCGGCTCGTGCCCGGTTTGTTGGACGTAGTCGTCGGTCGGGTACAGAAACGCCTGTCGTTCGAGGAATGTCGAGGTGATGGGGGAGAACGCGGCTCGGTTGATCGCGATATGCAGCTCGAGGTGTGCCATGGCGTATTGGGAGCTTGAGATGCCGTGCTCGCGGATTGCCGCGCTGAGTGGCTCCAGTAGTGCGTGCAGGCTTGTCCAGTCGATGCTCTTGACCTTGTTGGTGAGCATGCTGGCCGCGACCTGGTCGAACGCCACTCGTAGCTCGTGCAGTTCGGCGCGGGTGGTCTCGTCGACCCGCACGACTACCAGTTGTCCGCGTCGGACCCGGTTGACCAGGCCTTCGCTGGTCAACCGTTGCAGCGCTTCCCGGATCGGCGTTCGGCTGACTCCGAGTTCTTCCGCGATCTGGTCCTCGACCAGTCGGATACCGGGGGCGTACTCACCGGTGATGATCTGTTGGCGCAGGTAGAGGTAGACGCGTTCGCGCACGCTGGCGGGTTCACCCGCGGCGCTGCCGGCGTGTGGTCGGCTGGGGTCGATGATCGTCATGTCGTGCTCCTGGTGAGTAGCGCCGCGCGGCAGGCGTTCGTGGCCCGCTGCATGAACGTCCCGGACATGACACTCAGACCGTTGCGCAGCGCGGTGAGCTGCAGTGCCGAGACCCGGTTGTTCAGATCGAAGTAGGAGTTGCCGGGCGCGAGTAGCTGCTCGACCGCAAAGGCGAAGGGGGCCGATTCCGAGGCCTCGGTCTCACCCCACGTTGTGGTGTTGACGATCAGCGTGGGCGCTGAGTGGGTGAAAAACCCTGGCACGGCCGTGGGGGTCGCGGTTTCGGCGTCGAAGCTGGTAGCCCAGTCGGCGAGGTCGGCGGCGTTGCGGGCGCTACCGACGAGTCGGGTGTGTGGCCAGGCCCGTCGGCAGCCCAGCGCCACGGAACGGGCCGATCCGCCGGAGCCGAGGACCAGTACGGCGGTGGGGGTCTGTCCACCGGTCACCGTTTCCATCGCGGCCTGGGCGGCCCAGCTGTTGGTGTTGACGCCCAGGGTGTGACCTTCGTGGTCGCGCACCAAGGTGTCCACCACTCCTGTGCGGTGGGCAGAGCTGGTCAGCGCGTCTGTCTGAGCACTCACCTGCCGCTTCCATGGGCTCAGTACCAGGGCAAGGTCCCACCGATGGTCGGCGAGTAGCGCGTCGGGGCTCGGGTAGGCCGTCGTGTCCTGGAGGGCAATGTTGGCGTGGTCGAGAGCGTCACGCAGCAGCTGACCGTTCAAGGCGTGCGGGGCGGTGGTGCCGATCCCCGCAATCACCACCGCTCGGTGTGCGTCCTGGCGCGGCCGCCGATCCGTTGCCTCGCCCAGGCAGGCCGCGACGGTGTTGCGCAGGGTCTCCGCACCGTCGCGGGCGGCTGAGAGAAGGCGTAGCCCGGTTGTTGTCACACCAACACCGTCGCATGGTCGCGGGGAGCGCCCGCCATTGCCGGACCTGGCGGCGTGTAGCGGGTTGTGGTGGGAGTGGACGCCCGCTCGGGTCGGACCTGACGGCCCGTGGGTGGGCCGACGACGGCACCGTTTTCGAAGATCAGGCCACCACGCAGATAGGTCGCGGCGACCGAACCCCGCAGCGCCCAGCCCTCATACGGTGTGACGGGGTGCTTGGAGTGCAGGGTTGTGCCCCGCACGACTGTGTCGGTGTTCGGGTCGACGAGCACGAAGTCGGCGTCGAAGCCGACGGCGAGCTGTCCCTTCTTTGCCATCGACCAGCGGCGGGCGGGGGTGTAGGAGCACAACCGGACGATGTCCTCGATCCTCAGCGCACCCCGCGAGGCCGCGGTCAGCAGCAGCGGCAGCATGGTCTCGACACCGATAAAGCCACCGGGTGCTTTCCATACGTCGGTCTCGGCCTGCTCGATGGCTGTGTGAGGGGCGTGGTCGGTGGCGATGATGTCGACGTCGCCGCGGCCGATACCGGCCCACAACTCAGCCACATCGGCGGCCGGGCGGATCGGTGGGTTGAGTTTGACCAGGTTCCCGTAGGCGTCGTAGGCGTCCTCGTCCAGGAGCAGGTGAGCGACGAGGGCTTCGATGCTGACCTGGTGGCCCTGGGCACGCAGATCCATGACACGTCGCAGTCCTGCCGCCGTGGAGAGATGGTGGATATGCAGCTTGACGCGGGCCTCGGTTGCCATGGTCACGATCCGGGTGATCGCTTCGACCTCCACGAACGCGGGCCGGCCTTCCAGGTGCGCACGGGGGTCGGTGCGGCCCGACGCTTGCAGACGTTGCCCGAACAGCCGCAGCAGGTGATCGTTCTCCGCGTGCACGCCGACCACGAGGTCGGCGGCGGCGGCGGCTTCGAGGCCGCGGAAGATGGCCGCGTCGTTGGGGCAGCGGTTGTCGCCGGTGGTCTGACCCATGAACAGCTTGAACCCCATGGCACCGAGCTCAGCCATGACGCTGATTTCCTCGGCGTTGTCGTGATCAAGCATCCCGTACAGCCCGAAGTCGACATGCGCCTTATGGCTCACCAGATCGAGTTTTTGCACATAACGGTCGGCGGTGGCGACCGGGGGGCTGGTGTTGGGCATGTCGACGATGGTGGTGACACCGCCCGCCGCCGCGGCGGCGGTTCCGCTGGCGAAGTCTTCCTTCTCCGTCATGCCGGGTTCACGCAGGTGAACATGCATGTCGACGAGGCCGGGTAGTACCAGCAGCCCTCGGGCGTCGACGGTGGGGATGCCGGTGGCGTCGATGCTGTCGCTGATCGCGGTGATCTGACCGTCACGGATGGCGATGTCCTGCTGGCGGCGGCCGTCGTGGTTGACCACGGTGCCGCCGGTGACGACGAGCTCAGGTGCGGGGGTGGATGACATTCGTGGTGCCTTTCGATCCAGGAGCGATGCGGTTTAGGGGGGTGCTGGCCGTGGTGGTTCGTGGGTGGCTCAGGGCAACGCCAGGGTGGGGTTCGCCTGGTAGATCTCGCGGACCGGCCCGAGCTCGAACAGCTGCGCGGATGTCAGTGTCAGGCCGCCGGCGTTGACCGATTTTGTGTTGGCCTCGGCGGCGGCGTCGGTGATGTCGACGATGTGCTGGCCGGGTTGGCCGTTGCGGATCAGGTCATTGCCGACGACGCAGGCCTGCAGGGTCGTGCGGGGGTTGAGGCCGAGGTCTTTGCCGTAGTCGTTGACGGTGATGTCGGTGGCGTGTCGCGGGTCGGCCAGCACGTCCTTCCAACCCCGGATTTCGGCGTGCAGGAACGCTTTGACCTTGTCTCGGTTGTTGTCGATGTTGTCTTGGGTGGTGATGTAGGTCTGGCCGGCCAAGGGAAAGCCGACATCGGCCAGGATCATGGTTCGGATGTCGAATCCCTTGTCGCGCAACTCGACGACCTGGTTGTTGACGAAGCCGAGGTAGCCGTCGATTTCGCCGGTCGTCATGCCGATGGGATCGCCCTGGACCGGGACGGTGTTGATCCGGGAGCTGTCGAGGCCGAGCGCGGCGATGAAGGTGCGCCACACCGGTTCGCTCGAGGATGCGCAGCCGATCTTCTTTCCGTAGAGGTCGGCGGGAGTGGTGATCGGTGCGCTGCCCATGGACATGACGCAGCCCGCATAGCGCTGATACACCGTCCCGATGATCTTCAGGGGTGCGCCCTGAGCGATCGCCGAGGCGACGATGGGCACCTGGGACACGCCGGCGAAGGTGCGGGTGAGTACGTCGGACTCAATGGGAGGAGCGGTCGGTCCGCCCGCGACGAGGTTCGCGCCGCTGAATCCGGCCTGCAGGTAGTAGCCGTTCTTGTCGGCGAGGAAGCTCCCCGCGAACTGGGTGTTCTTGACCCAGGCGAGTCGTTGGGAGGCAACCCCGAAGCCTGAGGTGCCGGGGTCCTTGCCCGCGGAGACGCAGCTGGTAAGCAGTGAGGGTGTGGCGATGGCGAGACCACCGACCGCGAGGCCGCTGGTGAGGAACTTGCGGCGACCGAATTGGGGGCTCATGGCGTGCTCCCTTCCGAGGGGGCGGTGAGTGTGGTCATCACCGGGTGGGGTTCATCCGGGTAGCGACGGCTGTTTCGAGCAAAGTGACCAGCTGATAGATCGCGACGCAGACGACGGTCAGAACGACGACCGAGGACCACAGGCGGGCGAACTGGAATTCGTTGGCGTCTCGGAGCATCTGGCCGCCCAATCCCTTGCCTGTGGCCAGCCATTCCGCGAGTAGCGAGCCGACCACCGAGCTGGTGACCGCGACCCGAGCGGCGGCGAACCAGGTGGGCAGGGCGTGTGGGAGGGCGATCTTGGCGAACGCCGACCACGTGGTGCCGCCGTATGCAGCGCACATGTCCAGGTCTGTGCGTGGGCAGGCCCGTACCCCCTGCAGCATCGTGAGCAGCGCGGGAACGAGCACGATCGCGGCCCCGATGACAGCGACGCCGCCCACGCCCCGACCGAAGATCAGAACCAGGATTGGGGCCACTGTGACCATGGGGACGGCGTGCATGGCGGTCACCGCCGGGACGAACATCCCTTCCACCGTGCGGGAGAAGTAGAACAGCACGCAAACGCCCGCCGCGAGCACCAGTCCGAGCACATAACCGAGCGCGGCGTCGGTCAATGTGGTCAGCAGATTCCCCGCGATTTCGATGCGATTCGCGGCGGCCGAGGGCCCGGTAACCAGGTAGCGCCACACATCGAGCGGCGACTTGGCCACGAACGGGCTGACGTTCACGACATGGATGAACGCTGTCCAAATCGTCACGACGGCGACGACGGTCCCGCCCAGAGTGGCCAGTGTGCGCAGCGCGCCGCGGGCGATCGCACCGCGCGCGGGCGGGCTGGCGGTGATGGTGGTCATGCCGACGCCCCCGTCGTGGTGGTCGCCCAGGACGTCGCAAGGCGCTCGGTGATACCGACCAACGCGAACGCAAGGCCGGCGATCAGGCTGGAGACGAGGGTGATCCCCCAGGTTCGGGCGACATCACTGGACTGCTGGGCCACGACAAGGGCGGCTCCGAGTCCCCGCTGCTGGCCCATGAACTCGCCGATCACGGTCCCGAGGATCGAGGCGGGTACCGCGATCTTGAGAGCGGTGAGGATTCCGGGCAGCGCCGCACGGAGCTGCACCTTGCGCAGCACCAGGAACCGGCCACCGCCATACGCCCGAACAAGGTCCTCGGCCGTCGGATCGGCGCGACGTAGACCGTTGATCGTGCCGACCAGCGTGGTGAAGAACACCGACACCGCGGCCATCACCGCCGAGGTCACCGGACCGTTGAAACACGCCGCAAGGATCGGCGCGATAGCGACCAGTGGCACGCAGGCGGACGCAATCCCGACCTGCAGCAACAGCTTCTCCAGCGATGGTGTGACCATCACCAGCGCGGCACATCCGATCGCGGCGACATTGCCCCACCCGTACCCGACCAACGCCGAGGCCAACGTGATCGGGACGTGTCGGCCGTACAAGCCCAGTCCGTCATGGGCGATGCCCGTGACAATGGCGAGCGGCGCGGCGATCGCCGGCCCGAGGACGCCGGTAGCCCCGACCAGCTGCCACCCGAGCAACACCACACCCGTGCCGACAAACCCCAGTAGCCGCCGGTTGCGGTTCATCGCCCGGCCCTGTCCGCCGCGGTACCTGCGTTCTCAGCGCTGAACAGGATCGACGACAGCAGGTCCACGTACTCGTGGAATTCGGCGGTTCGCAGCATGTGGGGGGTCCGAGGGCGTGGGAGATCAATGCGCACGACCTTCTGCACCCGCCCCGGGCGAGGACTCATCACGACTACGGTGTCGGACAGGAACACCGCCTCGGCGATGCCGTGGGTGACCATCAGGGTCGTCGCCGGGCGCTCGGTCCAGATCCGCAGCAGCTCCACGTTGAGGTTCTGCCGGGTCATATCGTCTAACGCGCCGAACGGCTCATCGAGCAACAACACCCTCGGCTCGACCACCAGGGCCCGCGCGATGGCAACACGCTGACGCATCCCACCGGACAGCTGAGCCGGTCGCGCGTCCTCGAAGCCACGCAAACCAACCAGCTCGATGAGCTCGTCGATCAACCCCTGCCTCGGCGGCTTCTTCGAGACCTCGCCCGGAAGCGCGATGTTCGAGCGCACCGACCGCCACGGCAGCAGCGCCGAGTCCTGGAAAGCGATACCCAGATGGTGATGGCGGCGCATATCGGTGGGTGTCTCGCCGTGTACCAGCGCCTCACCGTCGAACTCGCGCTCGAGCCCGGCCAGGATGCGCAAAACCGTGCTCTTCCCGCAGCCCGACGGCCCGAGAAGGGTCACGAACTCGCCCGCGTCGGACTGGATGTCGACCCCGTCCAGAGCACCCACCTCCGTTCGTCCGACGCGGAACTTCTTGGTCAACTTGCTGATATGGATGCCTGGCGCTGTGGGCGGGACCATCCGTGTTCTCCTCGTCCGGGAGTTTAGTTCGGATCCGAACTCGGATCCGAACTCGGATGCAAAGCTAGTTCTGCCGTGTTGCCGCCGGGTGAACCAGGGAGACGTCTGAGTTACGCATCGCTCACCCACTCGACAGTGCTTGTTCAACTGCGAGGCCCCGGTCGAGAGCAGAGGGCGGATCACGAAGCATCAGGCGGTGGCCCTGCCAGGAAGCTTGATGCACCGCATCGTGCACTGTGTCGTCGGTGCCGATGACGCGCTCGCACGAGTGCAGCGGCGTTGGGCGGTGAATCCGCTGCGTCGCGCGCACGGCGGACAGCCGTCCGCCGGTGCGGCCGCGCACGCACGTTCTCACCGTGCGTTCGATCGAGTGTCAGTCGATGCCGCGTGGATCGAGGTCGACACCACCGACGGCTATGCACCTGGATTCGATGAAGTTGTCACGTTCGTCAACGCCTGATCTGGGCTTCTGAGCGCTCCGGTGCGCCTCGACGAGGTAGGCCGAGCGTGGTGTGCGGTCGTCCAGGGTTTGAAGTGGGCGGATGGTGTTGTAGATCTGGCGAAACCAGTTGACTTCGACCGCGAGCGCGTCGCCGTCGGCGATTAGCCCTCGGTAGAGGTGTTCGTACTTGAGGGTGCCGAAGAAGCGCTCGATCACGCCGTTGGTTTGTGGGGAGCGCACCCGGGTGCGGACGTGCCGCAAGAGCGGATCGTGGCCGGTGAAGGCCCGGGCGACTGTGGCGCCGGCGGCGTTGGGCACCGCCATCGTGTCGCGGTCGACGCGCAGGTCGGCCAGGCCTGTGAGCCGAGTCGCTTCGGCCACTGCATTGTGGAGGCAGGCGTCGGCGTCGGCGCCTCGACTGGTCGGTGTGACGGTGAGGGCCAGGCAGTATTTGGCGGCGTAGTCGATGACCGCGCAGATTCTCCAGATCCCGCCGCCGGTGGTTTCGAACTCGGAGAAGTCGGTCTGCCACACC
>Ga0137415_10003386_pt1 | contig 15850 bp, 13 predicted proteins | sample CZODoug3_1_1_16f_FD_183082 | JGI IMG/M metagenome (GOLD analysis project Ga0137415, IMG submission 183082) | Vadose zone soil fungal communities from Angelo Coast Range Reserve, California, USA - CZODoug3_1_1_16fungal (Hybrid Assembly) | ecosystem: Environmental > Terrestrial > Soil > Vadose... | reverse complement strand
CAAAATAATGTTGGCTGGGATAATCGGGCGCTACTTCGAGAAGCGTGCTGCTGAATTCGACGCCGTGGCCGATAATCAGATCGAATCCGTCGTCGGAGTAGCCTCGTGCGACCTGATCCATTTGAGCAATGCTGATGTTTTCCGCGTAGGCCGTCTTGAATCCGTGTCGCGACTTGAGTTCTTTCAGCCCGTTGTAGGCCAACTGGCTCCAGCCACCATCTGTAATCACTCCCGAAAGCAGCAGAACCACGCTGGTTTCGCGATTGCCATCTCCCCAAGCTCTCGCAACCGCTGACCACCCGAGAGCAGAAGCGAGTGCTCCATTGAAGACACGCCTCGATATTCTGCGCATCCGGTGCTCCCAAGAAAATTTCGGAACCTGTGAATACAGAGAAACCAACACAAATCCCCGCGGCCTTAGCGCCGCGACAATCGCAGCGTATCATCGTTCGAAAGCCGAGGCCATCACCGCGACGATGCAAAAGCGTGATGCGAGACATACGAAAAAGCCACGCGAATCAACTGATTCACCTGTGATATTCTCCTGCGAATTTCTCAGGATGGAGACTTCGCGCGCGCATCATGGCAAGACACGACCGGAGCCAAACTTGAAGTACGGAGCCGCTTGAGCGCCAATCGCATGCCCCCCGGTTCTATCCAGCCTCGATCGGCGCGATGGTTTGTCTCAGGTGACCTGGATGGTTTCTTCGGGCTGTTTTTCAGCGGATTCCCCGATTTGCTTCTTATCGCAGGGCTCGCGCCGCTCTGTGGGTTCCCTCTGGAATTAGTGTCCAGCCGCATTCTGCCCGCAGTGGCATTCTCGATTCTCATCGGAAATCTCTTCTACGCCTGGCAAGCGCACCGTTTGGCCGAGAGAACGGGCCGCGCAGACGTGACCGCGATTCCCTTCGGTGTCAATACTCCTACGATTTTCGCGTACGTATTTTTGATCATGCTGCCCGTTTACCTGCGGACGCACGACTCGCAACTTGCCTGGCACGTGGGGGTGTTTGCGTGCTTTCTAAGCGGCATTGTGCAAACCGCGGGCGCGTTTTGCACGGACTGGTTGAGGCGCCACACGCCGCGCGCCGCCCTCTTGTGTCCGCTGGCCGGCATCGCGATCGCTTTCCTTTGTTTGGGATTCGTCTTGCGGATTTTTCAGACTCCCGAACTGGCCCTGCTGCCGACGGTGATTATTCTCGCCGTTTACGGATCACGGATTCGGTTGCCATACCGGATCCCGGGCGGCCTGCTCTGCATACTCGCAGGCGTAATTCTCGTTGCGCTTTTGAGGGCGCTGCACATCTATCATTTGCCGCCTCCTCCGCCTTCGCTGCCTCTGGGCATACATTTGCCGCGGCCCGTCAATGTTTTCGAGTTTCTGCGTCAAGGCGAAGGCTGGAAATATCTTTCCATCATTCTGCCGATGAGCGCGCTGGACACCATCGTGTCGCTGCAAATTCTGGAGAGCGTGAAAGTGGCCGGCGACGATTACCCAACATGGCCATCGCTGCTGGTGAACGGACTGGCGACACTCGGCGCCGCGGCATTCGGCAGCCCGTTTCCCACGACTCTTTATTTTGGGCACATGGCGCACAAAGCGTATGGCGCGCGCGTGGGATACTCCATCCTCAACGGAGTGGCGACGCTATTGATATGCATAACAGGATTGATTTCTCCTATTCTACATTTCGTGCCGCTCGAAGTTGTGGCCATCGTCATCGTGTGGTTTGGTCTGGTCATGGTGGCGCAGGCATTTCAGGAAATTCCTAAATCGCATTGCATCGCCGTCGCCTTTGGATTATTGCCCATGCTGGCCGCGTGGGGATTGCAGCTCGTCGATTTGGCGCTGCGGAAAGCAGGATCAAGTTTGCTCCAGGCCGCGCCGACCTTTGGAGAGGAACTCGCGATCTATGGACTGATTGCGCTTAGCCAAGGAGCGCTTCTGGTCTCCATGATTTGGGCAGCCGCAATCGCTTACATGCTCGATCGGCGCTTCCTTCCCGCTGCTGGATGGCTGCTGGCGGGAGCAGTTCTCTCCTTTTTCGGCCTCATCCATGCATACGAATTGAATTCCGCAGGAATCGTGAACAAGCTGGGAATTTGTGCCGCTCCGGAATTTACGATCAGCTATGCCGCCGGCGCCCTATTTCTGGCGGGTTGCCACTTTTACATCCGGCGTTTCTCTTCAACTGCGCAAAACTCCGAATCCATCTGATCTGAAGTTTTTCGGCATTGGATTCTCGCTGGTTAGCTTTCCGCAAAAGATTAAAAAATCGGCATGAATCGGCACTTATTAGTGGATAGAATTGCAGGTACCCACCCTGCTGTCACACTACAAGGCACTTTTATCTTCTCTGCGAATAATCCTTTGAAGATAGCGACAACTTATATTCGGAAGGAAGAGCATATGCGGTTTGAGAATGTGGGACGCAGGGCTAATTTAAAACTAACGCTTTTCTGTTTCGCTCTGATGGCATCCATGTTGATGGTCGTACCGGCAAGTTTCGCGACGCCGGATAACGCCTTTGATTTAACCGGGCCAAAGATAGAAATGCATGTGACCCGCGCGGGCAAGATGCTGCCGATCGCGGATGTGTCCAACCTGCAGCCCGAAGACCGGCTCTGGATTCACGTCGAGCTTCCCGACGACCAGGCTGTGCATTACTTGCTTGTCGTCGCATTTCTTCGTGGCTCCACAAACCCGCCGCCGGAGAATTGGTTTACAAGAGCGGAAACATGGAACAAGCAAGTACTCGCGGAGGGAATTGTCGTTACTGTTCCGAAGGATGCCCAGCAGGCCGTGCTCTTCTTAGCTCCCGAAACTGGCGGCGATTTCAGCAGCTTGCGTGCGGCCGTCCGCAGCAAACCGGGAGTTTTTGTGAGGGCCTCGCAGGATCTAAATCAGGCCAGCCTGGACCGCACGCGAGCGGATCGATACCTCGCCGATATAAAAAACAGTTCCGACTCCGATCCGAAAGCGCTCCACGATCGATCCATTCTTCTGGCTCGGACGTTGGGTATTAAGCTCGACGAGCAGTGCTTCAACAAGCCTCTTGAGCAGCAACCAACGTGCTTGACGCAAAATAGCGACCAGTTAGTTCTGGACGATGGACATACTCAATCAATGGTCGCTGCGCTGACTTCCGGGCCCAGTACGGATTTGATGGGCGCGCTCAGCTCTACGCCAATGGCTGGTGGAGGATCTTATAGTCCCTATGTAGGAGCGGTCGTGGACGTAGCGCGAATTTTGGGCAACCTTCATACAGCGGCTTACCAATACATACCGACCCTTGCACTGCCAAGAGGCTCGGAACTCAGCCTTCGGCTCAATAATCCGCCCTCGTTTCGCAACCCCAAATCGGTTTTGGTTGTAGGTCTTCCCGCGGTGGAAGCCGCACAACTACCTCCGCTGCGTTCGGTAAACGCGGAACAGGTCTTCTGTCTCCAAAAAGCTCCGCTCGTTCTTCCGACGGACGGCGCTCCTTTGGTGTTTTCAACAGATATCGCGCATGATTTTGTTCTTCAAATCCGGGGGAAAGACGGAAATGTGATGGATCTGCCCGCAACACCGGACGCAGCGCGCGGTGGATTCCTGATCGACACTCGTTCACTCCAGACTGCCAAACTCGATTCGGACGTCAGCGGGACGCTCCGCGGATATTGGGGATTTGATTCTTACGAAGGGCCTGCATTCCATCTGCGAAACGCCCATTCCACAACGTGGAGGGTCGCGCCTGCGGATCAGGCCGCGCTCATTGTGGGCCGCGTGGATACGCTTCATGTGCAGTCCGAATGCGTCGTGTGCATTGATAAGGTCACGATCCAGGACGAGCGGCACAGGGAGCTGGGGACAACCTGGAAGACCCTAAAGCCGGATGAGCTGGAAATACAAGTTCCCCTCAAAGATGAAACGTCAGGCTCACTCAAGATGACGGTGCAACAATTTGGCGTGGCCACCGCGGACGAACTCGTTTTACAGACATATGCCGAAGCGGCCGAACTTGACTATTTCAAGATCAACGCTGGTGACCAGCACGGCATTTTAAGAGGCACGCGACTCGATGAAGTAAACAGTTTCGAGCTGAAAGGTGTCCGTTTCGTTCCGACGAAATTATCCCGCGCGGATAAAAAAGACGAGCTCCATCTGGCAGTTGCGAGTTCCGCATCACCTAATGTTTTTCAGCCCGATGAAAAATTGGTTGCCCACGTTGATCTCAAGGACGGCCGCGTTCTCGATTTGCAAACGACGGTTGAAAAACCGCGTCCCAGAGTCAAATTGATCAGCAAAAGTGTGCAGCCGGCGTCACCTCGCTCCTCTATTCACCTGAAGGGTGAAGATGAGCTTCCGCAAGATGCGCGGCTCTCGTTTTTTTTGAAAACGGAAGTGCCGGAAAGTTTTCCGCGCACTGAAAAGATTGAGGTTTCCAGCATGGACGACTCATTCCATGCATTGCTGAGCATGAACGACGGAAATCTGATCTTACAAAATTCGCAAACGCTGCTTGCCGTTCTTGATCCCCTCAAGAATTTTGGACCGTCAGCATTTGGCCCGCTGCGTTTTCGGCCGGTTGAAAGTGACGGTGGAAACGGAGATTGGCAACCACTCGCAACCCTGGTGCGGATTCCGACTCTCAAGGAAATTCGCTGCCCCGAAAGCCCCGATAAACAATGCAGGCTGAGCGGGTCGAATCTATTTCTGATCGATTCGGTGGCCTCGGATCCACAGTTCACGCATGCGATCTCGGTGCCTGTAGGCTTCGCGGACTCTGCATTGAGCGTACCACGTCCGAACGGAACGCTCTTATACATCAAGCTCCGCGATAACGCAGCGACGGTGGATTCACTGGTTCTGCCCGTGTTGCCAGATGAAGAGTGAGAAAGCCGCGCAGTTGAATGTAGGAAAAGATACTCGCAAAGGTTTTTCTGGCGGAGATCATCGGATTCACTGAAACAGGTAAGCTAATTCCACGCGAAACGTAGTCGCTGCCGCCATCACCTTTTCCATCTCGGACATGGTGGCTCAAGGACCAGCTACTTTCCAAAGTTGTGCAAAACCCTTCCACCGCTTTTTTTCCGCAGAGTTGCCGGTGCCCTCCATACTCCAATATTTTCAACAGGTTACTTACGCCTGTTCGGGCAAGCACCATGTGGTCCATAGCGTGCATTGTGGGTTAATGGGGACGCAATTAGTAAACGAACCCTCGGTCGCCCGGCCAGCATTCCGGGAAGCTAAAATACAACAAATGGGAGATGGCAAATGACGTTGAATAAGCTCATCAACAATCAGTTCATCCACAACTTCAATCGAGATGAGTCGGGGCAGGACTTGCTCGAATACGCGTTGGTTCTCTTGGCCGTCCTGGTTGCGGTCATTGCCGGTTCGACGAATTTGTCGGCCCTCATCACCAACGAACTCTCAACGATCAACGCCAGCGTTACAGGCTTAAGCCTTCCCTAGGTCGTGGGGGCGCCGGTAGCACTTAATGCGGCACGGCACCCCGCTTTCCTAGCCAGGAGCCTCTCGAGGCGATACGCAGGGTGAGAGGAACGACGGGAAGATTATGCGTGTCTGCAGCTGCACAGGCGTTCCCACCACACCCTCCTTGTGTCTCGAGAAGCTTTTGGGATGGGCACATCTCCCGCCGAGGCGTCACACGAGCCCGACCTCACCCAAAGAACGGAACCGCTTCAGATCCACATTAAATATCGTAAATTCAGCAGAATAGGTCCGCAGCGTTTCCCGAACAATCTAAGCTGGAATTCGGAATGATATTTCTCGGCCCGCATGGTGGATAGCGGGCTTATCTTCAGAAGACATCTATCCGCACAGCAATCCAGCGCGCGCTACCATTGCGACCCTGTCATATTTCGGGTCACGGTGAAGCTACTACATCCCAAGGCATGTGCTGCTGCTTAGACGTCGGTTCGCTGCCGAATTGGGGTGGAACTTGGCAGGACAGGGCAACCATGGGCAAGCCACTTTCCACAGTTGCGCAAAAGACTTCCAATGGTTTTTTTCTGGCTGGGCTGCCGCTGGCCTACAGTCTTTAATGTATGAGTAGATTCAGTAGCTTACGCCTGTGAAAGCTAGGCCCGATTTGGTCTACAGCGTGCATTACGGTGAGTAGGGATTCAATCGGTAAACGGATGCTCGCTCGCAGGGGCAGTGTTCCGGATCTCGGTTTTGGGCCATGAGTTTAAAACAAATACAAGGAGATACCAAATGATGTTGAATAAGCTCAATCAATTCATCAACACCTTCAATCGAGACGAGTCGGGGCAGGACCTGCTGGAATACGCGCTGGTTCTCTTGGCCGTCCTGGTCGCGGTGATTGCCGGTTCGACGAATTTGTCGGCCCTCATCACCACCGAGCTGAACAAGATTAACACCAGCATTTCAGGTCTATCCCTACCTTAATTCACGGAGGCGCCGGGTAGCACTTCCTGTGCGGCACGGCGCCGTTTTTCCGTTTCACTGGATAGCGCTGGCGATAATCAGGCATGCGGCACCGGGATCGCATTTCGTAGGGCTATAACGGATGCTAGCTATTAGGCTTAACGATGCGAGATACGCCCGGGTTTTAATTTTTACCTGGAAATTATGAATTCGACTCAAATCATTCCCGCGCTGGCCGTGGGGGTAGCGGTTTGTGCCGCCATCAGCGACATCAAGACACGCCGAATACCCAATCGGCTGACCTACCCGGCCTTGCTCGCAGGCTTGTTGTTGCAGGGCGCGCTCCACGGCTGGCAGGGTCTTCTGCGCAGCGCGGGCGGTGGTCTGATTTTTGGTGGCGTGTTCATGTTGTGTTATCTCGTGCGGGCTATGGGAGCGGGCGACGTGAAGCTCGCTGCGGCTTTGGGATGCATCGTCGGATCGACGGCCACGGCTCAAGTGATGATTGCCACGGCCCTGGCTGGGGGCGCGCTCGCCGTGATCTTCATGGTGCTTTCGGGAAGAGTAATTGAAACGCTGCGGAATACATTGCGGGTGGCCGGATTCCACATTTTACACGGATTACGAATGCATCCGACCGTGAATCTGGATAATCCTGCCGCGGTGCGCATGCCGTACGGGTTGGCCTTTGCCGTCGGCACATTGTGCTGGGCTGTACTTTTGCATGGAGGGAGATAAATCATGGGCGCTCGACGATTTGGTTTGGCACTGCTGGCTGCCTTGGTGATTTCACTGGGCATCACCTACGTATTCTATGTGCGGGTCATGAAGACTCAGGCGAGCAACCGCCCGAAGATGAAGAGTGTTGTGGCGGCCGCGGTTCCGCTACAGCCAGGCACTCCCATCACGGCTGAGAACCTTACCCAAATTAACTGGCCGGATAACGTGGCACTGGACGGGCTGATCGAGAAAAAAGAAGACGTCACAGGTCATGTGTTGATGTATTCAATCGCGGCGAATGATCCGGTACTGCGGCGCGATCTGGCGTCGAGCACCAGTTTTGGCCTTTCGGCCAAGATCCCGGACGGAATGCGTGCGACTGCCGTAAAGACCAATGAGGTCCTGAACATTGCCGGATTTATCTTTCCCGGTTCCCGTGTGGATGTGCTCGTCACGCTGCACGGCGAAAACAACAGCGGGGGCACGATGACGCGCACGGTCCTGCAGAATGTGCAGGTGCTGTCAACCGGAAACAAGATGGATCCCGATCCGAACGGCAAGCCCGAAAACGTAACCATTATCACACTGCTGGTCACGCCCGAAGAATCGGAAAAATTAGCCCTTGCGGAGAACCAGGGTACGATCCAATTCGTTCTACGCAATGGTGGCGATTCAGCGAGTACGAATACTCCCGCGATTGGTATAGCCGAATTGACGGGAGCGCCAAAACCGCTGGCGCCTGAGCCGACGCGGACCAAGCGCGCGGCCGCTGCTGCGCCAGTGAAACCTCCAACCAACTCGTACCTGGTGGAGACCTTGGCGAACGGCAAGATAACAGTTTCGAAATTTCCAGTGAATCCGGAGTAAGGCCAGGAGGCAATTCTGCGAGTCCATGAGTTAAAACGTCTTTTGTTGGTGCTGTGGATCCTGACCGTCACGGGGCTTTGCGTCCCTCTGATGGCCGAGGTGCCGGCTGCCCCCGCAGAGCAGCAGGCGCCTGCGGAGAATGCAGGCGGAAACCAGGTCTTACATATCCTGGTGGGCCATTCCGTTGTGATTCACACCGATCCGCGCCTCACTCGGGTGTTGGTCGGCAACCCCGCGGTTGTAACGACCGCTACGACTGCCCCTAATGAAGTGGTGGTGACGGCAACAGCTCCCGGCAGCAGCAGCGTGGTGCTGTGGCAGGAGAACAATCAGTCACGAATCATCGAGGTGTTCTCCGATGTGGATGTGTCCTTGTTGCGCGAGGCCATCGAGCGCAACTTTCCCGGCGAGGCCATTGAGGCGGAAGCGGAAGAGGGCCGGATTGTTCTGACCGGGCGAGCATCGTCCGCGGCTGTCGCGGATCAGATCGGAAAGATGGGAGCGCCATTCTCCAAGGACATAGTGAATTCCATCCGTCTTGGACTACCGCGCAGGCAGAAGCAGGTGTTGTTGAAGGTTCTTTTCGCTCAGGTGGATCGGGCAAAGTTGACCAACTTCGGAATCAATCTGCTCAGCACCGGAGCAGCGAATACTATTGCCACGGTTTCGACACAGCAGTTCTCAGCGCCACAGTTAGTAAGCAGCGGCAGCTCGGGCGGCTCTTCCTCGGGCGGCTCAAGCTTGGGAAGCAGCACGATCGGCTTAAGCGATTTGTTGAATATCTTTATATTCCGCCGGGACATTAACCTGGGCGCGACCATCCGTGACCTCCAGCAACAGAATATATTGGAAATACTCGCAGAGCCGAACCTGCTGGCAGCCAGCGGTGAGCCGGCGAGTTTCCTGGCTGGCGGAGAATTGCCCTATCCGGTTGTAACTGGTGCAGCGGGACAAACAACGGTCACTGTGCAGTTCAAGCCCTTCGGCATCAAATTGGATTTCACCGGTACGATTGAAGACGACGATACCATCCGGTTAAAGGTGCTCCCGGAAGTGAGCTCACTTGATTTCGCGAATGCTGTCGTCATCAGCGGATTTACGCTGCCCGCCATCGCGACCCGCCATGCCGAGACCATCGTGGACTTGCGAGACGGCCAGAGCTTCGGAATTGCCGGATTACTGGACCAGAGGACGACGTCGCAGTTTTCCAAGGTGCCGGGTATCGGGGATCTGCCAGTCATCGGTCAGCTTTTTCGTTCACGGTCGGTGACCAAGTCGAATTCAGAGCTGGTCGTGATCGTGACGCCAACAATCGTGGATCCGGCTGGATTGCCCACGGGTGCGCCCGAGTTGCCCAAAATGCCGGTGCCACTACTGGAACAAAACCGATTTGACACGGAAACCCCACACGGGTTTGGGAGCAAGTGAACATGGATACATTGCGTGGACCAACTAGAGTGGCTGCTATTGGAGTAAGCCTTGATCCCACGTCGTATCAGGCGCTTTCACATTTCATGGAAGTGGTACCCGAGGCGGTAGTCCTGGGAAATCTGAATCATTATGCTGGTGCTGAACGAGAAATAGGCCGCGCACTGGACCTCGCTCACACGCGGATTTGCTTTATCGACTACGACCAGAATACCGAGGAAGCGATCTGGATCACGCAACGATTGCACTCCGAATATCCGGAAATCCAAAGCTTCGCTGTATCCGCCCATCCCCAGCCTGAGGCGATCATCGCAGCCATGCGTGCGGGTTGCGCTGAATATCTGCTGAAGCCTGTGCAGCAGGACCGTGTGGTGGAAGGATTGGCACGGGTGGAATCGAAGCAAAAGGAAAAAACCCGGTCGAAAGTGCGCGGGAAGATCATCACTCTGGTCGGTGCAAAGGGAGGCACCGGCGTAACCTCGCTCGCCCTTCATTTGGCCATGGAGCTCGCTCAGGATGGCAAACGAAAATGCCTGCTGGTGGACCAGCATCCGGCGCTGGGTGATGCGTCGCTCTATCTCGGCACGGGCCGCCATCAGTACAGCTTCTATGAACTCGCCAGCAACAGGGATCGTCTGGACGAAGATCTCCTAAAAGGGTTCCTCCTGCGCCATGATTCCGGACTTCATCTGCTCGATTCCCCTGACAACGTTTCCGGCATTCTTGGTGCGCCGCCATCGGCGGTTGAGCATACGCTCGCGTTTCTGGCCGATACCTATCCCTTTGTCGTTGTCGATTGTCCGCCCGGGCTGAACGATGGGACGCTCGCCTGTGTTGCGGTCTCGGAACAGGTCGCGATCGTAATGACCGCCGAACTTCCCTCGGTACGCAACACCGTCCGCTACATCGAGCACCTGACCAAACTGGGATTTGCCTCAAGTTCTATCTATGTGGTGCTTAACCGTTATTCCAAGAAGGGACCACTGAGCGACGAACGCATTGAAAAGACCCTGGGTCGGCAGATTTCGCTGCGGATACCGAACAGCTACAACGAAGTGATTCGAGCGATCAACAGCGGGGCGCCGGTTCCCTCTGGAAGCAAATCAGAATTCAGTATGGCGATCCAAAAATGGGCGCGCGAATTAGCCGTTGGCAGCACCGCAAATGCGAAAGAGAAAGCAATGGCAGCGACAGCGCAGCCTCGTGGCGGCATGAGAGCTTTGTTCGGTCTGTAAGTAAGGGATGATTATGAGCGAAGCGGACATCACGAGAAGCGCAATCGGAACGGTGCCCAATGAGACCGTTTACCCGCATTTCGGCGCCAAAGAGGCTGGCACCCTTGGCAATTCGTTGAGGTGGGTCTCCTCCATGCCGGCAATGCTGGGTGCGTTACTCGCGGGTACTGTGTTCCTATTGAAGCGATCTTTCTTTGTCGATCCGGATATGTGGTGGCACCTTAAAACGGGCGAATTGATTTTATCGACGCACCGATGGGCGACGACAGACCCATATTCGTACACGTCGGCTGGCGCTCCATGGCTGGCTTCCGAGTGGTTAGGAGAGGTTTTACTGGCGGCGGCTTATCGGCTGGGTGGGCTCAGGGGACTGGAAGCGCTGCTAATCGTTCTGGGCAGCGTCGTGATGGTGGCCCTCTACGCGTTCGCGACCCTGCGTTCCGGAAACTGCAAGGCAGCATTTTTCGTTTCGGTGCCATTAATTTGTTTGGCAACCGTGTCTTTCAACCTGCGTCCGCAGATGGTGGGATATTTGTTTTTGATTCTTACGCTGATTGCGATGGAGCGCTTCCGCCAGGGAAAGCAGCGCTCGATATGGCTGTTGCCGCTTTTGTTTCTGGTCTGGGTCAACACGCACGGGTCCTGGATTATCGGCTTTGGGATCGTTGGCGTGTACTTTGCCAGCGGACTCGTGAGTTTTCAGGTTGGACAACTTGAGGCGCGCCGCTGGACGAGTTCGGAGCGCCTGCGGCTGGAAATCGTTCTCATGCTATCGGTCGCGGCTATTCCAATCACGCCCTACGGGACGCGACTCGCGGTATATCCGTTCATGTTTGCATGGTCGCTGCCAGTCAACGTGGCACAGATCCAGGAGTGGCAAGTCATGCCGTTCAATGTTGTGGGCGGCAAAATATTTCTGGTGTTCCTGCTGGGATTTTTTCTGGCACAAGTAATGTTTCGTTTTTCGTGGCGGCTCGAAGAATTTTTGTTATTTCTGTTCGGTACCGCGATGGCTTGCCTGCATGTGCGATTTCTGATGCTGTTCGTACCCTTCTTCGCTCCTCTTGCGGCGGTGATTCTGGCACGGTGGATGTCTCCGTACAACAAGGCCAAGGATCAATACCTGATCAATTTCGCAATGATGGCGGGAGTCGTAATTGCGATGTTGTATTACTTTCCTTCGCAACACCAGATTGAGGAAAAGGTGGCCGGTCAGTTTCCAGTCCGCGCCTTGCAATACCTGCGCGAACACCCTGCGCCTGGGCCACTTTTTAACACCTACGGGTATGGCGGATACATGGTTGAGGCGGGCTTTAAGACTTTTATCGATGGCCGAGGCGACCTCTTCGAACAGACGGGTGTGCTCGCCGACTACATTTACATCAAGCAGCTGAAGCCGGGTGCGCTGCAGGTACTGCGTGGGTATGGAATCCGCTCAGTCCTGATGGGCAGGGGCGAGCCTCTTCTCACCGTTCTGGCGGCATCGCCTGAATGGCGCAGAGTGTATTCGGATGACGTGAGCGAACTGTACGTAAAGCAAGATGCGGGCGATGCCCCAAAACAGATAATCGCGGAATCTTTGCGTGTGGCGACGAGATGACGAGGCCGGAGATGATTGTCGAGCACATTCCATTGAACTCTCTCGCGCGCTGGGGCGTTTTCCATTTGTCCCTTGACGAAGGCGCGCTCGTGCCGAGCAGCGAGGCTCGAGGATTTCTTGGGAGAAGAGTGCTCCTCATGTGGCGGGATTACATTGTTTTCTTTTCTCGATGGCTGAAATGGTTTCGTGCTATCGAGACTGCACTTCATTCGTGGCACCTTGGCGCTCAGTGCGCAGTGGTTGTCGAAAGGTGGTCATAAACTCATGGCATTCGGATTTTCAAGCACACCAGCTCCTCAGCTACCACAGGGCAATGGCGGCGGCGTGCCCCTATATAAGTCGTATCAGGAGTTGAAGACGGGGCTGTATCGCGACCTGCTCAATAAGATTGACCTGGAGAGACTCACCACTCTGCAGGATGTGCGCGCGCGAACCCAGGTGCAAACCGTAATCTATGACCTGATTGGAGCGTCCAACGTACCGCTGAGCGGCACGGAGAAGGAGCAAATCTGCCGCGAGGTGTTGCACGAGGTTTTTGGCCTCGGGCCTCTTGAGCCGCTGCTGCAGGATTCATCGATCACAGACATCCTGGTAAACAGCCACCGGCAGGTTTTCGTCGAACGCGGGGGCTTGCTCGAACTTACCAACGTTGTTTTTAAGGATGCTGCGCATCTGCGCCATATCATCGACAAGATTGTGTCCAACGTGGGCCGGCGGGTGGATGAATCGTCGCCGATGTGCGATGCGCGCCTGGACGATGGTTCGCGCGTAAACGTAATTATTCCGCCGCTCGCGGTGGATGGCCCGGTCATGTCGATTCGCCGCTTCGGCCGTATTCCTATCGGAGTGGATCAACTTCTCGCCAAGCGCGCACTGACTTTGCCGATGATGGAGTTGCTCAAAAGTGCGGTCAGAGCGCGGCTCAATATCATAATCTCCGGCGGAACGGGCGCCGGCAAAACCACGTTGCTGAATGCGCTGTCGAGTTTCATCTCCGACCGGGAACGAATCGTTACGATCGAAGACTCCGCGGAATTGCAAATGCAGCAGCACCACGTTGTCCGATTGGAGTGCCGTCCTCCGAACGTGGAGGGCAAGGGCGCGGTTCGTCAGCGTGAATTAGTAATCAACGCTCTTCGTATGCGCCCGGACCGCATCGTGATTGGCGAGGTTCGCGGCGGCGAAGCGCTGGACATGCTGCAGGCCATGAACACGGGTCATGACGGTTCCTTGACCACCATTCATGCGAATACTCCACGCGATGCGATTTCGCGTCTCGAAACGTTGTCCTTGATGGCGGAGCTTAACCTGCCTGACAGGGCCATACGTCAACAAATCGCATCCGCAATCACCATTGTTGTTCAGGTGGCCCGGCTCAGCGACGGCGTGCGTCGAATAACGAATATCTCCGAGGTGATCGGGTACTCCGAGGAGAGGGTAACCATGCAGGACATCCTCGTCTTTGAAAAGCAGGGTATCGGGCCGGACGGTCGCGTGCTCGGCCGGTTTCGCTCTACCGGTCTGCGGCCTACATTTGCAGAGCGATTGAAGGTTTCGGGGATCCATCTTCCCAACAACATGTTTGATCACGTCTGCGAGGTTTAACCATGACGATTGTAACTATCTTTTTCATCGTTTTGATCACCGCCTTCGCCGTGGTGATGTTCTTTACCGAACCGTCGAAGGCAGACAAACAGATCCATTCAAGGCTGGTCTCCCTTGACCGGGTGAGCGTTTCGTCGTCCGGCGAGGAGGATCCGGGAATTGTCCGCGAAATCACCTTCAGCACGATTCCCGCTTTCGATGCATTTCTGCGCGGCAACCGATTTGCCATCGGTTTGCATTTGCTCATTGAACAGTCCAACGTGCAATGGACCGTGGGACGAGTCATATTCAGTACACTGGTGCTCATCGGGGTAGGGGCTCTGCTCGGCAACTGGTGGATCGCTCCGGGTTTTATTGGCTGGCTCCCCGGTTTGGCTCTGGGCACCACTCCCTACTTTTTTCTCCTGCATAAACGCAAGAAGAGGCTTCAGCGATTCTCCGAACTGCTTCCTGAAGCGATCGATCTGATGGTGCGTGGTTTGCGTTCAGGCCAGGCGATCGCCGCAACCGTTGAGAATGTCGCCCAGGAATCGGACGAACCGTTGCGTTCCGAATTTCGCCGCACCGCCGACGAGCAAAGCTTCGGATTACCGTTTCGCGAGTCGATGCTGAACCTCAGCCGGCGCGTGCCGGTACCCGATCTGCAGTTCCTGGTCACCGCGGTCCTCGTCCAAAAAGAGACGGGCGGTAATCTCTCTCTCATACTCGATAAGACCTCTCACGTAATTCGTGAGCGTATGCGCGTCGTGGGCCAAACCAGAATCCGCACGGCACAGGGGAGACTGACTGGCTGGATCCTGTGCGCCTTACCTTTCGGCATGTTCTTTGCCACGAACGCCCTCAATCCAGGGTACGGAAGGATACTGTTCGTAGATCCGTTGGGGCAAAAAATGGTGGCTACTGCTGCCGTTCTTATGGTCTTGGGAATGCTGACGATCCGCCGGATCGTAAACGTAAGAGTTTAGGAGTGGATCATGATGCTTCTATTTCTGGTATCAGGCACGGTAACCATATTTTTAATCGTCGCTACGCTGATCATGATGTTGGGCGGTAATGAAGCGGTCGATGCGCGACTCATGGAAATCGCGGCCACGCAGGCGGGCGACTCAACGTCGGACGCGCCAAAAAGTGACCTTGCAAAGGCGGCGGCCGGTATCACCGGCGCCTTTAAGCCCATACGAGACCTGATCTCAGGCTCCGATGGTGATTTGGAATATCGTCTGGCGAGTGCAGGTTTTCGCAAGCCCGAACATATCCAGGTCTATATGGCGGTAAAGATGCTCCTGCCGGTGGTCGGAATTGTTGCCGGAACTTTCTTCGGCAGCAACATGATCGCCGTAATCTCGGCGGGTGCGATGGTTGGTTTTTTTGGACCTGATTTAGTGCTTTCCCATTTAGTTAAGCGCCGCCAGGAAAGTATTAAGTACGCGCTGCCCGATGCGCTGGATCTGTTGGTGATTTGCCTGGAAGCGGGCTTGGGAATTGATCAAGCGATGGTACGGGTTGGAGAGGAAATGAGGCAGACCTCGCCACCCCTGGCCGACGAACTTCAAATCATAAATCGCGAGCAGCGTGCCGGGAAGCCGCGCCTTGAGGCATGGCGCAGTATGGCGGCGCGGGTGGATGTCGACTTCGTGAGGCAGTTTGTCAGCATGCTTGTGCAAACGGAACGATACGGTACGCCCATCGCGCAGGCTCTTGGCCAGTTTGCGGACAATATGCGCGTGCGTCGCACTCAGGCGGCCGAAGAGATGGCCGCAAAGACCGGCGTTAAGCTGCTTTTCCCCTTAGTGTTGTTTATTTTCCCAAGTATTTTCGTATTTTCGCTCGGCCCGGCGATACTCGGCATTCGCAGTGTATTCGAGCAATTCAATCGATAAGAGACGTGGACAGTGTTCTTTTCGTGATTGTTGTGTATATGCGTTGGCATAAAAAGACAATTCGCGCAGTCAATACTACCCGAGGCACGCTGGTGGGCGAATCCATCCGGGTGGC
>Ga0137415_10003385_pt1 | contig 15852 bp, 17 predicted proteins | sample CZODoug3_1_1_16f_FD_183082 | JGI IMG/M metagenome (GOLD analysis project Ga0137415, IMG submission 183082) | Vadose zone soil fungal communities from Angelo Coast Range Reserve, California, USA - CZODoug3_1_1_16fungal (Hybrid Assembly) | ecosystem: Environmental > Terrestrial > Soil > Vadose... | reverse complement strand
GATTCCCGACTAGGAAAATTCGACACTATCTTGATGATAGGCAACAACTTTGGGCTCTTCGGAAGTTTCGAACGAGCACGACAATTGTTGAAACGCTTCTATGAAATGACAAATCCAAGTTCGCGTATCATCGCTGAAAGCTTGGATATTTACAAACCACCCGTGGATCCCTTGCATAGACGGTATCATTTGAGAAATCGTAAACTTGGCAGAATGCCGGGCCAAGTTCGAATGAGGCTTAGGTATAGAACATTCGCTACGCCATGGTTCGATTATCTGCTCGTTTCAAAGAATCAAATGAGGACGATTCTCCAAGGAACAGGCTGGAAGATCAATCGTTTCATAGACGGTCCCGGGCCAGCGTACGTCGCGATCATTCAGAAAGAGGACCTGACCCGTTCCAGTGGAGGATTCCACAAGAGGAACTAGCGGGGAATGAGTTAACTCCTATCCGTGTATGGCAAGGGATATATCGCCAGAAAGGAGGCAACAGTCTCTTGTTGAACATTTTGTCTCTACAACCAAAATCTGCAAGCGATGTGACCAAGCCAATAGTTGGTTCTACGAAAGGTATCGTTCTGGGCAAAGATGAAGAATTGAAACTTCTCTTACATCCTCATCCCCTTGCTTTCTGGAAGTACGACGCCCTTGCAACGGTGTACCTAATCTCCGCTGGTCTTCTTGTCTTGATCTTTCCATTCTTGGCGACAAATGTTCCCGTAATCTTCGCTGTTCCCTACTTACAACTCGGGGTGTGGTGGCTGTTTCTCATTATTCCATCAATTATCGCAGGTCTACTATGGGTCACAAAACAGCCATTGGTTTACTCAGGATTAGTCGGGGTAATCGGCACGGCGCTTGGACTGTGGACGTCTTCCGTCTCGATGCTACCTGTTCTTCTGGCAGCTTCATCTTTGCTGGCGATTGTTCTTGTCGAGTTTTACCGTCGAGGCCATCGTTACTTCATCACAAACCATCGATTGATTCTTTCGAAGAGAGCCTTTGCTTCCTCCACAATCAGAGAGACTTACTACGACCGCATAAGCGACCTAGTAATGAGCCAGGGAATCTTGGGCAGAATCTTCGACTTCGGCACAATAATCCCGGTGAGTCAGGCCGGACTTGGCACAGGCCAAGACTTGGCAGGTGCTGGAGTTGGCCTCGCTGGCTCCAGGAGACCTGTAACAGTAGGCGCAGGAGTTTTTGGAGCCAAGGGAACGACCATGCCACGCGCAGCCACGTACTACTCTCTCTACGGAGTCCCCAAGGTCAAGGAGGTTCATACCCTCATCTCTGATCTGATCCAGTCTTATTCGGAAGCTCCTATTCTAAACAAGATCGAAAAGCTAATGGAGCAAAACCAGGACTCGAAAACTCCGCCAGTCCAAACTAAACAAGAGGTCCAGGAAGAGAAGATAGCAGAGGCATGACTTTCTGACCAGATCTGACCCTAGGCGAGACGCGCACCAGGATAAGCCTAAATCCAGGCTTAGACTTGGGAGTCGACTCTGGGGAGTCGCAAAAGGACAGTTTGGCGGACTCTTTTGGAGAGCACTGGTATATGCGGTGCCCCTTCTCGGCCTCGGAGCGTACACTACAGCCCTCAACAATCTAGCCAGCAAGTATGTCACTCTGCAAAACGGCAGCTGGATAATTGCAAGAGGAACAGACATCGTATCCTTGGGGAATAACCCTGTACTCCCAGCTAGGGTCGCGACGGGTGTAGAGGACTTCATCCTGACTTACGCTTACCAGAGGCCTGTCGTCCAGGTTGGGTCGATAGTAGCATTCGTTGTTTTAGTAGAGCTACTTATGTTTCGCAGGCGAAGAAGGAACTCAACCTTGCGCCGTCTTTAAGAAAATTAGACGGGTTGATCCATGCCAATGGTGAAATCGCTCATTTTGAGCCCTGATCGACAATCGGAGCTTACTATTTCTGGCCCCGATGTCCTCCTCATGAATTTCCGCTATGTTTAAATGAATAATACCGTTTCCGCAAAATGCTTTTCCAGGCATAATGCACGATTTGAGTTAATTCTCTTCCAAAATGAGGCGCAGTAGAAAATAAAGTTGTAAAAAGGGGGGGTAGATTGTAGAGTTTCAAGACGTGAAAGAGACTTTTCTTTCACCCAGTCGCTACTGTTCTACTCCCGGGGATTGAAGACTTGAGGATCCTTAGGGCTTCACGTACATGCTCTTCCGGGCGAGTTTGAGAGTTGAAAATGTGGATGACCCTTCCTTCTCTGTCAATTATGTAAGTCACTCTTCCAGGGATTATTCCAATACTTGATCTTACCCCGTACAGTTTCCTAACTACTTTTTTCGGGTCGCTAAGCAATGTGAAGGGCAGAGTGTGATGCTCCGCGAATTTCCTATGCGATTCCGAGGAGTCTGAGCTGACACCTAATACTTCTGCGCCCAGTCGCTTGAACGCTTCGTAGCTGTCTCGGAATCCGCAGGCTTCCCTAGTGCAGCCGGTCGTCTCATCTTTCGGGTAGAAGTAGAGAACAACGCTCTTCATGCCTCTAAAGTCGGAAAGAGAAACTCGTTGTCCTGACGCAGATTCGAGGCTGAAGTCTGGAGCAATGTCTCCTACCTTTACCGCCAACGCTCAACAACTCCAGTGAATAAATAGATCAATAAATAGATCAAGTCGCGCTCGTAAGTCGGGCTTCAACGGATTGGACGTCTCTAGAAGCCTCAACGACAGTTTCTACCGTTGGACCGACCTTCTTGAATACCATGTAGAACAGGAAAATCGCTGTGGCGTAGAATCCAGTAGCCAACAGGAATGGAAGACTGTAAAGACCCGCTCCCAAGATTAAGCCTCCAGCGATCGTAGTCACACTGTTCGGTAGTCTCCATATTATTGAGTTAATCGCGCTTGCCAGTCCTCGCTCCTCCGGTGCAATGATTCCCATGAGATACGAGTCCATCAAGGGACTCGCCATATTCATGAGGGCCGCCCTAACGATGTAAAGGCTGGCCGCAAGAGCCGCGTTCGGCACAAAGGCCAAGCTCAACATGAACACTGTAGAGAGACCGGTCGTCATAACGATTGACTGTACCTGGCCATAAGTCCTCGCAAGTCTCGAACTACCGATAGCCGACAGGCCTATTGTGATGTTCGAAACAGCTAGTAACGGTCCGCTGTAAGCATCCGTTGTTCCGAATCTCAAAAAGAACCATGTCGGAATCAATGGAATTATGAATCCGGCACCCAGTCCGATGAGACCATTTATTCCAGAAAATTTCAACAATACTCTGAGACTCTTCTTCTGCTGTGATCCCTTCTCCACACTTCTGGGCGAGATCACTTCGCGGTATCCTCTCAACAGTGACCACAAGAGAACCGGAGTCGCTAGAGACAAGAAAGAGAATACAACCATGAAATCTTGGTGCACAGTTATGGAGTCCAGGTGCAAAGATCGTTCCAAGAAGGGAAAGCTGAAAGGAACTGCAGAGCCTAGCCCTGTGAAGACGGTCGAGACGACGAATGAGAGAGAGAAAGCACGGGTCCGACTCTCCATATCGGTCTGGTCAGCGATAATCGCATTCCACGTCGTCAATGATGCTGCCTCGGAAAGCCCTAACAGAACCGCACTCACGAGAAAGTAAGAGAGACTGTTAGTCAGGGCGAAAATAAACAGTCCAGGAGAAATTCCGAATGATCCCAGAAGCAGGAGGGTTTTTCGACCCTTCCTATCCGAGAGGACGCCGAACGGAATGCCTGTTAGTATTGGGACAAGGCCGAAGACTCCGATAAGGAGGCCTATGGATCCGGACCTGTATCCAATCTCGGGCATGTAACCCGTAATGTACACGATTAGATAGCCGACAGCAAGACTTGTGAAGGCAAGGCTGAAGATCAATCCTTTGACTCTGGCCGGAACACCATCAGAAATCGAACCTAACGATCCAAGACTTCTGACGAGCATCATGATAACGACCAATGAGAAAGTGCTCACTAGTCGCTAAATCAATATTCCTGTGAAAGCCTCCTCTAAGTCCCGAATTAAGGATCCCAATTCGTGAGTTGACTCGCGAGGACCGGTTTAGGTCTCAGGATGCGCTTTTGTTTTTCCTTATCTAACACTCTTCGCTCATTATCTTCCTCATGGTTTTCGAAGCCCAAATCGATAAAGAACTCTCGACCCTCCTCGAGCCATACAGAACCGCACGAGAGACCTACGCGACCCTTTCCCACGATCCAGTCGTCGCAAGCCTGCTTGAACAGGCCAACATCGTCTCGATCACTAGAATGGGTTACAATGATCATGGAAAGGTCCATGCAAAGATCGTCACGATGAATGCCATCAAGATCTACAATCTTCTCAGCAACACCAACACTGAAGCGAATATTGTGCGCGAAGGAATAGGAGACAATGATAACGCTGTCGCATGCTTACTCATTGGCACCTATCTACACGACATCGGAATCAGCATCTCAAGAGACTCCCACGATTTGTTGGGCGTGATCTTGGCAAGGGACATACTCGCCCGCATCCTACCCAGTCAGATAGAAGATACAGAGAAGATCGCAAGGATCACACCAATCATATTGGAAGAGATTCTCTGCCACCTAGGCCACTACCGCGCCACTAGTCTAGAAGCAAAGATTGTCGCCACATCCGACGGCACTGACATGACCAAAGGCAGAGCAAGAATCCCAGCCAAAACTAGCAAACCAGACATCCATCAGTTCTCCGCCCTCGCCGTTGAACACGTCGAAATAACCAAAGGCGACAAGAAACCAATAAGGATCAAAATCGAAATGAACGATACAGCCGGAGTCTTCCAGATCGAACATCAACTAGTACAAAAAATTACAGATGTCGGCTTTGACGATCATGTGGAAATAGTTGGCACCGTAAAAGATGGGCCCACAGTGACCTATTTCATGTGAGAACTGATTTTGGTGGGGCTGGGCGGATTTGAACCGCCGATTTCGTGGGGACTCGACCCATCCACAACGCGTGAACGGGGTTCCCAAGCCACGCGGCCACTCCAGACCATTGGACTAGTGGTCTTCTAGACCAGGTTGGCCGGACCCGCTCAAGTAGGGTCTTCTAGCCGACAGCCCCTTGCGGACTAATTCTCAGCCGTCCATCCAGTTAATATTACGCTTTTCCACTAAGAAGGGATAACTCTCAGAGACAAACGGAATCCTAAGAACAACAGGAAAACGTCCAACCCCCAATTCAGTAGTCCTTTTGAACAAAAAAGGGAGAGATGAGCGGATGATATCCGCTCGACCATCCTTTCCTCTTGTTTTACTTGTGCTCGGTTTCTCGTGTGATTCTCGGATGCTTGTACCGAATCACGACTACAGCCGCCAATCCTGCAGCGGCTGCACCGCCAGCGACAAGATACAATGTCGGTAGGCCGCCGCCGCTGACTCCTATGCTAGGGTCGTGGGTTAAAGTACCTTGAAAGTAAGGATATGCTAGGTAGAGTTTGAAGAAGTTCTCTGACTCTCCAAAGTCCTTGTCAGACTCTCCCTTGTAAGCTGCAACAACGTTAACTGTGCTTACGACTCCATTAGGAGAAGTTACTGTTGCAGTCTTGACGAACTTGAAGAATCCCGTGTTCGTGCTTGACGTCAGTGTTCCGGATGAGAAATCGACGTTCTGCTCCTGGTCAGTTGTTGGATGGAACTCATGTTCTGAAACAGTGGAGGCTTCTGGATTGGAGGCGTCCACATCGTGACTTCCCGTTGCCTCGTCCAAGTTGTAATGGTTGTAGTTGCTTTGCATGTTCACTTCTAACGCCAACTTGTCATTTTGAGACTTGAATGGGAAGTTGCTGATGGTCACGTCAATCTTGATCTCCGCTGTGTTGATCGTCACAGTCTGTTGGTTGATAGTAATGGACCTTGTCGAGTTGAAGGCCTTCACCGCGAACGCGACGCTCCCTGCCGACAATGTTCCTGGTGCACCTCCATTGACCTCGATTTGGATCGGGCTGTTCAGGGTTAGGTTGAAGCCCATTCCGATGGTCACCCCGTTCTGATCTTTGATGGGGTAGAAGCTGCTATGCGTCCAAGTCCCGGAGTCCAGCGTAGCACGGGCAACTTCCTCGGGTCCATGATATTCCCCGTTTCCTGTAGAGCCTGGAACGAATTCTATCAGGGCCCTGAAGTTGACCATGTACTCGCTGCGGCCCATCTCGTTTGTTGCGTAGAACCTTACGTGTGGGACGTTGCCTTCGAAGACTCCTGTCAAGGATCCACTTGTGAAGGTTATCCTGTTTCCTTGATCGACGCTTCCCGCAGGACGGTCGTCTGCCCGTGCCGTAGGTAATGCCAACGCTAGGATTGCTATTGAGAGTATTCCGAGCATGCTTGCGATATTTCTCTTCATCTCAATTCACCGTTTTTCCTACCCTATAATATGAAATCGACTCAATTTAGGCGTTTTTCTTCTAAAAACCCCGAAATTACGGTTTCTAGATTAACCGAACCAGTTCTGGTGGATTAATCAGTATTCTATTATTCTAGAACACGAGAGGCTGCAGTGCAAGGATGACCGCGAGAATATTGACATACATGATGCCGAGGCTGATCACAGCGGTCTTTTCCATCCGTAATCCCTTCGATATCGATATCGAAGCGGACAAGAGACAGATGATCCATGCTTGGATAAGAATGGGAAGAAATGTTAGCACTCCCAATTCAGAACTCAAACTTAACCCGACAGACCGACTGATGTAGAGGATGCATGGGACGATGAGTAGAGGCAACATTGCAAACGCGGTGCCGTTCAACAGGCTTAGCTCGGCACCCTTCCGATGAAATAGACCAACGCTCAATGTCTCTGCAAAGGCGAAGGTGCCCAGCCATCCCAAGGGGAACAACAGGATGAACCAGGCCTTGTTCACGGCTGACGTTGGGTTCACGTAGAACATGAGGATCGGCTCTAGGTTGGTCTGAAGCGACAACCATCCGCCCAGAATCACTATGAGAACTGCAAGCGGAAAGCTGCGGAATGGGTCCTTGCTGAGATAGTCGAAGAGGCTTCTGCCGAAAAGCATTTCATTGCTTATCCAACCTAGTCTTGTCTCACTGGGCAATGTTTGACTCGTCGAGGAAGTTATTTTTTCCTCGCTAACGCTCAGCGCGTTGACTGCGGACCGCCCCTGATCAGTAAGAACATACTTCTTGTCAGAGTCCTGACCGACCACGCCCTCCAGCATCTCAAGATGATGGTACAATGCACCGACGCTAATTCCCAAGCCTTCGTGAAGTTCTTTGAATCCTAGCCTGCCACGGGTTTTCAGTAGGTCGACAATCTTACGTCGATATGGATTGCCAAGCGCGGCATAAATTCGTGTTATCTGGCTCTCCGATATGTTCAACTCCCCCCTTTTCCTAGGGGTGCTCCGAGACTGCTCTTCTCCCGTCAGCTTGAGAAACCGCTTCATTATGGTTCCTTATCTATGCTGAAACCAACAAGCCTCCGGGCGAGTTAGTCTTAGGAGAACTGGAAACACGATCGAACCGGGCTATGCTTTCGTTGCACTCTCTGGCCTTGTAAATTAAACCGCCCTTCGGAAGAGTTTCTTGACGCATACGTCAAACAAAACACTCACAAGATATCGCATCCAGGGCTCCGGCCGATACTTTCAAGTGGCACATTGCTTAATACCCTAAACCGGGCCGCCTAAGAGAAGGCGAAAGAAACTCTAGAAAGGCGACATACAGGGAAATCCAAGTTGGCAACCGCAGAGACAGAGAAGAAACGCTTACGGACATGCGTCGTATGTGGACGCAAGTTCCTTGGCTGGTTCTCAGAAAAATACTGTAGCAACGATTGCCGAATTGAAGGTAAGAGGGTAAAGGACCGTGCTAGGAAGAGAAAGAGCCGGAAGATAACCGACCTCAAAGAGGGATCGTTGGCACAGGAGCTAGGCGAACTAGGCCTAGGCGACCACTCCTACCCAATGTACAATCATGAAGCTGTATCCACAATGTACGCCAACACAAACATCTACAACGCGCGAGACGGCAAGCGCCACGTCCGCTCCTACTACGACCTTCTCCGAGACATTGCTAAGCTCAACCCAGAACAAGGACTTCACCAAATCATCTCCCGGATGGCACCGCAAGAAACCGAATAGGACAGATTCACTCCCGATGTTTTGACCGCACACAACCTTACCTAGTCAAGCAAACTCTACAAATCAGAAACTAGAGCCTATCCAGTCATGGTCTTCTCGCTCACATTCGAGCACAATCTAGCTGGAACCACTTCCTACAGAGCTTACGAAACGATCGAGGATTGGGTGTACACCCAAGGTGGCAAAGTGAAGGAGAATCATCGTCCCACCCTCATTGTCGCGACTCACGGTAGAAGTATGAAGAAACCGATTGGCTGGAAAAAGGACGCTAAGAAGACTATGAGGTTCGAACTGACCCAGCAAGCTTCCGACGTACACGTGAAAGTGAACATCTTCCCATCCGCCGCGTTTAGTGCCGACGTAGCTACGAGAGCAGAAGAGGCACGTTTCAACTGGAACGAGTTGTTGACTTCACTCTGGGCCCGATTCGGAGAAGAAACACCTGTTCAAGAAAAGTCGAGCCGACCACCGGTCAATTGGGCCCGGTCCATGAGGAACGGGAAGATCATGATCTATATAGGCGGAGCCATGACCGCCGGTGGAATCATAGGCACCCTCGTTTTCCCCGCCGGTGGAATCTTCCTGGTAAGTACCACAGGCACAATCCTTTTGGTAAATGGACTCATGAGCATCCGTTCCGCCCGGAAGAATCTCTCGGAAACGAAAAAGCACAAGTGAGAAGCTCAAAGACTCTACTGACAACCAAAAGACGGTCCCGAAAGTAAAGCCTAAGTACAAAGCAGGACTTTCTCCGAAAATCGAAGGTTCTACAATATATGCCAAAATCCAGACCCCGAAAAAACAAGAAGGCCACAAAACCGAAATCCAAGTCGAAATCAAAATCAAAACGTCGGAGCCCTATACCTGAAGGGTTCCGAAGCGTCACACCCTACCTGGCGATCAACGGGGCCGCGGAAGCTATCGAGTGGTACAAGAAGGCATTTGGCGCAAAAGAGTTCGTCAAAGAAAGGCAAGTCATGCCAGATGGCAAGCTAATGCATGGACGAATACTGATTGGGGACTCGATCGTGATGATGTCGGATGTCTTTCCTGGTGGTACGCACAAGGACCCACTGGAGCTGGGAAGCACCCCAGTGACGCTCCACATCTACGTCACGAACGTAGATGAGGTCTGGAATCGAGCCGTCGAAAACGGCGCAAAAGTGGATCAACAATTAGACAACCAATTCTGGGGCGAGAGATATGGTCAGCTCCGAGACCCGTTCGGTCACTCGTGGTCTCTCTCTATGAGAGTCCAAATGTCCCCGGAAGAACTAGAGCAAAAGCGCCAGCAGGCAATGTCAATGTTCGCACAGAACCAACACCCGGCCAGTTCAGAGTGACCTCTCCTACCGGGCAAGCTTCCTCAACTGTTCTATCTTCCCAAGAAACGTACCATCAAACAAGTAGGCCTCTCCTTGATCCAGTTCGACAGCTCCTGAATGCAACAGTGGGCCAAGGTACTCCTTCAAATTAGGAAGTTCCTCTCCTAATGGCTTGTTAACTGGTTGTCCTCCAAGGTAGTCGTTGAATGACGGCTCGATGATGCAATCCGCACTTTCAACTACATCAATCTTGAAGGCCTCCTTTGCTTTCGCGACGGGATCATCATCGAATTTCACTCCTTCATGTTTCAACACTCCTTCGGCGAGCTTACGTCCGTTCGTGTGGGTCTGGACCCAGACTTGTCTTATGATTCTGAAACCTAACGGATCAGTAAAGGCTACAACTGGGTGGAGATGGCCCATGACGAGATATTTGCAGCCCAACAATGCCCATTTGGGCCATGCATGACCATGCATGAGACCGACGGAATCCCACATGACGATTCCTTCTGATTTCGCTATTTTGACGACCGGCGGAACGAGTGCTTCCAGATTGCCGTCATGATTGCCTGGGACCACTTGGATATCGGGAACGATCTTGACGAGATTCTCGAAGAATTCGGGTACATACCGCCACTCTTCAAGCTCAACTTTTGAAACCGCATGTTTGATGTCCCCGAGCAGGATTAGCTTGTGCGCGGCCGTCTCCCAAAGGATTCTCCGCAATTTTTCCAAAAGGCGAGGCACTTGCGAAGGGACATGTATGCCCTGACGAGCCAGAGTCACTTCCCAGCCGAGATGTAGGTCCGCGATGACTAACACCCGATCCCCCGACTTTTCCAACAAAAGAGCGGGCTGGCCAGTTACAGGCTTGACCAGAACATCGTTGCTTGAAGATTCGGGCGAGGCTTTCAACAGTCTGTGTCAGCGTGCACGAGGAATGAGAACCTTATCTTAAACCGGAATGACATACTAGGCAAGGAAATCGACAGGCTCATGGACGAGACGCTCATACTCCGACAGGTTCGGGATGATACCCGTCGGACGGGAGGCTTAGACGAAGATGGCAAACAACGTTTGATTGAAGCTTTTCAGAAGAGGTTCAACCAGGCAATGGAACTTGTGGAAGAGGAGAAGGTGAGCAAGTATGTGTTCAGCCCAAGCGGCAGAACCATCTGGGTCGTGGCAGGGAAGCACGGCGAATATCAGGTCTTGCCGGAGAGTATGTTCTGTAGCTGCGACGACTACTTCTTCCGGGTAATGTCAGGGAAGAAGCAGGTCTGTTACCACATTATCGCGCAACAAATGGGCGAGGCACTCGGGAAATGTCGGACTACCGATTTAGCAGACTCAAATTATGCCCAGATAACGTCCAAATGGACACCGCCGCCTCTGCAATCGTAGAGTTCCTGACACAAGCTCACTTCTTCTTGGGAAACTTTGCGAACATTCGCCTCAGTTCCTCTTCACTAATGCCGCTACGCTCTCGGTCCAACAAACGTACGAGCCGGTATATCTCACCCTTACTCCTCCTCTCCTGCAGTCTTTTCAACCGGCTAGTCAGCGTCATTGCAGATTCCTGATCTAGACTCTTTCCAAGAATATTCTCCACAAGCCGGCGACCAGTATGTTTGCCAATCTGGAAGGTTCGTTTTCTCCCGACCATTTCAGGTGGATACGGCTCGTAGGTCCGTGGATTCCTCAATAGCGCGGCGACATGGATGCCAGCTTCGTGTGAGAAGCTGTTACCTCCTATCACTGGTTTATGTGCCGGTATCGGCACTCCGGAGAACTTCTCGACTAGGTGTGCCAGTCGATAGATTCTATCCATTCTCACGCCTGTCCGCCAATTGTACAATAGTTCCAAGGCGAGGCATACTTCCGCGAAGGACGCGTTTCCCGATCTCTCACCGATTCCATTGATCGTTGTTTGTGGGACGTCAAATCCGGCCTCTACGGCGGCGAGAGTGTTCGCGGTTGCCAGGCCGAGATCATCGTGAACATGGATCGAGTATGATTGGGCACGTATCGAGGAACGGACGAGTTTTGCAAATTTGCGTACTTTCGCAGGCGTTGCTATTCCAATCGTATCTGTTATGACGACTCCTTTGGCACCAGCGGTGATGGCGGACTTGAAAAATCGGAGGATGAAATCGGGACGGGATCTCATCGTATCCTCCGAGACCGCGTGAACATATAGTCCCCTGTCGCGAGAGTATTCGATCATTTTGTTGATCCTGTCGATCACGGTGGTTCCGCTCATGCGGAGACTGTCCCTCATCAATTCAGGACTGGTGCTGATGAATAGAGCGATTTCCCGGACCCCGGTGTCGGCGACTGCGTCGACATCTTCAACTCTGCAACGTGCTGGACAGATTAGTCTCATTCTAAATTGCTGGTCCGCGAGCAATTTGCATGCGCGAAAGTCGTCTTTTGACGCGACGGGAAATCCCACCTCTGCCATAGCAATGCCCACCTCGTCCATCTTTCTTGCCAAGCGGAGCTTTTCATTAGGGCTGAAACGCACGCCTGGGCTTTGTTCGCCATCTCTTAGGGTCTGGTCCCAGAACCTGATCATTTTTCAGGAGACTGGTCTTCGGTTCATGCTAGGAATAAGGTCTTTCTGACTTTGAGACGACCCGTGAAATGTCCTAGTCTTCCTTCTGTGCTAGGAGGCGCATGTTTCTGACAACCGCCTGCCCAGCTTGTTTGGTGGAGGCTTTGCCTCCGAGATCATGTGTCAACAGTTCTCCCTTCTCTAGACTTTGGACGACGGCCTTCTCTATCAGACTTGCAGCCGCGTCCAACTGCTTGTCATTCCATTCCTCGCCGAGCCATTCCAACATCATCTTCACGGAGAGTATGGCAGCTGTAGGGTTAGCCATGTTCTTCCCTGCATATTGTGGGGCGGATCCGTGGACGGGTTCGAACATTCCGTGTTTCTCTCCAATATTCGCCGATGGTGCAAGCCCAAGTCCTCCCTGTAAGGCGGCACCAATTTCCGAGAGTATGTCGCCAAACAAATTCGTTGTGACTATCACGTCATACTTCTCCGGTCGTCTAACCAACCATTGGCAGATGGCGTCAACAAAGGCATAATCTTTCTCTATCCTCGGAAACCTCCCAGCGAGGTCGTTGAAGATCGATCGGAATAGTCTGCATCCGGCGAGTACATTGCTTTTATCGACGCAGGTCACTCGTCTTTTGCGATCAATGGGAGCGCCTTTGCGTCTCATCGAGAGTTGGAAGGCATAGCTGATTATCCTCTCTGCCCCTTTTCTGGTGACTACCCTGACGTCTACTCCTGCCTCGTCTTCTCCACCTCTCGACAGGATTCCCTGGATTCCAGAATACAATCCTTCAGTATTTTCTCTGACGACAGCGAAGTCAATGTCCCCGGAACGCTTCATTGATAGGGGTGATTTTACTCCATTCATCAATTTCACGGGTCGAACGTTCGCGTATAGGTCAAGGCCCATTCGTAGGCCGAAGACTACATCGCCGCCGACTGGACGTCCGTCCTCTCGGACAACGTCGGGCAAACCTATCGGACCAAGAAGAATTGCATCAGCCTTGCTACACCTTCCAAACGTCTCCTCGTCCCATTCATGTCTCCGCCTGCCCTTGCCGAGCCAGTATTTGGCACCGGCACTGTATGTTGTTGTTTCTAGCTTGAGGTCCGTAAGTTCTCTTGACGCCTCGAGTGCCCCTAGAGCTTCACGGATGACCTCTGGTCCTACGCCATCTCCAGGTAGGACTGCAATCTCAAATTTTCGCGGCATCGCAGACTACTAGCAGTCTTCCCGGTTCATTGCACGGGCTAGCTTGGAGACTTTGAGACTTCCTTGATGGAGCCTTCCAGTATGTCGAGCCCGGCGTCGACGAGTTCTCGAGTAATGATCAAGGGTGGCGCGATCCGGATTGTGGACGATCCTGATGTTATCACCGCCAGTCCTCGTCGGAATGATTTCATCATGATGTCATGCACCTCTTGTCGGCCTGGCTCTTTCGTCTTTGGATCTTTGACAATTTCTGCCCCGATCATGAGTCCTTTTCCGCGCACGTCTCCGATTATCGGATATTTCTCCTGCATCTCTTTCAACCGTTTCAACATGTAATCGCCCTGCTTCGTTGCATTTTCCATTAGATGTTCGTCCCGGATAATGCTGATCACTTGTAATGCAGCGGCGCAGGACACTGGATTGCCGCCGAAGGTGTTGGCATGTGCTCCGCCCTCCCAGTCCATTATGTCTGATCTTGCGACGGTCGCGCCGATCGGCATTCCAGATGCTAGGGCCTTTGACGTGCTGATTATGTCTGGCTCAACGCCCCAATGCTCGATCGCGAACCATCGCCCGGTCCGTCCCATTCCGGATTGAACCTCGTCTGCTGCAAGAAGTATGTTGTTTCGGTCAAGGATCTTCTTCAGTTTCTGGAAGTATCCCTCTGGAGGGACAACGTAGCCTCCCTCGCCTTGGATAGGTTCTATGAACATCGCTGCTACCTCTTCCGGTGGTAGGTATTTGTCGAGAACCTGTTCTTGGATATAATCGACACACGCCATTTCACATTCAGGATAGGATAGTTTGAAGGGGCAGCGGTAGCAGTATGGAAAAGGCACGTGCGTGTCACCAGGGACCATTGGGAAGAAGTGGCGTCGCTGGACTGGCTTGCTGGCTGTCAGGCTCAGCGATCCCATTGTACGGCCGTGGAATGCTCCGATGTACGAGATGAACTGATGATTTCGAGTATGCCACTTTGCAAGCTTCATCGCGGCCTCGATTGCTTCGGTGCCGCTGTTGCTGAGGAATACTTTCTTCGGGAAACGACCCGGTGTGATCTTGATCAATTCCTCCGAGATCTGGACGACTTTCTCATAGTAGAAATCCGTCCAGGAGTAGTGGATCAATTTTTCGGCTTGATTCTTGATTGCTTCCACAACTCGTGGGTGTGAATGGCCTACTGCCAGGCATACTAGTCCAGAGTTGAAGTCGATATACTCGTTGCCATCGACATCCTTGACTATGCTGTCATGGCCTGACTCGGCGGCAAGGGGATAGAAGCGTACGAGACTGCCGGAGATGACCTGTTCATCCTCTCCCACCAACGCCCTGGCTTTGGGGCCTGGTGGAGTCACCACGATCTTAGGATATTTTGCGGCTGCTTTTTGAGCTGGCATGGGCCACAGGAGCCAAGCGAACCGGATAGATGTCTAATAAGATTGTGTGCCGTAGACCGAGCAGTTGCTAATCGATGAGAATGATCTCGATGGTCGAGAGACTGGTTATCGAGCCGTCCTCTCTCTTGATAGACTCTGTCCCTATACCCACGGATCTAATGTTCACATTTGTGAGAAAAGCACGCCTCAACATTTCAACAGTCTCCACCGCCTTAGTGATCGATTGGCCACGCGCTCTAACCATGATCTCCGGCATGCCCTTGTTGAACAAAGTCATGCAAGCAACCACATAGTTCATCGTGGGCTTTTTGCCGATCCGGACAATGGCTTGGCCATCTAGTTCTCCTTCGAAACCGTTGTTTTCGACACTGTCCTCCAAGTCGGTATTGACCTCTGACATTGTGTTGGTAGCCTAGGAATGGTTAGATTGAGACTTTGATCAAACCTATCAGATTAATCTTGGGGGACTCGGGTGAGGCACGACGAGGACTTCACGAATCGAACATCCTCCGAGCTAATATACTATTAGGATTCTGCATATTTTCGCCTATCCGTCCTTTTTAAGCTGGAGTGATGGCTGAAAATGCCCCTTCACAAGGAGAGGTCACCGGGACAATGTCCTCCGTAAGCCCCACTGTTTACCACATGCTTGAGAGGATGATGGGCAAGAGGATTCTCGTCGTGATTGATCGAGACTTTGGTTATGAAGGGAAGCTTGCAGCGGTATCCCACAACCCGCCGGGGATTTGGCTGGTCGAGGGCGAGGCTGTCATCCTGCGTTCGACCGTGATAAGCCCGATCCCCCAAATTGTCAACAGGGAGGCGAAGGGAGAAATCTTCCTGCACTTGGACGCGGTGCAGAGGCTGGAAAGCATCCCTGAGGGACGACCCGAACGGAAAGGGAGCGGAGGCAGTATTGGCGGGTAAAGCAGAGAGGATTGGTTGGTTGAACGGACTTGTCGTAGGCACCCGTGAAGCCACTGTTGTTATTGATCCCCAAAGTCTCAACAGAGTTCCCGATCATGCTCGTGTCTTGGTATCGCATGCTCATGCTGATCACACATATGGGTTCAGGCATAAGGGTGTGAAACAATCGACCCCTGAGACGAGGGAGATTCATGACGCATTGAATAGTTTGGGGGTCGGAAAATTCGAACAAGTCAAGCTAGGAGATAGAGTGGTTGTTGATGACATCGAGATTGAAGCGTTGAATGCCGGTCATATGCTCGG
>Ga0137415_10003384_pt1 | contig 15854 bp, 13 predicted proteins | sample CZODoug3_1_1_16f_FD_183082 | JGI IMG/M metagenome (GOLD analysis project Ga0137415, IMG submission 183082) | Vadose zone soil fungal communities from Angelo Coast Range Reserve, California, USA - CZODoug3_1_1_16fungal (Hybrid Assembly) | ecosystem: Environmental > Terrestrial > Soil > Vadose... | reverse complement strand
GCCGCAAACGCGTGAGTCCGCCTCACGCTGCCCGTCGTGAGGTGCGCCCCGCAGTGGCCGCAGAACTCCCCGGCGGGCACCAGGGAGCCGCAGTGCGGGCACGTCACCAGCGCTGGGCCGCTTTCGCTCATCCGCCGCCGCCCTTGATGTAGCGAATCCATGCTGCGTCCAGAGCGGAGCCATCCATGCTGCCCCAACCCGTGGCGAAGTCCCACCCCGTAGCCGCGTCGAAACCGAGGTTGTTGCCAGCGGTCACGTCGTGGAACGGTCTTGGGTTCAGCTTCGTGGAGTTCTCGCCCATCCAGTACAAGGCAGGGTTGGCAAAGCCGACCTCGCGCAGGCCCTTCTGCTTCAGGTCCTGGTTGATCAGCGCGACAGTCCCGGCCCACAATGGAGTCGCGGCCGAAGTTCCGCCGGCCTGCCCGTCCTTGCCGCCGAAGATGATGTGGAATCCGGTCGATGGATCGGCATCGGCCGCCACGTCAGGCACCTGTCTTTGCCCGTGCCCGTTGGACTGCTTCTCGTTGCCCTGATAGGTCGGCGCCGCGTAGAACTGGCTGGCGCCGCCGCCGCCGCCGCTTTGGTCGAGGGGGCTGCCCCACGCGTACTCCTTGTAGTACACGCCCTGCTGCGATTCGAACACGCTGGTCCCGCCGACCGCAGTGACCGTGGGCAGGGTCGAAGGAAAGCTGCCCGCGGGGCTCTGGTCGAGTCCACAGGTGAAGGCGCCGTTGTCTCCACTCGCGACGAAGTGCGACATGCCGAGGGCCACCGCCCGGTCCTGGACGGAGGCGTATGTGTTGCGGGCGCCGCTGGGGGTTTCCGGTTCGCACGAGCCCAGGCTCTCCGAGATGATCGAGCCGAGGTGGTCGGTGACCATCTGGTCGAAGGCCCGGTCGCCGTGGCCGAAGTCGGGAGCGGAGAGATAGACGACGAGTTTTGCACCCGGTGCCACAGAGTGGAGGATCTCGAGGTCGAGCACAGTCTCACCCTGAGGTTTTTCCGGTGTGCCCCAGCTGGGGTCCCGCTTGACCGTGAGGAGCGGCGCAAACGGCGGCAGCCCGAACTTGGTCGCGAACTTCTCGAGGTCGGCGAGGTTCGGGAGGTCGTCAATCTCGGGGAGGAGGACGGTTTGTCCGGCGCCGTCGAGACCTGAGTCGCGAAGCGGCTTGATGTTGTAGTAGCTGACCACATCGACCGGAGTCAGCCCGCCTGCCCGGACCGCGTATCCGCGGGCTCGGTGGTAGTTGTCCAGGCCGCTCACTCCGGTCGCCACCGCCGCGAGGGCGGGCGGAAGATGCGGTTGATCCAGGGATGCGTAGAACATCGTGCCGTTGGCAAGTCGATAGGTTTCGATGTCCACGGTCAGCAGCGTGGCCGCGGCGGGCGCGGCGCCATCCGCCGCGATCAGGCTGGACGGTGGTTGCCACGAGGCGTGGAGTCCCGCCGCGGTCAGCGTCGCCACCGCGCGCTGGACCAGGGCCGGATCCGGACCGAACTGCGTGGCATACGCCGCCGAGGAGATGGTCTTGCCCGCGGCAAGCACGGCTGCGAGCTGATCCGGATGGCGGACCTTCAGGCCGAAGCTGAGGTAGACGGTGGTCGAGTCGCCGGCCGGCCCAAGGCGCGCGGCATGACTGATCGCGGTGGCCAGCGTGGGCGGCGGTTTGGGGATCGCCCTCTGCTCCTGCTGAGCAGGCGCGGGTAGCCCGGCCTCGCAGGCCGTAAGCAATAGAACCGCGACCGCTACCACCGGCCGGAATCTCACGGGAAGGTAGCTTCCCAGACCTCGGCCTCGAACCTCACCTCAAAACCAAGCTTGCGGTAGACGTCAGATGCCCGCATCGGGTTGAGGCCGTCGACGTAGAGCGACGCCGATCGCGCGCCAGCCCTTCGAAGCCGGTGCATGACTCCAGTCACCAGCCAGGCGGCAAGGCCACGGCGCCTGTGCTCCGGCAGCGTTCCTACGGAGCTGATGAGACCCACGGGCTGGGCCCGCGGATCGTCACGGTAGTCTTCGAGCTCGCCGAGAGTGATGGCGGCCGGCGACCGATCCACCGACGAGACGGCCATCATGCAAAGCTCGGGCGGCCGGTCGGCGACAACTTCCTCTTCGCCACGCGGCACAAAGCGCCAGTGGTCGGCAAAAGTGCGGTTGAACATCTCGGACCACGATCCGGGCACGACGGTCAGGGCGTCGACCAGGTCGTATCCGGCGACAGGCTTCGGGTCTGGCAAATCGTGCTCGAGGCTTCGATCCATGCGCCACCAGGGGCGGACGACCTCGAAGCCCGCCTCGTGCAGACCGCGCCCCTGCCCCCGCGCCATGTAGATCTGGGCGGTCCCGGCTCCCGCCGCGCGCGAGAGCCGGACTCCCCACCGGGCAAGGTCCGATGCCACCTCGGGCGCGCCCGCGACGTGGACGTTGGCGAGGATCCCAATCGGCGACGGCCGGCTCATCACGAGCACGGCGCCGGCGATCCTGCCGTCCTCGTCGACCATGCGCGACTTCGCCTCCCAGTCGAACCTCGAGAGCATGCGCCGCAAACGCGTCTCGTTGGGCACTGCGTCCTGGCGCCCTTCGGTGACCTCGCGGTGCCACAGCTCAAACAGCAGTGGCAAGTCCTCAGCGGACCCTGGCCTCATGCCGTTACGCGTGCGACCACCTCGTGCACCTCGGGGATCTCGCGCCGAATCATCTCCTCGAGCTGGCTTTCGATCTCATGAGCGTGCTCGAGGCTGATCTCTCCGGCGGCTTCCGCCACCACGTGCGCGTGGATCTGGTTTTGGCGGTAGCTGAGCTCGACGTCGACGAAGCGGCGCACCTCGGGATGTGACTCCACGACCCTGCGCATGCGCTCGGCCAACTTGGTTCGCCGTGCCGTCACATCTTCGCCAGGCACGACGTTGGGCTCGATAGGCTCGAGGTGGATATCGATGCGTTTGGCCTCGGGCAGCTCGGTGCGGATGGAGCGCTCAAGCTCGCGGCTCGTGCGTGAGGCCGTGGCCAGGCTCTGGTCGCCCGGCAGCTTGGCGTGCATGGTCAGATGGAGCGACCCGTCCGACTCTCTTTCGACAGTGACGTTGTGCAGGTCGCGCACGCCGCCATTCCGTGCGGCCGCCGCGTGGATCCTCTCCACGAGGTCGCTTTGATTCTCCTGCCCCTCCACGACGACTGCGAGGTCGAGGCCCGCCAGCACGGAGCGCGCATGCGCCTTCACCGCGTCGACGAGCGCTGTCGCCGCCTCGACGGAGAGCATGCGGTCGGTGGCGATGCTGGCGTCGCCGATCAGGTTCGGTCCAGACCCCCGCACTCGCACCGACCTGACCTCGCGCACGCCGTCCACCTCACGGATCGCGCGCCGAAGCTGGTCTTCCGCGCCGGCCGGGGCGCGGTCGATCAGGATGTCACCCGAGCGCCAAGCGATCAACGCCGCAGAACGAGCGACAATGCCCGCCACCACCAGCGCGGCCACGGAGTCGGCCCAGCTCACACCGGCGCGCACCCCGATCAATCCGGCAATCACGCCCAGGGTCGCGAGCACGTCGGACAGCCGGTTCGTCGCGTCCGCGAGCAATGCTTCGCTTGAGGCGAGGCGCCCCACGCGACGGAGCACCGCCGCGCGGCCGGCCTCGATCACAAGCGTCCCGATCAACAGCGCGAAGGCGTAGCCCGCGGGGTTCACGGTCGCCCCTCCCGCCAAAAGGCGGCGCACTGCCTCGAACGCGATGAGCGCGGCAGTGACCAGCAGCAGCACGCCTTCGGCGAAGGCGGCAAGGTTCTCCGTCCGGCCGTGTCCGTAGGGGTGTTCGGTGTCCGCCGGTTTGCGCGACGTGCGGACCGCGACCAGTGTGAAACCGCTCGCGGCCAGGTCGAGGAACGAGTGCGCCGCCTCGCTCAGAATGCCCAGGCTGCCGGTAAGCAGACCGACCACGAGCTTGGCCACGACCAGCGCAACGCCGATGGCGACGGAAGCCAGCGCGACGAGCTCCGGACGCCGTTCCCACCTGATCACGGCTTCACTTTAGGGGCTAGTTTGAAGGCGCCCGGGCGGCGCTACTTCAACAGCGTGGCCGAGGCGAAGAGCTGATCCTCCGTGCCCAGCGCGATCACAAGGTCACCTTCCTCGAGCCGAAGTTTTCCGTCCGGATTGGTGTGCAGCGTGCCATCGCGGCGGCGCACCGCGAGCACGCGGGCGGCAGACACCTCGAGCAATCCAACCTCTTCGAGCGATTTGCCCATGGCGCTCGTGTTCGGGTTCACCACCATCTCCTCGACGCCGATGCCGGCCTCAGCGTGATGCAGGCTGTCCAGCACGTCGACCATCGCCGGCCTGATCGCCAGCTCGGCCATCCGGTGGCCCGCCATCACATAGGGCGATATGGTCCGCGTCGCACCCGCGAGCTCGAGGCGACGGATCGAATCGGGCCGGCCGGCTCGAGCCACGATGTAGAGGTGCGGGTTGAAGGCTCGCGCCGCGAGCACGATGTAGACAGCGCGTTCGTCGGAGTCGACGGCGGAGACCAATCCACGGGCGCGTTCGATTCCGGCTTGGCGGAGGATCTCTTCTTTCGACGCGTCGCCCTCGATGTGGAGGCGGCCTTCCACACGGATTCGTTCTATGGCCTCCTCCGTCTGGTCGATCACGACGTAGGGGACCTTGTGTTTCTCAAACTCGGCGACGACCTGCGTCCCGATTCGGCCGTAGCCGCAGATGATGAAGTGGTCGCGAAGCTGGTTGAGCTCTTGTTGCAACTGTCGATCTCTCCGGTACTTGCCGAATGTATTGTCCGCCAGCGTCTCAGCGAAAACACCGAACCCGTACAGCATCGTGCCGACGCCGACGACGATCAGGCCCGAGGTGAAGATGCGTCCGGGAATGCCCTGCGAATGAACCTCGGTGTAACCGACGGTGCTGATCGTGATGATCACCATGTAGAAGGAGTCGAGGAGGCTCCAGCCGTCGATCAGCATGTAGCCGCTCACGCCGACCGCAATCACAATGCCGAGGAGGATTGCCGCGAGACGAAACCGGAGCAGTGGATGCTCCAAGCGCATTGATCGAGAGGCTACCCGCCTCCGCCCGGACCTTCAAGCCCCGGTTTGGTCATCTTGCCCAGGTCGAGCACCTTGTTGAGCTCTTTCTCGGTGATCCCGCGAGCCCGCGCCAGCTGCCGTATGGAGCGTCCCGTGCGCATCGATTCTTTGGCCAGCTTCGCCGACTCGTCGTATCCGATTGAAGGCGTGAGCGCAGTCGCCAACATCGGACTGCGCTCGACCAGCTCCGGACCGCGGTCCGTCGCCTGCAGGCCCTCCACACAGCGCTCGGAGAAGTTGCGCGCGGCTGCGGCGAGCAGCGTGATCGATTCGAGCATCGCGGAACCGGCGACCGGCATCATGACGTTGAGCTCGAACAAGCTGCCGGCCTGGCCGGAGACGACGACCGTCGTGTCATTGCCATACACCCGGGCGATCACCATCAGCATCGACTCGATGATCACGGGATTGACTTTGCCAGGCATGATGCTCGACCCAGGCTGAGTCTCGGGCAGCCTCAGCTCGCCGAGCCCGGCAACGGGCCCCGTGCCCATCAGCCGGATGTCGGATCCGATCTTCCACAGGCTCGTGCCGATCGTCCGGAGCGCGCCGTGCGCGGCGACAAGCGCGTCGAGCGTGGCCTGGGCGTGGAAGTGATTAGGCGCTTCCTTGACGGGGACGCGAGCCGCCTTGGCCAACCGAGCCGTCGCGAGTCTCGCAAACTGGGGGTGTGTGTTGATGCCGGTCCCTACCGCGGTGCCACCAAGCGGCACTCGCGACAGCTCGTCGATAGCACCATGGGCTCGCCGAATCGACTCTTCCGCCTGGCCCGCGTAACCCTTGAACTCCTGGCCGAGCCGGATCGGGGTCGCGTCCTGGAGATGAGTGCGCCCGGTCTTGATCACCGGCCAGAACTCTTTGCTCTTCGCCTCCAGCGCGCGCTGCAGCCGCTCGAGGGCAGGGATCAGCTCGTCCTGGATGGCCATCGCTGACGCGAGCTGGATCGCGGTCGGGATGACATCGTTCGACGACTGGCCGAGGTTGACGTGGTCGTTGGGGTGGACGAGCTTCGAGCCTCGCTCGCCGCCAAGGATCTCGGTCGCCCGGTTGGCGATGACCTCGTTGGCGTTGGTGTTGGTCGAGGTGCCGGACCCTGTCTGGTAAACGTCGATCGGGAACTGGTCGTCGAGCTTTCCGTCGATGACCTCCTGCGCCGCCGCGGCGATGGCGCGCGCCCGCCGCCGTGGCAGCAGGCCCAGCTCGCGGTTCGTCTGCGCCGCCGCTCGCTTGACCATGCCGAGGCCGCGGATGAAACGGCGTGGCATGGGCATGCCTGAGATGGGGAAATTGAGGACCGCGCGCTGCGTCGAGGCGCCGTAGTACGCGTCGGCCGGGACCTGCATCTCGCCCATCGAGTCGCGCTCGACGCGGGTTCTCTTGGCCAATGCCCCTGCATTCTAGAGTTCCACTGGAATGCGTCTTGCCGCGCTGGATATCGGCTCCAACACCGTCCACATACTCGTGGCCGATGTCGTGCGTGGGAAGCTCGAGGACGTCGCCCACTACGTCGAGATGCCGGAGCTTGGTGCGCAGGTGGCGCGGAGCGGAGCGATCGGGAGCCGAGCCCGCACTGCGCTCAGGGCGGTGCGCAAGGTGGTCGAGCAGGCGAAGGCTCATGGCTACGAGCAGCTGATCGCTTGCGCCACCCAGGCGACCAGGCAGGCGTCCGACGGCGCGGCGTTCGTCCGCCAGGCAAGCCAGGTGATCGGCACACCGGTGCGCATCATCTCGGCCAAGCGGGAGGCGGCGCTGAGCTTTCTTGGCGCGGCCAGCCGCCACGCCGTCCGGCGGGAGTGGGCGCTGATCGACCTTGGCGGAGGCTCCACCGAGGTCGTGATCGCGCGGGGACGCGAGATGCTCCGATCGGCCGCGCTGCCGATCGGCTCGGGCGTGCTCGCCGCCACCTACCTCTCCGACCCACCGCGTCCTGACGAGCGGGCTCGCCTCCGCAAGGCGGCCCTCCGCGAGCTGCCCGATGCGCCCGACGGCGACGTCGAGCGCCTGGTCGCCACCGGCGGAACGGCCTCCAACCTGCCGGTCGTCCTCTCCCGGCGCAACCCGCCCAGCGTCCTGACCACCGCCGACCTGCTGGCCTGTGAGGTGCGCCTCGACCGTCGCCCGGCGCGCGAGGTGGCGGCGCAGGTGGGCCTGCCGCCAAACCGTGTCAAAGCGATGCGCGGCGGGGTCGAAGCGCTGCTTTTGCTGCTCGACTGGTACGGCCTCGCGCTGCTCCACGTGAGCCACGAGGGCCTGCGCCACGGAATGCTTCTGGCCTACCTGGAACGAGGAGGAGATTGGTGGCGAGATGGGTAAAGTGAACTTGTGGAACAGGTGAACCGGCGTGGCGCCACCCTCAAGACGGCGCTGGCGCTCACCCTCGTCATCCTCGTGGTGGAGTTCGCCGGAGGGCTGATCTCCCACTCGCTGGCGCTGCTGTCTGACGCGGGCCATGTCCTGACGGACGTCTTCGCCCTGGGGCTTGCCTGGTTTGCCGTCGAGCAGTCAAAACGCCCGGCCGACCAGCGGCGGAGCTACGGCTACCAGCGGGTGAGCATCCTCGCGGCGCTGGTCAACTCCGTGTCGTTGATCGTCATCGTGATCGCGATTTCGTACGAGGCCCTGCGTCGCCTGGCCAGCCCCGAGCCGGTGCAGGGGGTGGTCGTCATCGTGACGGCGCTGGTCGCGATCGCCATCAACTCCTTTGTCATCTTCGGGCTGCGCGGCCAGAAGAAGAGTCTGAACATGCGCGCGGCGTCTCTACACGTGGCGGGCGACATCGGCGCCTCCGCCGGTGTGGTGCTCGCCGGCGCGGTGATTCTGCTGACCGGTTGGCTCTACATCGACCCGATTCTTTCCTTGGGCATCGCGGCATTGATCGCTTTCGGAGCCTGGAGGATCGTGCGCGAGACCGTGAACCTGCTCCTGGAGGGCACGCCGACTGAGATCGACGTGTCCGCGGTGGCCAAGGAGATCAAGGGCACATCTCAGGTCGTCAGCCTGCACGACCTGCACGTCTGGGCCCTGTCCTCTGAAGACATGGCCCTGAGCGTCCATGTCGTGGTGGACGACTGTTCGCTAGGCGACGCCGAGCACGTCGTGCGTGACCTGGAGGGCCGGCTCTGCGACCACTTTGCGATTGGCCACACCACCATCCAGGTCGAAAGCTGCCATCCATGCGGCGAGATCCATCATGGCGCGGGCGAGCACAACCACCCGCATCAGCACATGTCGTTTACTTCTGGAGCGCCAGCGCCTCCTCGCGCTGCAGGATCCTCCGCGCGACCGCGATAGCCGACGCGTAGGTCGAGTCCATCCCGCGGTAGCTGAGGCCGCGCGCGCCGAGGGTTCGCGCCTGGGTGTACGGAGTGTCGGATGCGTAGTGGACGATGCCGAGGTCGAAGTTGACCTGCGCCATGTTCACGCTCTCGCCCACCGGGTATCGCTCCGGCTGACCGATCTCATAGCACGCGTCGAGATAAGGCCCGGCCTCCATCTCGACCACCGTGTAATGGCCCTGGTAGTAGAAGTCGAGATAGTCGCGGTTCTGCAAGAACGTCCCGCGGACGGTGACAGCCCTCTGATTGTCGAGCGCGGAGCCGTAAGCGAGGTTGGGCTGGACATCGGCTGCGGTGAAGCAGTTGTTCAGCCAGTAGGTATTGCCCGAATGCTCGTTGTAGACGGCGTTTGGAATCATCACGTCCCCGACGTCGGCGTTGAGTGTGGCGGCCTTGCCGAGCACATAGACGCCGGCCACCCACGCGGCCTGCTCCGCGACCTGGCGGAGGATGTGGTACGCGGCTTCGCCCAGCGGGTAATCGACGTTGACGATGCACGCGTCCGATTCATGGAGCTTGCGCTCATCGACCGCGCCCACTCGAGGGTCGATCGCCGACGCATCCAGCTTCGACAGCATGAAAACCTGCGCCGCCGAATCGACACCGGTGCCCACGGCGGGGATGTGGCGCACGCCGTTCGCTGCCTCAAGCTCCGCCCGCCATTTGCGCAGCCGGTCCCGCTCGGGATGCGCGTCGAACAGCTGACGCGCGCCGTAGTAGAGCCAGTTCTGTCGCGACGCTCGGCTGTGACCCGCCTCGAGCTTTCGTCTCTCGGAATCGAGCTCGCGGTCGGAGCGGCCGATCCAGTCGACGATCTCGTTTTCGATCCGGCGCGCTACGCCGGTCAGCACGTTGACCAGGCTGTGGGCGTTGGACGAAACAAAGTAGATGGGAGCGTCGCGCGCGCCCAGCTCGTCGATCGCGGCGGCGATGGGCAGCCACCACCGGCTCGCGTTGCGCGCAAAACCGAGATGGCTGCCGCCGATCAGGCGCAGCACGATGCGGCACTCGTCGCGCTTGATCGCGGCCAGGTTCGAGTCGAAGCCGTCACCCCAGGCTTCGCGGAGGCGCCGCCAGTCATCCGCCGTCGCTCCCGCGGCGTGCCTTGCCTCTTCGTCAGAGAGGTCGACGTCCTGGAGCGAGCGGTGCAGCTTGTTCCACTCGATCTGATACGCGACCAGAGTCGGCACGAGATCGTCGATGTCCGACTTCGATGCGATGAGCACCGCCAGGGTGTTCTTGCCGTCGTGGTACCACCGCCTTCGGCGGGCGGGTGCCTTCACGGCTTCCCAACCCATGATGTCGTGGCCGAGCACGGCTTTGAAACCCTGCGGGCTCTGGCCCATGACCACGCGACGGCTGTGGTTGATCGCGGCCGGCAGACGGCGGACGGCGTAGAGCAGCGCGCCCATATCGGACTGCGGCTCCGCCGCCAGCGGGTGCAGGACCGAGCCCATCACCAGGTGTGGCTGCACCAAAGACTCGGCTTTGATCTCGCCCGAGCTCTGCAGCATGGTGGTGTACGTCCGGACGTAAAGCTCGACGGCCCGCTTGCCGCTCCAGGCTGTGCTGGGGGTGGTAGGCGGAGCTTCCATTGAGCCGACTATAAGACCCGGCCTGAGGAGGGACTTACAAAAGGATGACGATGCTTGGACTCGCGAATGTGAGAGTGAAGGGATGATCAAACGACTCGGAAACACGCGCTATCTCCGCGTTGCCGGTTTTGCGGTCGGCGCGGTCGCCGTGGCCGGCGCCGCCGTCGTCATCACCGCCTCGGCTTCGGGCATGAGCTTCGGTTTCAAGCCGGCAGTCACCGCCCAACAGGCTGTCGATTCAACGAGCGCGACGTCGACTGCTTGCGGGAGCTTCATGAAGCACTTTGCGGTCGAGATCGGCAAGAGCCAGGCCCAGATCAACGCCGCGTTCCAGAAGGCGATCGCCGAAACGCTCGCCGATGAGGTGAAGAGCGGCCAGATCACGCAGGCCCAGGCCGACGCACTCACCAAGAAGGTCGCCAACCAGACGCCCTGTACGCTGCCGAGCGCGGCGGGCCACACCAAGCCGGGTGGCAGCAAAGCAGGGATCGCGGCCTACATGCAGCAGTACGTCACCGCGTCCGCCGCGGCGCTTGGGGTCAGCGAGACGCAGCTGAAGACGGACCTGGCCGGCGGGCAGTCGCTGTCGCAGGTGGCGGCGGCGCAGCACGTGTCAGAGGCCGACTTCCGCACCAAGCTGATCGCCAGCCTGAAGCCAGTCCTCGACAAAGCTGTCGCGGACAAAAAACTCACGTCGCAGCAGGAAACGCTGATCGTCCAAAAACTGCAGACTGCGCCGCTCCCGCTCTGGACGAACGCACCGAAGCATCAGAAACCACCGACGACGGCCACACCGGCCGCGACCTGACGCGGGGCTAGTTCAGCTCCTCCGGGGGTTGCGGGCCGCCGAGGCGGCGCATCAGCTCCTCGAGGAGCTGGCGGGTTTCGGGGTCGGCCATCAGACGCTCCTGCATCTGCTCGGCGGAGCGCCGGATCTCAGGGTCCGACATCAGGCGCTCCGACATGGCCTGAAACCGCGAGGCCATGTCCTTCATCGCCGACTCCTGCGCGACCTGGATCAGGATCGGCTGGCTCGCCGCAGCGGCCACCGCCTCGGCCTGCACGCGGACCATCTCGATGCCTTTGCACCCCAGGCACTCACCCTTCAGACCGCAGTGACAGAGCTGCGGGCGCAGCCGGTCGAGCGCCGCATGAATCTCAGACAGGTCGATGGCTCCAGCCACGCCAGCAAATCTACGAGGGTTTCGACTTGCCCGTGTACATGGCTTCGATCTGGTCGCGGTAGCGTTCGCCGATCACCTTGCGCTTCACGTCCTGCTTCAGCGAGAGCTCGCCGGCGGCCTCGGTGAAATCGTGAGGTAGGAGCGTGAAGTATTTGATCGTCTCCCACTGGCCGAGGTGGCCGTTGACGCTGTCGACCGTCTGCTGAATCCGCGCCTTTACCGCCGCCTCATCCATCCCCTGCCTGCGCGCGGCGTCCCAGTCGGGAACGATCAGAGCCGTGACGTAAGGGCGGCCATCGCCGAGGGTGACCGACCGCTGAATCAGTGGATCGCTCAACAACGCATGCTCGAGCTGCTGCGGCGCGACGTACTTGCCGCCGGCGGTCTTGAAAAGCGATTTCTTGCGGTCTGTGATCTTCAGGAAGCCGTCGCCGTCCAGCTCGCCGATGTCGCCGGTGTAGAACCAGCCGTCTTTCAGCACCTCGGCGGTGGCCTCTGGTTTGTTGTGGTAACCGAGCATGTTGCCTGGGCCGTTGACGAGGATCTCGCCGTCATCCGCGATCTTCAGCTGCACGCCCGGAAATGGCTTGCCCACCGTCAGAAAGCGGTGCTGGTAAAGGGTGTTCGAGCAGGCGGCCGACGAGGTTTCGGTCAACCCCCAGCCGTTGAGGATCGGCACGCCGATCGCCCAGAAGAATTCCTCGATCTCGCGCGCCAGGCCGGCGCCGCCGCTGACGAAAAATCGCAGCCGGCCGCCCGTCAGCCTCTGTCGCAGTGCGGCGAGCACCAGCCGGTCGGCGAGCCTGCGCTGCCCGGCCAGGAGCGGGCTGGGCCTTGCCGTGCGGGAGAAACGCGTGCCGACCCTCAGCGCCCACTTGAAAATGGCGCGTCGCGCCGGACTGGCTTCGTGGACGCGGGCCATCACGGCCGCATACATCTTTTCGTAGACGCGAGGGACGCTGCACATGATCGTCGGCCTGACCTCTTGCAGCTCGTCTGCGAGATGCTCGCTGCCGCGCGAGATCCAGGTCTGTCCGCCGTAGATGAGGCCGAGGAAGATCTCGTTGATGCGCCCGTACACATGCGCGTAGGGGAGCCAAGACAGTGACATGTCCTGGTCAGTGATCGGATGGACGCTGACCGCAGCCCGGCCGATATCGACGAGGTTGCGGTGAGCCAGCTCGACTCCCTTGGGCACACCTGTGGTCCCGGCCGTGTAGACGATGGTGCACAGGTGGTCTGGTTGGAGGCGGCCGAGGCGTTCGCTGACCTCGGCAAGCTTGGTTGGACCATGCTCGATCCACGCGCCCACGTCTTTGTCGATCAGCACCACACTGCGAAGTGGGCCGCCGACGGTCAGCTTTGCCGCCAGAGTTGTGTTGGAAGCGACAGCCAGAACTGCCTTCGAGTCCGCGGCGATGACGTTCGCCATCTCTGGAGGCGAGTTCGGATATATGGGCACGGTGATCGCGCCGGCCGCCTGGATGCCGAAGTCGCAATACAGCCACTCGAGGCGGTTCTCGGAGATCAGGATCACGGAATCGCCCGCATTCACGCCCGCTTCGATGAGCGCCGACGCCACGGCAAGAATGGCACGTCGCATCGCGTTCCAGCTCGCGACCTTCCACGCGTCGCCCTCGCGGTAGTGGATGAGCGCACGGTCGCCGTACTTGGCGGCCTGCCGGAAAAACACTCCTAGCGTGGTCCGGTCGGCGATCGCTTCGGGATCGATGTCCTGCGCGCCGGCGGTCGTCGTCCTCAGAGCGGACGTAGCTTTACTTGACCGCCTTGATGGTCAAAGTCAGCGTGCCCGACGGCACGCTCACGGTGACCTTGTCACCCTTCTTGTGTCCGACCAGCGCCCGTCCGACAGGTGAGTCGACCGAGATGCGCCCCGCCGAAGGGTCGCTTTCCACGGCGCCGACGAGATGATATGACTCGGTCTGGCCTTCGTTGTCGACGACCTCGATGGTCGAGCCCGGGCCGACGATGCTGGAGTGCGTGTCCCTGATGATCTGCGCGCGCCCGATCATCTCCTGCAGCTCGTAGATCCGGCTGTCCAACAGCCCGACCTCCTCTTTCGCCTGCTCGTACTCGGGGTTGTCCTCGATGTCACCGGGCTGGAACGCCTCCTTCAGGCGTTCACCTGCTTCGGCGCGGCGGCGCAGCGCGACTTCGAGGTCGCGCTTGAGCTTTTCCAGCCCCTCCGGCGTCAGCAAAACAGGTTCGGTTAGATCCATGCCCGGCCTTCCTGAATAATAGCCCGGCGTATGGACCCCACCGATCTCAGGGCGGAGCTCGCCGAACGGTTGGCGAATGGTACGCCAATCGATGCGGAAACGTTCAACGCCGCCTGCTTCATGCTGACGCGCGCGCTCGAAAACCTGCAGTTCACCGTGCCCGATGCGGCGCCGCTGGTCCGTCGCTTGCTGAGGGTGGCCGGGCGGGTCGTGATCGACACCGCGGCGGCGGATTCCTCACCCGAGACCTGGCCCAACACGAGGGAAATGGCAGTCCAATGGATGGACGAGGCGCTGCGCGCGCTCGAGGCGCGGCCCAGCTAGCTCAGTTGATCAGTCTTGCCGCGGGAGGCGCCGGCGCGTAGTTCGGGTTGAAGTCCACACCGACCTGCGCGCCGCCTGCGACGGTGGCTGACCAGGCGATGACCTGGCCGGCCAGAGGCGCGCGGTCGCCGCCGGTGATCTTCCAATAAGCCGACGGGGTGTAGATCGTGCCGATGTACTGAGTCCCGGCTCCCCCGTCCAGAGTGTTGTTGCAGCTGACAGGCGGAGCATATTGCTGGTAGATCACGATCCAGTTGTACTGCTCCCCGCTGAAGACATACGTGGCGCCCTGGGCGTTTTGCGTCATGCAGGAGCCGGCGGTGAAGTAGAACTGAACCGCCCCCGGCGTGATCTTCGCATTCGCACACGGCGCGTTTGCGTCACCGGTGCCGACCGCGGCAGGAGCCTGGCAGTAGTTCTCGTTCGCCACGTCGCCGCCGGTGTAGGGCGGATATTGGAGCTCCATGGGTGCGTTTTCCTGCGACAGGGTCGGGGGCGGCGGGGTGCAGCTGCTGAAGCACTGCGGTAGATACTCATCGTCTGGCGGCTGGCAGTTTTGGGAGCGCACCTGGGCGTAGCACAGCTTGTTGGGAAGCAGTGTGCCCCCGCTGACGGCGCAGATCGTGTGGCCGGGCGAGCTGCAAGGCCAACCGCCCGTTCCGCCGCTCAGCACCGCGCCTGACCCGCCGTTCGGATACGGGCCAACCGGGGTGCCGCCGCTGAACCCGGGGGCGTCGAAGCGGTTGATGAAGGAGAAGTTGTTCGGGTTGCCGTCACACCCGTTCGGGTTGAGGTACACGTTGTAGTACTGCGCCCCGGGGGCGTTCTGCGTCAGGCTCACGTCGATGACCTGATCCTTGACGTCCGCGGTGTTCGCCACCTGGCAAGCCGACGGGGCACTCTCGCGACGGCAGCCAGGCGCCCCCAGGCATGGGTTAGGCGCAAACTTGCTTGTGTCGTCCAGGAACCGGTCGTAGCGCACCGAGGTCAGCTCGACGCCCCAGTTGCCGACCCCGAGCCCGCCGTGCTTGATGCCGTAGCCGGACACTATGTTCACGGTCAATGTGAAGTTGCCGGCGCAGTTGGCACCATTTAGGTTCCAGAACTGGGGATTCGCCTGGCTCGTCGTACCAGGACCAATGGCCGGGTTGGCGGGGTTGATGTACTCCTCGTTGGGCGCCTTCAGCTCGTTCGACAGCAGGCTGTTGGTCGCGTCCGACGTATAGCCGCCGGTCCACTGGTACACCCCGGCGTCCAGGAATGCGCACTTTGCCGGCGATGCCCCGCTCAGGTGGAACGTGCCGTACGAACCCGGCTGCATCTCGGTATAGGTGCCGCGGTTGTCCAGGTTGAATGACTGCAGGGTGTTGTAGAACCCAACCGAGGGGGCCGTGTATGCAGGGTCCGGCAAGGTGGGGGCCGGCACGACCGGGATGCCGAGGACGTCCCCCGGCTTGCAGGATCCGCCATTGGTCATCGGGTCGTAAGGCGTGAATCCTGGCGTGGAGTTGTAGCACCAGTAAGCGGCTGTGCTGCAGGTCGAGCCGGCCGCCCCGTAGCAGTTCCCGGCCTCGTGCAGATTGGTGTTGACGCACGCCTGCCCGTTCGCGTACACGTCGCCCAGCACCGTCAGCGTGCCGCCGCCATTCATGGTCAGCGAGCAGCCAGTCGGGCTGAGGGTCAAGATCGCGGGGGTCTGCCGCTGGTTGCCGACGATCGAGGTTGCCGTAGCGCTGATGCCCACCGAGGGAGAGCCGCCGAAGATCTGGATGAACGCCAGTGGCAGGCTGTGATTCGTCGTGTACGCGAATTGATAGCCGTTGAACTGGGTGTTCGTGGCAAGGATCTTCAGCGTGTATCCACCGGGGAACGTGTAGTCCCACTGGTCCCACGGCAGGAAGTTGTTGGGCGGGACGCCAGTCGTGCCGGTGCTATGAGTACTGGGTGGGATGCCTGAGTAGATGCGGAGATTGTTCTCGTACAACGTGACCGAAGCAGGGATGACCTTGTTGACCAGGTCGGTGTAGTTGGGATAGTTCTCGTACCAGTCACCCGCCGCGAGGGCGGCGGCGTCGACC
>Ga0137415_10003382_pt1 | contig 15858 bp, 16 predicted proteins | sample CZODoug3_1_1_16f_FD_183082 | JGI IMG/M metagenome (GOLD analysis project Ga0137415, IMG submission 183082) | Vadose zone soil fungal communities from Angelo Coast Range Reserve, California, USA - CZODoug3_1_1_16fungal (Hybrid Assembly) | ecosystem: Environmental > Terrestrial > Soil > Vadose... | reverse complement strand
GGCAACATGCTCGGGCGCCAGCAGCACGGCCACATCGAAGCCATCGGCTTCGACCTCTATTGCCAAATGCTCGAGCGGGCTGTTTCGAAGCTCAAGGGCGAAGAAGCCGCCTCCGACCTGCGTACCACGCTCAGCCTCGGCTTCGATGTTCGAATCCCGCACGACTACATCCCCAGCGAAAATCTTCGCCTGCGCACCTACAAGCGCATCTCCTCCATTTCGAATGACGAAGAGAAGCTCGATGTCCGTAAAGAGCTCGCCGACAGATTTGGCCCTCCTCCAACCAGCGTGGATAACCTTTTGGAGTATGCCGTCCTCAAATCCATGAGTGAGCGCCTGCGTATTTCGTCCATCGAGCGGCAGGGAAGCAAGATCGCTATTCGCTTTCATCCGGAAACTCCCATCGATCCCGCGGCCCTCGTTTCCGTGGTTCGCTCGCGCAAAGGCATCAAGCTCGATCCCAGCGGCGTCCTGTGGATGGAAGTCACGCGCGGAGAGCAGCTTGCCGCCGCAGTGAGAAACGTATTGCTCAGCCTTCGCGGGCAGGGCTAAACTGGTGTTACGAGGAAATATGCGTAATGTGATTTTAATCGCGGCGTTCTGCGCCGCGCTACCACTCGCCGCTCAGGATCAGCCGGCGCCGTCATCGCAGCAGCCCGATAAGCCGCAGTCTCCCGCCCTCGAAAAGCCGGGCATGGCCGCCCCGGAACCGGAAAAGAAACCCTCCGACGCCAAGAAACCTGACGCGAAGAAACCGGCCGAAGCGAAACAGCCTGAACTCGGCGCCACCAAGACCGTCGAAGAAATCATCGCGCGCGTCAACAACGAGATCATCACGCGTTCCGAACTCGAGAAAGCCCGCGCCGCCGCCCAGGAAGACGCCAAGCAGGAATGCCAGGGCAAATGCACTCCCGAGCAACTGCGCAACGACATCGAAGACCGCGAGAAAAACACGTTGCGCGACTTGATCGACCAATCCCTGCTAGTCCAACGCGGCAAAGACATGGGACTCAACGTAGAGCCGGAAGTGATCAAGCGCCTCGATCAGTTGCGACAGCAAAACAAGATCGACAGCATGGAAGATCTGGAGAAGGCGGTCACGGCGCAGGGCAGCAACTGGGAAGATTTCAAGAACAATATTCGAAACGGATTGCTCACGCAGCGGGTCATCAGCAGCGAAGTCGGCTCGCATATCAATATCGGCAAAGAGGAAATCAGCAAGTATTACGACGATCACAAAAAAGAATTCGTCCGTCCCGAGCAAGTGGCGCTACGCGAAATTGAGGTCAGCACGGAAGGCAAAAAAGACGAGGAGCTTCCCGAGCTGAAAAAGAAAGCCGAGACGGCGCTAAAGCGCGTGAAAGACGGCGAGGACTTCGGCGAAATTGCCAAGCGCTTTTCAGACAGCAGCACGGCGAAGCAAGGCGGTTTCCTCGGCGTTTACAAACGCGGCGAGCTTTCCAAAGGGCTCGAGGAAATCGTTTTCAAGATGAAGAAAAATGAATTGACCGACGTCATGGACACGAAGCAGGGGTACCTGGTCCTGCAGGTCCTCGAGCGCTACGAAGCCGGCGAGCAGCCGCTCAACAAAGTCGAAAACGAAATCATGGATCACCTTTATTCCGAGCGCATGGAGCCCGCCATGCGGCAATATCTGAAAACGCTGCGCGAGCAGAGCTACGTGGTCATCAAGCCGGGCTATCAGGAAATTGCCGGCGGCGGCAACTCCGAGATTCAGGAAGTCAGCGCGACTCCCGAAGCCAACAAGAATAAGAAGGGCCACAAGAAATATCTCCTGTTCGGGAAAAAGTCGGCTTCCGGTCAATCGTCCGGCACATGAAGACTGCTTACGTTACGGATCTACTTTCCGAACAGACCATCACTAGTTTCTTCCTCGTTCACGAAAAAGAGCTGCGCAACACGCGCGAGGGCCGCGCCTATCTCCGCCTCGAACTCGGCGACCGCAGCGGCACCATCGAAGCGCGCATGTGGGACCAATTCGAAAACGTCGCCAAAGATATCAACCGCGATGATTTCGTGAAGGTTCAAGCGCGCGTCGAGCTTTATCGCAATCGCCCGCAGCTCGCGGTGCAGCAGGTGCGCCTGGCCAAGCCCGAGGAAATCGATCTAGCCGACTATCTGCCGCATACCACCGCCGACGTCGAAAAGATGTTCGCGGAGCTGCGGGGCTACGCCGAATCGATCGCGAATCCCTGGCTCAAGCAACTAACGCTCGGAATGCTTGGCGACCCCGAGGTCGCCCGCTGCTACAAGCGTGCGCCTGCCGCGAAAGTCATGCACCACGCTTACATCGGTGGCTTGCTGGAGCACGTCATCTCTCTCTGCGGCATGGCCCGCCGCGTCACTACGCATTACCCCGAACTAGACGTCGACCTCCTGCTCACCGCCGCGATTTTGCACGACGTCGGCAAACTCGAAGAACTTTGCTACGAGCGCGCCATTGGCTATACCACGCCCGGCCAACTGCTCGGCCACATCGTGATGGAGCTCGAAACCGTCACGCGCGCCATCGACAAAATCCCCGGCTTTCCCGCGCCGCTGAAGACCGTCGTGCAGCACCTGCTCATCAGCCATCACGGCCAATACGAATTCGGCTCCCCCAAGCTCCCCATGATTCGCGAAGCTATGGTCTTCCACTACCTCGACGACCTCGATTCCAAACTAGCCGCCGTCCGCGTAGCCCTCGCGGCACCCTCCGGTGACGACGAATGGTCCGCCTATAGCGCCGCCCTCGGCCGCAAATTCCTGAAGTTGGACGAATTCCTTAAGCCCGCTCCTACGACAGCCGAATCCACGCAACCCCTGAAGCCAACGGCGGCCGCCGCAAGTGCCGTCGCGCCCGCCAAATCCGAAGAGCCCGGCTTCCTCCGCAAGCTGTTTTCTTAGTCGAGAATTATCCCTATCGGGTTGGCCGGAGCCCCTTGAGCCTTCTGCGAGCGCCAGGCCCTAGCCTCGTTTTCCGGCAAGCCGGTTTCAGATATCGAATCGGCCAAGTCGCGTCCGGTGCACACTTTCTCGTTCTCCGGCGCCACCCATTTCAGTGATAGTTTCTTGCGCCGCTTGGCGCAGTCCAGTAGATAAAGATCGATCAACTTCTGGTAGGGAAGTCCCGTCTCAGCTCCTAATTTCTTGAAGTAGTCCAGCACCTCGGGGCTCAAATTGATTCCCACGGCTTTCTTCTTGCTCGCGTATGGATTCTTTACTCCCTTCAGCTTGGAAAAATCATATTCCTTCTTCATAAGTAGGTTTACCCTCTCGGGGCCCGGTCGCCTCTATGCTAACGATTTGATTTAGTTGAATGGATTCGAGATGTGCAAGGCAAGCGGGCACAAGTTGCAAGAGGTTATGCAGACGGTTGGACTCGATGCATTCGTCGATCAGGATGCGCATTTAGGAACGCGCGAGCAGGAGGTGCTTTGCTTCCTCGAGAGCGGCAACAACAGCTTCACGCGATACGGATGGGGACTCGCGTTCCACGGAACACAGGAGTTCCGCCAAGAATATCGGGGTCTTTGATGATAACTCCCATAAAAGGATTGTACCACGGTGAGTCGGGCACCCTGGTAGGCCCGGGACAAAAACCGCGCCCCTCGTGCGGCGGCAAGCCTGAAAATCGCAGGGATTCCGACACCCAAGGCGTTTTTCGGATTAAGGCATGGCCACCCGCCAGTCAGTCTGACTTTTGCTGGCTGGCTGGCGGCACAATTCCGTTCATTCGCAGGTACTCGACCATCTGCCCATAGTGGTCATAGGCGTGGGCGACGCCGAAGTTAGCCAAGTGCAGCCGCGTCGACTTGCTCTTCCCCGGGGTCTGCAACATATTCTCCGCCGTCAACGTAGCGGCGGCTTTGTGACCCAGGGCAAAAGAATCCTTCAGGAACTTGATGATGTCCGCTTTGCTCTTCAAGTCCGCAGGACCATTCCCGTCCTTTATGTTTTCGGGCACCTTATCTCCGGTAAGCGGCGACCAAATGAAATAATTGGAAGAGGCGACATGCTTGACCTGCACGGCAAACGTGCGCACACCCTTGTACTCGTCGCCTGGAATGTTCAAGCTCTCGGGAGAGAAGTTGAACTTATCTTCGGGCATAGCTTCCGCAACTTCCACGACTTGCTTTTCAATGGCGCTGATCTCCCGGTCCACGACGGAAGCTACGGTTGGGGAAGGCTGCTGTGATGGTGGTTGGGCCTGAGGCGTATTCGCGCCTGTGGCACCCTGTATGGTTTGCCCTAAGGCGGGCCCGGCGAAAATGAGCATTGCCGATAGCAAGAAGCTTCGCATTTGTTTCATTCGAGTCCCCCTCAACTGGTTTGAACCCAAAAGGCATCGATTCTCAGGTGTTGTGATGACCTGCAGATTGAGCACACTCCATGCCCCCCGCTTAGACGCAACAAACGCTGAGCCGTCTTATCGAAGGGCAACGGGTAAGGATGCGCTCTAAGTTCTTCTTTGTTCACTGGAACGCCGCTCTCGGCTTTGAAGAATGGGAATACAGGTCTGCCGCGTTTCTGTTCGAGATCGAACGCCGCGCCCTGCGGCGCCCAAAGGCGTCTTTTGGAGTTAAGACACGGGTACCGCTCTTTCCCCTTGCCAAACTAGGAGAGCCTCCTCTACACTCCTAGTCGACCTAGGAGGCCGTCGCATCGTGAGCAAGACCGCCGAACTATTGCCGGGCACGCTGGATATGCTCATCCTCAAAGCGGTTTCCTTGAAGCCGTTGCATGGATATGGTGTGTTGCTGCGCATCCGTCAGATTTCGAACGATGCGCTTGAGATTCCGCAGGGTTCCTTATATCCCGCCCTCTACCGGCTCGAGCATCACAACCTCATCGCCTCCGAATGGGGGCAGAGCGAGAACAACCGCCGCGCCAAGTTCTACACGCTGACGCCGGCGGGACGCCGCCGCTTACGTGACGAGACAGCAGGCTGGAATCGCTTAGCCCGCGCCATTGCAGCAGCCTTGAATACCACCTCGGAGGAGGTCTAGACATGTTCGGGCGTGTGCGTTCTCTGTTTCGTGTGTTCACCCGGCGGCGTGATTTCGAAGAGGGAATGTCCGAGGAGCTCCGCTTTCACATCGAGCAATACACCGACGACCTCGTGCGCTCCGGCATGTCGCGTGAGAAAGCGGCCCGCGTGATACGGGCGGAGCTGGGTAGCCCTCTCAACATCAAAGCGGATTGCCGGGAAGCCTTCGGCGTGCACTTCTTTGACGAGTTTCGCAGACAGCTGAGTTACGCCGTCCGCTTGTTGCGAAAGACCCCGGCATTTACAGTGACCGCTCTTCTGACGCTCGCCGTTTGCTTCGGCGCGAATCTGACGATTTTTGCCGTGATCGATTCGGTGCTGCTGCGTCCCTTGCCCTTTCCCGAGCCCGACCGGCTCATGATGATATTCAATACGTATCCGAAAGCTGGCGTCGATCGCGACGGGTCCTCGCTGACCAACTATTACGAACGCCGCGGTCGTATTCCTGCCCTCGCCTCGCTCTCGATCTACAGCTACGGGACGGAGATTGTCGGTGAGCCGGGCTCGACGGAACGCCTCCAGACCATGCGTGTGTCTGCGGATTTTTTCTCCACTCTTGGGCTCGGCCCCGCGATCGGACGCACTTTCACGGACGAGGAAACTACTTACGAAACCGATCAGGTTGCCATTCTTTCCGACGCGTTCTGGCGGCAACGATACAACGCCGATCCCGGGATGATTGGTAAACAGATCCGCGTAAACAGCGTTCCCCGAACGGTGATCGGCGTGTTGCCTCCCAGCTTCCGCTTTCTCTCTTCCGATGCCCGGGTGTTCCTGCCCCTTGCATCGCGCCCGGAAGAGCGCGCGCCGTCGCGGCGCCATTCCGGCGGAAATGTGATCCAAATGATTGCGCGCCTCCAACCGGACGCCACGCTCACACAAGCCCAGTCGGAGATCGACGCGCAGAACGCGGCACTGGAAGTCGACGACCCGCAGGCCAAGATGATTGCCGATGCGGGCTTCCGTTCGTTGGTGGTGCCATTGCGCGCGGACCACGTCGCAGCCGCGCGTCCGACGCTGCTGCTGCTGGAGGCAGGCGTACTCGTTCTTTTTCTGATTGGCGCAGTCAACCTCGTGAACCTGCTTCTTATCCGTGCCAGCGCCCGAATTAAGGAATTAGCCGTTCGCCAGGCGCTTGGCGCGGGGTGGAGATACCTCGTGAGCGAAGTGGTCGTCGAGACCACCTTGCTCACGTTCGCCGGAGGATTACTCGGACTCGCCGTCGGCGCGGGCGGAATCCAACTGCTGCGCGGATTGGGCGCTGATCGCCTACCCTTGGGAAGTCACACCGTTTTCGACGCGCGATTAGCCCTAGTCGGCCTGGTCGCAGCCATCGTCATGGGCATCGTGTTCGCGCTGCCTGTCGCCTGCTTCCATCTCCGGCGGCATCTCGGAAATGCGCTTCAATCGGAGAGTCGTGGCGGCACCGGCGGGCACGGCGCTCAAATCCTGCGTCACAGTTTTCTCGTCTCTCAGATTGCGCTGGCGTTTGTTCTGCTGGCCGGAGCAGGTCTGCTTGGCCTCAGTCTTCAGCGAGTGATGGCCGTTTCTCCGGGCTTCCAGTCGGACCACGTGCTGACCGGGCAAATCTTGCTTCCGTGGGCAGACTATTCCGAGGCAGGTCGCCTGAAATTTGCGGAAAGCTTGATGGACAAACTCGACCACCTGCCGGGAGTGTTGTCCGCGGGCGTGGTCAACAATGTGCCATTCAGCGGCAACATCGGCAAAAGCGCCACAACGATAGCGGGGCACGTTCGCCGCCCTGGCGAATCCGCGCGCGGGCATTATTCTTACGGAGTCGCCGGCGACTACTTTCGCGCGATGGGTTTCGTCCTGCGGGAAGGGCGATTCCTGGCCGCCGACGATTCACGTCGCTCCGAGCGAGTCTGCGTTGTGGATGAAGACTTCGCGCGATACTACTGGCCGCACGCCAGCGCGATTGGCCAACGATTGTGGGACGGCTCCGAAGCGGGAAAGGATGCCGAAGGATTCACCATCGTGGGCGTTGTTGGTGGTGTGAAACAAGCGGGGCTCACGGAAAACGAAGCCCAGGGCGCGATTTATTATCCCTACGCCTTCCGCATTGGTGACAGCGTCTTCGTCGCCGTCCGCACCAGCCTGCCGCCGGAATCGTTGGCGTTGACATTGCAAAAGGTGGTGCGACAAATCGACGCCGATGTGCCGGTCAGCGATCTTCGGTCGATGGACATTCGCATTGCCGACAGCCTGGTCGCACGTCGCTCACCGGCGCTGCTGGCTGGCCTCTTCTCAGGGGTAGCTCTGTTGCTCACCTCCATCGGCACCTATGGAGTACTGAGTTACGCCGTGGCGCAGCGGCGCCGCGAGATCGGATTGCGCATGGCCCTGGGCGCGCAGCCGGGGCAGATTCGAGTCCAGTTTCTCTCGCTATCCCTGCGCTTGCTAATCGTCGGAACCGTGTTGGGCTTGATCGGAGCATGGCAAGCGGGCCGCGCGATGCGGTCGCTGCTCTTCCAGGTACCGCCGCTTAACGTCGCGGTCCTTGCCGGGGCGACGTGCGTCACGGCTTTGGTGTGTCTTGCCGCCTGCCTCCTGCCATCGCAACGCGCCGCGAGGATATCTCCGATGGAGACTCTCGCCGAGGAGTAGAGTGCGTTCGGCCCTGTGCTCATGCAAGACAGCGCACTGCAAAATCGTCGGGCACCTGTCCATTAACAGTCCCTCCGACCAGTTGTCCTCGCGTACCCCTCCTGCTACCCTCAGCCGTGAAAGTCGCCCGCCAGTCGTGCGCTCGTTCGGACTGACCAAACGCCATGCGGTCGAGTCGGGCTGCAGCGGGAACCGTGCGGCGAATTTGTCGGCAACGATGAAAGGCTTATTGCCGCCAAAGTGAAAGCGCTAAGTAGCTTTAGAATGAACACTTGTAAAAGTGTATCAAAACAAAAGACTTTAACTGCCTTTAGAATGAACACTTATGCAAAAACCGGGGGAGGGGGGGCCGCCCTCACCGGTACGGACCGGGCGCATCCCTGACAGAACAGACCGGGCGCATCCCTGACACTAAGGCCGATAGGCCGCGGCCGTATTGCTATACTAAAGCAGTGATGATTCCCGCGTCTTACAACGTCCGCGACCTGACGATTCGGCCTGCTACGGTGCTGGCACCGATGGCCGGCGTTACGGACACGCTGTTTCGGCGCGTGATTCGCGGGCTTGGCGGTTGCGGGTTGCTGATGACGGAGTTCACCAGCTCCGAGGGCATTACGCGCAGCGCGAAGAAAACTCTGCGCTACCTCTATTTCCAGGAAGACGAGCATCCGATTACCGCGCAACTGTTTGGCGCCAATCCAGAAGTTATGGCTGAGGCTGCGCGCATGGTCGAAGACCTGGGCTACGACGCCGTCGACATTAATCTTGGGTGTCCGGCGAAAAAAGTGGTCAAGTGCGGCGGATCTGGCCTGCTTCGTGACATGCCGCTGCTGGAGCAAATCTTTCGCGCCGTGCGTGCCGCCGTAAAAATTCCGCTCACGATCAAGCTGCGCGCCGGGTGGGACGAAAACTCTATCGTGGCGGTCGACGTCGCCAAGCTTGCCGAATCGGTGGGCGTCGAAGCCATTGCGGTTCACCCGCGCACGCGCATGCAGGGCTATGCCGGGCAGGCGGACTGGAACATCATTGCCTCAGTGAAACAAGCCGTGCGCATTCCCGTAATCGGCAACGGTGATATCAATATTCCCGAAGACGCCGAGCGCATGGTGCAACAGACCGGCTGCGACGCCGTCATGATCGGCCGCGCCGCGGCCACGAACCCGTGGATCTTCCCGCAAATGCAGCAATACGCCGCCACCGGCCGCTACGACACGCCCACGGACGCCGACCGCCACCAGTTACTTTCTGGCTACTATCGGGAAATTAATGCTGCGAACCAGCCGGATGCTGTGGGAAAAATGAAGCAGTTCGCATGCTGGTTTTCGCATGGCGTGGGGAACGGCGGCGAACTTCGCAGAAACGTACATGCGGCGCGAACACCCAGTGAAGTGCTCGAGAGCGTAGAACGCTTTTTTGAGCACCGTGCCGGTGACGGGGGGAACGGTTCCGGGTCAGCCGGGATCGCCAGAAACGAGGACCCAGCCCATGGTCCCGACCGAAGTATCGGTGTCGAAGCAGCGCTCGGAACGTAGAATCTCGGTGCGTTTGCCGCTAAAGGTGCGCGGCCGCGATGCGCGCGGCGTTACCTTCGAGGAAGAAACTTCCAGCGAAAATCTTTGCCGCAACGGAGCCGCGTTCGTCACGCGCTTCGACGTGGCCATCGGCTCCGACCTCGAGATCCGCATCCCGTTCTCGCGCTACGCTTCGCGCCGCAGTCCGCGTATCGAGCAGACAGAGAAGGATTTTGCCACCTACGGCCGCGTGGTCCACGTAGCCGACGGCCAGCAACCGGGCGAGCACCTGATCGGTGTCCAGTTCACCGGCCCGCGCTTTCAGAGAGTGTTCCGCTCCGAATCCGCCGCCTAAGCCGGCGCGATGGAGCGGCTCATTGTGCGCCTGCGCTGCACAGGCGATTCGTTATCAGGCGACGCATTCTGTGAGGCGGTTAGACGGCGCGTTTGGCCGCGGCTTTTCCGAGAAAATTGAGCAACTCGGTGTTCACTTCGTCCGCGTGCGTCCAGGTTATGCAGTGCGGCCCGTCTTTCAAGATCGCTAGACGCGCTCCCTTGATGAGCTTGGCGGTGCGGGCACCGGAGGCGGCGATGGGGAGAATTCTGTCTGCGTCGCCGTGCATCACCAGCGTGGAGACATCGATCTTGTCCACGTCTTTTCGGAAGTCTTCATGCCAGGTCGGCACGCACGCGACGCTCGCGGTAGCGGATGCGCCAGCCGCCAGGTTCCAGCTTGCCTGCACGGCCTGTTCGCTGACTCGCTTGTTGAGCAGGACGTCCGTATTGTAGAAGTTCTTGAAAAATTCCGTGAAGAACGCGTAACGATCTGTTGTAGCGGCTTTAATAATTCCGTCGAAAACATTGGCGTCGACACCTTCAGGATTATCTGGCGTCTTTAAAAGAAACGGCGGGACTCCGGAAATGATGACGGCCTTGCTCACATCCTTGGACCCGTATTTCCCGAAGTAACGGGCTACTTCACCGCCACCCATGGAAAATCCAACCAGCGCGAAGTCGCGTAATTCGAGATGTAGGATGACTTTGCGCAGATCCTCGGCAAACGTGTCGTAGTTGTAGCCCGTTGTTGGCTGGCTGGATTTGCCGAATCCGCGGCGGTCATAGGTGACCACGCGGTGCCCGGCGTTCAAAAGCGCCGGGACTTGTTTTTCCCAGGAAGCGCCGCTCAGCGGATATCCGTGAATCAGGACGACGGGCTGGCCGGAACCGTGGTCCTCATAATAGAGATCGATGTTGCCCGAGTTCTCTTTACCGACAGTTACGAATGGCATTGAACTTCTCCTTTCTCTTTCGTTTCACGTGCTGGTGATTTGAGTTGACGCGAATGGAAGGAACTGCCGAGTGCTGCTTTGGGTGTTCTCGTTCCTCTTTGATACGCTCGGTCTCACTTGAAGAGATTCCATAATGGCCGTTGAGGTTACAAACTGGGCCATAGAAAATCCGTGTCCACGAGCTAACCGCCATGAATGACCATAATTTGCAGCACACAATCGCGCTTCTCACTCGGACACCCGCTACCCTCGATGCGCTGCTGCGCGACCTGCCGGAAACGTGGACACACCGAAATGAAGGGGAAGGCACGATGAGCGCGTTCGATGTGGTCGGGCATCTGATCAACGGCGAACGCGCCAACTGGATGCCGCGTGCGAGAATTCTGCTGCAATTTGGCGAGACCCATGCATTCGCGCCCTTCGATCGCTGGGGACACGTACGAGAGAGTCAAGGCAAGTCGCTCGGGGAGTTACTCGATGAATTCGCCAGTGTGCGCTCACGAAGTCTGGACGAACTGCGCGCATTGAATCTGCGGCCATCGGACCTTGCCCGGCGAGGACGCCATCCTGCCTTCGGAGCAGTGACACTCTCACAGCTGCTGGCGACGTGGGCAGCTCACGACCTGACGCATCTGCACCAAATCTCCAGGATTATGGCCCATCAATACCGCGAGGCCGTGGGTGCGTACAGCGCGTACCTTGGCGTGCTGCAGTGCGCCGGGCACAGCGCGCCTTAAAGATTCGAGATCCTGGGCGAACAGGTCAACCTATCTGCTTGACCTGGTGACTCGCCAGCGCGCAAGGTTCACAATATTGCGCCCTACTCATTTTTCTTGACGGGATTTTGTCTCTTATGTGCGAAAGCGTCCCCGGATCTGAGGAGGGTTGTCGTGGCCAAATTTACCATCATTCGCGAAGAAACTGCTTCCGACACGACGAATTCCATCTATAAAGAAATCTTGAGTGTGAAGCATCTTCGTTCCGTCCCGAATTTTTTCAAGACCTTGGCAAACAGCTCCGCTGTTCTGGAAGGAACCTAGTGCGTGTACCGCAACGTCAGCACGCGTGGTTCGATATCCGAAGTACTCAAAGGAATGATATTTGTGGCCATTTCAGCAGCCAAGCAATGCGCGTATTGCGAAGCGGCGCACCTGGCATTTTGCAGGATTCTGAAGTTGGACCCCGAAATGTGTGACAACTTAGTTAACAACATTGATGCTCTTCGCCCAGAACGCACGCGGGAGATCATACGTTTCTCGGCGAAGGCTGGGACCGACCCAAAAGGTTTGACCGATGGGGATTACGACGCTCTGAAGCGCCATGGAGTCGATGAAAGCGAAATGATAGAAATCGTGGCCATGGCCGCATTCGCCACCTACGCCATTACCGTCGAAGATGCCCTCAAGCTGGAAGTGGATAAATGGACCGAATAACCCCGATTGCTTTCGCGAATGAGAATGCGTTTGGGATTAGAGGAAGACCAACGAGCGAGAATTACGCTCGTGGAAATTCCCAAGCTGGAGGTGTGCTCACAAAGGGAGGTGCGCTCTTCGATTCGCGACCTAAGGAGTTAGTTCTTGGTCGCGTCATTCGTGCTGACGAATATGCGCTCCCCAGTTTTTTCATTATCAATGACGTAGTCGCCGGGCCACAGTTTGCCAATTTGTCTTACGCGGGTTTTTGCGTCCTCAAGCGTGTCCATCGCCTCTATGAAATTAAGGCTGCCATCGTCACGCACTTTGGAAATGCGAAACAAGCAGGGCGCACCAGGCAAACCGACGGGACAGTGAGGCAATTATGGCACGAATCGACGGTATGAACCCGATTACTTACCCAAAATGGGAAGATTCAGATTTCCAAATGTCCAGAGCGTACCCCAATCCTAATTGGCTTGTTCGGAGGGCTCGAAGCGCTTGGAGATCGATGGCAGTTCTAACGCTTAGTTCGGCTTTGCTTTGCTATCGATCAATTGATCGTAGGCGGCGCGGCGAGTTATGCCCCGCTCTTTGGCGGCGAGTTTCAAGGCATCCTTGCGGTCCAGCTTGGCTTGACGGATCAGTTCGTCGACACGATCGGACAAACTTTGCGTCGAGTCGACTTGCCGATTGACGCCGGATTGTTCGGGGGGACCGACGAGGAGGGTAATTTCGCCGCGCGCCGGCCGCTCCGCCAAAGACTCCGCAAGTTGCGAAAGCCTGCCGCGTAAGAACTCCTCATGGAGCTTGGTAAGCTCCCGTGCGATGCAAGCGGGCCGGTCGCCCAAGATGTCGAGCAAATCGGCGATGCTCTCGGCTACGCGATGCGGCGCTTCGTAAAATATGATCGTGCGCTCTTCGATCCGCAGCCGCTCCAGCATGCGACGCCGCTCGCCGCTGCGTGCCGGCAGGAATCCAACGAACAGGAATTCTTCGTTGGGCAGTCCAGCGGCTGCCAGCGCGGCCAGCATCGCCGAAGGGCCGGGAACGGGGACCACCGGAATTTTGTGCCGGGCGCACAGGGTGACCAGCCGGTAGCCGGGATCGGAGACCAGCGGCATGCCGGCGTCGCTGACCAGCGCGACTTTGGCGCCCTGTTCGAGTTGGATCAGCAATTCCGGCGAGCGCGTCATTTCGTTGTGCTCGTGGTAGCTGACCAGCTTTTTTTCGATGTTGTAGTGGTTCAGCAGCTTTTGCGTGTGTCGCGTGTCTTCACAGGCGATGACATCGACTTCCTTGAGAATGCGCAGCGCGCGCAAGGTAATGTCTTCAAGGTTGCCGATCGGGGTGCCGACGATGTAGAGGGAGCCGCGCGGCTCCGTCGCGCTCGGTCGCGATGCCGATGCGGGCTCGCCAGAATCGTCGGCTGCATGCTTTGAGGACATACCTAGGAGTCTAGCACGCACAGCGAAGCGGTTTTCGCCGGCGTGGTATACTTTGCAATTCCGCACCAGCAAAAGGAGAGTTTCTGTGCCTCTGTATGAGTACAAATGCCTGAAATGTGGCCGGAAGACGGAAAAAATCGAAAACATGGCCGGGCCGCACCTGAAAAAATGCCCGCACTGCGGCGGCAAAGTGGAAGCGCTGATCTCCGCGCCCGCGATTCAGTTTAAAGGCTCCGGCTGGTACGTCACGGATTACGCCGGCAAAAAGCCCAATAGCGATTCCGGCAGGGACGATAAGCCAGCGACGGAATCGAAGGATGGGAAGGATTCGGGCGCAAAAGATTCAGCCGCGAAAGATTCAGGCTCGAAAGACTCGGGAAGCAAAGAGAAAAGGACCGACAAATCCGAGAAGTCAGGGAAATCGGAGAAGAAGAAATAATCGTCGGTTTTTGGGTTTGCCCCTAAAGTTTCAGCGTTTTGAGGTACGCACGGAAATCTGAGCCGAGTTCCTGATTCTGCAGCGCAAGTTCAACCGTAGCTTTCAAGAAGCCGAGCTTGTCTCCGGCATCGTAGGAGACGCCGTCGTAGATGTAGGCCCACAGTCCTTGCTCCAGCGCCAGCGTGCGCATGCCATCGGTGAGCTGAATCTCGCCTCCCGCGCCGGGATTGGTGCGTTCGAGACAATCGAAAATGGCCGGCGGCAAAACGTAGCGGCCGGTGATGGCCAAATTCGATGGGGCATTTTCCGGTTTGGGCTTTTCCACCAAGTCGCGAATGCGCAGCAACCGCGCGCCAAAGGGAGGCTGCGGCGCAGGCTCGCCAGCGACAATGCCGTAAAGATGCGTCCGGTCCTTGGGAACTTCTTCGACAGCGATCGCACCAACGCCGGTGGCTTCGTAAACTTCGATGAGTTGCTTCGTCGCGGGATTTTCGCCTGGGATCAAAACGTCACCGAGCAGCACGGCGAACGGTTCATCGCCGACCAAATCGCGCGCGACGAGCACCGCATGACCAAGTCCGAGCGGTTCTTTCTGGCGCGTGTAGCTGACCTGCACCATGTCGGCAATGTTGCGCACCATCTTCGCTTGTTGCTTCTTTCCGTGCTTCTCGAGGAAATCTTCGAGAAACGGAGACGCGTCGAAGTGATCTTCAATGGAGCTTTTGCCGCGCCCGGTGACAATGATGATGTGCTCGATCCCGGAGGCTACGCATTCTTCCGCCACGTACTGAATCTGCGGTTTGTCGACAACCGTCAGCATTTCTTTAGGCTGCGCTTTGGTGGCGGGCAAAAAGCGGGTACCCAGGCCGGCTGCGGGCAAAACGGCTTTTCTTACTTTACGTACGGGAACAGAGTTCGGAGACGACTGCGAGTCGTTTGTAGTCATTCGATTTAGCGCAAGCTCGACGGGAGGTTTGGCAGCATTCCCCTCGCACAGTAGACGCGTCGTAATAGAATTGTCAATCCGCGGCTAAGAGAGAATACCGTGGAAGCTGTAGCACAAGGCGAAAAACACCTGTTTGTGAATACCGGCGGCACGCGGGCCCAGAGTGACAAGGTTCTGGCGTTTTGGTTCACCGTATTTACTTCGGCTTCGAAGTGTTTGCAGCTTTGTGCAACGGTGGCGCAAAATGAAAACCATGAGCGTGCGCATTCTAGGCATTGAGTCTTCCTGCGATGAAACTGCCGCGGCCGTTGTGGCAGACGGGCGTGAGATTCTGTCCAGCGTGGTTGCATCGCAGATCGACGTGCACCGGAAGTATGGCGGTGTGGTGCCGGAGCTGGCCTCGCGCGAACACCTGCGGCAGATTGTTCCCGTTGTGCGCGAGGCGCTGGAGCAGGCAAAGATGCAGTTGGCGGATATCGATGCCATTGGCGTGACGCATGGTCCTGGACTTGTGGGCGCATTGCTGGTTGGCATCACTTACGGGAAAACGCTGGCTTCGGCGCTACAAAAACCGCTCGTGCCCGTGAATCATTTGGAAGGACATGTACACGCCGTCTTTCTGGAGGCGCACAGGAGCGGACGCGTGCCGAAATTGCCTGCGGTATGCCTGATTGTTTCTGGCGGGCACACGGTTCTGTATGAGGTTACACAGGGATCGAGTGGAGAGCCCCGCCTACCTGGGCAGGCAGAAACAGCTGTCCTAGCGGGAGAGGCTGCGCCTTTTGCCTATCGGAGGATTGGGCAGACGCGCGATGACGCTGCTGGGGAAGCGTACGACAAAGTTGCGAAGCTGCTTGGGCTCGGCTATCCGGGTGGACCAATTCTCGATCGGCTTGCGGCGGCGAAAAACGGAGCGCCCGCTCCCGTAAAATTCGGCGCGATCAAGACGCGCGGCAATCCGTACGATTTCAGTTTCAGCGGGCTGAAGACGGCGGTCCTTTACCATGTGCGCGAACATCCCGAGTATGGGCCGGAAATTCAGAGCAGGGAAGAAGCACTTGCGCGCGGGGAGCGCAAATACGAGCAGTTGCTGCCGCTGTGCAGCCCGCAAACGCTGGCGCTCGTGCGCGAGTTT
>Ga0137415_10003381_pt1 | contig 15863 bp, 16 predicted proteins | sample CZODoug3_1_1_16f_FD_183082 | JGI IMG/M metagenome (GOLD analysis project Ga0137415, IMG submission 183082) | Vadose zone soil fungal communities from Angelo Coast Range Reserve, California, USA - CZODoug3_1_1_16fungal (Hybrid Assembly) | ecosystem: Environmental > Terrestrial > Soil > Vadose... | reverse complement strand
GACCGTCACATTGATCGAGCCAGCGAACGTCCTCGCCCGGTTCACGATGAAATTTCTTCTCAGCGGCGTCACTCTCGCATCTGGTACGCCGCGGCGGTTCACCGAACGCGTCATGGCCTGGCTGTGCGGCAATCCGTCAACCGAGGATGCCGCCTGGCCGATGGTGCAGATGCTCACCGCCGGCGCCCAGGAATACCGTGGCCTCGGCGTCGGCAGCTACCCCCGCTACCCGAACGACGCAGTGCTGCAGTCGGTCTCAACTCGGACTCCGATCCTCGCCCTGCTCGCTGGGCGTAGTGCCGTGCACGACGGAAATGCTGCCGCAAGTCGAGCCCGAATCCACTTGACCGCAGGCGAAGTCGGGTTCTGGCCGTCCAACACCCACGCCATCTCAGGCGAGATCCCCACCGAAATCAACCAGCGAGTACTCGAATTCATCGACCGCCACCCGCCAAGCTGACCATCCGTTGGTCGGCTCCCACTGAGGATCACGACCTACGGCTGCAGCACTACGCGCCCGGGACCACGAACTTCCAAGGGTTCGCCCGTCTGCCGCGATCGGCACTATGGATGCATGGACGTTTACGAGGCAGTCGCGAGCAGGCGGGCAGTGCGTGGGTTCACCGACGAGCCGGTTCCCAGGGAGGTCCTGGAGCGGGTGCTGACCGCCGCGGGTAACGCGCCGTCCGGATCGAACATCCAGCCGTGGCGCATCTACGTGGTGACCGGCGCACCGCTGGCGCAGCTCAAGAAGGTCGCCACCGAGCGCGTGGAGTCCAAGGACCTCTGGGACGAGCGGGAGTACGTGATGTACCCGGATGATATGAAGTCGCCGTACGGCGACCGGCGATCGGCCTTCGGAAGGGACCGGTACGGCGCCCTCGGCATCGAGCGGGGCGATTGGGACGCCATCCAGCGGGCGGCCATCGCGAACTGGAATTGCTTCGGCGCACCCGCCGCGCTGTTCTGCTACATCGACCGCGATCTGGGCCGACCCCAATGGTCGGATCTGGGGATGTATCTGCAGACCGTGATGCTGCTGCTCCGTGCCGAGGGGCTGAGCAGTTGCCCGCAAATGGCGTGGTCGCAGGTGCGCAAGAGCGTCGCCGAGGCGGTGTCACCCCCCGACGAACTCATGCTCTTCTGTGGCATGTCGATCGGCTACGAGGACCCGACGGTGGCCTTCGTCCACAACGCGCGGGCACCGCTCGACGAGACGGTCACGTTCATCGACGGCTAAGGGTCGGAGCCCGGCGGACTACGGACTAGGGGTCTCTGACTACGGACTTCCAAGGGTTCGCTTCGGAGTCGCAGCCGCGAGTCTGAGGTGGACAGCCCAAATCCACATTGGAGGTTCGAATCATGTCGGTCTTGCAGCTCGACGAGCACACCGAGCAGGACCAGGATCTCGCCGCGCGCTTCGCCCGTGACGTGGAACCCATGTTCGACGTCCTGTTGCGTGGGGCGCGGCGACTGACCCGCAGCGACGCCGACGCCGAAGATCTGTGGCAGGACACCCTGCTGCACGCCTACGCGGGCTTCCGCACCTTCAAGCAGGGCAGCAACCTCAAGGCGTGGCTGTTCCGGATCCAGTACAACCGGTGGGTCAGCACGTACCGCTCCAAACAGCGCCGCCCATCCGAAGTTCCTGTCGACGACATCACCGAGCGCGAACTGGCCGACAGTGCTGAACGGCTCCCGGCGGGGCTGCGCTCCGCCGAGGCGGAGGCTCTGGATGCCTTGCCCGACAACGTGATCAAGGCGGCGATGGACGCCCTTCCTGAAGGATTCCGGACCGCCGTGTACTACGCCGACGTGCAGGGATACACCTACGCCGAAACCGCGGTGATGATGAACATTCCCCATGGCACCGTGATGTCGCGGGTGGCCCGTGGCCGGCAACGGCTGCGCATCGAATTGGCCCACATCGCAGGCAACCGAAGCGATTACGCCGAGGCCGAGCAGCGCATCGCCTGACCACCATCCGATAACCCCAACCGAAGGAGAACGACCGATGTCGAAGAAGTATGACGCCGATTGGGAGAACGCGCTCACCGTCGTGCAGGAGGTGCAGCCGCCCTTCATCTCGGATGGCGCGCACGCGATGACCGTCGTCATCAGCTACCCGCCGGGCAGTGCGGGCGCCCCGCCACACCGGCACCCGAGCGGCCCAGCCTTCGGCTACATGCTGGAAGGCGAGATGCTCTTCGAGCTGGAAGGCGAGCCGCCTCGCGTCATCTACCCGGGTGAGGCGTTCTGGGAGGCCGGCGGCGACGTCATCCACTACTCCGATGGCAACAACCGCGACGACATCCCCAGCCGCTTCGTCGTCACCATGCTCTGCGTCCCTGGCCAGCCGATGCTCACCCTCGTCGACGAGGAGGAACTCGAGACGCGCAAGCACCTGCGCGTGCCTGCCGAATCGGACACGCCGAAACCCATTGACGAGGGCTGAGTTTCGATGTCGAGAATCTTGCTGCAGACGACGATCGCAGCCAATCCCGACGACTGGGACATCAGTCGCTTCTCGCTTCTTGCCGACGAGCTGCGGTCGGCCGGCCACGACGTGGTTGTGCGCAACCGCGTCGACGGGTGCCATGACGACCCGGTCCTGAGTCACGTCGACGAGTTGGGTTACGACCAGGTGTGGCTCTTGGCTGTCGACGTCGGAGATGGTCTCACCGATGCCGAAGCTGCTGCGATCACGAGGTTTCGCGGGGCGGGCGGCGGGTTGCTCACCGCACGCGACCACGAGAACTTGGGCAGCTGTCTGTGTGGACTCGGGTCGGTGGGCCTGGTCAACCAGTTCCACGACGAGAGCGTCGACCCGGCCACGATGTCCGACGATCAGGACACCCCGACGATCTCCTGGCCCAATTTCCATTCCGGTGCCAACGGCGACTATCAGCCGGTACTGATCGATGAACCCGTGCACGAGCTGCTGCGCACCAAGAGGAACGCCAGCGGGCGAATCGAATGGTTCCCCGCCCATCCGCACGAAGGCTTGGTGTCGGCCGACCTGCCATTCGCCGCAGTGCTCGCGCAGGGGCGAAGCGCCACGACGGGCCGTCGCTTCAACCTCGCCGTCGTCCTGGACGGGGAGCTCGGTCTCGATTGCAGGCCGATGGGGCGGGCGGTTGCCGAGTCGACGTTCCACCACTTTGCCGACTACAACTGGGATCTCGATCGCGGGGCGCCCTCGTTCGTGACCGAGACACCGGGCACTCAGATCAAGGGCGACCCTTCGCGTCTGGCGGTCTTCAAGGACTACGTCCGCAACATCGCGGCCTGGCTGGAGCCGGTCACTTCCTCGCGGGTCGAAGCTGAAACGTCATTCTGCGAAGCATCCCGTCCCTGAGCACGGTGGTGTGCGCCAGCACCAGCGACACGTGTGCCGCGATGACGGCGACCAACAGGTACGCCAGGATCGAATGTGTCTCGCGTAGAACGGAGTACACATCGATGTTGAACGGCGCGATACGTGGCAGCGACAGCACGCCGAACACCCGTACCGGCTTTCCGGTCGCGGACACCATCGCCCATCCGACCAGCGGCTGGGCGAGAATCAGTGCATACAGGGCGCGTTCCAGCCAGATCACGGCCTTGCCCTCGCGCCGCCCGACCGTCGGTGGCCATGCGGGCGGGTGATGGCCGAGGCGGTTGACGATTCGCAGCACGACGACGATCAGAACGAGTATGCCGATCGACATGTGGACCACCCGCAACGTGGCGTATCCGGCGAGCCAATTGACCATTGTGAACCCGATGAGCAGTGCGGCGAAGATCAGAATCGCGGTGAGCCAGTGGAACATCCGGCTCAGTGCGGTGAACTTCTGTGGTGGCGTGACGGTCGCCGCGGTGTCGTCGATCTCGGTGCTCACGGTGTCACCTCGTCGACGTTGACGGCGGGGGAGCCGTTGGATTCGCGGGCCCGCACGCGGTAGGACGCCGCATACACCGCCGACCGCGGGCTGAGCAGCGGGTCGTCGGACCGCTCGATTCCTGGCGGAAGCACTAGCGGATCGAAGTTGATGTCGCGCGCGTTGCCCGCCCGTTCGGTCTCGATCGACGACAGGGTCAGCGTCCCTGCGTCGATGGCCCGTCGGTCGGCAGGCCAGGGCAGGGTCGCGTCGTTGAGGGGATCCTCGGGCTCGCCGACGGTGAGCATCAACTTCCATTGCAGTGGGCCAGAACGGATCTGGCGGACGACGGCGTCGAACAGGGCGTTGGGCCCCGACGATGGCCTCGGCGCCGGGGGAGTTGGTGCCCGGGGAGTCGGCGTCGGGGGAGTCACCGGCACCAGCGACCAGCGGACCGGTGTTCGGGAGCCGGATTCGCTGATGAAGTAGAACGTGTTGAGGCTCCAGAACGTACTGTCCGCGAACCCTGGACTTGGCGGAGTCCGACCGATGATCTTCATGGCCGTCGCCGTCTCCGGGTGTGCCGCAAGGAATGCCGCCATGGCCTTCGGGTCGGGCTTGCCCGTGTCGGGGGACGGCTTGGAGGCGAGGAGTCGGTCGTAGAACCCCTGAGGCGAGTTGTCGGGGAAGACGGGAAGATTCAGCATCGCGGTGCGCCACTGCGAACCGCCGGGAAACCCGAACGCCAGGCCGAGCCCCCGCGCCGTTGCCGCCGCGTCGGCGACGTGCGCGTTGCCGCCCGCCAGCGAGAAGCGGCCAACCACCGGAGTGCGTCCCGCCTGCAACACGGTCGCACTGGACAACTCGCGACCGTTGCCGTTGCTCTCGAAGTAGCCGGCGACGGCGACGCCCTTCCCATGGTTCTTGCGGAAACCCGGTTGCTTCCCGTTGACCCACGCGAAGGCCTTGATGAAGTCATCCGGTATGAGGCGATGCGCAGCGCCGATCCACCCGCCCGCCCAGGCAACGGCACCGAGGTCGACGGCCAGGAACCCCCCGACTGCGGCCATGCCGAGCACCAACCGGCGGCGCGTCAGCGGAACCCCTCCCCACGTCGGGCGTGGACTTGGTGATGCGGTCACCAGCGCTCCTCAGGACCGGTCAAAGGACTCAGCACGTCGGCGACTGTAGCGATGCTGCCTGGCAAAGCCCGCGAAACTATCCCTGAGCTGGCGGTTTGCCTTGTCCGTTTGCTAGGCGTCAAGACCCGTGTTGCTTGCTCAGCGTCGGGCCCCTGGCGACGAAACGGCCGTGACCGCGGAGGTCCTGCACCACGCCGTCGGCCGCCACCACCGTGCCGCGGCTGAGCACGCGTCGGATGGCGCCGGCGACGGTCCATCCCTCGTAGATGCTGTAGTCCACCTTCGACGGTGACGACGACACCGACAGCCGCGTCTCCCCATCGGGATCGAGGATGACGAGATCGGCGTCCGCTCCCACCATCAGGCTGCCCTTGCGTGGGTAGAGCCCGAAGAGCTTGGCCGGATTGGTGGCGGTGATCGCCACCAGCTGTTCCAGCGAGATCCGGCCTGCCTGCACACCCCGGTCGAACAACAGCAGCAGCCGGTACTCGACACCGCCCACACCGTTGGGGATCTCCAGGAAGTTGTCCCGCCCGGCGTCCTTCTGCCCGAGCATGCAGAACGGGCAGTGGTCGGTGGACACCACATCGACGTCGCCGCGGCGGATGCCGTGCCACAGCCGGCCCTGGTGGTGGGCTTCGCGCAGCGGTGGCGTCATCACGTACTTGGCGACGTCGAAGGCGTCGCCGTCGTAGACCGAGTCGTCCAATGTCAAGTAGTGCGGACAGGTCTCGGCGTGAATCGGCAAGCCCTTCGCCTTGGCGGCCGCCACCTCGGCCAGCGCCTCCTCGCAGCTGATGTGCACGAAGTAGGTCGGCGCCTCGACCAGCTCTGCGAGCACGGTTGCCCGGTGAACGGCCTCGGCTTCCAGGATGGTGGGGCGAGTCTTGCCGTGCCATTGCGGCGACGTACGTCCCGCGCGTAGGGCCCGTTGCACGAGAACGTCGATGGCCGAGCCGTTCTCGGCGTGCACCATGGTCAAGCCACCCGCGGCTGCCATGCGTTCCATCGCGATCAGCAGCGTGGCGTCGTCGACCATCAGCTCGCCGGGATAGGCCATGAACAGCTTGATGCTGCTGGCCCCCGATTCGACCAGTTCGTCGATGCCGCGCACCCGGTCTCCGCCGAGGTCTCGGGCGACGACGTGGAACCCGTAGTCAACGACAGCTTGTCCGTCGGCCTTCGCCACCGAGCGTTCGAGCGCAGCGGGCAGAGCCTCGCCGAACTGCTGCATGGCGAAGTTGATGATCGTCGTCGTCCCGCCTTGGGCGGCAGCGGCGGTCCCCGAATGCGATGTATCGGCCGTGGTCGTCGACAGTGACGGAAAGTCAAGGTGCACATGTGGATCCACGCCGCCGGGTAGAAGCAGACAGCCGGTGGCATCGATCACGGTGTCGACGGTGATGTCGAGATCGTGCCCGAGTCCGACGATCACCCCGTCGCGGATGTACAGATCGGCGACGAACCGTTCCGCAGCCGTCACCACCGTTCCGCCACTGACCACGGTCGTCGTCACGTCGCCCGCCTCCCAAGGCTGGGCCACCAGCCTGCACCGCGCGCGCTGCGCTCATATGCGGCGGCTGCTGAAAGGACGGCACCGTCACCGAGGTGTGGTCCGATCAACTGGATGCCGACGGGCAGCCCTGCCGCCGTGGTTCCCGATGGCACGCTGATCGCGGGCTGGCCGGTGAGGTTGGCGATCGGGGTGAATCCCTGCCAGGTCGTGGGTGTGACGGGCTGTCCGTCGATCTCGGTCGGGCCCTCGGCGCCCACGGTGAATGCGGGCACGGCGGTGGTCGGGCAGATGAGCAGGTCGAACCGCTGCATCGTTTCGGCCATCTCGTTGACGACGGCCTTGCGCATCATCAGTGCCTCGGTGAAATCTTCGGCAGTCCATTCGATTTCGATCATCTTGACGAGATGAGGTGACATCGTGTCACCGATCTCGCCGACCATGCGCCGCATGCCGACGAGGTCGGTCTCGGCCATGATGAGCGCGGTGAAGTGCGCTGCAGGGTCGCGCCAACCGGGCACGAAGTGCTCGACGTGCGCGCCAAGTTGGGTGGCGAACAGCTCTGCCGCCCGATCTGCGGCCGCCCGCACCTCTGGGTGCACTGGCAAATAGCCGAAGTCGGGCGTGTAGCCGACGCGCAACCCGCGCAGATCCGGCTCGCGGATCGCGCCCACCCAGTCGACGTCGCCGGCGGGAATGGTGTGCCGGTCACGTGGGTCCGGACCGGCCAATGCACTCATCACGAACGCGATGTCGTCCACCGTGGTGGCCAGGGGGCCGATGTGTTCGATGCTCTCCCAACCGGATACCCCGGGATGCCGATGGTCCCGGCAGCCCGGGTAAACCGGCACCCGCCCCATGGACGGCTTGAACCCGACGAGGCCGGTGAGCGCGGCGGGAATTCGGATGGAGCCACCACCGTCGCTGCCGAGCGCGAAGGGGACCATTCCCGCGGCGACCGCCGCCGCCGAGCCTGCGCTGGAACCACCCGGTGTGCAGCCGAGGTCCCATGGATTGCGGGTCTCGGGGAATAGCGGATTCCGTCCTGACGCAGAGTAGCCGAACTCACTGGCGTTGGTCTTCCCGAGGCTGATCGATCCCGCGGCGTTGAGACGCTCCACCGAGACGTCATCGGTGTCTGGCACGAAGTCGGCGTATGCCACCGAGCCCGATGTGGTGCGAATTCCCTTGGTGCAGATCAGATCCTTGACGGCATACGGCACACCCGCCAGCGGCCCTGCGGTTCCATCACGGAGTTGGCGGTCGACCTCGCGCGCCCGTTGACGGGCGATCTCCGGTGTTGGCGTGCAGAAGGCATGCAGCTCGGGATCCGCGGCGGCCACTCGGTCGAGTGCCGCGTCGATGATCTCCACCGCAGACGTGTCGCCGGAGGCGACCTGCCGGGCCAGCTCGATCGCGGTCTCCGGCGTCGTCATGGTGGTCATGCCGCGTCGGTTTGCACGCCGGCGGGTACGGTCGGCGAGTGCCGGGCCGCAACCTGGCGGGCCGCCTCCAGCGCCATGTAACTACCTGCGGCGGCGACGATTCCGACGAGCGCGTCGATGGAACCGGGCACCAGTTCATGCGATGCAGTGGCCGCCGCAGCACCGAGGATCCATGCTGCGAACGCGGTTGGCCGGTAGGCGAGCGCGACGACGTCGACGCGGCGGAGGAGCAGCTGGTCGACGATCAGCACTGCCCCGATCGGTGGGACGAAGATCCCGAGCAGATTGAGCCAGTCCAGGAAGTAGGCCCAGACCCCGGTTGCCGCGACGATGAGGCCGACGATGCCGAGCGCTATCGCGACGGGGCGCATGCCGAACTTGGTGATGCCCGACCAACCGACCGCACCGTTGTAGAGGCAATGTGAGGCGACGGAGCCGAGGTTGATGAAGACGAACACCACCGCGATCGCTGACAACACGACACCGTGCCCGGTGAGCAAGTTGAGGAAGCCGCCACCCTGCGTGGCCGGGTCGGTGGATCCGCCGACCGCGACGACGAGGCCGCCGACCGCGTACGCGAGAAAGTTGGCGACGGGGAACGCCGTGAACGTAGCGGCCACCGCGGAGCGTCCGCTGGTGGACCAGCGGGTGAAGTCCGCGGTCATGGTGCCCGAGTCGGCGAAGCCTGCGATCACGATGCTGACGGCAGCGCCGAACGACAGTGCGGTGCCCGCGCCGTGATAGGACACGACGTCGCCGAAAGACGTTCCGGAATGTGAACTACCGAGCGCGAGAGCAACGATCGCCAGCACGATGAACAGCGGTGCCGCGATCATCCCCAGCCACGACAGGGCTCGGATCCCGACGATGGTGATGCCGGTGTAGAGGATTCCGCCGATGATCGCACCCAGCACTGCCGACCAGCCAAGCGCGCCTTGCAAAGTGGTGCCGGTGAGTCCGATCTGGAAGGAGAACCACCCGAGCACCACCGTGGCCAGGAACGCCGCGGCGATCACTCGGCCGCGGTCGCCGAACGTCGCGGCGGCCTGCAGGGAGAAGCTCTTCCCGGTGCGCCCTGCGATGTAGCTCAGCGCGCCGACGTAGGCGAACAGCACGATGTTGCCGATCAGGATGGCTCCGAGCCCGGCGACGGTGCCGAGGTTGTAGACGATGACGCCGCCGAACACCGCGTTGCCGAGGTTCATTGGGAAGCCGAACCACACGGCGGCGATCGACGTCAGGCTGCGTCGCGCCTGCGCGGGCACGGGCTCGTGTTCGTACTCGTCGGAAAGGTCGAGGTGTGGCTCTTGGGTGGTCGTGGACATGCGTTCTCCTGATGGGTTTTGGGTAGGAAGGGGCGCCACCCGGCGAGCCGGGTGTGGTGATTGCCGCGATGACGCGGTCGACTACGGTCGGGTGTTGCGGCCTGACCCGGCTCGTTGGGAGCCGAACAGATGGGTCAGCACGCGGGCACGGTTGACCTCGATGTGCTCGATGGACAGCTGCTGTGCGAGATCGGCGTCACCGGCGATCAAGGCCTGCACCATGATTCGATGCTCGGCCCACAGCATTTCGGGATCGTCGTTCTGCAGGTTGATCCAGTGCAGGCGGCCTTCGATCGGCTCGAGCATGCCGACCAAGATCTTGTTGCGGGTCATCGCGGGCACGATGTCGTGGAACTCGACGTTGCAGGCGTACACGGTGTCCCGGTCACTGCCTGCGACGGCGTGTTCGGCCTTGCGGACCAGGGCTTCCAGCCGTTTGACATCGGCCTTGGTCGCTCGCAGCGCGGCCTTCCGAAACGCCATCGTCTCAAGGGCCTCGCGGACGTCGAACAACTCCTCGACGTCGGTGCGGGACAACTGCCTCACGATCACCCCGCGGGTGGCGAGCATCTCCACGAACCCCTCGGAGTTCAGCATGGGCACCGCCTCCCGCACGGGTGCCCGCGAGACCGCGAACTCTGCGGCGAGGTCTCGTTCGACGAGGCGGGTGCCCGGGGGATAGGTGCCGTCGGAGATGCGGTCACGGATGCAGTCACGGATGAACTCGCGCAGCGGACGGCCGTTGGGCGCGTTGGCCGGCCGCGCCGTACTTCCGTCGCCGTGCTCACGCGCGGACACCAGGATCGGGATCGTCATGTCAGATCACCTCCATGGTGGGCCGCGCATGTGCGCGAGCGATGTCGAGCGCTTCTTCGACCTGGCCAACGGCCGCGGCCAGTGCACGCTGGTCGGCTACCGACCAGGGTCGTTCGGTGAGGCTGTGCACCGACAGCCACCCGACCATGTCACCGTCGCGAACGACCGGCGCCAGCATCTGGGCCTGCACTCCGTACACCTCGAGCAGTGCCCGTGGGGGATGCGGATCCGCGGTGAAGTCGGGCTGTACCAGCAGGGCGCGATGCCGGTCGATCCAGCGCACTGTCTCGAGATCCCGCTGAGGCAGCGTCGGGTCCCGGCGTATCGACCGGGCCGTGGGCCCGCACGACTCGGCGGCGCAGGTGTTCACCGAGCAGCCGGCATCGGGCAGGTCGACCCTCAACGTGGTGCGGTCGGCGCCGGTGACGTCTCGTAGAACGTCGGTCACCGACTGCATCCGGGCACGCAAACTGCCGTTGGCGAGAAGGTCGCCGTAGCCGTGAACCGCAGCGGGACTGTCGGCCAACATCAGGGAGTGCCACACGGTGGCGGCGATCGAATCGAACACCGGAATCCCGAGGGCCGCTTCGGCATGCACGGCGGCAGCAACGCCGTCCATGTTCGTGCACAGCACCGTCACCGCTTCGGCGTCGACGGCGGCGGCGGTAATCATCGACTTCACCACGGGCTCTTCGACCGCGGCGAAGTCGAAGTTCGTCGTCAGGCCGCACCACTGCTGGGATGTGACGTCGATACCGTTGCGGCCCAACTCTTCTGCGATACGTGTCGAAACATCGGCGGTATATGGGGTGACCAGCCCGAGGCGACGTATCCCGTAGGCCCGGCACGCCGCCAGCACCGCCAGCGTCGACGTCGTCGCAGGCACGTGTGCGGCGCCTGCCAACCGGTCGCGCAACCTCACCTCCCGATCGACGCCAAGCCAGGACCCCGACGTCCCCGCCCAGGCGACGACATCCACCCGAGCATCCGTGAGCAAGCGGGCGGCCGCATCCATGCCCGCGACGTCGAACTGGTCGTCGGAGTGGCCGTCGAGCCCGATGCGGGTCACCCCGATGCGCGTGAAATGCGCTGAGCCGTGGCCGATCACGAGTGCAGACACCGCGGGCTCCATGGCGGTGTTCGACGAGGGGCTGATGAACCCCAACCGGACTGCCGTACTCACCACCAAGGCCCTCCGCCGTCTGCTGGACCCCCGATTTGGGATCCCAAAAGTGATCGTGGTGTGGCTCGCACGGGATGTCAATGGATGGATCCGGTGGCGTGCCCGCCGGTGGGTGCCTCGTCGAAGACATGCCTGAGCTGGTCGGATGCACGCCGGACGTGGGTCCATCTGGAGTGTGGACGCCAGTTTTGGGATCCCAAATGTAACCCAGACGTATCGCAGGAAACATTGATTCGTTCCTGGCGAAACCATGCGGCAACGTTGGCGGCTCCACGAGTCCGGGTCCAGCGTGTCGATGGCCGTCGACGCCGTTGGTGTGCCCGAATCTCGCATTGACCCGCCAAGTCACGCCGATGAGGCAGAATTGCGCAGGTGACGACGCCGCCGCCGCAACGCCCCGGGCAGCCTGGTTGGCGCGGCAGGGGAACCCCGCCGCCCCCTCCACCTCCGCCGCCCGACCCTGCGACGCGGCGGATTCCGCTCCCCAATCGACCCGACGCGCCCACCGAGGCGCTCCGCTCGCGGCAACGGCCGCCGGATCCGGTACCCACCGAGCAATTCCGGCCTCGTCCGCCCGCCGGCGCCCCGCCCCCCGTCGGCCGACCGCCGCAGCGTCCGGGACCGCCGCCGCCTCCTCCGCGTCCGGCACCGCCTCCGCCGCCCCGAGCGGCTCCACCTCCGCCACCGCGACCGACTCCGCCGCCTGCTCTCAGCGAGCCGCCCGAAGGTGACAAGCAGCGCGGCTCACGTTTCCTCAACCGGCAGACGATCGCCCTGATCGCGGTCATCGTCGTGGCCCTGCTGGCTGGCGGCCTTGCCGGCGCCGAGCTCTATGCACGGCACCGGGCGGACAGCATTCTGGCGGAGGTCACCGAGTGCGTCGTCCAGGACGGCGCCACCATCTCGTTCGGTGTGAACCCGCCCTTCCTGTGGCAGCACATCACGGGCCACTACACCAACATCTCGGTCGCCACCGCCGGGGACCGAGTCCAAGAGGCCAACGGGATGACCGCCGACGTCACGCTCGAAGACGTGCGGTTGCAGGAGACGGCCGACTCCAAGGGCACCATCGGATCGCTGAACGCGACACTCACCTGGAAATCCGCCGGCATCAAGGACACCGTGGCTGCCAACCTTCCAGGCGTGGGCAGTTTGATCACCGGTGTGCGGACGGATCCCGCTGCGGGCACGATCGTCCTCGAGGCAGGCGACAACAGCGTCACCGCCAAGCCCGTCGTCACCGATGGTGACCTCGATCTGCAGGTCCTCGACGTCAGCGGCCCGCTGCCCAAGGATGCGGTGCAGACCGCGCTCAACGCGCTGACGAAGAAGCTGAACGACAACTATCCGCTCGGTATCCACGCCGACAGCGTCACGGTGACCGATGCGGGTGTCGTCGGGAAGTTCTCCAGCCAGAACGCGTCGATCCCGAAGGCGGACGCGAACCCCTGCTTCGCGCGGCTCTAAAGGATGTCGATGATGTCGTTCTTCAGGGCCTCGGCACTGGTGCCGAATACCGCTTGGACGCTGTTGCCGACCTCGATGACACCTGCGGCACCGAGACTCTTCAGGCGAGCCTGATCGACCTTGGTCTTGTCGGCGACCTCCATGCGCAGGCGCGTGATGCAGGCATCGACGTTCACCAGGTTCTCCCTGCCACCGAATGCCGCGATGACCTGCTCGGCCTTGCTGTCAACGGCGGCCGGCGCGGCTAGGGTCGCGGTCGCGACGGCGGATCCGCCCGCAGCCGTGGAGGTGACGGCGTCGGTGCCGGAGGTGAGATTCGCCGCCTCCTCGGCCTCGAACTCTTCCTCGGGCTCCCGGCCGGGCGTGCGCATGTTCCACTTCGTGATCGCGAACCGGAACAGCACGTAGTAGAGGACGAAGAACACCACGCCCATGCCGATGAGCAGCGGGATGTTCTTCGCGGCAGGGGCGGTCCCATAGAGCAGCAGGTCGATGAGCCCCGCGGAGAACGAGAAGCCCAGGTGTATGTCGAGCAGGTAGGCGATGGCCAGTGACAGTCCCGTCAATACCGCGTGAATGAAGTACAGCGGGAAGGCCACGAACATGAAGGCGAATTCGAGGGGCTCGGTCACGCCGGTCAGGAAGGCCGTCAGCGCCGCCGCCGAGAGAATGCCGACCGCGACCTTCTTCTGCTTCTTGTTCGCCACGTGGATCATGGCAAGCGCAGCGGCAGGCAACCCGAACATCAGAATCGGGTAGAACCCCGCCGTGAGGATGCCTGCCGAGGGGTCGCCTGCGGCGAAGCGGGTGAGTTCACCGGTGACGACGTGGCCGTCGGGGGTCTGATAATCGCCGTAGATGAACCAGACGTACGAGTTCGGGATGTGGTGCAGGCCGAGCGGAATCAGCATGCGGTTGGCGAATCCGTAGACGAACGCGCCAAGCGCGCCAGAGCCACCGATGAACTTGCCGAGGCCGGTCAGCCCTGCGTCGAAGAGCGGATAGGCGTAGCTCATCGCGAATGCGATGAACAGGCAGGCCACGGACACCGCGATCGGGACGAAACGTCTACCCCCGAAGAAGCCGAGATAGGAAGGCAATTGGATGGTGTGGTACCGGTCGAACAGCCAGGCGGTGACCAGCCCGACGACGATCCCGGCAAACACGCTGTAGTTGATGAGGGCTTGATCGCCCGCCTTGTCGACCTCCCCGGCGAGCACGATCGGCGACATGGTCTTGAACACGGCTTGCACCACCAGATAGCCCACGACGGCGGCCAGCGCGGTCGAACCGTCGGCCTTCCTGGCGAATCCGATGGCGACGCCGACGGCGAAAAGCAGGGGGAGGTTGCTGAAAAGCGCGTCGCCCGCCGCGCTCATCGCGTGGAAGAACGGCCCGATGACCGGAGCCTTGATCCTGCCCAACAGGTCGTCCTGGCCGAGTCGGAGCAGGATTCCCGCTGCGGGCAGCACGGCGATCGGCAGCATGAGGCTCTTGCCCAGCCGCTGCAATTGTGCGAAGCCGGGAATGCGCAGACCCGATTTCTTCTGGGCCCCTTCAGTTTTCGTGGTGTCGCTCATCTCTGGTGCCTCTCCTCTGCCGCAAACGTCGCCCGCCCGTGGAAGCTTTGCGGAAGCTTAGACGAGAACCGGTGAACATGAGACCCTCTTGCCTGCGCGCTCGTATTGTTGGTGCGCACAGACCCGACGAAGGAGTCACCCACAGTGAGTACGACGCAAGTCCTCGCCCCCGTCGCAGGGCGGGCGGTTCTGCTTCAGGACGTCCCCGACCCCGTGTTCTCCCAGGGCATGGTGGGCCACGGTGCCGCCATCGACCCGCCGCGCGGGGTGATCGAGGCGGTCGCCCCGGTCAGCGGCAAGCTCCTGCGGTTGATGCCGCATGCCTACGTCGTCATGACCCCCGACAACGTCGGCGTTCTTGTCCACCTTGGCCTGGACACCGTCGCCTTGAAGGGCGAGGGTTTCACGGCGCACGTCAGCCAGGGCGACGACGTCACGGCGGGTCAGCTGATCATCACCTACGACGTGCCTGCGGTCGCGGCCAAGGGCCTCAATCCCATTGTCCCCGTTGTGATCATGGACGAACGCGAACCAGGCAACGTGGTGCCGTCCGATGCCGTCACCGCGGGTGCGGACATCGCTTCCGGTGCAGGCCTCTTCACTGCCAACAAGTAGATGGAAGTCGTCATCCTCGCGGGTACCGAGGAGATCGGCGCAGTCGCCGCCGATGCGATTGGCGCCCTGCTCGGACGCACACCGTCCGCGGTGCTCGGCCTCGCGACCGGGTCGTCACCGCTGGCGATCTACGACGAACTGGCGGCGCGCTGCGATGCCGGGCTGATCTCCTTCGCCAACGCCCGCGGCTTCACCCTCGACGAGTACGTCGGCCTGCCCGCCGACCATCCCGAGCGGTACCGCACCGTCATCGACGACGTCTTCGTGTCCAGGGTCGACTTCGCGCCAGGCGCAGTCCAGAGTCCCGACGGCCTGGCCACCGACATCGTGGGCTCGTGTGCGGCCTACGAGAACGCGATTCGCGAAGCGGGCGGCGTCGATCTCCAGATTCTCGGGATCGGTACCGACGGACACGTCGCGTTCAACGAGCCCGGATCATCGCTGGCGTCGCGAACCCGGATCAAGACGCTGACCAGGCAGACGCGGATCGACAACGCCCGATTCTTCGGTGGCGACGTCGAATCGGTGCCGACGCACTGCCTCACCCAGGGGCTGGCGACCATCATGGAGGCCCGGCACGTGGTTCTGGTGGCGACCGGTCGCAGCAAGGCCGAAGCCGTGCATCAGCTGGTCGAAGGCCCGGTCAGCGCGCTGTGGCCGGCGACCATCCTGCAACATCACCCGCACGTGACGGTACTGCTCGACGACGCGGCGGCCCGCAGGCTTCAGCTCGTCGACTACTACCGCGAGACGTACCGCAGCAAGCCGGACTGGCAGAGCATCTGAGCGCCACGATGCTGATCACCGCCGACACCCTGATCACCGGTCGAGAACTGTTGCGACCCGGGTGGATTGAGATTTCCGAGGACACCGTGCAGGCGATCGGCGCTGGCGCAGCACCCCGGCCGGCCGAGCGC
>Ga0137415_10003380_pt1 | contig 15864 bp, 9 predicted proteins | sample CZODoug3_1_1_16f_FD_183082 | JGI IMG/M metagenome (GOLD analysis project Ga0137415, IMG submission 183082) | Vadose zone soil fungal communities from Angelo Coast Range Reserve, California, USA - CZODoug3_1_1_16fungal (Hybrid Assembly) | ecosystem: Environmental > Terrestrial > Soil > Vadose... | reverse complement strand
GCGGCCTCCGGGCTGCACAGCGAGCTCAAAATCTACGGCCACCAGAAGTTCAAGCTGGGTGGTCTCTGCTTAGATGAAGATCATCTCAAGCAGATAGGCCGCTGGCAGGAAGCAGTCCGCGCAAATGGTAGAATGCGCCCGCAGGACTCCGCCGAGAACGCCGCACACGAAGACCGGATACAGACATGGCTGAGACAACAGAACATCGATGGTCTCTGGCACGTCACCCCTGAGCTGGCCGAGCTGGGCGTAACCACAGAGCAGCTCGACGAGCTCGCAAAGCTCCTTCAAGGCGAGCCGCTGTCTATCATGCTCGCGCAGTTTGCCTCCTCGGTACGCACCGAGCGGATGGCTGTCGCCATGCTCGACTCGACCGCGCGCATCTTCGATCTCATCAGCGCCATCAAGGATTACTCCTACATGGACCAGGCGCCCATCCAGGAGATCGACATCCCACAGGCCATCGAGAACACGCTCGTCATGCTGCAATCGCGATTGGCGAAAGTGAAAATCGAACGCCACTACGAGCCCGGCCTCCCGCTGATCTCGGCCTACGGCAGCGAGTTGAACCAGGTATGGATGGCGCTGCTCGAAAACGCTCTCGATGCCGTTCACGATAAAGGCACGATCACATTAAAGGTGAAAATCTCAGGCGAACTGATGTTGATCGAAATCTGGGACGATGGTGTCGGCATTCCGCTGGAACAGCAGGACCGCATCTTCGAGCCCTTCTTCACCACTAAAGCTCCAGGCAGCGGACTAGGCCTGGGCCTCGACACCGTGCAGCGCATTGTACGCCGTCACCGCGGCTACGTAAGCGTCGAATCGAAGCCAGGAGCTACGTGCTTCCAGGTGAGATTGCCGATTGAGCAATTACAGGCGTATTAAACGCAGGGGATAGGATTTAGAGTGTAGTTATATTTGCCTCTCGAAAGCTTGCCCAGAATAGATCGAAACAGGAATAGTCTGGCGCAGTTCAATCAGTTACATACGAAACTCATTTCCCAGTGGGTTGGACGGATCGCTGTCTGTTCCGCTACCGCCCGCAACTCGACATGAGAAGGCTGCTCTGGAAACTCTGCCGGAATATATGCAGCAGTGGTAGCAGCAATAGGCACATCAAAAGAAGAGCCAGGCTTTTCACAACTACTTTTTGCGCTATGGAGGAGTAACGTGTTGCCCGGATGCAGCTCATTGAAATAGTGTGGGTTTACCTCGGACGAAACTCCCAGCAGCCAGGGTCCATAGTAGATCGCTGTGCGTTTCGCCAGATCATTGTCATCGCCCGCTCTTTGTGATGTCCGCGTCATAGCGTACTTTCCCGTAATAACCGTGCCGGTATTTAATTTGTTGACCGTGAGGCCGTTGATCGGCTCGCCATTCACCAATAGGGTGAGTTCGTCAGCCCACGACGGCTTACGAAATGTCAGCGTATGTTCTGCAGAAGCTCTCACAATATGAAGATGCACTGTGCCATCGATGGCAAGACGTGATGTTGCGCGTACAGAGACATCCGGCGTTTCGATGTGTCCATCTATCGGCAGATTATACGAGACCTCATTTGCCGCAACTTGAAAGACACTTCGGGAGATATCAGGGAATGCACGCAGCCCATGCAGCGTGCAGCACCACCATGCGCGCACATAGACAGTGTCCGGCGTACCCAGTTCGTTAAGCACGGCATGGCCAAAATCTCCGGTGTCGAATTGATTCATCGCAAATTCGTTGAAGAGCACCCGCTCTGCCATATTCAGATACTTTGCGTTGCCTGTAGCCTTCCATAAAGAGAGATTCAATCTGAGCCAGTCACACTCCGCGCAACCTTCTGTGCGTTTCTTCTTTGGCGACCATGCTTCAGGAAGGCCTCCAGTGATCAGAACATCTCCGGAGTTCGTAATATCCATCCAGGCTGTTTCGACTCGTTGCAGGTGCGTGCGATCTCCAGTTGCGTTATAGAGATCGACAGTGCCGCGCAGGCTGCAGAGATATCCATGCACATGGTCTGCTGGTCTGCGCACAATGCGCTCAGAGATAGCGGCGCAAAGATCGCGATAACGAGCATCTTTTGTTGCCACATAGAGTGCGGCTAGACCTTCGGTCTGTTGCGTCCAGCAGATATAGCTCGACGCAAAATACGCGGCACCAAATTCATCAGCCATCTCCTTCGAATTAAAGCTCGGAGCGATGCGCAGCAGAAAATCTCCGAGCTTTTTTGCCGCAGTTAGAACCGCCGGGTCCTTTTGCCATGCGTAGTATTCCAGCAGGCCAATCAGAAGGCGTCCGTTGCCCCACAACAAAGCAAGGTCCTCATCATTGGGACGGCTAAGATGAAACTCTTTGCCGAAGTAGCCGTCCGAACTCTGCAATGCGATCGTACGGCGGACGACTTCATGAAGAGCTGGAAAATTTTGGCCATACGCAGCAGAAGCTGTGGACAACGCACCGATCCAACGGCCAGAGACATCACCCGAGAAATCTGTAAAGCGGCGGCCGGGCCGGGCATATATATCCTCAAGCAGGAACTCGGGTGTATACGCTGGCCCAGTTCCGTGAAGTACGCGATTAAGGGTGAGACGATAACGATCCATGAGTGGTTCAACCGCCAGGGAAGAAGCAGGAAAAGTGCAAACTTCCCGGGTCTTCTTCTCCTCAAATGCAGCTACAACAGTAGCCTTGGCTGCAGCAGAGAGTGACACAGCGCCTGCTAAAAAATGCCTGCGGTCCATATGATCCTTTCCGATCGTACCAATATGAACGCGAACATGAAGAAGCGGCCATGTTGCGCTTTGAAGATTTGGGGATTTGAGGATTTATCAGTTCAATACAAAATAATCTTCTTTTTTGAATTGACAAGGAGTAGAACAAGGCGCAATCTTCTCAGTCAAGTAAAAAATAGTTCAAATAAAAACCACATTTAAGAACCTAACTTCATCGGCAAACCTCTCGAATGATCTCCAGATCCCATAGCCTTCAGGATAAATAGTGCGACTTAGTACTATTTGTTGAAAATCATGCCCGGCTATCAAAGATACATAAACCGGCTGGGCTCAAGCTGTATTCACTCAATGAGAAGTCAGTTTTATTAATAAACAATTTCTCATTTAGAGCAGAAATGGAGATCATGTTATGACGAAGCTGGAATGCTCTAAACCACAAAACAGCCTTAGAATGGGCGTGCTCACTGCACGCCTTTGTATAGGTATAGTGTCGTGTGTGGTTTCTCTGCTTGCGATCAATTGTTTCGCGCAGCAAGCACAAGAGCCAATGAACAAGTTTGCCGTTCAGAGTGACAGTGCCAAGCCACGGGACGTAGTCCCTATGAATGGCCTGCACGTCGTCAATAACCAGATTTTAAACGGCGCCGGTCAAGCCCTGTTCTTTCACGGCGTCAATCGATCGCAAACCGAATACGAGTGCATTGCCGGAACTGACGTTACACCGCGCACGCAAGCTATTGTAGACGCGATCAAATCGTGGAATGCCAACAGTGTACGGGTTCCACTGAATGAAGACTGCTGGCTGGGGATCAACACTACCTCCACAAATGCCGCCTACATGGGAGCAGCTTATCAACAGGCAATTATCGACTGGGTAAATCTGTTGACCTCATGCTCAAACAATCTTGCGGTGATCTTGGATCTTCATTTCAACGCGCCCGGCACGACGCCTTCCACCAGACAGAATCCAATGCCGGACGCCGACCATGCAGTAGCTTTTTGGACAAGCGTTGCTTCTACCTTTAAATCGAATAGCTCAGTGATTTTCGACCTGTTCAATGAGCCGTATCCATATTTCAACGCCGAGAATCAGTGGAGCAATGGATCCTCCAGCACAGCGTGGCAATGCTGGTTGAATGGCGGCAACAGTTGTGCAGATCCCAACATGACCTACACCGCCGCTGGCATGCAGTCGCTGGTCGACGCTGTGCGTAGTGTTGGAGCCAACAATGTAATCATGGTCGGTGGCCTTCAGTATTCCAATGACCTCACCCAGTGGTTGACTTATGAGCCTGCGGATTCCCGGCAGAATCTTATGGCTTCGTGGCACGTTTACAGAGTAAATAGTTGCGTCAGTCTGACTTGTTGGAACTCTAAGGTAGCGCCGGTCGCCGCTCAGGTACCTTTGATTGCCGGAGAGTATGGGATCGCACAAACGGACGGAACGGATTGCAATGTGGCTTTCCTTGATAGCCTTTGGAGTTTCCTTGAGGGCCAGCAGCAAGGCTATGCAGCCTGGAAGTTCAACATCTGGCCCGGCGAATGCGGCAACAGCACGAGCTTCAACTGGGCCTTGATTTCCGATGAAACCGGAACACCGACGACGTATGGATCTCTATACAAAAATCATATACAGAGTCTGCCCTCCACCTACTAACAGCGCGCATTGAAGGAAATAGTCAATAAAAATGCTTAAGCATTGAGAGTCAAAGATGATAGCGATACCCTGTTAGGTAACTGTACCTTTCACGGTATCGCTACACCTAAACCTTATCCCCTGTACCCTGTCTTATTCTGCTCGTAACGCCTCTACCGGATTTACATTCGCGGCTCGCCGCGCTGGCAGCCACGCTGCAAGCAATCCACAGACCAGCAACAGCAGTGCCACAGCACCAAGCGTCCAGGCATCATGCGTGCTCACGCCATAGAGATAGCTGCGGACTAACTTTCCTCCAAGCACTGCAAGTCCTGTACCGATGACTACACCCGCTATAACCATCGCACCAGCCTGACGCAACACCAGCCACAACACATTCCCACGCTGCGCGCCTAAAGCAATGCGAACACCAATCTCCCGCGTACGCTGCGTGACAATATACGCGAGTAGACCATAGAGACCAGCAACGCACAGTAATAATGCTGAGCCGCCGAAGATTTCGAGCAGATGTGCTGCAAGTGTCTGGCTGCCGTAGGAGTCTTCAACAATCTGATCCATCGTGATGATCGTGGCACTCTCCAGCTCTGGACTCGCTTTCCGCAAAATGGAGCGCAGATCGGGAATGATGGATGCAGGTGACCTGTCAGTCCGCAGGGCAAGGTCCATCGCCATCGTCGTTGGTTGATACAAACCACTGTCAGGCGTGATTTGCGAAATACTTACTTCTACCTCCGGCTGAGAAGGTTCAGCAATCGATTTCTGCTTTTCATCATCCAGTATCCCGATAATCTGCGCCTCTGTATTCTTTCGCAGATTCAGTAAATGTGTGCCCAGAATCGCCGCTGGATCATGCTTATCGGGAGAATGCAGCCTCGCAAAAGCGCGATTCACCACAATCGCTGGTTGAGAAGTCGCTGTGTCCTGCTCATTGAAAAATCTGCCAGCCAGCATGTTGAATGCAAAAATGCGCTGTATCGACGGACTTACAAACTTGAGCTTAGAACTGATGCTTCTTCCGTTCAATCGCAGACCAAGTTGTATATTAAAGTTCTGCCCAAGCGGCACCTGCGACATAAACCCGGCAGCCTGTACTCTTGGCAAACGCTCGACGCGCTCCAGCAACGGCTCATAAAGGTCTGTTGTTGTGTTCCCTCCCGCAAAACGATAGGAAGGAATGTCAAGACTCGCCACAATGATGTGATCGGTGCGATAACCTAGCGGCACGTGACGCAGTGTATAGATGGTGCGAAGAAGCAGTCCACATGCAACCAGCAATATAAGTGACATGGCGATCTCTGTAACGACCAACACACTGCGAACGCGGTTCTGAGCGCGACTGATCCCACTCTGTTGGCCGCCTTGTTTGAGCGCGGGTCCAATGGGCGCATACGCAGCCATGAGCGCGGGCCAAGCAGAAGAAAGCATTGCGCTCAGCAGCGTCAATCCAACAAGGGCGGCAAGAATATTGAAGTTCACTCCAGCAGAGATGTGGATTGGCACATGCGATACCGTCGCATGTTGGAACAACTTCACTGCCCAAATAGAAAGCAGGATGCCAAGCGATGCAGCGGCCCCGCTTAAGACAAGACCTTCTATGATGAGCTGCTGTGTAAGCCGCCAGCGGCTGGCACCAAGAGCGCCTCGCATGGCAATCTCGCGATGGCGCGCGGAACTCCTCGCGAGCAACAAGTTCGTGACGTTGACACATGCAATGAGCCAGAGCACGCCGGAAGCGGCCAGCAGCGCCAGAAGAGCCTTTCTCAGATCCGCTTTTACTAGCGAATCAGCATATGATTTAACGGCTATGCCGGAGCGCTGTTCACGCAATTCAGAATCCGTATAGTTGACTGCGACTCTCTTCTGAATGGCATTGAGTTCAGTGGCGGCAGCTTCGATGTTCGTTCCATAACGGAGCCGTGCAACCACTTCATAGCTCCACGTGGCATCGGTACGTGTCTTGTCTCTATCAGCCAATTGAAAAGGTATCCACACCTGCAGCGCAGAAGGGTCGAATGGGTAATGAAATCCGGGAGGCATTACCCCGATGACTGTGTATGAGTCAGCATTGATCTTGACAATCTTGCCAAGAATTTTTGGATCGGCGCCATAAGCTGTTTTCCATACCGCATCGCTCAGCACAACAGTGTTGGCGTCTTTTCCAGGCGTGAATCCAACCGGCTCCTGCACAAAGCCGCGCCCGAGAGAGGGGCTCACTCCCAACACAGGAAAGAGATTGGGACTGACGGATACACCTCCAACCTGCATGGATGTGGTGTTTCCTTGGAGATAAGTACGTCCAGGCAAACGGCCAGAAAACGCAATCTGCTCAAAGGAATGACTCTGGCCGCCCCATGCCTCAATATCCAACCACGGAGCACCCGAGTCTATTTCTTTTCCCTGACTATTAGCCTCATGGATCGCCACCAGTTTACCGGCATCCTGATACGGCAAAGGCCGCAACATCACATGATCCACAACCGTAAACATAGCCGTAGCTGCGCCAATGCCCAGTCCAAGCGTGCCGATCACGGTGAACGCAAATCCTGGAGACTTCCGCAATTGTCGCAGTGCGTACTTCAAATCCTGCTGAAGCCGCTCCAGCCAGCCCCATCCCCACGACTGACGCGTAATGTCTTTCACCAAGGCTGAGTTGCCAAACTCCCGTTCTACGCCACGGCGTGCTGCTTCGGAATCTTCGCCGCGAGCCACGCGGTCGGCGACAGCCATCTCCATGTGCGTAGCAATCTCTGCATCCAAATCAGACTTACGAGCCTCAGATCGAAACAACCATTGCCAAAGATTCATAGACCCTATGCCTCTACTGGTTTTCCTGCTCCCTACTCCCTGTTTCCTACTCCCTGACCCACCAGGATGCCGCCAATTGCCGCCACCATCGTCTCCCACTTGGAGCGGTCACGGGCAAGCTGCTGTTTTCCCGTCTCGGTGATCTGGTAGAACTTGGCGCGCTGGTTCTGCTCCGTCTGACCCCATTTCGAGGAGAGCCATCCGGCTCGCTCCATACGGTGCAGCGCCGGATAGAGAGAGCCGGTCTCGACTTGGAGCACTTCACCCGACTGCGCCCGGATCACCTGGCTGATACCATAGCCGTGCTGCGGACCCCATTGGAGGGTCTGGAGGATGAGCATATCGAGCGTTCCCTGAAGAAGCTCGATGCGGTTGCGGTAAGGTTCTTGTGTGGGCGCCATGATGTAGATACTCTACATCCATTAACCAGTAGATTGTCTACATCTATTTCGCGTGCTCACACAAATAGAGGATCAATGGGCGAAGTTGTAGGAGATCTGCATTCCCTGCCCATTCGGTGTTGAGACAGGCGCGAAGGAGAAATAGTTCCCCTTCTCCCGTGATCGATGATGCAGAACATAGCCGCCAACCAGGTAGCCGAAGGCGCTGCCGACCAGCACGTCGGATGGAAAGTGCTGCCGCGCCTCGACACGCGAGATCGAGACGGTCGTAGCCAGCCCATACACAATCGCCTTGGTGGCGATGCCGTCATATTGACCGGCGACCACATGGGCAAAGGCCCAGACGTTCATAGCGTGCTCTGAAGGCATCGATTGACCATCGGGCCAGGTTTTGCGGCCATGAGGCCAGAAACGGCCTGTAGCATCGCCTTGACGAGGGTCCTGGCGGTTGATGACGTACTTCAATCCCTGGTCCAGGATCGTGGCATCCACCATAGCCTCGCCAGCGAGCACCGCAGTCTCCTTTAGATACGCGTTGTGCGTCACCGAACCGACGACGTAGCCGATCCCGGTAGCGGCTACCGGGACAACAAAGGCTCCGGCATTCGAGATCGTCTCGAACCGGTCTTCGCGCTTCTTGTCCACGCCAAGCTCGCGGATGGCGTGGGCGTCGTAGTCGATAGCGGCTCCGGTAGCCACGCCAAACGGCACTAACCAAAGGAGATCCACTGGGCGTGTACGCACGGAGCTGGTGATGATGCCCAATTCATCCTGCCCGACATGCAGGGCACAGACTTGAAGGGAGGTGATGGAACACTCTTTGGGATGGCTAAGCTGGGCCTGAAGGTTACCGGTTGCTATGAGTAGCGGGAAAATCAGGAGGAATCTGGAACGCATGGGATGAAGTGAGGGTATCACCTCATCCCTGATTTTTAGGGAAACTGGCAGGGAGAATCTACTTCTCAATCTCCACGCCGCGCCAGAAAGCTATATGATTCTTGATGTTACGGGCAGCGGGCTTGGGATCAGGATAGTACCAGGCGGCATCCTGGTTCTCCTGCCCATCGACCAGCAGCGAGTAGTAGCGAGCCAGCCCTTTCCAGGGACAGCTTGAAGTGGTGGAGCTGGGGCGAAGATATTCGCGGTTCACTGACTTATCCGGGAAATAGACGTTCCCTTCGACTGTCTCGTAAGTCTCACTTTCTGCAATTACTTTGCCGTTCCATACTGCCTTTGCCATCGATCCTACCCTCATCTAAACGTAGACTCTTCACATTAGCAGATACTGTTCCATCTGCAAAAGTGGACCAGGCTGCGAAGATGGGTGAGCGAAGGCTACGCTCCTGGGTTGTAGTAGAAATGCTCGTGGACGATCTTCCCGTCTTTCACGGTGTAGAGCGCGATTTCGCGCATCTGCACCCGCTTACCGGAAGCCTTCTGTGTAAAGGCACTTATGAATTCGACCGCAAACTGATTTTCTCCAATATAGGGCCCATTGACCGTTTCGTCATGGATCTCGTTGTTCTCGAAAAACCACTGGTTCTTTCCTTTGACCGCCTCGATACCCTTCAGTTCAGCGGGCAGGCCAGGAAGAGGGGCTGACTCAACACTTACGATGTCGTCCGCATAGTATTTCGCAATCGCCTCCAGGTTCTTACCCTGTCGGCACAGTGTAACCAGATCATTCGCAATTGCGGCAGTAGACATAAGTTCTCCTTTACGGGTTGGGATGAAAAGCGAGCGAACTTTAGCACATTGGATGAAGCGTGCGTAATATCGACTCACGCTTAAGAGCCATTGTAAGGAGGGGCTGCTGACAGCATGGTGTCAGCAGCTTTGTCATCGTGAAAGAAGTCCTAAGATACGCGCTCAGGATGGCGTCATAGGGCGTTGTTTACGCAGTGCTCTTCAAATGACCGGCTGCGCCTGCTCGACCACCGGACCGTGGGTCTCGGCAGTCGGTTTTTCGGCGGGTGGCGGAGCGTCCGCGATGCGCTTGGTATAGCTGCATGCGGCCTCGCTCTCAGACTCGCCCTTCTTCTTGCGCTTCTTGGGTGCGTCTTCTTCATCTGCTGTTGGCTTTTTGTTGTTCGGACAGACGAGATAGATTCCGGACTTGAGGGTCTTCTCCATCAGGTACGGGCTGCCGCACTCCGGGCACTTCTGGTCGACTGGCTTGTAGTTCGCCGTGAACTCGCACTTCGGGTACTCCGAGCAGCCATAGAATAGGTTGCCGCGGCGCGCCTTCTTCTCGACGATGTCGCCATCGTGGCACTTAGGGCACTTCATGCCGATGGTGTTCTGCTTGATGTACTTGCACTTCGGATAGCCCGAGCAGGAGACGAACTCGCCATACTGCCCGTGACGCAGCACAAGCTGTTTGCCGCACTTGGGGCACTCCTCGTCCAGCGGAACAGCCGGTTTCTGCTGCTGCTTCTGGTTCAAGCGCCGGACAGTTTTGCAGGGCGGATCTTCGTTATAGCCAGGGCAGGCCATGAACGGTCCCCAGGGGCCGTTGCGCAGTACCATCACGCGCCCGCAGTTCTCGCAGTACTCCTCTTCCTGCTCATTCTCGGAAGAATCGGCCAGGGTGAGGTTGGGCTTGGTGTCGAAGTTCTCTTTGGTAAAAGTGCAGCTTCCCGGTTTCTTCTTGTCATATGCGCTGCATGCATAGAAGGAGCCGAACTTGCCCCACTTCAAGACCAGCGGAGACCCGCAGACGTCGCACTTCTCGTCCGTCGGCTTCTCCATCCGCTTGATGTCTTCCATGTTCTTGCTGGCATCGACAAGCTCTCCGGCAAAGTGGCCGTAGAAGCCATTCAGCAGATCGGTCCACTTCTCCTTGCCGTCTTCAATGTCGTCCAGCTCTTCTTCGAGGCGCGCGGTATATCGCGTGTCGAAGATATATGGAAAGTTTTTCACCAGCAGACCGGTGACGACTGTGCCAATTTCTGTCGGAACGAATCGGCCAGTCCTCCCGCCGATCTTCTGTACATACTCGCGATCCTGAATGGTATTGATGATCGACGCATAGGTTGACGGGCGACCAATACCGCGTTCCTCAAGCTCCTTCACCAGAGACGCTTCGTTGTAGCGCGGAGGCGGCTCGGTGTAGTGCTGCTCGGGCTTCAGTTCCTTGAGTGTGAGCTTGTCCCCTGCTTCGAGAGCGGGCAGCTTGTTGGCTAACGCTTCGTCGTCCTCGTCCTTCTTGTCTTTGGATTCCTCGTACACCTTGAGAAAACCATCGAACTTAAGAACTGAGCCCGTCACGCGGAAGTCATAGCTGCGATCTGCTTTGGCAACGATGTCCACAGTAGTCTGATCGTAGACAGCAGCCGGCATCTGCGAGGCAACAAAGCGCTGCCAGATGAGCTTATAAAGCTTGTACTGCTCGTCGGAAAGATACTTGCGAATCTCGTCTGGATGCAGTTCGGGATCGGCAGGGCGAATCGCTTCGTGCGCGTCCTGTGCATCCTTCTTCGACTTGAAGGTGTTGGGCGTTGCAGGCAGATACGCCTTGCCCAGCTTCGATTCGATGTAACCGCGCGCTGCCTGAATCGCATCCGGAGAAACACGCGTGGAGTCGGTACGCATATAAGTGATGAGACCGACTGCGCCTTCGCTGCCAAGCTCGATACCTTCGTACAAACGCTGCGCTACGCCCATCGTGCGCTTCACGTTGAAGCCAAGCTGGCGAGATGCGTCCTGTTGCAGTTTGCTGGTCGTAAAGGGCGCCGCAGGATTCCGCTTGCGCTCCTTGCGATCCACATTGCGCACGGACCATGCAGCCGTCTTCATCTGCGCAATGGCAGCGTCTGTCAACTTCTGATCCGGCAGCGACGGCGTATCCACCGTATCTACACGCGCCCGCTCGCCATCGATTCCGGTAAAACGCGCAGTGAAAGATGTTCCCTTCGACGGGTTGAGGTCCGCGTCAATCGTCCAGTATTCGACTGGATTGAAAGCCTTAATCTCGCGCTCGCGTTCCACAATCAGGCGCAGCGCTACGGTCTGCACGCGGCCTGCGGAGAGTCCGCGGCGCACCTTGTCCCAGAGCAGCGGCGAGATCTGATAGCCCACGATGCGGTCCAGCACGCGGCGCGTCTGCTGCGCATCCACCAGATGCTGATCGACCTTACGCGCATGTTGGAAGGCAGCCTTCACGGCCTTCGAAGTAATTTCGTTGAAAGTAACGCGATGGATTGCGTTCTTCTTTGCAACCGGGCCCAGCTCGTCGGCCAAATGCGCAGCGATAGCCTCACCTTCGCGGTCAGGGTCAGGCGCGAGATACACGCTGTCTACCTTGGTCGCGATCTTCTTCAGCCGGTCGACGATTTTTTCTTTGCCGGGAATGACGATCAGTTCCGGCTCGAAGGTGCCGTCTTCAAGGTCCACGCCGATCTTGTTCTTCGGCAGGTCCTTGATGTGCCCGATCGTGGCTTCAACCTGAAAGTCTTTCCCGAGATATTTACCGATCGTTTTTGCCTTCGTAGGCGACTCAACGATCACGAGGGATTTACTCATTGTTGTTATCTGTATCCTTATATAGAGCCACGTAAACCAATCACAATTCAGAGCAGTAAGAGAACAGACGCGCCAAATTCGAAAAGCGGTGCATGAGAATGTGCTCTAGTCTCATGGAAGCTACCACGCATTGCCGTTCTGAATCTACCTCATAGGGCAAATTTGCTTCGCTCAGACCATCGTGGGAGGGCCATTTAGCGCTGATTCAGAAGCTTTTAACATAATTTTTCCCTGGAAGCTGCCGAACGCGTCCAGCAAGCTCCAGTTCAAAGAGCGCGGTGAAGATTTCAGCGGAACTCAGCTCAGACTCGAGCTTCTCCATGATCTCGTCCAACTGCAACGCTTCATCGTGACGAAGTACGCGCATCACGCTCGTCTCGGATGGCGGCAGTGGCGCTTCCTCAAATAACGATGCAGCAGACCCCGGTTTCGATGCAACTCCCTCTCGCTCGTCGATCTCCAGGCGAACCTGCGAGGGCAGGTCTTCCCAGATGTCCTCCCACGTGGCGGTGAGCTTAGCACCCTGTTTTATCAATGTGTTAGGCCCCCAGGCATTCTTCGTTGTTACGTTGCCCGGCACGGCGTAGACGTCGCGATTCTGCTCCAGCGCGCAGCGGGCAGTCACGCGGGTACCGCTGTGTTCTGCGGCCTCGACGACCAGTACCCCAACACTCATGCCACTGATGATCCGGTTCCGTTTGGGAAAATTCTGAGGCGCGGGAAAAGTGCTCAACGGAAACTCGGATACGATCGCTCCACCACCCGCAATGATCTGTTCAGCGAGCGACTTGTTCTCCTTGGGATAAATCACATCGATGCCCGTTCCCCACACGGCGATGGTGGGACGTTTAGCGACGATAGCTCCTTTATGCGCAGCAGTATCGACGCCGCGCGCCATGCCACTCAAGATCACGAGTCCACGATGGGCCAGATCGCGCGAGAGCATCTCTGCCATACCTGTGCCGTAAGGACTCGGATGCCGCGTTCCAACCACGGCAATCGAAGGTCGCGCCAAGAGAGATGCAGCGCCGCGCAGCCACAACAATGCAGGCGGATCGAAGATCTCTCGCAGCCGTTCGGGATAAGCCTCGTCCGGATACATAAGAAAAGTTGCACCAGTCTTCTGAAGCCCCTCCACCTCTGCATGCGCCGCGCGCAGTGCATCACCATTCGCGATGAACTGCACCGCCTGCGCCGGAAAATGCAGCGCTTCAAGTTCCGTCAACGAAAGAGCAAGCACATGCTCTGCTTTGCGGTACTGCTCGATAGCGCGAAGAAGACGCCTTGGCCCAATGCCCGGTGTAAGCGCAAGCGCCAGCCAGGCAAAACGCTCCTGTGTTATTGGCTCAGTACTGGACTGCAAGGTGGAATCAAGAGAAGTAGTCAATACGTACGCACCTCCGGCAATCCTCTGCCAGAACCTTTTTCTTTTGGGTGATTTGTCACGGAGACTAGCTGTGGTCGAATGCAAAGTCAAGTTACCAGAGCGTAGTGGCCTGGCGGGTGGCCTACTCAAGCTTCTATTGCTTGAGTGGGGAAATGAGCAGCCCATCCTGGACTATTCATTTCGCAGCGCCGTCATCGGTTCCACGCCAGCTGCGCGCCAGGCCGGGATGGCCGATGCCAGCAGAGCTGCCAAACTGAGCAATAGCGTAGCCAGCGCCAGCATGATCGGGTCCCATGGCTTCACACCAAACAACTGATCGGTCATCAGCTTGCCTGCAACAATGGCGGCCGGAATGCCAATCGCCAGCCCGATGCCAACCTGCGTAAATGCGCCGCGCAGCACCATCTTCACAACATTCCCGCGATCCGCACCCAGCGCCATGCGCACGCCAATCTCGCTCGTCCGCTGCTCGACCGTGTATGCCATCACTCCATACAATCCAACCGCCGCCAGCACCAACCCCAGCACTCCGAAGAGCGACGTTAGTGTGGCAATCATGTTTTCCTGCTGGAAATCCCCGCTCAAGACTTTGGAGTATGGATCAACTCCATAGAGGACTAAATTGGGATCGACGCTTGCCAGTGCCTTGCGCACCTTCTCTTCCATGCCCGGTGGATCGCCCGGCGCCCAAAGTACGATGTTGTACAGAAAGTGCGAATAGGCGTCCCCGTGCTGAAAATCCAGGTCGTCGAACTGCGTATACTGAGTCTCCGGCAACCAGTACATGGCCCCAACGGGTTCTTTCACGTTCCAGGTCATGTACCGTATGTCTTTCACTACACCGGCGATCTCATAGGTGCTCGCATACTTGATTTTTCGAGGCCCGAAGTGCTGGCCTATCGGATTCTGGTTCTTGAAGAACTTCTTCGCAAAGGCCTCGTTAACGACTGCAACCATCCGCGTTGACTGGGTATTTTCTTCGGTAAATGATTTGCCCAGGAGCATCTTCGCGCCGATGGTTTCAAAGAAGCCCGGCATCACGCGCGCGAATCCCGCTCCGGTATCCTCTCTGGCTCCAGGCTCGGGCCGCCCTTCTATGCGGATACCGTGGTTCCAGCTATCGCCCGACATAGGCGCATAGAGCGCCGGGGCCACCATCCGCACGCCGGGGATTTGGCGCAGGCGGTCGTCCACCTGCCGGAAGAACAATTCCATCTGTTCCGGTTTGTAATTGCCCAGCGTCGGGTCGATCCATGCAATATACCGGCCCTTTGTTTCGAAGCCAAAATCCTGGTGCTCGAGGTTTCGCAAGCTCTGGCTCAGCAGCGCCGCGGCAGAGAGCAGCACCAGCGACATCGCTGCTTGGGCGATCACCAGCGACTTCTGCGCCCACGAGCGTCCTCCGCCCACCGAGCGGTTCGCTCCGCGTAGCGCCTCTACCGGATTGGCATGCGAAGTTATCCACGCCGGTGCTATTCCAAAGAGGATTCCCGTCAACACCGACACGCCCAGTGCAAACAACAGCACCGGCCACGATGGCGCCGCATCCACCGGCAGAAATGGATTGGACGTGCTGACTCTGAAGGCCAGATGCAGAATCAGCTTTGACCCGGCATAGGCCACGCCGACTCCAAGAGCTCCGCCGATCACCGCCAGCGTTATGCACTCCACCAGAGCTTTGCGCACCAACCGCTGTCGTGAAGCACCAAGTGCCACGCGAATCGAAGTCTGCGCGCGATCCTTCAGCCCGCGAGCCAGCATCAGGTTCGCCAGATTTGCGCAGGCCACCAGCAGCACGCATCCCGCGGCGATGAGCAGCAGCTTCAAACCATCCTTGTATTGCTCCCGCATCTCCGCCACGCCAGCGCCACCGGGAACGAGGTGCAGCGTTTGCTGCTGCCAGAGCTGTTTCTCGCCTGGCTCCATATCCTGCACGTGGCTGGCCAGCCAGTCATGCAACTCCAGCTTCAGCTTTGCCTCAAGCGATGTGGGATTCACTCCGGGACGCACTCTTCCGATCAGGTCCAGAAAGTTGGTGTTCGGTCTCTTCAGGCGGGCGACTTCTCCATCGATCAGCAGCTCCGTTGTAACCGGCAGCCAGAAATCCGGCATGCCCCACCCGGACATTTTTGCGCCGTAAAAACCTGGCGCAGCTACGCCAATCACCGTAAATGGATGCCCATTGATCTGGTAACTCGCGCCCACCACGGAAGGATCAGAGCCGTATTTCTCTTTCCAAATGCGGTAGCTCATGACGGCTACCGGCGCAGCACCCTGACGGTCATCATCATCGGTCATCAGCCGGCCGATCCATGGTTGCGCTCCGAATGTCCTGAAGAAATTTCCTGAGACGTATTCGCCATTGCGAGTATC
>Ga0137415_10003378_pt1 | contig 15868 bp, 13 predicted proteins | sample CZODoug3_1_1_16f_FD_183082 | JGI IMG/M metagenome (GOLD analysis project Ga0137415, IMG submission 183082) | Vadose zone soil fungal communities from Angelo Coast Range Reserve, California, USA - CZODoug3_1_1_16fungal (Hybrid Assembly) | ecosystem: Environmental > Terrestrial > Soil > Vadose... | reverse complement strand
GACCTGGCAATACGTCCGCGTCTGGCAAATCACGGTACCCGCGGGCAGGACACACCTGAAGCAGATTACCGTGCTGGCCCAGGCAAGCAGAGAGGTTGGAGTTAACGGACGACTACCGCAGGCCACGGTGGTGGCTTTCAAGACGTATCCATTTTGATCGAGGATTCTATGACGCGCAAAAAACAGAACGGATTTAGCTTGGCAGAAACCCTGGCGTCCCTTGGATTCTCGCCGCGGTGGGCGGGATCGTGATGTCCGGAATGGTACAGCTGATGAAGACGCAAGGCAGCATCGCCAACCGCACGGATATGCATAGCAGCGTGCGCAGCGCGACGGAATTACTGCAGCAGGAAATTGGACAGGCGGGAAGAGTCTCGCTGGGCAGCCCGGGCGCCAATGTAACGCTGAACGCAGCGGTAACGGGCACGTCCGGATTCACCCTAGTCGCTTCCGACGGGTCGAGCATCATGGTCTATCCCAATGAAGTCTTGTGGGTAGATGTCGGAACAAAGCAGGAAGCGGTCCCACTAGCGACCGGAAGCGGCGCGTCGGGGACGGCGTTCTTCCAGAATAATCATGCCGCGGGTGCACAAGTGAGTGCATTGGGCGCATTTGGCACTGGAATCGTGCCGCCCGCGGCCGCTCCGACAAGCTACCCCAATGGTTCGACGGCCACAGTGTTGAAGTTGTACGGCGACATCAACGGCGACGGCAATATGGTGTACGTGGAATATACGTGCACGCAGGGGACCAGCACCGCCCCTGGGAATCTCTACCGCAACCAGATGTCCATCGCCGCTGGAGCCAAACCGGCCAAAGACAATACGATGGTTCTACTCAGCAATGTTCTGGCGAATCCCAATGACGCAAACGGCAATGCGGTGCCTTGTTTCGCCTACCAGGTTCAGCCGCTGGGGACCAGTTTCTGCGTAACGGACGTTGCGGTGACCTTGACGGTGCAAACTCAGAATAAGGACCAGCAGACCAACCAATTTCAGCCGGAGACCAAAGCGTTATTGAACGTCGCACCGCGAAATGTGGTCGAGGTGTACGACACGGCGAGCCTGGTAGATCCCTTGCGTTCGCAGCCCATGCCGGCCTCGGTTACCGCATTATTGCCGTAAGAGGATTGCAAGGAGAAACTCACCATGAAACGGTCAAGCCAAAAAGGCGTCGCACTGATCTTCGCGATGATTTTCATTCTGGTGCTGTCCATCACCGCGGCCGCACTGATGTTCCTGTCGCAGTCGGAAACGTGGTCGACCATGAATTACCGGCTGATGACGCAATCGCGCTATGGAGCGGAAGCAGGCCTGCATGCGGCGGCGAACTATCTGATGAACAACTACACGCTGCCGGGCGGCGTAGGCGATCCGCTTCTCGCTTATAACCTGAACAACAGCCCGGTCACCTTGGCAGCCGGCGGCAGCCCGATCGCATTGGGACCGACAATGAACAGCATTAGTGTCAATTATCCGGTTCCCGCAGTGCAGACCGCCTTTAACGGGGCTACGCAAGGTAGTTTGGCGGCAGGCACCACCAACGTAAATTATTCGGTTTCCGCGGAGCTGCTGACCATGCGACAGGTGCGTGAGTGCCAAAACTTGCAAAACCTCACCGCGCAACTGTGGAGGCTCACTTCGCATGGAGACATCACTGGACTGCGTAACGCGGAAGTAGAGGTCTCGGCCCTTTTGGAATCGCACATAACGCCCTGCTACAACTACGCGGGATTCGCCACCGGGAGTGGATGCGGCTCCATCTCCTTCAATGGGGGCGGCACGATCGACAGCTACAATTCCAACAGCATGACGATGTCTGGCGGAAGCCCGGTCACGCAAACTTATGAAGGCAATCTTGGCTCCAACGGAAACGTGAACACCGCCGCCGGTACGGTGATCAACGGCACGTTCGCCAGTCCGGACACGGGAGTGGGCGCGTGCGGCGGGGGCGGCGGCGTGGATGCCTTGTCGGGCAACACGGCTGCCGTGACGGGCTGCGCGACGAGCCCAACGAATTGTGCTCCGCCTCCAGGACTGGTGAAGTTGCCGCAGACGGTCACGATGGTCACCCCGCAAATACCGAGCACCGTGCCACCCCCGGCATTTGGCGTTTCTAGCGCCAGCACGCTTTCGCCTTGCACCGGGGTTTGCCCCGCCAACGGAGCGAACAATGGGAATTACGGAGACATCAGCCTTTCAGGCAATAGCGGCAACGTCGTGACCTTCGTGCCAGCCGTAGTCGCCGGTGTCTGCCAGCCAGGCATTTATTACGTCAACAGTATTAAATTGACGGGCCAGGCATCGATGGCAATCGGTCCGTGCCCAAATAATCCTGCGGTGTACATGCCTATCATCATAAATGTTGTGGGCGCCGGCAACGCAACGCCGCTGGACATCGGGGGAAACGGCATCGCCAACCCGACGTTCAATTCCACACTCCTGCAGATTCAATATGCCGGCACTGGCGCAATTAACCTGCACGGCAACGGGAGCTCCACCGGGGTACTCTACGCGCCCAATTCTCCGATCACCTTCAGCGGCAATGCTCAGTGGTACGGGTCGGTCATCGGCAACACCATACAGTCAAACGGAAACGCCAGCGTGTCTATCCACTACGACCGCGCGTTGACGGAGAACCTGATGACCGTGGGCAACTGGACGCTGGACACCTTCACGTGGAGCAAGTACTAACGAGCCTTTGGTTGACCACGTAGTTTCACTTTCCAGAGCATGGGGCCGGACGCCAATCCGGCCCTTCTTTTTTGGCACTCCTGCTACCATTGGCGTGATGAGTGCGGGAAAACAAGCAGCAACGGATGCAGCGGCTGAACTGGCGGCGCAATTGACGGAAGCGCTGCAACGCGAACGCATCGTGCCGCGGTTTGTGGATTCCTACGTGGTGGAACACGGAAGGCACGGCTTGCAAGTGCACGCCGCGCTGTACCGCGATTTGCTGGAACTGTTGCAAAGAGAGGCGCTGATCGCGGCGAGCGCGCATGCAATAGAGATGATCACCAGGGAGTATCAGCCAACGGCGAAATCCAAGCCACGAGCCATGGCGAAGAAGGACGCGACGGCATACCGCCGGAAGTACTTAGGAGCGCTGGGGCGACATCAGAAATGGTCGATGGGCGAGGCGCTAGATTTTCAGAAAGATTTCCAGATTTATGAAGAGCTAATCGCGCGCAGCGCGTCTGGACGGCGGCGCAAGCCGTTTGAGGCCGCGAACCATCCGTTTGTGGACCGCAGCGCGTTCCTGCTGGACTCGTCGTTTCTGGAGAAGGCGCGCGTGGCGGCGAGCCGGGCGCTGACTTCGCTGGAGGAATTGACGGAGCAGGTGGTGTCGGCACTCAGGTAAGAGGACGCGCGCGGCGCTTGAGCCCCTGCACTACCCCTACGTTACTTGTCCAAAGCGGCGCCAGAAAATATTGGCTGACCTGCCAGAGCGGTGTAGAAACCGTAGACAGCAGCCAGGGCTATGAGCACGATGCCAGCTAAGCCGGCGTTGGAGTACCAGCGCGAAAGGTGAGAGGTGGTCGGAAATACGGCCAGAATATTCTGGACAACGAGGCCGACAATCAGCGCCAAGAGACCGAACTTTTTCAGAACCAAGACAATCGAACCCCAGATAACCACGAAAAACAGAAACGTAGATACTGGATACTCTCCGCCGCTATCAGTGCCGGCAGCCAGGAACACAACGACAAGCGCGGCGATCCAGTCTCGCCTAAGAGCCAAACGCAGGAGAAAAAGGAAAAAGAAAACGAGCAGGGAGTAGAGCAGGAAAACGAGAACGTAAAACAAGAGAGCCCCGAGAGCGGGACGCACACCCAAAAGAGTGCCGGACTCCAAGCCGCCGGGCATAGGAGGAAGTCTGCCGAACAGCGGCAGCAGGAAATTGTCGGACTGTTCAAATACGGTGAGCAGGACTCCGTAAGCCGCTCCGATCAGCAGGTCGCGTCCCACAAGCGGATCGCGCCATTGACCGGCGAGCAATCGGCTCCAGGAAATCAGGGTGTGCGGATCGCGACGCCGCACATACGGTTCAAGTGCGAGGTACATCACGGTGATCAGCGAGGTGCCGAGCAGCGCCCAAGAGAGCGCGATGAGAATGGAATCAAACTCATCGATGGATGCGACGTGATGCGCGGCTAGCGTCCACATGGCGAGAAACGTCAGCACAACGGCGGTGCCCAGGCGCAACGCTCCGCGGGTATCACTGCGCCTGAGGCGTAAATTGCGGCGCATCACGAAAACGCCGCTGACGACCAGGGAAATGAACAGCACCAGCAAGACTGCCGAGGAGATTTTCTCGCGCAGCGTTTGCGTAAAGGGAACGGAGCGACCGGCTTTGGTCCAGGGATAGATGACGTCGAAATAGATGGGCTTGCCATGATTTGCCGCGCCTTCGATGCGTTCGGGTATTTCCGGGTGTGCGGGAACGGCGCCGAGCCACGCGGCGCGAGCATCACCCCAGGCAAGGGGCGTCCACTCCGGTTGGGCGATACGGTAATCGGATTCCTTCAAGCCGGCGGCGGCAAAGAGCGACGACCAGTCGACGGGCGCGGCTTGTGGGAGTGGAGCGTCCTGCTGAGGCGGAACGGTCTCCAGATGCAGAAGGCGCCCTTGCATGTCGAGCATGAGAAGGACCATGCCGGTGACATCCATCGCCGGATCGAACGTGGTTACTTCGCCATTGCCGCTCGAAGAAAAAAATCTTTGCGGCCGCATGAGTTGCGGACTCTGGCGGTACCAGAAAACGATAGAGGCAGGGCGGCCAGTTTCCAACACACGCCAGCGGTCCGGCGTTTTCCGGTGCTCCTGAGTGAAGTTCAAGAAATCCATTTCCACACGGAATGAATAGGCTTCGTCGGCGTAGGGCTCGGCGTATCCGAGTCGGCGGACGATTTCCCGCGCTCGGGCGGCCAAAACCTCGGGGGGATTGTCCAGCGGAACGCGATTGTGCAGCTTGTAGCGGTCGGCCATGAAAAGGAGGGCAAGCAGTCCAAGTGTTGTAATTGCGAGCAGGGCGATGGCCAACCGGGGGCGCATGCCTTCCGTAGCGCCCGCCGCCGCGACCATTTCGGGTGAAGGCGTTTCGCCGGCGGCCAGCGCCGCAGCCAGCGGGTCTCCGCCAGGCAGCGCGGCAGCAACCTGGAGAGCGGAGGCCGGGCGCTGCGCGGGATCTTTCTCCAGGCAGCGCAAGATGACGCGCTCGACGAGTGGATCGAGGTCGCGAACGAGAGTCGAAGGACTGGCGGGGACTGACGATTCACGCTGCTTCATGAGTTCGGGCAGCGTCGTGGCGTTGAAGGCGCGCTTGCCGGTTAGGATTTCGTAGAGCACAAGACCCAGGGAATAGAGATCGCTCCTGGCGGTGACTTCTTTACCTTCGAGCTGCTCGGGAGCCATGTAGGCGGGGGTTCCGGCTTTGACGTCGGTAGCGTCGAGGCTCGCCGCGATGGCGGCCAGTCCAAAATCGGTGATGCGGATTTTTCCGGTGCTGTCGAGCATCAAGTTGGCGGGCTTGAGGTCGCGATGAATCACGCCGCGGTCGTGGGCGGCAGCGAGTCCGGCGCAAACCTGGCGGGCGATCTCAATGGCTTTGTCGGAGGAGAGTCTGCCGATGCGGCGAACCAGGGAGGCGAGATCCTCGCCGTCGACGTACTCCATGGTCAAGAATGGAACGCCATCGGCATCGCCGATATCGAAAACGCGGCACACGTTGGGATGGGAGACTTGCCGCGCGATGCGCACTTCGGAGTGGAAGCGGGCCAGCGCGCCGGCGTCCTTGGACAAGCTGGCGGGCAGGAATTTAATGGCCACGATTTGGCTGAGCTTGAGATCTTCCGCGCGATAGACTTCGCCCATGCCGCCGCGGCCGGCGAGCGCGACGACACGATAGCGGCCCGCGATGATCTGACCGGGGGTGAAGCGGCCGCCGCCGATGGAATCGGAGCTGGAAGGAGAAGCGGGCGAACTGGAAGGCGGGCGCGCGGAGCGATGCAGCGGAGTCGGCGGGTGCGAAGGCGTGCGGCGAGGCGTCGTTGGCGCGATGGTCTCGCCTTCGCCAGCCAATGAGTCGTCAACGAACGTTGCGCCGCTATTGAAATCGATGGGTGCGCCGCAGCTCGAGCAGAAGCGACCAGTCGAGGAGATTTCCGCGCTGCAGGAAGAGCAAAACATAGCAGGCGGATTCTACCACTGCGGCTGCAGCTAGCCGACTCCGCAACTATGGGGAGGCGCGCTCCACTTGCACAGCGGTCCCGTAGGCAAGGACTTCGGTTACGCCTTGCATTACTTCGGTGGCGTCGTAGCGCATGGCGACGACAGCGTTGGCGCCGTGCTGCGCGGCATGCTGGAGCAGCAGTTCGTAGGCGTCTTCGCGGGTCCTCTCGCAAAGATTGGTCAAGATGGTGATGTTGCCGCCGACGATGGTCTGTAGCGCCGCGCCCAAATTTCCGATGACGCTGCGCGACCTGACTATAATTCCGCGCACGATGCCGAAGTTTTTGACGATGCGATAGCCGGGGATTTCGTTGGCGCTGGTGACCATGGAGGTGTCAACACGATTCATAGCCGATCTCCTGGAGGGATGTTAACCGGTGCGATTCTACCTGTTCACGCGACGCTGCGGGAGACAAATGGTTCTGCTAGGCTCGGACTTACGTGGGGACTCTGTTCTATTATCTGGCCATCTCGCAAATAACTGTAGGAGTGTACCTGGTGTGGCATGGACTCCGCTGGTTGGCGTATGCGCGGCGGAGGATGCGGGGCGATCCAGGCTTCAATGGGCCGCGCGCGGCGGTGCTGTGTCCGTGCAAAGGTATCGAACCCGAGATGGAGCGCAACCTGGTCGCGCTGACCGAGTTTGATTACCGTAACTATGAAATCTTCTTCGTGCTGGCGTCCGCCGCTGATTCCGCATACAGCACGGTGAAGCGCGTGGCGGAGCATTCCAAGGTGCCCGCGCATGTGATTATTGCGGACCGGCCGGAAGAGTGCGGCGAGAAGGTACACAATTTACGGGTGGCGATCGAGCAGTTGTCGGAAGACTTTGAGGTGCTGGTCTTCGCGGACTCGGACGGGCGGCCGGGAAGATACTGGCTACGGCGTTTGGTGGCGCCGCTCAACGACAAGCACGTCGGCGCCGCGACGACCATGCGATGGCTGATTCCCAACGGTCACAACCTGGCTACGGCGCTGCTGGCCGCATGGAATGCTTCGATCGTGACGATGCTCAGCGAAAAAGGGAAAAATTTCTGTTGGGGCGGAGGAACGGCGATCCGGCGAAGCGTGTTCGACGAAATTCGCGTGTTCGAGGAATGGTATCACTCGGTGAGCGACGATTTCTCGATGACACGCGCGTTGCAGCACGCCGGACGTTCCATCGTGTTTGTACCGGAGTGCCTCACGCCTACTTACGTGAACGTTGATTTCCGGGACCTATGGGAATTCACGAACCGGCAAATTTTGATCACCAAGGTCTATTCGAAGAAGACCTGGGCATCTGGGGCCGCGGCACACGTTTTGTACTGCTTGACCCTGCCGCTGGGGCTGGGAGTCACGGTTAGCAATTTACTTGCGACACTGCCGGCATTTCATCTGGCGCTGCTGACGTTTGTGCCGATGCTCCTAGCGGCCATACGCGGCGGGCTGCGCGTCGCGGGGGCAACGGAAGTTTTGCAGACGTCCCGCGCGCAAATTGCGGGGCAAGCGTGGATTTACGTCGTACTGGGCATTTTCGTTCCTTACTTGTTCCTAGTCAATTTCGTGATGTCGCTATTGACCCGGAAAGTCCGCTGGCGTGGCATCACGTACGAGCTGATCTCCCCGCAACAAACACGCATCCTGGGGTATTGAGAGAATTGCCGCGCTGGGTTTCGTTAGTACCAGGTCCGAAGAAAGTTTTCCACAAGGCGTGAAGTGCGCAGGGATCTGTGGGCGATTGGGTGTAAATACATGAAAGAAAAGCATGCTACGGGGGAAAAATTTCGTAGACCGTGAAATTCCTACCCGCAAATCGTCTTGCCATCAGGTCTTTCTAGTACGTAAGTACTGCTATCGTAGGGGTTTGCCCCACCCCAAATTTGCAGCGAAGTTTGCATTGTAATTGCGGCTCCAGAGCCAGTATTTCGTCGCAAGCGAAATGACAGGGGGGCTCCTTCTCTCGCCAAGCCGTGCGGTTTTAGGGGGATTCGCCGGTTCCTCGGCCCCAAACCTTGGCTCCTTGCCCACCGCTTGCTCCTTGCGGTGGAACTATGCCTCGCCAAGAGGCGCAATCAAACTAAATCACAAGCCTCGGTTCCTACTCGAGGCTGCATACAGAGGGGTGCATGTGAAAGTAATCCGGAGGAATGAACAAAGCAATTCGAACGCATCGCGCACAGACCTTCCTCGAGAACTTTATTTCTTTTATGAAAAAAACACTGGCGTTTCTCATTTTCACGTGGAAGCAGGAGTCGACGGACGTTTCCCCGTCGACCAGGCGGCCGGCCTGCTGGCGATGCACTGCCTGGTGCGGGGTCAGTCTCCAAGCGACTACGTGGTAATGGTGCAGGCGGCCCCGGGTGCACTGGAGGGGCTCAAGGAAAAAGCCGAGCAGCTTCTGCAAGCGGGGCACGCGGTGGGGAATTCGGTAAAACTCACGCGCCGCGAGGAAGAAGTGCTTGGCGGTGTGATGCGCAGCCTGGCCAATAAAGAAATCGCTATGTGTCTGAATCTCTCCGAGCGGACGATAAAATTTCACGTGTCCTCGCTGCTTGCGAAGTTCCGCGTGCGGGGCCGCATGGAACTGGTTCGGGAAGCAGCCCGCCATACTGCGGTGCCGATGACAGTGACGCAGCCGATAGCCACGCGTGAGACTCGTCCCTCGGTTCCTCCTCCACACACGTACAGTCAAGTTGCCCGAAGCGTGGGTCCCATTGCGCTGACGAAGAGGCAACTGCTAGCTTGATTTCTCTCTGAGGGCGAAAAGCAGAAGAGGCCCGGACCGCGACGCGGTCCGGGCCTCTTCATTTCTGAATCCGCGATAGTCTGTTATTTCCGAGCGGACGCGTACTGTTCGGCGGCAGAGTCCCAGTTCACGACGTTCCACCAAGCGGCGATGTAGTCGGCACGACGATTCTGGTATTTCAGATAATACGCATGCTCCCAGACGTCCACGCCGAGGACGGCTTTGCCCTTCAACGAGATCGGCGTGTCCTGGTTTGGCGTCGAATCGATGGCCAGTTTTCCATCTTTCACGAGTAGCCAAGCCCACCCGGAGCCGAAGCGGCCCAGGCCCGCAGCGGCCAGCTTCGCCTGGAAGTCCGCAAAGGAGCCGAAGGTGGACTTAATCGCCGCGGCAAGGTCACCTTTAGGCTCGCCACCGCCGCCTTTTTTCATCTGCGTCCAAAATAGCGAGTGGTTCCAGTGGCCCCCGGCATTGTTGCGCACCGCCTGCCGGATGTTTTCGGGAATAGAATCGAGATTCTTGAGCAGGTCATCGAGCGACTTGGATTGCAAGTCCGCATGGCCCTCGAGAGCCTTGTTGAGGTTTGTGACGTAGGCCCCATGATGCTTGTCATGGTGGATTTCCATGGTCTTGGCGTCAATGTGCGGTTCCAGAGCGTCGAATGGGTACGGCAGCGGGGGCACTGTGAATGCCACGGGTTTTTCCTCCGATTGTGAATTTGAATTGGGATTCCTGGTGTCAGCGAGTAACAGGCCTGGCACGGCACCGCCTGCTCCAATCAGCCCTGCGCCAACGATGCCACTGCCAGCGATAAACTTGCGGCGATTCATGGCAACCTCCAGCGACTCGCTCACGCGAGTCAGAGTGCGTGCGGATTATACCGCTATACCACAGATGAGGGTAATCCGCTCGCCAAACAACAAAATCGAAGCTCGCTGGCGATCGCCTTACGCCTTTGATTGGATGCGGGAGAGCGCCCAAAGGGCAGATTCCGCGATGACCGGGTCTTCCGAGGAAGAAAGACGTTGCAGCAATTCGCTGATTCTTTGGTGGACGGATGTTCCGCGATGGAGCTCTGAATTGCCCAAGGCAATGCAGGCGTTGCGAACGAGACCGCGCCATTTGGTGCGCTTGATAGCGCTGCCGCGAAAAGCGCGGCGAAATTCCGTTTCGTCCATCGCGGCCAGCCGCTCGAGCCTGGGTAGAAGCAACGATTCCTCCGGCGATTCTCAAGTCTGTGGCTGCCCGGACCTGGAGAGGAGCTCCATATTTTCTGTTTCGCGGTCCTTCAACGGCACAGTTTCGAGCACGGCGGGAAACGTTCTCGGGAGGAATTCTTCGTGCGAATTTGCGGGCACGCGGCGGTTCCAGGGACAAACGTCCTGGCAAATGTCGCAGCCGAACACGTGCCTGCCCATAGGCTCGCGCAACTCGCCGGGAATCGCGCCACGGAGCTCGATAGTGAGATAGGAGATGCAGCGGCGCGCATCCATGACGTAGGGTTCGACGAAAGCTTGCGTGGGGCAAGCGTCAATACAGCGGCGGCAGCTTCCGCACAAATCCGGCGGCGGCAGGACGCCATCTTCCAAGGTTGGAGCAAGATCCAAGGTGGTGAGGATCGCGCCGAGAAAAATCCACGAACCCAGGCGTTGATTCAAAAGCAGCGTATTCTTGCCCAGCCAGCCGAGGCCCGCGTACCTGGCAAAGATTCTCTCCTGTAGCGGTCCGGTGTCGGCGTAAACGCGAGCTTTGAAGGGTTCGTCAAAACGCTCGCGGAGAGCCGCCGTTAATTCACTTAGCTTTTCTTGAAGCACTTCGTGGTAGTCGTCACCCCAGGCGTAACGTGAAATCCATCCGCGAGGCTCACCATCTTTGGGCAGATGGGCGACGTCGGTCGATCTGGGCAAGCTCGTGTTGTAGTTGAGGGCGCAGACAATTACGGTGCGAACGCCTGGAAAAGCGCCATCTGCGCTCCGCCGGCGCGGGTCGGATAAATATTTCATTTCGCCGGCGAATCCGCGCGCCAGCCACTCTGCCGTATGCTCCAGCTCAGGGAATTTCCCGGCGGACACAACGCCGCAAACATCAAAGCCCAGCTCCTTGGCGCGGGCTTCGACCCACACGGTGTCAGACTTAGCTCTCATCTTTCCGATTCTGCCGCACCTTACGCTGTCTGGCGAGCCGAGAAGCACGAAGGGGCGGCGATGACGGAGAGCAAAAGCCTGAAGAGAGAGATTCGGCGGAATTATTGGTAGCTGCGCAGAGCGCTATTCTCGTCGGAGTAGACCTCGAAGACGGTGAACAGCTTGGTCAGTTGCAGGAGATCGTGCACCTTTTTCGTCAGTTGCAGGAGCTTCAAGCTTCCGCCTCGATTTTTCACTCCCGTGTAGGCGCTGACGAGTTCGCCGATACCAGAGCTATCGATATAGTCGACATCGGCCAGATTCAGCAGGATGAGCGTGCGCTGATCTTCTAGCAACTCGCGGATGGTCTTTCGCAAGAGGGCGCTGCCTTCGCCGAGCGTAATACGGCCGCTGATATCGACGACAGTGATTCCGGCAGCTTCACGATACGTGGCTCGCAGTGCCATTTGGACTGGGCTCAAGCTTCCTGTTTCGGTGCGGCCCCTTGGCTGCTCCTTCCGTTGGCTCCGGGATTCCCGGCCAACGGCAATTTCTTGGACATGATGATTTCCGCACCGCCGGTACGGCCGGGGACGACCTTGAATTCATCCATGAACGCGCGCATCAGGAAGATGCCGCGGCCAGAAGTGCTCAGCAGGTTTTCCTCGGCGAGAGGGTCGGGCACGCCGCCGAGGTCGAAACCTTTCCCTTCGTCCAAAACGTGAATAATCATTTTTTCCGGCGTGAGGTCCAGAACGAGGTGAATCTTTTTTTCGGGGCGCTCTTCGTTGCCGTAGTGAAAAGCATTGATGACGCCTTCACGCACGGACATTCCAATGCGGTAGCAGTCATCCTCGCCAAATCCGGCAGCCTCCGCCACGCGCAGACACATTTCCTCCGCGAGATTGACGCTCTCGACCTGCGTCTCCAAAGTAACTTCCAGGTGCTTGGAGTCTTCGGCCATGCGCGGGCGTCACCAGCGCCCAATCGGCCCGGTTGTGGGCGCCTTATGGGTAACATAGGGACTGAAACCGAGTCAATGGAGGAGCAGCCCCAGGGCCGGCCCGCAGTTCCGGTAGCGTACCTCTTTATGCTGTAGAGCCCATTTTCCCTTGCACGAGGAACGGCAGTTTCCCGGGCGGCAACCGCTACGCCCAATAGGAACGGTCCAGCGTCCGGTACTGAATCGCCTCGCTGAGGTGCCGAGGCTCGATATTTTCCGCGGCATCAAGGTCCGCAATCGTGCGCGCCACCTTCAGAATGCGATCATGTGCCCGGGCAGAGAGACCTAACCGGGTGATTGCGTTTTCCAGTAATTTCTCTCCGTCCGGTGTAATGGCGCAGTACTTGCGGATCATTTTGGGCATCATCTGCGCATTGGAGTACGTCTTCTTGTCGGCGCGATAACGCTCGGTCTGCCGGTTGCGCGCTTCGATCACCCTTTGGCGCACTGCCCCAGAATCCTCGGAGGAGGAAGGCGCACGCAATTCCTTATACTTTACGGCGGGCACCTCGATATGGATGTCGATGCGATCGAGCAATGGGCCGGAAATCTTGGAGACGTACCGCTGGATCATCGGCGGAGTGCAGTGGCACTCACGGGTAGGGTCGCCAAAGTAGCCGCAGGGACAAGGATTCATCGCGGCAGCCAGCATGAAGCGCGAGGGGAAGGTCACGGAAACCGCCGCGCGCGCTATCGTCACAGAACCGTCCTCCAACGGCTGTCGCATTACTTCGAGTACATTGCGCTGAAACTCCGGCAATTCATCGAGGAAAAGAACGCCATTGTGCCCCAGCGACACTTCGCCTGGCCGCGGCACGGCGCCGCCGCCGATGAGCCCGGCATCGCTGATGGTGTGGTGCGGCGAGCGGAAGGGTCGCGTGCCCACCAAGCCGCGACTATCCTCCAGGACTCCAGCAACGCTGTGAATGCGCGTGGTTTCGATCGCTTCATCGAGCGACATGGGCGGCAAAATAGTGGGGATGCGTTTGGCGAGCATGGTCTTACCCGCTCCGGGTGGCCCGATGAACAGAATGTTGTGACCGCCCGCGCAAGCCACCTCCAAGGCGCGCTTGGCTGCCTGCTGGCCGTGGACGTCGCGCAAGTCGACCGCGTATTGCGCCGCTTCGGTGAGCAACTGGTGCGCATCTACGCGCACCGGCTGAAACGATTCCGGCGAATTCACCAAATCCACGGCTTGCGGCAGCGACTTCAGCCCGTAGACGTCCACGCCCTCGACAACCGCAGCCTCGCGCGCGTTTGCTTCTGGAACAGCCACTGACTTCAAGCCGACTTCGCGCGCGGCCAGCGCCGCGGACAGCGCGCCCCGCACGGGCCGCACGCTGCCGTCCAGCGAGAGTTCGCCGAGAAACATGCACTTGTCCAGCGTCTTGCCGAAGAAATGTCCCATGCAACCCGTCAGTCCCAGGGCCATAGGCAAATCGAAAGCGGAGCCCTCTTTGCGGACATCGGCGGGGGCGAGGTTAATTGTGACGCCCTGGCCATGGGGAAACTCAAAACCGCAGTTGCGCAGCGCGGATTTGATGCGCTCACGGCTCTCTTTCACGGCATTATCCGGCAGCCCGACGACGTTGAAGTCGGTCATGCGTGCGGAGCCTACATCGACCTCCACTTCGACGAGGTAAGCGTCGATGCCATAGACGGAAGCGCTGAGCGTTTTGAAGAGCATACAGAGAGAAGCCGCGAAAAGCTGAGCGCAGCATAAACCAATGCGGAACTATACGCCAGAGGCAACACTTTCGCAGGAGTATATCGCTGGCGAACGGCGGAGCGGCACGCGTCTTTACAGCGGCCGATGAAGGCACGTATATTGGCTCTACCGATAGTGGGCACGTACTCCTTCCTGCGTGAGGTTGGCTAATGATTGGCTGGATTATTTTAATCGCGCTGGTCCTGATCATTATTTTCCTGATCGGGATGTACAACAGCCTGGTGCGGCTGAAAGTCACCTGCGACAACGCCTGGGCGGACATCGATGTGCAGCTCAAGCGGCGCTACGACTTGATCCCGAACCTGGTGGAGACGGTCAAGGGCTACGCGGGACATGAGAAAGGTACGCTGGAGGCGGTGATCAACGCGCGCAATCGCGCCATGAGCGCGACCAGCCCCGGCGACAAGGCGCAAGCGGAGAACGTGCTTACCGGCGCGCTGAAGAGCTTGTTTGCGCTTTCCGAAGCGTATCCGCAACTCCGCGCGATCGAGAGCTTCACGTCGCTACAGACTTCGCTCACCCAGATCGAGGACACCGTGCAGAACGCGCGGCGCTATTACAACGCCGTGGTCCGCGACCTGAACACCAAAATCCAGCAGTTCCCGACGAATATCTTTGCGAACATGCTGGGATTCAAGCCGCGCGAATTCTTTGAAGTCTCCGCGCCTGCCGAGCGGGAAGCGCCCAAAGTCAGCTTTAGCGCGCCCACGGCATGACGCCGGAGCCACACACAGAATGACGCGCGTGCGCCGCATCGCCGTCCGATCGTTCTTCGCCATCGCTCTAGTTTTTGCTTTTGTTTTTCCGGCAGCTTCGGGTCTAAGCACTCGCGAGCTGCGCATCGAGAACTTCCAGTCTGAAACGATTGTTATGCCGGACGGAACGATCGATGTCACGGAGACGATTCAAGCGCATTTTATCGGCGGGCCGTGGCATGGGCTTTATCGAACGATTCCAGTTGAATATGTTACGCCGCAGGGGCTGAATTACTCGCTGTTTCTCGACGTGAAGCGCGTCGTGAACGGAAATGGCCGCGCGCTCAAGTACGAGACCAGCCGCGAGCGGCACTACCGCAAGCTCAAGATTTACGTTCCAGATGCGGACAATTCCACACAGAGCATCTCCATCGAATATTCGGTCTCCGATGCGCTGCGCTTCTTCGACGATCACGACGAGATCTACTGGAACGTGACCGGCGACGAGTGGGACATTCCCATTCAGGCGGCCAGCGCGCGCATCATCCTTCCGGAAGGCACCACGAATATTCGCGCCAACGTGTTTACGGGCGCGTACCGTTCGCGCGCGCAAAACGCGGACGTGGACATTGCCGGAAACGGCGTCGAAGTCCGCACGCGCGAACCTCTGCGATTGCACGAAGGGTTGACCGTCGCCGTCGCGTTCGACAAAGGATTCGTTCGCGAGCCAACTGCGGCGGGCAAGCTTGCCCTGTTCTTCCGCAGCAATTGGCCGCTCGGCATTCCCATCGCCGCATTTGCGGCGATGTTTTATTTGTGGTGGACGCGCGGACGCGACCCGCGGCTTCGGCCCATCGCCGCGCAGTATGAACCGCCGGACCAGCTCACGCCGGGAGAAGTAGGCACGCTGGTGGATAACTCCGCGGACATGCGCGACATCACGGCGTCCATCGTCGACCTTGCCGTGCGCGGCTATATCGTCATCGAGGAACACCAGAGGGATCGCATGCTGGGGCTGATGCACGACAAGGATTACAACTTCATCGTGCAAAAGGATCGCGCGGAATGGACGAAACTGAAGCCGCACGAGCAGACATTGCTGGAAGGTATGTTCACGACGGGAACGGTCGGCGAATCCGTCTCGATGTCCAGCCTGGAAAACCACTTCTACACAAACTTGCCCGGCATCAAGAGCAACATCTTTTCCTCGCTGGTGGCAGACGGCTACTACAACAGGCGCCCGGACAGCGTCCGCTCTGCATACATCGCTGCGGGCGTGGTGGTCGGGCTTCTCTTGATATTTGGTGGGTTGAAGGTCGCTTCGAGCCAAGGCATGGCCCCGCTGACGTTCATCAGCGCA